>DGYMR06203__coassemble_628_pt1 | contig 46835 bp, 38 predicted proteins | sample DGYMR06203__metabat2_low_PE_012 | metagenome-assembled genome bin DGYMR06203
AACTAGCAGCTTGACAAGTGAACTATAGTTCACCTCTTAAGGTAAAACAAGTGATCTTCCTCCCAATCCAGTTCCAATTACGACTGGGATTGTTAGGTCTTAACAATGCCTGTCGTAACAAGCAAAGCGAAAGTTACTTCGCAAATCAATTTTACGGAATTATCATTTTGTCAAAATACCCCCTTTTTCCTCGCGATATTCCGGGGAGGGATACGAGAACCATAGAAATAGGCGATCCTGATGAAGTTAAGAAAATACGGGATGACACCAGAAGAGAGCAATACATATCCATATAATTAAAATATTCCAACAATAGAAACAATATACCATAATTACAAGGAAAAATCGCCCAATATAACACTTGTGAGACAATCGGGAAACAGTCCCTAAAATCAGCTGAAAAAGCCTGAAAATCCGACTTAATGGCCCTTGTTCGAGCACACATACGTTCATGCGAACCGATACATACGGTCGTGTCGGCCAATACATATAGAGATATCGGGCGAAAGGTACGCTCGCACGTGCTTTTTTCTTCGGAAGAAATGTTACTTTCCTTCGGGGAAAACGTGCGTTTCCTTCGGAGAAAACCAACTTTTTGTCCGAACAGAATCGTTATCCTCTCCTTTTTAGGCGTCAAACGGCTCTTTTCTTTCCCTTTTTGGTCAAAATACGAGTTACCGGATAAGTCAAGATTCAAGACAAAAGAAAGCGATCAAGACATTCAGGCGACTATTTGCTATTCTCGAAAAAGCGCCAGGTAAAAGCTCATTTAAATAATAAACCAAGATCCATCGACAAGAATTCCTCAAACGAGAGACCTCCGGAACCAACAACGAATGCCCTGTAGGGCTTGTAAGTCTCAGAAAAAAGAGCTAAACCCCGATTGGTTGTCCTTCGTCCACTTTTCACCTCAATGGCCACGATTTTATTTCGCCGGACAAGGACAAAATCAACCTCATCCGCCTTGTCCCTCCAATAGAAAACCCTATAGTCGACGGCATGCGACTGGCTGACCAAATATGCGCCAATAGCTGACTCAACGTACCGCCCCCACAACTTGGGATCCTCTATAACCTCCTGATAATCCTCATCTACATAAACATTACGGAGCGCATTATTGTGAACCTGGAATTTCGGGACGGAATTATATTTCCGGGCTTCATCGACAGCATATTTCTGTAATCCGCAAAGAAGTCCGCACTCATCAAGCAAATGCAGATAGCCAGCCAAAGTCGTCACGTTTCCGGCGTCTTGCAATTGTGCGGCGATCTTCGTAAGAGACAAAAGTTCGCCACTATAACTACTCCCGATCTCGAATAATTGCCGTAAAAGTTGCGGTTTCATGATTTTCGTATCCATCAAGACATCCTTGGAAATGGATGGCTCTATCAACGAATCTTTCACGTAATTTCGCCAACGGGTCTCATTGCCAACATATTGAGCCGCACCAGGATATCCGCCGAAATAAACATACTGCCATAACGACCAGCCAAAACAATCCCTCATTTCCGGATAAGTCCAATGGGTAAGGCGAATCAACTCAAAACGGCCAGCAAGAGATTCTGTCAACCCTTTCTCTATAAGCATCCTGGAAGAACCGAGCAAAACAACAACCAGTTCCCGTTTCTCACGAGTATCCCGGTCCCATTCCGCCTTGACCGTCTCACTCCAATTCTTGATTTTCTGGATCTCGTCGATCACCAATAATCTTCTCGACTCACCTCGTACGGCCATCTTCATCCTTTGGGATTCCCAGATTTGGGAAAGCCAATCGGAGGAGACGCCAGTCACATCATCAGCTGAATAGTTGTCAAAAGGCAAAACACACTCTTCCAAGACCTGTCCGATCAATGTTGTCTTTCCAACCTGACGAGGCCCAACAATCACTTACATCTTACTACGAGGTTCCTCTAATCGCCCCAAGATCTCCTTGAATTGTGCTCTCTTATAAGTCATCTCCATAAATGTTCAATCAGCTGATTCGAAATGTTCAATGAAGCGAACAAAAATGTTCAATCCATTTCCAAAAATAGATAAGTATATTGAGTCATCCAAAATAGGCCAGGAAATAATACGGTGGTGTGCCAAAATACGGTAAGCACCACAGCGTATTGAAAATATTTCCACCGATGTAGATACTTTTCCGAATGTTTATTACTTTTGGACAAGAATAACGGACAAACATTCCAGATGAAAGCAGACAATCCCATCCCAACCATCGCCACGCCGCTTGGGGCGGATCTCTATCCGCGCCTCTCGTGGTTCAAGCAAGACAGGCTAAGAGCGGCCAATGTCATGGTGGTGGGCTGCGGCGCGTTAGGAAACGAGGTGCTCAAGAACTTGGCCCTGTTTGGAGTTGGCCACCTGGTAGTTGTCGACTTTGATGTCGTCGAGCCTTCCAACCTGACCCGTTCCATCCTGTTCAACCGGGCAGATGCCCAGGCGGGCCGTCCTAAAGCGCTCGTCGCGGCCGAACGGATCCAGGAAATCAATCCCGAAATCCGGGTTTTGCCCCTGTTGGGCGACATCACTCATGATGTGGGATTAGGCCTTTTGCGACGGATGGATATTGTCGTCGGGTGCGTAGACAACCGTTGGGCCCGCTATTGCCTGAACCGGCTCTGCATGCGTGCCAACGTCCCTTGGGTGGATGGCGGCATCGACGGACTTGAGGGAACCGCCCGTGTCTTCATGCCCGGCAAGAACTGTTACGCCTGCAACCTGGGGCCTGAGGCACTCAAGGATCTCTCCTACCGCCTCTCATGCGCCTCGGCGATCAAACGGAACGAACAAGCCGGCCACGTGCCGACGACTCCGGTCATTGCCTCCATCATCGGTGCAGTCGAGGCACAAGAGGCCATCAAGCTGTTGCATCCCGACGAGCTGGCCAATGGGCAACTCACCTCTCTCTGTGGCAAGATGCTTTATTATGAGGGACAACACCTGGCCGCCCGGATCGTAGACTTCGTTGGCTACGACGAGGATTGCCCCGTTCACGAGCAATGGCAACCCATCGAGCAATCGGAGCTGACGACCGACCTGAGGATCGATGAAGCCCTAACACGTCTATCACACCTGCTTGGTAACCAAGAGGTGACCATCCACCTGCGAGACCACGCCTTCGTGGATTACCTCATCGCCCGTGATGAGGAGGAACGAAAATTCATCGCCATGCGACCGGATTACGCCATCGAGCAACTTGTGGAGAGTGATCCCGATTTAAGCTATCGGCCCTTCCATTCCCTGCTCCAACATGAGATCAAACGTATAGACGCCCATTTCCCCTATCCGGATTTGACCTTGGGGCAAGTCGGTATCCCGGCATGGGATGTCTTATACGTTAGTGCCGGCCAGACGGAACATTACGTCGAACTGGCCGACGAGCGTCATTATTCAGGAACCTTATCCAAAAGCGAGCAACCATGACGAACGAGACAAACTTATACGATATCAGCGCCGAATTCTTGCTGAACTACCTCCATCCGGACCAGATGGACCAATGGGAGGTGGATTGCGCCGGTACCTTTTACCGGAACTACAGTGAGGATGTCCTGACAATCGACGAGGAAAAAGGCACCGTACGCCTGGCACGCGACAGCTTCCTGCGATTGCTGCCCCAGGGCGTGATCGCCAACGACAACGCCTTGAAAGGAAACAACTTTGAACAGAAGTATGAGCGCCTGAAAAAGAAAGAAGAGTTACTGCGATCCTTCTTTAAACCGGTCGACACACTCGCTTTCCGTTTCCGGCTCCACATCGAGAATCAGATTACCCAGCTCTCGGAGAAGAAATTGGCTTTCCTGTTAAGGCATTATTTTCACTACGATATTACACGGGAAAAGGATCCCTACATCCTGAAGGTAGCGCCTTTCCTGCTTTTTGTCAACCAGTTGCGGGCAAATTACGGTTTTATTCGCGACCTGCTCGCCTGCCTGTTCAACCACAAGGTCGAAATACACAAGGGCCTCTATACCTGGGAAGAGGACGAGCGTTGCGCCTGTCCGGCTATCGAATTCCAGCTGATCGTTCCCAACCTGACGGCCGAGGCCTATGACAAGCTGGATAAGGCGATCGCGCCCCTGCGGGAATTCCTTATCGAATGGTTCATCCCCTTCGATACCCACTGTGCCATCGGCATCAGGCAACACGGACAACCGTTTACCCTTGGAGAGCCGTTGACACTGGATTACAACACAGAGATCGGACAATGAAGATACATCAACCTAGCATATTGACACGAGAGGAACAATTATGAATATCAACTCAAGAATAGACTGGAAAGCCGGTATGGCGATCTCCGAACGGACCTTCATCGAGATGGACGAGAACCTCGCCCGCCGGCAAGAGGTCGCGAGCCGGACCGTCAACGGTAACCAATTTGGGCTTATCCCCTTCACGGAATTCAACTGCCAAGGCGGATTCGTCCGCAACAAGCTGGAGATAGAGCGGCTACAGTGTATGGCACTCCTTCCCTCGGGAAAGATCCTGCACATCGACGAGAAGGTTGTCATTACCATACCTTTGGTCTATGGCGACGAATATTACCTGGCCTGCGGCTTTGGCGAAGGCCAAACCGTTTTCGACGTGAAGGCGGTCCCGTTCGTCCGCCCCGAATACCAGTTCGGGATCTATCCGCTGAATGAGTTGGAGGGAAGCGACCGTTTCCCGGTGATGAAATTCAAGGTAAAGGATGGTATCTTCTCGATCGATCCCGATTATATTCCACCCTGCCTGCATCTCCAGTCGGACAGCCGTTTCCAGTCCTATCTCAAGCAGCTGTCGGAAACCATCTCACAGGTAGCCGAGCACGCCAACCTGGAATCCGGTGAAGGCAAGAGGGCTTTCCAGCGTTATGCCTACCTGCTGGAAGGCTACGACATGAAAAACCGGACCGCCCATTTCATCCAGCTGGCCGACGAAATTGCCCGGGCGATCGATTACTATATCGTAAAGCCCAACACAGAGACGCCAACCGAACTCCAACCCTATAACGAGTACGACATCGTCCGTTGGCTGGGATGGCTCGAGCAATATGCCAAAGGGGCGATCTCCATCCTGGATAAAGTTGTTCTTGAGGATCACAGCATTGATTTCGACGCTTTAAAGGCGCAGATCATAGCGGAACTCTACGAACGGCTCTATCCGGAATTGCACGACAAGCTTTACGGGACACTCAAGGAGAAACTCTATACGGAAATCACCGACGACCTGACCCTCAAGCTGACAGACTACGTCAACAACCGTCTCAAGAGCGAGCTGCACGACCTGCTGGCCGGCGAACTGTCGGAAGAGCTCTTCGAGAAGTTGTTCAAGGCATTGTACGACAGCCTTTACAAGGCACTGTACGTTCCTGAGGAAAAAGAGGAAGAAGAGGAATTCATGCCATTAATCTAGATCGCCATGAGTATCCTGTTGCCATTACGAATCGAGAAAGGCCAATTGGCCCGGGCTAAGAATTCCAAGGAGGCGATCGACGCGTTCATCGAGCTCCTGCTGGCCACGCCGTGCCAAAGTTGCGTCGCCGATCGCCAATTCGGTTTCGTTTTCAATAATCTCAAATTCGAGATCTTCAACGAGAACGAAGGGGTCATCTACAACTCCGCCATCGGGGATGAGGACCCGGGGCTTTACGACAAGAAGGTTTCCGGCTCATCCAAAAGCGTCAACACCTTCGCGATCGAGCTGAAAAAAGCCATCGAGACCTACGAGAAACGGCTTACCAACGTCTCCGTCACGATGAGCTATATCAAGAACCTAAAAAAAATACATGTCAATATCGAGGGAACACTCCTGGAAACGAACGAGGCTTACAAATACACGACCAGCCTCAACATCTGGAACTGACACTCTCCCTCATGACATCAAACACTGAAGCAAATGAGACAAAATATATTCAACACCCGCCAAAGGGCGGAAGAGATCATCAAGGAGGCAGTTGCCATCTGGCAACGAGGCTTCAACAGCGAGCAACTGGAGGGCATCGAACAGGATCCGGTTTTCTCCCTATTCATGACCGCTCTCGCCTATCAGGCCAACGAGATCGACAACGAGGTTGAGCAACTCCAGGAAGAGATCCTCGATGAGCTGACCCGCCTGCTCATCCCTTACGAGAAAATCCATCCCCTGCCCGCAACCGCTCTTGTAGAGGTCCAGCTTGACGACAGGATACCGGAACTACCGCTCGACCAACGGAATGGTTTCATCCTGCCCGATACGAGCTACGGTTTTATCCCTCTTCTCAAGACCCGGGTAATCAACGGCGAGGTTCAATCTGTCGTACGAGTCGACAACCGGCGCTGGAAAGTCAGTCTCAAGCTCAAGGGAGCGATCAAACAGCTCTCTGGGATGACTTTCCTGATCGGCAATCCCCATTTCCAGGACCTGAAGCTTTACGCCAATGGCGTTATGTTGCCGCTTATCAAGCCCTGGGATTATACAGACCTGCCACTCAACGAGTGTTTCTCGCTCAACAACATGATTTACAACAAATCGCTCACCTATCAGGCCAGCAATAGCTGGTTCGACCTGTTCGCCCAGCAAAACGCCCGGTTGTTTTACATCGACAGCCACAAAGGGAGCGACAGACCTTTCGACAGGCTGGAGCTGACCTTCGAGTTCATCGGGATTGACGACCAGTTCACGTTCGACAAGGAGCAGCTGTCGCTGAACGCTACGATCCTGGCCAACGTCGCCCAGCGCTCGGTCACGCTCTCCGCCGCCGCGCCCATCGCCCGGCTCTCCAGTGAGGGCAACAAACAACAGTTCCTGCACCTGATCGCCCCCGACGACAATCAGCTCTACCCCGAGGTGCCGGTCGAGATCCGGCGGGTCGCCACCGACCGGTTCAACGCCGAACGGCTGACACGGTTGGCCTCTACACTGGTCAGCCGCTTCTCGTCCGACTATTATGCGTTCCAGAAAATCGAGGTACTGCGTGAGGGCAAGTTTATGGAGCAATTCTATACCTTACTGAAAAAGATCTCGGATGGGCTCTCCAAATCCTCATCCGAACTGACGTCCAGCCTTTATCTCCTGCTCAAGAACGACCGTGGCTTCCACCCGAAAGAGGTGAGCCTCCAAGTCAACTACCTGACAACCGACGGCAGCTCAGTCAATTCAGACTTGAATGCCAAGAGCAACTTCGCGCCCTTGGCGAATACCTACATCCAAAGTGTCCGGCAATTGGCGAACCCAATGCCCGGTTACGATGAGATCCAAAGCGAGAACGCACAAGACAACCTCGCTCGTTATTACATGATCACGAACGACCGGATCGTCACGCCGGCCGATGTCAAGATCTTATGCTACAACGAGCTGGAAAGACGATTTGGCATCACGAGCGAGATGATCGCCGGTATCAAGGTAAAACAGGCCCAAAAGGCGGAGCGCCATCATTACGGGTTTGAGACACAAGTCTACATCTCCCTGACGGAGAATGCCTACATCAAACGTAATTTCACGGATAAAATCCCGATGACGGAGTTGATCCTCCAAAAGATGATCGAGGTTAGAAGCACGAATGTTTTCCCGGTTGTTGTCAATATCGAGGTAGTACAATCGGATCCATCGAAGAGCGCATAAGATGAACCGGAATGAAAGCGAGATCGACGATCGTCATAAGACTTAAATAATTTATTACTTTTGTACCAACATAAAACAGATCCGAATGGAAGATTTCTTTTTAGATATCGTATATAAAGACAAAAAAGTCAAGTTCCGTGTCGTGAACCCTCACGCGCCACTTAGCACGTTGATGAACAACCTGCGCCACGCGATCGGTAAAGACGGGCGACTGATCTTCGATTTTCCGTCGATCGACCAAACCGGAGCGCCATTGGATTATTTCTTCGGGAAAGAGGACCCGATTATCAACGAGATTCGTGTCCTGCGACCCAGGATCGGCAAAACCGACCAAACCTTGGCGGATTATAACGTCAATAATGGCGACACGATCTTCCTCATCCCCGACCCGTTCCCAGGATAAAGGCAACATGATGAATGAGTCTTTATCCCCCGATTGGCATTCGTTCGACCCCAAGCAACTGAGTGGACGAAACAGGCGCCTGCTCCATGAATGGATCGAGCTGGACCAGGCCTTGGAGAAAAGGAATGAGATCGAATACCAAATTCTAGAACGTAACACGCAAAGCCTGCCAACAGCGTATCTCGTCACCTATCACATCCATTCCATTCAAGGTGTCGAACGCATTGACCGATTAAACCAGCCAGGCGAATCCAATCCTCCTATTTTCGCCCCGCTTTTCCGGATGCGGATCAATCTCCCGATCAATTACCCGTGTGTTGACGGCCCCGCGGAGTTCCAATTCCTGACACACGACACTGCCGGTAATGAGATTCCCCATCCGTGGCATCCCAACATCCGTTATTTCGGTGAGTTCGCGGGCCGGGTTTGTCTCAACGCCTTAAACACACACACCAGCCTGGCATGGTGCATCGACCGGGTGGCGCTCTACCTGCGTTATGATCTCTATCACGCCATTCAGGAACCGCCCTATCCCGAGGATCCAAAAGTCGCCAGTTGGGTCATCCACCAAGGCGAGCCAAACGAATGGATTTTCTTCGACCAACCAATCGGAAACATGACGATAAAATAGGATAACAGGTTAGCCATATTCCATTTATTTTGCTATTTTTGTCGATACATTTGGATAAAAACATGAGTTTTTTAAGCAAAATCATCATATACGGTTTCTTGCTCATCGGCTTCTGCCAATTCACGGGTGCCCAAACAACCAAACAAATTGAAGTCGACGGAAACGAGCCTTACGTGGATCATGTCTCACTTATGGAAGGATCCACCGATATGGACCTATTGGTCAAATTCATGTTCGACGAGCCCAACAACAGCCTTACGGTAAGCCTCATATCTTATAGGAAACTGTTTGTTTTCCAAGACAACACACGTTACTCACGAGCTGTCTGGTGCTTCAAGTTACGCCCAAACAAACTCTCCTACGTCGTGGAATCAGACGAACAGGCCAGATATAAACTGACCAAGGCGCTCCGCAAGTCCATCAAGCCCAGAAGAAAACACATCTTCAAACGTTGGATCGAATATGAGGGACTTCAACCCCAACCAACCGACTACAAGATGGTGAACGACTATATCGAGCAAACGTTCGATATCCTCCACAAGGAGGCGCCGGTAAGTATCACCCTGAGAGATATCCTGGTCATGAACGAGCAAATTACATCCAAGAAAAAAAAATACGACCTGTTTTATCAGACCGACCTGAACCGGAAATACGAGATCACGATCAAGCGCGATCCCTGTTTTGGTAAGGAGGAGGCTTTACAAGCCGCCATCGCCCGTGCCGAGAACATCCAGACGAGTTTCACGTCATTCAACCAGAAATTCAAGAGTTCCAACAGTCTCAACTCGCCCGAGGGTGATCAACTGTTCCACGAAATGAGGGCGCTCCTCCTGGAACAATACCCCAAGACTGAGGAGACAAGCGCCTGCCCGGAGATCCAGGAGAACATTGATCTCTACAACAGTTACGTTGACTCTATCCAATTCGTCCAAAGCCCATTCCAGATCAAGATACAGGAGTGGGAAAAGCCCCAGGAGCTCGACTTGAGCGCTGATTACATCCTGATGATGGCACGCAAAATAGACAGTAACGTCAACAAATGGCTATTGAGTTCCGATCCGGTCGAGAAGAGAGACCTTGAAAAGTCATGCGAGGAGATTATCAACTCGATACAATCGCACGTGAACCAAGCGGCACGAATCAACGCAAGACAAAAAACGGCCATCGCGATCTTCAAGGAGGCAAAAGATTATTACCACCGAACCTGCGTAAAAGAATAACCTTATGGACAAGAGGAAAGGAATAAACCGGAACAAATGGTCGCTGATCGCCCTTCTCTTGTGGACGTTGTCACTCTGCCCCTGTCTCTATGCGCAGAATAATGAGCAAGAGCAATTCATTGAAGAGACACAGCTTCTTGAGATTGAGGGCCGCATGCTTTTCTTTTACGATCAGCTGCAGGAGATCGCCAATAAACTCCCGCTCTACACGGCCGAAAATCTCCCGAAAGCCCGTCAGCAGGTTTCAGCGATCGACTCCAAATGGGCGATCTATTGCCAGACCAGACAAGCGGAAATCGCGAACGATGACTCACTCTTGCAAATCGTCGCCAACTATCAACTGGTCAAACAGGGCCTGTTGGATTCCATCGCCTATAAGAAACACTATTTCGAGGCGGTGGCCGATTTTGGCGAGGCGGAAATCTTTATCGCCTCGCAAGACAGCGTGTACGAACGGCTCTACGAGACAGCTATCGAATATTCGCTGCTGAAACAACTGGCCACCCAGCTCGAGACCCTTAAGGGAAAAGAGCAATTACTGTTCGCCGATATCCAGGCCAAATATGAGGCCGCGAAAAACATCGCGCAGGAGTTCGGTGAGTTACAACCTCGGTTCCAGATAATCGAGGAAAACTTCATCACCCTGAAAAATAATTCCGAAAAGATACAGGCCCAAGAATATAAGCCCATATTCCAAAGGATCAAGGATTATCTCTATGGCCTGGCCGCGGTCGCTATGATCCTCATGTTCATCAATATGGCACAAGCTAAAATCAAGATGATCAAACAGGCTAGGGAAAACGCCAAGAAACTCAGCCAGATGATGAACAAGGACGAGAACGATTACCCGACCATCTAACGAACAGAATAGTTAACTCGATAATTATTTGTCACGATGAACATTTATAAGATATCTTTCCTGCTGGTTATGGTCCTGATCCTATCAGGATGCGAGAACCTTATGCCGACCGACGGGAAGCATAAGGAGGACAATAACCTCAACATCCTGAATATTGAATTCGAGCCGGAGCACAAATATTTCCATACGGATGTCAAGCTTAATGACAGTATCGCCGCTCTCCTGCTACGCAATGATACGACCATCAAGTTCCATGTCGAGGAATACATGCAAAACAGGTTGTCGGATCCCAGAACCGTGCCAGAACTGGTAAATATCCAGAACATCAAGGTGCAAGAGATCGCGAACCTCGACCTGAATATCCTGGCCCTGGCCGACCTGACACTCGACTCTGTCAAGATCGAGAGCCAAAAACGGGCGATCAAGGGGCTGAAGGAGCTGTTCTCGCTCAACAACCTTCACATCGCCTTTATCAAGAACAAGAGTGTCTCTGAGACCATGACCGCGACCGATTATGTCCTGGACAACTATTTCAAGGCCGACCATGGGCAGAAATACCTCTATCGCTCCATCCTATCCAAAATAGATGAGCTTAAAGGACATGCCTCCACCTATTTTCCTGAAGTTAAGCAAGACACGATCTCAAGGCATCTCACACCCAAGCAGGATGTCTTGATCATCTTCTCGGACGGAAAGGTCTACGACAAGGATATGCCGCTCGATCCCGATCATTTTGCCTTACAAAGATCAATTGCCCAAAACAGCGACTCGATCACCCAATTCCCGATCTTTTACATCAACCTGGAAACAAGAAGCGACAAACAGGGCGAAGAATCTGAGATTATCTCCAACACTGACGAGGAGGCCGAGACTCTCATGCAGGTCCTGTGCCAAAAGACGAACGGCAAGTATCTCAACTCGTACGACCAGAATACCATCCTGAACGATATCCTCAACCTGTTCGACAAGCAATACGCGAATTACCGCTTCTCGTTTGTCAATCCCGACCTGAAAATCTTCAGGGGATTGGAACGTACGCTGCAGCTCAGTTGCTACCAGGGCGATAGCCTGATCGCCTCCGATTTCATCAAATACAATTTAGGAAGCATCTATAACCCCATCATCATCAACGGACTGACGACCTTCCAGGTGATCCTGCAAGGCAGTTTGCTGGGACTCTTGACTCTCCTGCTGCTTTACATGATTTTCCAGTTCATCACCCCAAGCATCCATTACTTGATTTTCAAGAGGAAACATGTCACCCGTTATACCGGCAAGAACATGAGTTACAACGGTATCCTGGTCGAGCCGGATTGCTATTATTGCAAGGCGCCATTCGAGGCCGGAGATGAGATCGTAGTCAAATGCCAGCACGTGCTCCACAAGTCCTGCTGGGATGAGAACGAGTATAAATGCCCGGAATATGGCAGGAACTGCAAGACAGGCAGCCATTATTATAACCGGAAAAACCTGTTCGACCGGCGAAACGCTTCGTTCTATCTCGCTTGGATCCTGGCCGGGACACTCGCGGGCCTGATCGCCTGGATCTGCTTCACGGCCAATGCTCACAGCAATGAGAAATCCGTGTTGATAAACATCATCCACCTCATATTCGAGGTCGATCCCAATTCGCCACAAGCCAGCGTCTTAATGGATGAATATGGCAGCCATCTCTATTTCCTGCCATTCTATGGCCTGAACATCGGCTTCTTCCTGACTTTTTTCCTGAGCCTGCTCACGGGCCACGGGCGCTGGTTATGGAAACGCTCCCTGCTGGTCGTCGCCAAGGCGATCGTCGGCGGCCTGTTCGGCTATCTCTCTTTCCTGATAGGATGTATCATTTCCATTTCCCTGAATTTCAAGGACAACTCCTTCCTGATCGACTGGATTCCCTGGATGCTCAGCGGATTCGTTATCACTTTGGCGGTCACTTACGGAACAGATATCAAGCTCAAGAAGGCGTTGGTTGGCGCTGTCATCTCCATCATTTTCGGGTTGGGCTCGATGTATTTGTGGTCGTTCGCCTTCAATTCGCAAATCGATACCCGCGAGTTCCTGCTCCTGAGCTACATGATCTATTGCGTCGGGTTTGCCATCAGCGTAGCGGCAACCTGCCCAAAATCGGAGCGCTATTTTCTGCGTGTAGAGGGGCCTATCAAGGAGATGGACATCGCGCTCTACAAATGGATGAACGCGACGATCCGAAACAAACGGGTGACGATCGGCAAATCCGTCAATTGCGACCTGCAAATGTCGTGGGACTTGACTAGCCAAATCGCGCCCCAACAGGCCGAAATACGGATGATCAACGGCAACATCTACCTGATCGCTACCGAGGATGGCGTCAGCACGATCGACCAAAAGCCCATCAAGCCCAATACCAGGAAACGGCTCTATCATGGCTCTAAATTCCTGATCGGGAAAACGATCTTCACCTACATCGAAAAAGACCTCTAAAAAGAGAGGCCCACTGAAATGTTCAGAAACCTCACCGAAGCGCCGGACAAGCCGCTGAAATGTTCAGAAGCCCCACCGAAGCACCGGTGAGGCTTCCGAAAAGTTATTTTGTCATTCTGGCAGTCGGTTGGGCCTTCTGAAAAGTTCAAAAGCGAAAACGACGCTTCGGATGCCCTTTTGAAAAATTCAAAAGCCCCACCGGAACTCCGGTGAGGCTTCTGAAAAGTTATTTTGCCATTCTGGCAGCCGGTTGAGGCTACTGAATTTTTCAGCGATCATCCATCAAGGCATCGGCTCGGCCGAAGGCGGCGGTGTCGCGATTCCCCAATTCTTATTGGCTTTCGGACCCATCTCCAACTCCAACAGACCACCGTTGGCGATCGCGGCGTGATCGAACCAGGCCTGATTAAGCTCCACGCCATTCAGCTTGGCCGACTGGATATACTTGTTCTCCGCCGAAGCGTTGTTCGCCCGAATCTCGAAGATCTTCCCGTCGCCCAGATCCATCTTCACCTCCTTGAAGACCGGGCTACCGATATTATAGGAAGGCATACCCGGCGTCACCGGATAGAAGCCCAGCTGGCTGAAGACTACGAAGGCCGACATGCCACCGCCATCCTCATCGCCCGGAACGCCCATCAAGTCATTCCGGAACCACTGGTTCAACAATGTGCGGATCCGCTTTTGTGTCATCCAAGGCTTACCGGCGTAATTATAAAGGTAAGGAATATGCAAGCTCGGCTCATTGGCCATCGAATACATGCCCACATTACCCGTATGATCCGGCAAGAAAGAGTAGAATTGCCACTTCGACATACCCAGAGGCGTGTTGAACATCGAATCCAAGGCAGCGGTAAAGACCTCATTGCCGCCAATCATATTGATCAGGTCGGCCACGTTGTGCTGCACGTCCCAACGATAAATGAAACCATTATTCTCGTCATAATAATCACGGGCGCCCAAACCGCCGTCGTAACGATAATCCACCTTCGGCAGGAAGTTGCCATCCTTATCCTTGGGGTGGAAGAAGCGGGTCTCCGGATTGAAGACATTCCGGTAATTATAAGCGCACCGCAAGTAATGCTCCGCCTCATCGTTCTTGCCCAACTCCTTGGCGATTTGCGACAAGCACCACTGATCGTAAGCCGTACCCAGAGTAACAGCGATCGGCTGACGTTTCTCCCAGATCGAGACATTCGGGACAGTCTCCTTCTCGCCCGGGCGCAAAGCCGGGATATAGCCATGCTCCTTATAGAAATCATCCAACCAGCCGGCGGGCTTGTCCGACCAAGGGATCAAGGTCTTCTCCTCGATACCTTTCTTGCAGGCGACGTAGGCCTTGTCCAGGTCAAAGCCATGAAGCCCCTTGCGATAAGCGTCGATCACGGTCGCCACCGCATGATTGGAGTTCATGCGTCGCGTATCGCCTGTCACCTCCGGGAAGGTCGGCATCCAGTTCGTGCCCATCTGCTCGGCCATCAAGAGATAAGAGTTGATAATATCCGTCTCCAGCTGGGCGTCGATCAATATCCGCAAAGGATGCGTCGCCCGATAGGTATCCCAAATCCAATCGTCCGTATAGAAAGACTTGCCCCCATCATCATGAACCTGGCCATCGAACGCGCTATAATAACGCCCATCCTCGCTCAGGCAGATCGGCCGCTCAAAACAACGGTAAAGAGAGGTATAGAATACCGCCTTATCCGACTCAGAGCCACCTTCAACAGAGATCTTGCCCAAAGCGATGTTCCATTCGTTACGCGCTTTCTTGGCGGCGACGTCCACATCATAACCCGCGATCTCTCGATACAGGTTCTTCTTGGCCTGCTCCTCATCGATAAAAGAGACGCCGTAGCGCACGCCAATTGTCTTTACCTCTGGGGCAAAAGCCAAAGCGATGGCCGCTTGCTCACCTTCGACAGAAGTCTTTGAGGCGTCGATCGCGCCAGCCGACAACGCGCCGGCCTTCGTCGGCTTCTGGTCCGTCTCCACATAGAGATAGACCTTCGTCTTCTTGTCGATATACTGATAACCGCTGACAGCCTCTCCCGCATACTTCATCTCCCCGTTCCGGGAGTTGAAGACCAGATAGCCATTGCCCGTATTCCCAAAAGCGATCGAATAAACCGCGCTCTGGTGAGAGGGCGCATAATCCACCTGAATATTCGCCTCATCCAGATAAACCTGATAACGATATGGCTTGATCTTCTCCTGGTCATAGCTGTAAACGATTACCGGAAGCAAATCCGCCTCGTTTCCCTGATAAGCGCTCATATTAAAGGCCGAGCGCTCCCGATGGTTGGTAACGATGATAGGCAGTCCATTCAACCGGTCACCCGTAAAGTCGGCCCGCTCAGGATAAACACGCAACATACTGTTCGGCAAATGCACCGTCGGGAAAGTCGGCACCAACAGATGACTGATATTTCCCATATAAGGATTCACATAGTCGACAGGATCCTTAATCACATTGAAGCCCTCGCCTGATTGTCCGCACGACAACAGTCCTACCGACAAGGCGATGGCCATCAATGTATTTTTAAATGTATTATTCATAAGTATTAAAAATGGATACAATGATTACTTCTTCATCTTCCCTGAAATCGGTTGCAACTTACTGATGCCTTCCTCATTCACGGAGAAAGAATAAGGCATATCCTCCGCCTTCGTACCACGAGTCATGTTCGGTTGGTCGCTCATCGTGATATCGATAACGCCACCCTTCATCATCTCGTTATGATCCAAGTAATTCTTAGTATACTCTTGACCATTGAAACGCATTGACTCGATGTAAATGTTCTTGTCGCTATTCGCCGGAGCGTTGATCACGAGCTCCTTTCCATTCTCGAAATGGATCGTGGCCTTCTTGAACAACGGCGCCCCCAAAACATACTGTGTCGTACCCGGAGCGACCGGATAGAAGCCCAGGGCCGTAAACACATACCAGGCCGAGGTCTGGCCATTATCCTCATCGCCGCAATAGCCATCCGGCGCCGGCGTATACATCCGGTCCATCACCTGGCGCAACCAATACTGCGCTTTCCAGGGCTGGCCCGCGTAATCATACAGGTAGATCATGTGCTGGATCGGCTGGTTGCCATGCGCGTAATTGCCCATGTTCATTACCGTCATCTCGCGAATCTCATGGATCACCTGGCCATAATAGCTGTCGTCGAACAACGGCGGCACGTTAAACACGGAGTCCATCATCATCACGAAATTCTCCTTGCCACCCATCAGGTCGATCAAGCCCTGCGGATCGTGGAACACCGACCAGGAATAGTGCCAGCTGTTGCCTTCCGTGAACGCGTCACCCCATTTTAACGGCGAGAACGGCGCCATGAACTCACCACTCTCCAACTTCCCGCACATCAACTTCGTCTCCGGATCGAACAGGTTCTTATAATTCAAGGCGCGGCGAGCGAACAGCTCCACCTCCTTTTTCGGGCGCTTCAGCTCCTTCGCCAGTTTCCAGATGCACCAATCGTTGTAAGCGTACTCCAAAGTGCGGGCCGCGTTCTCATTAATTTTCACGTCGTAAGGCACATAACCCAACTGATTATAATACTCATGTCCCAAACGGCCTGTGGAGGAAACGGTCGGATGCACATTCTCCGTCCCATGAATCAGCCCCTTATACAAGGTTTCCAGATCCTCGACCTTGACCCCCTTCATGTAGGCGTCGACCAGGACCGAGGCGGAATTGTTGCCGACCATGCAACCCCGGTGTCCCGGGCTCGCCCACTCGGGGAAGAAACCACTTTCCTTATAGGTATTGATCAAACCTTCTTGCATCTCCTTATTAATAGAGGGGAACATCATGTTCAAGAAGGGGAACAGACAACGGAACGTATCCCAAAAACCGGTATCGGTATACATATAACCCGGCAAAACCTCGCCATTATAGGGACTGTAATGGACGACTTGTCCATTAGCGTCAATCTCATAGAATTTACGCGGGAACAACAACGAACGATACATACAAGAATAGAAGGTCCGATATTGGTCCAGATTACCGCCATCAACCTCAATTTTGCTCAGATACTGGTTCCAGGTCGCCTTTCCCTTCTCGACAAGCGCGTCGAAACTGTCGCTACCCAACTCCTTCAAATTGATCTCTGCCTGCTCAGGACTGATAAACGAGGAAGCCACCTTCGCATGAACGATCTCTCCCTTACGGGTAGCGAAACCGATCACGGCACCGACATGATCATTCGTCTGCTCCTTCACGCCCTCACTCAAGCTTCCGTTAGAGAAGGTTGCCTCATAAGTGAATGGCTTATCAAATTGAATCACGAAATAGTTCTTGAAATTATCGGGCACGCCACCGCTGTTCTTCGTGGAATAACCAATGATCTTGTTCTCCTCCAGAATGACCTTGATGGAAGAACCCTTATCGAAAGCGTCGACCACGACATAAGAATGCTCATTCTCCGGGAAAGTAAAGCGGAACATCGCGGCCCGGTCGGTCGGCGTCAGCTCCGTCACGATGTCGTGCTCCGCCAAGTATACCTTATAATAATAAGCCTTCGCCACCTCTCCCTTGTGCGAGAACCAGCTGGCCCGCTTATCCTGGTCAAACTCCGGCTTACCGACAACCGGCATGATCGCGAACTGTCCATAGTCATTGATCCAAGGACTGGGTTGGTGCGTCTGCTTGAAACCACGGATCTTGTTTGCCGTATAGACATACTGCCACCCATCGCCCATCTTGCCTGTTTGTGGCGTCCAGAAATTCATACCCCAAGGCCGGGCGATAGCCGGGTAAGTGTTACCGGTCGACAGCTCGAAAGTCGACTGCGTTCCCACCAAAGGATTAACATACTCCACGGGATCGAAAGCGCCCGTGTCATCAGCCTGGGCGGGCTGTAACCACGCCATCATCGACGCGAGCGCCAATGCCAATAAATGTTGTTTTTTCATGCTTAATAATTATTAATTATTTGTGTTCTTACGAAGAAAATACAAAACATGAGCAAATCTAAGAAAAAAAAGCGTTACACACAACTTAAGTCAATTATTCTTCAAAAGTTAGCGAAACAAACAAACACGAAAGCTTAAACCTGATATTAAAACTCCAGTCCTCTCCGAACCAAACTCCAGTCCGATGCGAAAGAAACTCCAATCCGATGCGAATCGGACTGAAGTTTTCTCCCAATGAGATTACAATATATTATAGACATTTTGATTATCCTCACCACACATTCATCAATTCATATTCACAAGAAAAGCAAAAAAGATAAATAGAGAATATTATTTATGTTAAACGACAAGAGATATAAAGCATAATATTATTTATCGTGCGACAACAATATGCAAAATGTCATTTACGGCTAAACCTCTTTTTTTATATTGCCGACACGATAAAAAAATACACCTGTCTATAAAACAAGATATTAATACGATGTGTCATTTATATGACCCCTTTTTAAATTTAATCTATTTTAATACAAAGCGTGTATTTTTTCACACGAAATCATTCGTTCATATTTAAAGAAAATCTACTTTTGTAGAACTTTTCTAAAGGGAATGGCGTTCCTCCAGAACCCGTTCCTGCCGGAAAAGGCAAAATTAGTAAAACTGAATAAAACAAAAAAACGAATGGTAAGACCTGAGTAAATCAAGTTGGCCGACGATATTACGATACTCTTCTAAACAAGGGCGGTTCTATTGGAATCAACTTCATTTACGCCAAACTATAAGGAATAGGAAAAAGGGTTACAGCCAAAGAGAAACTCATTATTAATTAATTTAAGGATAGAAAACATGAAAAAAGAACCGAATTTTCGAAATGTCATGAAAATTTCAGCTTTTCTTTTGACCACATGTGCCTTCTCTGCGTTCGCGACTCCCGCTGACGCTAACATTGTGGGTGTAAGTGGCAATGAGGCCTTGTCTATCAATGCGACTCAGCAAGGCAAAGTGGTGAAAGGTGTGGTCCTGGATGAGACAGGTTTCCCGGTTATCGGTGCCAATGTCATCCAGAAAGGTACGACAAACGGTGTAATCACTGATTTGGATGGTAACTTTACGCTTGAGGTTCCAGATGGCGCGATCATTGAGGTTAGCTACATCGGTTATTCTACACAAGAGATAACAGCTAGCGGACAGCAGAATTTGCAGGTAACGCTGAAAGAGGATACACAAAAGATCGACGAGGTCGTCGTCACCGCTTTGGGTATCAAACGTCAATCTCGTTCTTTGGGTTATTCTACGACACAAGTCGGAGGTGAGGACTTCACGATGGCCCGCGACCCGAACTTGGGTAACGCATTGTCTGGTAAGGTAGCTGGTGTAAGCGTATCCGGTAACTCTACAGGAGCTGGTGGTTCTTCTCGTGTTGTCATCCGTGGTAACGCTTCTTTGACTGGTAACAACATGCCTCTTTACGTTGTCGATGGTGTTCCTTTCTCTAACCAGAACTTGGGTAGCGCTGGTACTTGGGGTGGTATCGATATGGGTGATGGTTTGAACAACATCAACCCGGATGATATTGAGAGCATCCAAGTCCTGAAAGGTGCGGCCGCTTCTGCCCTCTACGGTTATCGTGGTGGTAACGGCGCGATCTTGATCACGACAAAATCCGGTAAGAAAGGTAAACCAGTCAGCATCGAGTTCAACAACAACTTGACGTTTAACATGATTTATGACTACCGTGATTTCCAGACTACTTTCGGTCAAGGTACATACGGTAATCGTCCGACAAATGTCGCAACAGCAGAGCAAACACAAACATCCAGCTGGGGTGACGCTATGGGCGGAACAGCAGTCAACTTCTTGGGTCAAGAATACAACTATCAATACATCAACAACTGGCCTAACTTCTACCGTACAGGTATCAACAACTCTACTTCCGCTTCTATCAGCGGTGCCGGAGATAAGATCACTTACCGTTTCGGTGTTTCTAACGTAGCGGAAAAAGGCCAATTGCCAAACGCAAGCAACAGCCAACAGGGTATCAACATGAACACGACATATGATATCTTGAAGAACTTGCATTTGATCGTTAGCGCAAACTACGTCTTTGAGAAAGCGCAAGGCCGTTCTAACTTGTCTGATGGTAACGGTAACACCAACGCGACTTTGCTTCACTTGGCAAACACATTCGATGTTCGCTGGTTGGAAAGAGGCGCTGAGGGCGCAGAATGGGGTAGCTTCGCAGATGGAACTGAGATGAACGGTAACGGTAACCGTAACGTTTATTTCAATAACCCTTACTGGTTGCAGTATCGCAAGACAAACAATTCTAACAAGAACCTTGAAGTATGATATCTTCGATTGGTTATATGTCCAGGGAGCTGTTCAACGTGATGGTTATAACTTGGAATACAAGCAAGTTCAACCGACAGGTGCCGCTGCGGACCCGAACGGATTCATGACGGAGTATTCTAGAAACTTCTCAGAGATGAACTTGAACTACTTGATCGGCTTCAACAAGGAATGGGGCGATTGGTCTGTAGGAGCGACATTAGGTGGTAACCGCCAGCGTACAATCAATAAGACATTTTATACGACTGATGGTGGTCGTCCATTCGTTGTAAGCGGATTGTGGTCTGTCAACAACCTGGGAGACAAACGTTCAAAGAAAGATTATTCAGAATACCGTGTGAACTCCGTTTATGCGACAGCCGACTTCGGATGGAAAAATCAAGTATTCTTGAACTTGACTGGCCGTAACGACTGGTTCTCTACTTTGAACCCAAATAGCAACAGCTATTTCTATCCTTCTGTTACATTGTCTTGGGTCTTCACTGATACTTTCCAGGACAGCAAACCAGATTGGTTCGATTTCGGTAAGATCCGTGCTTCTTGGGCTAGCTCATCAAACGGTACCGATCCTTATAAGACCTTGTTGCTCTATACATTGAGAGATTATCAAATCAATGGCCAGAGTGTCATCACTCAGGGTAACAATAACCAATATCCGAACCCGGATTTGAAACCGGTAAGTATCAAGGAGTATGAGGTTGGTTTGAACTTGGCATTCTTTAACAACCGCCTGTCGTTCGATATGGCTTATTACAATAAGAACACGACCGACGATATTGCTGTTGTATCTACTTCCAGCGCATCAGGTTACAACTCTAAGTTCATGAACGTTGGTGAGATCCAGAACCAAGGTTTTGAGTTCATGATGAACTTTGTGCCTGTTCACACTAGCAACTTCCACTGGGAGTCTACTTTCAACTTTGCGTACAACGACAGTGAGGTTAAGTATTTAGGTGAAGGTGTCGACAGATTGCAGATCGATGGCGCTTCTTCTCGTTCTGGTAACGTAACGATCCAGAACATCGTAGGTTCTTCTTACGGTGAGATCGTTGGTTACAAGTATGCTCGCACAGAGGATGGACAAATCATCTATAAAAATGGTATTCCACAGGCTGATGATGAGTTGAGCAGCTTAGGTAACGGTGTTTACAAGCTCACTGGTGGTTGGAGCAACACGTTGAAATATAAAGATTTCACTTTGTCTTTCTTGATTGACTTCAAGACCGGCGCAAGCATCTTCTCTGGTACGAACTACTCTCTCTACAGTGAAGGTTTGCACAAGAACACATTAATTGGTCGTACGATCGATGATCCGCGTGGTTCTATCGTAGGAGCAGGTGTCATGTTAGACGCTAGCGGCAATTATGTACCGAACACAGTAGCCGTAAATGCTCAGGATTACTATCAAGGTATCTGTAACAACAACATCGCCGAGGAGTTCGTTTACAACGCAAGCTTCATCAAACTGCGTGAGTTGTCATTTGGTTATGAGTTCCCGCAAACAATCCTCAACAAGATGAAGGTTGTTAAGGGCTTGAATGTATCATTGGTAGGACGTAACTTGTGGACTATCTTGAAACATACCGATAACATTGATCCGGAGTCCGCATACAACAACTCAAACGGTCAGGGCTTGGAGTTGAACGGTTATCCGGCAACCCGTAGCGTCGGTTTCAATGTCAATGTTAAATTCTAATCACACATTTAGCGAAAATAATTTATGAAAAAGTTTTTAGTATATATGGCATGCGCTACAGCAGCCGTAATGGGAAGCACGAGTTGTAGCGATTTCGGGGATGTGAATATCGACCCGGAACACTTGAACGAAGGCAACGTGCCTTTGGAAATGTTATTTACTAATGCGCAACATCAGGCATTAGGATCTGACTGGGACGTTTGGCGTAACGGCTGTATCTATGCGGCTCAATGGATGAATCATGTCGCTTCTTTCAACTGGCAGGGTTATGCGATGTACCAATGGAGCGATGGTTATTCAGCTGCTTATTGGGATGGCGTTTATTCTGGCGACCGTGGCGCAATCCGTGATGTAACAAATGTTTTGATGCAATGGAAGGAAGATCCCGCACACGAGATCGATTACCAGATCGCACGTATCATGCGTGTTTATGTCATGCATCGTATGACAGACCTTTACGGTGATATTCCTTACACACAGGCAGGACAACCGAGAGAGTACTCATATCCGGTTTACGATCGTCAACAGGATATTTATATGGATATGCTGAACCAGTTGAATGAGGCACAAGCTGCCTTGAAAGGCGCTGGTACGGCACCGATGAGTTCACACGATGTTTACTACCAAGGTAACACAGATAAGTGGGCTAAATTCGCAAACTCCCTGATGCTTCGTATCGCGATGCGTATGACTAAGGTTGACCCGGCTACTGCTGAGACTTGGGTAAAAACAGCCGTAAACAATGGTTTGTTCGCTTCTAACGAAGACAACGCGATGTTGTTGCACACAAATGCGGTTACAACTAACGATACATCTGAGCCATACGCAAAGATCTATGCTCATGAGGATCGTGGTAACTTCTTCGTCAACAAGTTCTTCATCGATATGTTGAAAGAGACAAAAGACCCGCGCTTGTCTTTGATCGCTACTGTTTGTGAGGATCCAAGAATCTCCGTACAGGAGGGTAGCAATTTCCAATATGGAAATACTGATCCTGAGGTTCAGCAAGGATTTGATGACGGATTCGACGATGACAAGACCAGTGACTGGTTCATCGGTAATCAACCGGGTTATGAGGCATTCAAAGATCAAGAATATCTGGACAGCTATCGTAGCAAATATTCAACGATCAACCGTTACACTTATTCAAACCCGACATCTCCGACGTTCATCTGTACTTATGCGCAGACTCAACTCTTGCTGGCTGAGGCAGCTCTTCGTGGTTGGGTAAGCGGTAGCGCTCAGACTTATTATGAGAATGGTGTGCGTGCGGCTATGGAGCAATTCGCTCAATTCCCTAACGCGACAGCATTGTATAACCAATATTTAACTGCAGATGCGGTCAACCAGTACTTGGCTGAGAATCCGTTTGATGCGGCAAAGGGTTATGAGCAGATCAATACACAATATTGGATCAACTGCTTCTGTGATGAGTATGAGACTTTCGCTAACTGGCGTCGTTCCGGTTATCCGGAAATGGATCCAGCTTGGGACCCGGCTCATCCTTACACGAACTCTGATACGGGTGGTACAATTCCACGTCGTTTCCGTTATCCGAGCACAGAGTCTTCTGTCAACATGGCTAACTACAATGAGGCTGTTGGTCGCTTAAACAACGGAGACCGCTTCACGTCTCGTGTATGGTGGGATGTTGAATAATCGACTTACCTCAAAAAATCCTCTGGATTTTTCATAAGTAATATTTTTTATATGATTGCCCTCGCGTTGAGATGACGCGGGGGCATTTTTTTCACCATAGCGATAACACTTTCGTAAAGCATTTCATCCGATAGCTGTTTTTTAAGGTAAAAAAAGTATATTTGTGACCATGTATTTATATAACAAATATCTAATGCCATGATTGATTTATCGCAGTTTACGCCTTGGACGCTCTTTACGGACCTGGGCTTTATCTCCATCCTCTTGCTCATCGGCAAGATTATCCGCGTTAAAGTGAAGTTGATTCAACAGCTGTTTATTCCACCCAGCCTGATCGCCGGACTTCTGGGCCTGCTGTTTGGTCCTAACGGATTAGGATGGATCCCGTTGTCGGACGCCATCGGCACCTATTCCGCCATCCTGATCGCCCTCGTCTTCGGCGCGTTGCCCCTCTCCTCGCCCAACGTCTCGATGAAGGAGATCGCCCGGCGGGTCGGCCCGATCTGGGCCTACGCGCAAATCGGCATGCTCATGCAATGGGCTTTGGCGGGCCTGTTCGGCCTGTTCGTGCTCAAGCTGATCTGGCCCGACCTGAACGACGCATTCGGCATCATGCTCTCGACCGGTTTCTATGGCGGACACGGGACGGCGGCCGCGATCGGCTCCGCATTCCAGGACCTGGGCTGGGAAGACGCTACCAGCCTGGGCATGACCACCGCCACCGTCGGCATCGTCTGCGCCATCATCGGTGGCCTCTTTTTCATAAAATGGGCGGCCAGAAACCGGCAGACCGCTTTCATCACCGACTTCGACGAGCTGCCGGACGAGTTGCGGAGCGGCCTGTTGCCCGAAAACAAGCGCGACTCCATCGGCGAGGCGACCACCTCGTCCATCTCGATCGATACCTTGACGTTCCATTCAGCCCTGATCTTCGTCATCGCCTTCCTGGGCTACCTGGCCAGCCAAGGCGTCAAGCAATACTATCCGATGCTGGAACTGCCCGTGTTCAGCTGCGCGTTCATCATCGGCCTGCTCTTGAAAAAACTGTTCGACCTGACGACCGTCAGCCGCTACGTCAACATCCGGACAACGGAACGCCTCAGCAGCGCCTTCACTGACGTACTTGTCGCCTGCGGTGTCGCCTCGATCAAGATGGGCGTCGTCATCAAATACGCGGTGCCGCTGATCGTCCTGATCCTTGCGGGCATCCTGATCGTCTGGTTCATCACCTTCTATTTCGGGAAAAGATTGTCGCGCACCTTCTGGTTCGAGCGAACGATTTTCGCTTGGGGCTGGTGGACGGGAACCATGGCGATGGGTATCGCCCTGCTTCGCATTGTCGACCCGAAACAGGCCAGCAAGGCGATGGACGATTACGCCATGGCCTACCTCCCGATCGCGCCGGTCGAAATCCTGCTGATCACCTTTGTGCCGATCCTGTTCGTAAACGGGTTGGGCCTCTGGCTGCTGCTGGCCTGCCTGGTTATCTCCATCCTGATCATCTTACTCTCAATCAAGATGGGCTGGTGGAAAAAATAACCCGGATTATCCCCGAAACACATACGTATGTGAAAGCCGATACATACGGTCGTATAAATAAACGCGACCGTATATATCGGCTTTCATGTACGTATATGTCAGGCGACAGGTACGTATGTGCAGAATCAATCAAATAAACTCGCTCACCGACGAGACAATGCTACCATCAAAGAGGTTGATAACCCGATGCGCAAAACCGGCGTCGTGCTTTGAGTGAGTAACCATCACGATTGTCGTTCCCTCATCGTTCAGTTCATTCAACAGGCGCATCACCTCAGCGCCATTCTTGGAGTCCAAATTACCAGTCGGCTCATCGGCCAGGATAATCTTCGGGTTCGAGACCACCGCCCGGGCGATCGCTACTCTCTGTTGCTGTCCTCCCGACAACTGCTGTGGATAATGCGCCGCCCGATGGCTGATATTCATCCGTTGCAAGATCTCCGTTACCCGTTTACGTCGCTCGGCAGGCTTCACACCCAAATAGGTCAAAGGCAACTCCACGTTCTCGAATACGTTCAGCTCGTCGATCAAGTTGAAGCTCTGGAACACGAAACCGATATTGCCCTTACGAACCCGTGTGCGATCCTTCTCTTTCAAATGTCCCACCTCTTGGTCAGCCAGATAATAGTTTCCCTCTGAGGGATTATCCAAAAGACCCATAATATTCAATAGTGTTGACTTGCCACAACCAGAAGGTCCCATGATCGCTACGAACTCACCATCTTTTACCTCCAGAGATACCTTATTTAACGCGATCGTTTCCACCTCTTCCGTACGGAAAAACTTGCTTAATCCTTCAATTTTAATCATGACTTCAAATTTTATAATGTTAATATTTTAATTATTCTTTATTTAATTACCCTTGAAGGGTCTTTCTTGAAAAAATGAATACAAATCCCGTGCCAAAACATATAATAGATTACATAACAACATCTTACCGATTCACTAAATATTTCAGAGTGTCAAAATATTTGACAGTGGTGTCCAATTTTTTGACACTCGCAGGCTTATTCCTTACGGATGCTCTCTACCGGATTCTCACTGGCCGTGCGCCAACAGCGGGTCCAAACAACCGACAAGGTCACCAGCCAAACCGCCAATACCGCCAGCAAGAATGCCCATAACGGCATGCTGATCTTGTAAGCGAAATGATCCAGCCACGACCAGACCACCCAGCAAGCCAGCGGAACCGCCAGAAACGCGCTCAGTATAACAATCCAAGTATAACGCCGCCCAAACAACATCAGGATCTCGCCTACCGAAGCACCCATCACCCGACGGATACCGATCTCTTTCCGGCGGTATTGCGTCTCGAACAAGACCAGGCTAAAGACACCCATCAACGAAATAACGATCGCCAGGAACGAGAAGGAATAAACCATCCGGGTCACCCGATTCTCTTCCTGATAGAAATTATTAAGGATCGTATCGTAGAACTCCACATCAACCGGATAGGTCGGATCGATCTCATGAACTGTCTTACGGATATGCTCGACAACCGCCTCGAAATCACTTCCCGCCTTGACCCGGATATAAGTACAAGGCAGATGGCTCGCGTTATAATTAATGGCGAACAAGGCATCAGTCATCCGCTGGCGCATGGATGAGAATTGAGGACCTCGTACCACTCCGACTACCGTCATGGGAGTCGAGCCGTCGGAAGCGCCCGGCATCGCCAGACGATCACCGATCGACAATCCTAACCGCTTGTAAATCGATTCATAAGCATAAAAGTAGAGATCTTCCGAATGCTCCATACTCTCAGTCGGCCGCTCCCCATCGATCAGCTGAATGCCCATCACGCTCAAGAAATTCCAGCTGACCGAAAGGATCTGAAACGTATTCCGTTCATTTTTATACTCCAGTCCCCAATACATATATTGATCCCGCGCGCCCAGTTTCTGATGCGAGAAGGCGACATCCTCAATCCCCGGAAAGCGCTTTAACCGTTCCACATAAGCCGCTCTCGACTTGTCCAGGAACTTATTGTCCAGCTCGACCACCAACACCTGGTCCCGATCGAAGCCCAAGGGAAAATGGCGCATATAACGATCCTGCAAGGCCATGCCTATCGCCGAGATGATCAGGATCATCGAGACCAGGAACTGGAAAAAGATCAGGCCAACACGCAACCGGCGTCCGGAAGGTGATAAGCCAAACGACCCCTTGAGCACCAGTGCCGGCTGGAAGGAGGTCACATAAAAGGCCGGGTAAAGCCCCGTCAACAGGCCCAGCGACAAGGCCACGCCCCCCATCCCGAACAACAGGCCCAGATGCCCAGACAAGGTCGTATCTACATTAAGGAAGGTCAGGAACGCCAACCTGTTCAATTGCGCCACGACCAACAATGACAACAAATAAGCGACCAACGAGAGCCCAACCATCTCGAGCAACAAAGACCAGCGCAAGCGACTCACCGGGCAACCCAGAATCTTCTGCGTATTGATACTCCGCATCCGCAACGGGCCCAGCGAGACAGCGAAATTCATGAAATTGACTCCAGCGATCAGGATCGTGAACAGAGCCACCAACGACAGGAGTCGGGTCGTCTCCATATTGCCACCCTTCGAGATAAACCGCTCCGTCATCCCTAACGAGAAGATATCCGTCAAAGGACACAACGTCAAACTCGGCTTACTATCAGCCGGGATATATGATAAATTTGAGAAATCAAAGTGCTGGTTAAAGTTGGCGATCACCGCCTCGGGCGAGACTCCAGGCGCCAACAAAAGATAACAAAGATAATTGGAAGCATCCCATTGCCCCTCCGAGGCATCGCCCGGCTGGGGCGTCAAATAGATGGCGTTCTCCAACTGAGTATTCCCCGGGAAATCGGCATAAACACCACCCACCGTGATGAAACGAAGCTTCTCGTTCATCCAGAGCGTCTCCTTCAGGTCGATCCGCCGCCCCACCGCCGGGCCATCCCCAAACAGGCGCCGGGCCATACTCTCCGGAATCAGGACCGAGCCATTGGTCCGCAAACACTCCGCATCGCCCTCCACCATCCGGAAACCAAAGATTTGGGTCATCTCCGGATAGCAAGCGACGAAACTTTCCCGAAAACCGGTTGGAACCCCTTCCCGCTCCACCGAAATATAACGTTCGCCCACAAAAGGATTAATCAACGTCCCGGCCTCAATATAGGGCGAGGAGGCAATAATCGCGTCCACCAAGGCCCGCGGCAAGATCACGTCGCCCGACAAGCTCTCTTTCGTCTCGATACCGACCCGATAGATCCGTTCCGCTTTCGGGTGGCACCGGTCGAAGTTCCGTTCATAACTGACCTTCATCATGATCACCAGAAAGGCGGCGAAAGCCATCGCCAATCCCACCACGTTCATCACCAAAGTCCCCTTATAAGCACGGGCAACCGACAAGAAATTCGTTAACATCGTTTTCATAATAACCCATTTATCTCGTTTATGACTTCCTTTTCCCTTAAAATAAAGCAAAATTCATGCCATAACAGATAAATATCTATTTATAAGGAATTTGCGATTTTACTCCATCTCTAAAAGTGTCAAAAAATTTGACACTACTGTCCAATTTTTTGACACTCGACATCAACTCCTCCAATTATCCTATCCTCCCAATTCTTCCGTCATCAGAATGCCCATCATAAGATCTTAACAACAGGCATTATAAATAACGAACAACAGGCATAGAGAAAAATGCTATTACCAAAGCAGGAAAATACAATTACCATAGGAAAAAAACGCAATTACCATAGGATGAAAATTTCATTACCTCAGGATGGTAATAAGACTATCAAACCTTGACACAGGGATTCTGTGTCCAAAAGTTTCCATATATAGAAACAATTATTACCTTTGTGATATGAAACGTAAGATAAGAACCTACGGAGGATATTTTGAGGCGTTCATGGCCACTCTGAAAGAGAAAGAGCAGGAAAAAATACAATATGGCCTGCTTCTTTTGAAAACGCAAGACAGGTTGCCTAAGAAATTCGTAAAATTGATTAGGGATGGATTATATGAACTGAGGACCGAATATAACGGAAACATTTACCGGGTATTTTTTATTTTTGACGAAGGCCAGATAATCGTCCTGTTCAATGGATTCCAAAAAAAGACCCAAAGGACACCATCTTCGGAAATAGAAAAGGCATTAAAAATAAAGGAGGCATATTATGGAGACAAATAATCATCAGATTGTGGATTACGATGCTGTTTTAGACGCAAAATTCGGAAAAGAGGGAACTCTTGAACGCACGAAAGCAGAAGAGAAAGCCTATGCGTTCTATACGGGCCAAATACTTCTTGACGCAAGAAAAGAGGCCAAAATGACCCAATCGGAACTTGCCCAAAGAGTCGGGATAAACAAGTCTTACATCTCAAAAATAGAAAACGGGCTTGTCGAACCCGGCGCCGGTCTATTCCTCCGTATCATAGACGCCCTCGGATTAAGATTCGACATCGTAAAACCAATCGCCCAGATGTAGGCATAAAAAAATCCCCGATCTCCTTTCGGAAACCGGGGATTCTATATTTATACGAAATAAGGATTATTCATCAATCAATTCTTGAACACCAATCCATCGCCTACACGGTCGATCACGATCGGACGCTCACGGTTGACATGACCACTCAGCAACTCTTTCGAGAGCTCATTAAGCACCATCCTCTGGATAACCCGCTTAACAGGACGTGCGCCAAACTGAGGATCATAGCCCTTATTGGCGATCAGGTTGAGAGCCTCATCGGTAAACTCGAGCGTAACACCATTCTGGGCCAGCATCTTCTTCACGCCATTCAACTGCAAGCCGACAATCTCACGAATCTCCTTCTCGTTCAACGGGGTGAACATGATGATATCGTCAATACGGTTCAAGAACTCCGGACGGATCGTCTTCTTCAGCAACTCCAGGACTTGGCGTTTCGTGTTCTCGACTACCTCGTCATGGTTAGCGTCAGTCATCTTCTCGAAATTCTCACGGATCAACGACGATCCCATATTGCTGGTCATGATAATGATGGTATTCTTGAAGTTCACCGTCCGTCCCTTGTTATCGGTCAGACGACCATCATCCAAGACTTGCAATAAGATATTGAACACGTCCGGATGAGCCTTCTCAATCTCATCAAACAAGACCACCGAATAAGGTTTCCGGCGGATCGCCTCCGTCAACTGGCCACCCTCATCGTAACCAACATATCCCGGAGGCGCACCGATCAGACGAGTCGCGCTGAACTTCTCCTGATACTCACTCATATCGATACGGGTCATCATATTCTCATCATCGAACAGGTAATCAGCCAACGCCTTGGCCAACTCCGTCTTACCGACACCTGTCGTACCGAGGAAGATAAACGAGCCGATCGGTCGTTTCGGATCTTGCAAACCGGCACGGCTCCGACGTACGGCGTCCGCGATTGCCTGGATCGCCTCATCCTGGCCGATCACACGCTTGTGCAACTCCTCCTCCAGATGCAGCAGCTTCTCCTTCTCGCTCTGCATCATCTTGCTGACAGGAATACCCGTCCAACGAGAAACCACATCAGCGATATCATCGCTATCAACCTCCTCCTTGATCATGGCCGAGGCGCCTTGCATCGTCTTCAGTTTCTCCTGAGTCTGCTTGATCTCCTCCTCCTTCTGCTTGATCTTTCCGTAACGGATCTCAGCGACCTTTCCATAATCGCCCTCACGCTCCGCACGGTCGGCCTCAAACTTCAGGTTCTCAATATCGATCTTGTTCTGTTGGATCTTATTGATCTGAGCCTTCTCGCTCTCCCATTGCGCCTTCTGCTTGGTCTCCTCCTCTTTCAAGTCGGCGATCTCCTTATTCAGCTGATCCAACTTCTGCTGGTCATCCTCACGCTTGATTGCCTCACGCTCGATCTCCAACTGCTTGATACGGCGTGAAACCTCATCCAACGATTCCGGCACGGAGTTCATCTGCATCCTCAACCGGGCAGCGGCCTCATCCATCAAGTCGATCGCCTTATCCGGCAAAAACCGGTCGGTGATATAACGGCTGGAGAGCTGTACGGCGGCGATGATCGCGTCATCCTTGATCCGAACCTTATGATGGTTCTCATACTTCTCCTTCAAGCCACGCAAGATTGAGATCGTATCCACCTCGGTCGGCTCATCCACCATGACCGTTTGGAACCGACGCTCAAGCGCCTTATCCTTCTCGAAATACTTCTGGTACTCGTCCAAAGTCGTCGCGCCAATCGCCCGCAACTCACCACGAGCCAAAGCAGGCTTGAGGATATTGGCGGCATCCATAGCCCCCTCGCTCTTACCGGCGCCGACCAAGGTATGGATCTCATCAATAAACAAGATAATCTCGCCATCCGACTTCATTACCTCATTTACGACCGCCTTTAATCGTTCCTCAAACTCACCTTTATATTTTGCTCCCGCGATCAACGCGCCCATATCCAACGAGAAGATCTGTTTCGTCTTCAAGTTCTCAGGCACATCGCCCCGCACGATCCGGTGCGCCAATCCCTCAGCGATCGCGGTCTTACCGACACCCGGCTCACCGATCAGGATCGGGTTATTCTTCGTACGACGACTCAAGATCTGCAAGACCCGACGAATCTCCTCATCACGGCCGATGACCGGATCCAGTTTTCCGTTACGAGCCCGCTCATTCAAGTTGATCGCGTATTTACTCAACGCCTCATAAGTATCCTCGGCCGACTGGCTGGTTACCTTGTTGCCTTTACGCAACTCCTCAATAGCCAGACGAAGCTCTTTCTCCGTCACGCCAGCATCCTTCAACATTTGAGACGCCGTGCTCTTCTCCGTGAACAAAGCCAGGATAATCGGCTCCAGGGAGACATATTGATCACCCATCTTTGATGAGTAGTCGATTGCCTTTTGCAATACCTTATTCGTATCACCCGAAAGATAAGGCTCACCACCCGACACTTTCGGATACGACTGGATCTCGCGATCCAATACCTGGACGAGATTTCGCATATTCACACCCAACTTCTGGAAGATGAAATTGGTCACGCTCTCTCCCGTCAACATGACCGCTTTCAACAAGTGCGTTGGCTCGATCGCCTGTTGGTTATTCTGTGTAACCATCTGCGCAGCCTGTTGCACCGCCTCTTGCGCTTTAATTGTAAAATTATTAAAATTCATATCTTTAATCTCCTTTTCTTATGTTTCTATCTTTTCGTTTTACGCCTATATTCCTACAAAAGGAATGCCAATTTCAAATACTGCCATATTGTCATATATTAATTATTTTTCTCTGGAAAGAACCTGCCGAAACATCTTCAACCAAGACAAAAAGCGCGACAATAACCATTGTCCGGACCAAGGAGTCGTGTTATCTTCGCGTTACCTTATTATATATAGAGACTCATTTATGCAAATCATCCTCTCGCCGGCGAAAACCATGACCGGCACGACCGATATTATCGCCCCACAGGGCTCTACACCTCGCTTTCAGGACGAGGCTCAGGCGCTCGCGCTTCTCATGGCACAACTTCCCTCCGAGGATTTGGCCGCGATACTCAAGATAAGCCCTAAAGTGGCGGCCGACGCCTATTGGCGTTTCCAGGAGTTTCACTCGACAGAGCGCCCCGGCCTGCAGGCAATCCTGGCCTATACGGGCGTCGTATTCCAGCACCTGCAACCCGCCGATTTCACGACAGAGGAGTTCCTGTTTGCCCAAAAGCATCTTAAGATCGCTTCCGGTTGCTACGGCACCCTTCGGGCGCTCGACCTGATCAAGCCCTACAGGATGGAGTTCAATACAAAGGTGCCGGACCTGCCCGAAAGTATTATCGCCAATTTCTGGAAAGAGCGGCAAACCCAAACCCTGATCGACGATATCCGTAACGACGACGGCCTGCTGGTCAATTTGGCCAGTCAGGATATCCAACCGGCCTTTCACTGGAAAAGAATCGCCAGCGAGACACGAATCATCACGCCCGACTTCAAGGTCTACAAACAAGGGAAACAAAAAACGATCGTCATCTACGCCAAGATGGCCCGTGGCGAGATGACCCGCTACATTATTAAGCGGCAAATCACCGACGTGGAAGCGCTGAAGGAGTTCCAATGGGAAGGCTTCACCTATAAAGAGGAGCTCTCAACCCCGAACAATTGGGTTTTCTTGCAAGAATAGATAATAAAAGCACCAAGATCCCGTTTTATCAATTGTATAAATAAGGGAACATCCACCAACGGAAGTTCCCGCTATTAAAGACAATTATGAAACGAGCCTTTGTTCTTTTATCGATCCTTTGCCTCCTGGTTTGTGGCCTGCAAGGCTATAAATTATTGAGGAATAATAATACCACGCCTAACCCTTTCAAAGGAAAACTTTCCGATATCGCGGACGAGGTGATCGCCATCCCGCTCCGTGACACGGGCGAACTCCGGATCAAGTCGCCCCAAAATATCCGCCAGGAGGGCAACAACCTGTTTCTGGTCAGCGAAGGCATCCTGTATCGTTTCAACCGCGAGGGCCAGTTCATCTGCCAGATCACCCAGCCGGACGAGATCCAAGTGGCAGGCTACGTCGTCAATCCCGCCAAGAAAGAGCTGATCGTCCTCGGTAACACCGACGACATCTTCTACTATTCTTTCGAAGGCAAACTGCTTTTAAAGAAGAAATTAAAAAGCAATCTCTCGGAGGAGCGACATCTCTATTCCATAGAATGGCACGACAACCAGCTTCTCACGACCGAGAAAAGGATAGACACCACGCAAACGCGACCGATCGTGACACAAGAGATCGCGACCTACGATACCCTTTTTCGCCCCATCGAACGGAAAAGGCTTGCTGCCTTCGATCTGCGCCGCGACGGCCAACCTCTCATCCATTGGGATCCGCTGATTGGTATTGATAAAGATTCCGGCTTGCTCTACGCCTACTCGCCTCATGCCAGCGCACGACACCTGTTGCGGGACACGCTCCTGATCCAGAAAGCGAAAGAACTTCACGACAGCGCCTTATTTGGCCAGGACGATACCTATCCGCAACTTCCCCTTCGCATGGGTAGCCGCTATTGGATCGCCTCTTTCAATCAAGTCCCCAATAACGACAAGGATTATCTGTTCTGCTACGACACCAGGCAAGGACACCATTGGGAGCTGAAAGAGGGATTTACCGACAATTTCTATCAAACAGGCCACGTCAAAAGCCTCGAACCGATCGATCCCTATGGCGAGACCTACTATTATTATAAACAAGGCGAGGCCATAAAAAAGGCTTTCCCGGATCAGGCGACCCAAGAAAGCCCAATTGTCCTATTTTTAGTCAAACTTAGAAGCTAATCAGAAAATCCGACCATTCAAACGGATTTTCAAGACTGGATAAACCGTCAACTTATCCACGATCTTAGAGAAGGTATCGCCATCCTCACCAAACGCGCTCAAGTCCAAATTGCCATTATCGGTATAAACCTCCGGATGGCCATGAAACTGGACACCCAACTCCACTCCGACATTGATCCGGTTCGTCGGGATCGCACGGCCAAAGCCCAAACCGACATAAGGACGGAAACCCGCTACCTTCAGACCGCCAGAAATATTGCCATTCTCATCAAACGGGATCATCTGGTCGCCAATAACGATACCAGCCGACTCCGCCAACTCAATCTTATCCTTCAACGCCTGGTCACTTGTACCCTCGATCGTCACCAACGACGTACCGCCAAAATAACCACCAACAGCCGCGAAGAATGAGGAGGAACGGAACGGATAGATATTCAACAGAACCTGTCCTGAGACACGTTTCATGGAACCATCCACATTCATGCTTCCAGCCGCTTGACCGTCCAACTCTACATCAACATCCGTTCCCATGCTGAAATTAGGCATGATCGACACGCCACCTCGCAACGCCAAATAAGGAGTAATAGGCGTCGCCACCTCCACATCTACACCGGTTAAGCCAACGCCAACACTCGCTCCTAAGGAGTTAAACACACCCCATTCATTTTGTGCTAAAACCTCGTTCGAGAACAAGCCAGATACCGCGCAAATGGCCATAAAGATTAGTTTTCTTGCTCTTTTCATAATTTACATCAATATTAATTTATAATAATACCTGTTTAGATTTTGCCGCGAAAATACGCAAAAGAAACATAACCAATAGAAAATTAGACCAAAAAAATAAGGAAGGCTATGTGATAGCCCTCCTTATCCTTTACTTTATTTATATGAAAAAGAATTATTCCTCCTCGTCGCTGTCATCCTCTTTCATGTTGTGGAAGACGTTCTGAACGTCCTCGTCCTCCTCCAGCTTCTCGATCAGCTTCTCGATCGTCTCGCGCTGCTCCGGAGTCACCTCTTTCAAATCGTTCGGGATACGAACGAACTCGCTACTCGTGATCTCAAAGCCGTTCTCCTCCAAATATTTCTGGATAGCCGCGTTCTGAGCGAACTCACCATAGATAACGATCTCATCCTCATCCTCATCAACCTCATCAACGCCGTAGTCGATCAACTCCAGCTCAAGGTCATCCAAGGAAACACCCTCTTTTTTAGCGAAATGGAACACGCACTTATGCTCAAAAAGGAACTCCAAGCTACCGCTCGTACCCAGTGAGCCACCACATTTATTGAAATAGCTGCGGACATTAGCTACCGTACGTGTCGTATTGTCGGTCGCTGTCTCCACGAAAATAGCAATACCGAAAGGACCATAGCCCTCATAGTTCATCTCTTTATAATCGGTGAAATCCTTAGAGACGGCACGCTTAATCGCACGCTCCACATTCTCCTTCGGCATGTTCTCCTTCTTGGCCGTCTGCATCAACACACGCAAACGGGGATTGTTCTCCGGTTCCGGTCCACCCTGCTTAGCGGCGATCGTGATCTCCTTACCTAACTTCGTGAACACACGGGCCATGTTGCCCCAACGCTTAAACTTTCTTGCCTTACGAAACTCAAACGCTCTTCCCATAAACTCAATTTAAACTCGTTATATTTTTCCTTAATTCATTATCTCAATTGCGCGCCCAACTTCTGCTCCAGATTTGTCTGGATCTTCTTCATGATAGCGTCGATTTGCTTATCATTCAATGTCTTATTGTCATCCTGGAGATAGAAGCTAACAGCGTACGATTTCTTGCCTGCCGGCAGGTTCTTACCCTCATAAACATCAAACAAGGTTACCGACTTCAACAACTTACGCTCGCTCTCGCCCGCGATCTTCTCGATATCAGCGAAGGCGACGCTCTTGTCCAACAACAGGGCCAAGTCGCGCTTAACGGCCGGGAACTTCGAGATCTCCGTATAAGTCACCTTGTTCTTTTTCGTCTCCTTCATCAACGCGGTCCACGACAACTCAGCGAAATAGACCTCAACATCAATATCCATCGCCTTAAGGATCTTCTTGCTGACGATACCCAAAGAACCTAACCGACGTCCGGACTGGGTCGTGATCGAAAGACCTGCCGAATAAATATCATCCGTCAAAACACCAAAGACAAGCTTACCCAAATTCAAGCCCAGACGAGACAGGACATTCTCCACATAAGCCTTCAACTCATAAACTGTCGTCTTCTCGTTCGGATGTGCCCATGAGTTCTCGACCCGGTTACCGGCAAGCCAGATACCCAGACGATAATCCTCTGAGAAGCCAGCGAGGGTCTCGCCCTCCTTCTTCTTCGTCTCATCGTACTGATAGCAATTGCCAAACTCATAGAAACGGATGTTTCCACGACGACGCTTCATGTTGTGTTCCGCGCTCTCCAAGCCACCGAACAACAATGTCTGGCGCATAACGTTCAGGTCCGCGCTCAACGGGTTCATCAAACGGACGCAATTCTTCTCCGGATAAACCGTCAGGTCGCTATAATAAGCCGAACGAGTCAAGGAATTATTCATGATCTCGTTGAAACCGCAACCACAAAGTTGCTCCGAGATCAGGTTCTGCATCTTATAGCTGTGGTCCGTCGGGGTCTGATAGCTCAAGCAAGCCTTCACCTCCTCGTTGAACTCCACGTTGTTATAGCCATAGATACGGAGAATATCCTCGATAACGTCAACATCACGTTGTACGTCTATACGATAAACCGGCACACGAAGGCACAATCCCTCAGCCGTCTCCGACTCAATCTTCATCTCCAAGCTGTCGACGATACTCTTAACCGTCTCTACCGGGATCTCCTTACCGATCAAGCTATTGATCTTCGCGTAAGAGACCTCCACACGGTAAGGCTCAACAACCTTCGGATAAACATCCTGGATAGCGCCGGTAATCTTACCGCCCGCCAACTCCTGGATCAGGAGAGCCGCCCGTTTCAAGACATAGATCGTATTATTCGGATCCAAGCCACGCTCGAAGCGGAAAGAGGCGTCCGTGTTCAAGCCAAAACGACGGGCCGTCTTACGGATCCATGTCGGATGGAAGCAAGCCGATTCCAGGAAAACATCGGTAGTCTGCTCGGTAACGCCCGAATCCAAGCCACCGAAGACACCACCGATACACATCGGCTCTTCCGTATTACAGATCATCAAGTCGCGATCGGTCAGCGTACGCTCTACGCCATCCAGCGTAACGAACTTCGTACCTGCCTCAACGGCCTTGACAACCACCTTATTTCCCTTAATCTTAGCGGCATCGAAAGAATGCAAGGGCTGTCCCAACTCATGCAGGATGAAATTGGTGACATCGACCACGTTATTAATCGGACGCAAGCCAATCACACGCAACCGGTTCTGCAGCCATTCCGGGCTCTCCTTAACCGTCACGCCCTTGATCGTCACGCCCGAGTAACGCAAGCAAGCCTCCTCGTTCTCGACAATCACCTCAATGGCCGGTGTCTCATCGTCGATCTTGAAGGCCTCAACCGAAGGCAACCGCAATGCCGCCGGCTTGCCGGCCTGCTTCAAATAAGCGGCCAAGTCGCGAGCGACACCATAATGCGACGTCGCGTCCACCCGGTTTGGAGTGATATCCACCTCCAGGACATAATCACTCTTTACATTATAATAATCTTTCGCCAATGTACCGACAACCGCGTCAGCCGGCAACACGATAATACCGGAATGATCGGTTCCGATACCGATCTCATCCTCGGCGCAAATCATGCCATTCGACTCAACCCCGCGGATCTTCGACTTCTTGATCGTGAAACATTGGTCGCCATCATACAATCTCGTCCCGTTAACAGCGACAACCACCTTCTGGCCTGCCGCCACGTTCGGAGCGCCACAAACAATCTGCAATGGCGCCTCGCCACCCACATTCACCGTCGTGATATGTAAATGATCGGAATTCGGATGGTCCTCACATGTCAGGACCTCTCCAATAACCAGGCCCTCAAGGCCACCCTTAATCGTTTGGACCTCTTCAACCCCACCAGTCTCCAAACCGATCGAGGTCAAGGCCGCAGCTACTTCATCCGGCTGTAAATCGAAATCCAGATATTCCTTCAGCCAATTGTATGATATATTCATTGCTCAAAAATTTATTTCCACCAACAACGCCAACCTGACGGTCAGCGGCCAATTTGACGGGCAAAATTAAGAATAATAATTTAAACCTTAAAAGGGTTTCACCTTTTTATAAGGGTGTTTCATCGCGATCGGCCATTCCTTGATGCCATAGCAATCCTTTTTTTCCTTCCACTGCGGCACGTTTTCAATTTCATCACAACAAATCCACAATACACGACAATAACCCCATTTTCATAACCTTAACTTCCTCAACCAAAGAAACATCACGAGAACCCCTCAAAATTTAACATTTCACGACTTTTTGTGTTTTGCAAGGCCAAAATAATCATTAAACCCTATAAAACAACAAGTTAAATCAGCGCATTTAACTTCGTTTAACTCTAAATGGATGTTATCAATATTAAAATTATCAAAAGTTAAATTAATCAAATTGTTTAAATAATTAGTTGATTTTACATTTGCCGAAAATAATAATTAACAATAAAACAAATCAGGCAAAAAACCATGAAAATAGATATGCTACCCCAGACGTGGACAGAGAAATTAGCGACATATAAATCTGGAGAAGAACGTGTTTATTCTTATAATTCAGAAAAACAAGTCACACGGGCCAAACACGCGATTGACCGGGCTAAGCGATATGGCATGCGCTTTCGCATGCAAATAAGTAACACCAAATTCTCTATCATAAGGGAAAAATAGCGCAAGATCTATTCATAAATTAAATGAATTTTCTACATAAAAAAAACAAAACATATATAAAAAGGTTCTCTTCCTTGTCCAATTTCACCAAAGTTACCTGACTATGAAGACCAAACCTTAACTAAAGGCCTGTTTCATTATTTTATTGCCCTTAACTCCTTTTCGAGGGGAAAAGCGGCCCAAATGGGACCGCTCCCTCGATAAAGGTCCTTTTAACAACCACGTCAATGAATAAAAATGGCTAATTTCGCGGCAAGACAAACACAGAATAATTCATCTATCGTTATGCGAATCGACATACTGACTGTTTTGCCTGAAATGATCGAGGGAATGATCAATTGCTCGATCGTGAAAAGGGCACAAGACAAAGGGTTGGCAGAGATCCATTTACACAACCTGAGAGATTACACCACAAACAAGTGGCGACGGGTAGACGACTATCCTTTCGGAGGCGAGGCCGGTATGGTCATGCAGATCGAGCCTATCGACAGGGCCATCACCGCCCTGAAAAACGAACGGGATTACGATGAGGTGATCTTTACCTCTCCCGATGGCGAGACCTTCAACCAACCGATGGCCAATAACCTCTCACTTCTCAATAACCTGATCATCCTGTGCGGACATTATAAAGGAATTGACTACCGGATCCGCGAGCACCTCATCACGAAAGAGATCTCGGTAGGCGATTATGTCTTGACTGGTGGCGAATTGGCGGCGGCTATTATTACCGATGCCGTCGTACGTATCATTCCCGGTGTCATCGGCGACGAGCAAAGCGCCTTGTCCGACTCGTTCCAGGACAACCTGCTGGCGCCTCCCGTCTATACCCGACCAGCCGATTATAAAGGTTGGAAAGTCCCCGAGATCCTTCTGTCGGGACACCAGCGCAAAATCGAGGAATGGCGACTCCAACAGGCTCAAGAGCGTACGGAACGCTTGCGTCCGGATCTGCTGAAAGACTAAAATATACCAGTATATAACAAAAAAGGGGCTCGGCAAAAACCGGCCCCTTTCCTGTTTATTATCGCTCACAAATCATTTCTTGAATTTCTCTTCCAGCTTCGCCAACATATCTTTGGTCATAGCGTCAAGATCATACTCAGGCTTCCAACCCCACTCCTCGCGGGCGCAAGTATCATCCAACGAGTTCGGCCACGACTCGGCGATTGCCTGACGTAAAGGATCAACCTTATACTCCATCTCAAAATCAGGCCAGTATTTCTTAATATTATTATAGATGATCTCCGGATCAAAACTCATTGAGGCGATGTTGAACGAGTTCCGATGAACAAATTTTGAGGAATCGGCCTCCATGATCTCAATCGCCGCACGCAAGCCATCGGGCATATACATCATATCCATGAAAGTTCCGGCGGCGATCGGGCAAACAAATTTCTCACGCTTAGCCGCCGAATAATAAATATCCACGGCGTAATCGGTCGTACCACCTCCCGGAGGGGTCACATAAGAGATCAAGCCAGGGAATCGAACTGAACGGGTGTCGACACCAAAACGGATAAAATAATAATCGCTCAGCAATTCACCTGAAACTTTCGTTACGCCATACATCGTACGAGGATTGCGGATCGTGTCCTGCGGCGTCTTGTCTTTTGGCGTATTATTTCCAAACACGCCGATAGAGCTCGGGGTAAAGACCGCGCAATGCATCTCACGAGCCACCTCCAAGACGTTAAACAGGCCACCCATGCCAATTTTCCAGGCCAGCTGGGGCTTCGCCTCAGCCACGGCAGAAAGGAGAGCCGCCAAATTGTAGATCGTATCAATATTATACCTTGACACCGTCTCGGCGATCTGTTGCTCGTTCGTGATATCAACTATCGCCGACGGCCCCGACTCCAATAACTCACCTTTAGGCTCAGCTCCCGGGATATAACCCGCGACTACATTTCCAGAATAAATGCCCCTTAATTTCATAGTAAGCTCGGAACCAATTTGTCCGGTAGATCCAATAATTAATATATTCTTCATCGTGCAAATGAATTAAAATTAATGAGGTCCCGCCTGAGCGAGACAAGTTTATAACTAGGACAAAGGTAAGGAATATAAACCAAGGGAGAGCTATTTTTTATTCGTTTTTTAAAGCCCACAATTCAAAAAAAAATTAGATCTTTGTATGGAAAAGGAGGCTTTTTGGTTGACAAACGATCAGCCTGGAAGCGACAATATGAAAAAAACGAGCCGTCTCAACGAGCAAAATAACAGTATTCAATAAATTATTAAAATTTCTGGGCATATGTACGGAAAATTTCAAAACTTCTTGACTGAGGAATTGTCAAGCATTAAGGCCGCCGGCCTTTACAAAAACGAGCGCGTCATCACCACCCCGCAAAAGGCGGAGATCAAGGTCAACGCCACGAGCGACGTGTTGAACTTCTGCGCGAACAACTACTTGGGCTTATCTGACAACCAGCGCCTGATAAAAGCCGCCAAGGAGGCGATGGACACCCACGGCTACGGCATGTCATCCGTCCGTTTCATCTGCGGCACGCAAGATCTCCACAAACAGCTGGAGGCCGCGATCTCCGACTATTTCAAGACGGAGGACACGATCCTCTATGCCGCTTGCTTCGACGCGAACGGCGGTCTCTTTGAGCCTTTGTTCACTGAGGAAGACGCGATTATCTCCGATTCATTGAACCACGCTTCGATCATCGACGGTGTTCGTCTGTGCAAGGCAAAACGTTATCGCTACGCGAATGCCGACATGGCGGACCTGGAGCGTTGCCTGCAAGAGGCACAAGCGCAGCGTTTCCGCATCATCGCGACCGACGGCGTCTTCTCGATGGACGGCAATGTCGCCCCGATGGACAAGATCTGCGACCTGGCCGAGAAATACGATGCCCTCGTGATGGTCGACGAGTCGCACTCCGCCGGCGTAGTTGGCCCGACAGGACATGGTGTCGCCGAGCAATTCAACTGCTATGGACGGATCGATATCTTTACCGGTACGCTCGGTAAGTCATTTGGTGGCGCCATGGGCGGTTTCACGACCGGCAAGAAGGAGATCATCGACCTGTTGCGTCAACGCTCCCGTCCATACCTCTTCTCCAACTCCGTGGCTCCCGCGATCGTCGGCGCCAGCCTCGAGATGTTCAAGATGCTGAAAGAGAACAATGACTTGCACACGAAGCTGATGAACAACGTCAACTACTTCCGCGACAAGATGATCGCGGCCGGCTTCGACATCAAGCCGACCCAATCCGCGATTTGCGCTGTCATGCTCTACGACGCGAAACTTTCACAAGACTTCGCGGCCAAGATGCAAGACGAGGGTATCTACGTCACCGGTTTCTACTATCCGGTCGTTCCGAAAGGACAGGCCCGCATCCGCGTACAACTGTCCGCTGGCCACGAGACCGAGCATCTCGACAAGGCGATAGCGGCATTTATCAAGGTGGGCAAAGAGCTGAACGTGATTAAGTAAAAGGCATGAGCAACTTCCACAGCCATTGTACTTTTTGCGACGGGCGCAGCATTCCTGCCGATTTCGTCCGCTTCGCCATCGCCAACCATTTCCGGGCCTATGGCTTCTCCTCGCATGCCCCCTTGCCGTTCGAGACCTTCTGGAACATGCCCAAGGACGACATGCAGGAATACCTTCAGGAAATCGGCCGGCTGAAAGAGAAGCACAAGGATGAACTGGAAATCTATGTCGGGTTGGAGATCGACTATCTCGACCCGACATACAACGCGTCCATCCCCTATTTCCAATCCTTGCCATTGGATTACCGCATAGGGTCGATTCATTTCCTCCCATTGGCGTTGCCCCTGGCCGAAAAGAACATGATGTGTATCGACGGCTCCTATGAGGAGTTCGCCCAATCGGTCGATCAGCATTACGCCGGCGATATCCGACGGTTAGTGGAACATTACTTCCAGTCACTCCGGGGCATGATCGAGGCGGGCGGCATCGACATCGTAGGCCACATGGACAAGATCTACATGAACGGGCAACACTACAAGGGTTTCGACATGACGGCCAGCTGGTATCGGGACCCCTTGATGGACTGCCTGGAATTGGCTAAGGATAAAGGCGATATCATCGAGATAAACACCAAGAACTGGGTCAAACGACGGGAGATCTATCCCCACGTCCAATATCTCAATACCATTCGGGAATTGGGTATCCCTGTGATGGTAAACTCCGATTGCCACTACCCGACATTGGTCAATGACGGACGGGAGGAGATCCTGGAGTTGCTCAAAGCGCATGGATTCAAGAGCACCCGCGAGTTCGTCAATGGGCAGTGGATGGATTTGCCCCTATAATGCCCAACTTGAAAAAAATGGGACATGTCAGGTGAATTAACGACATGTCCCATTTTATATGATCCCTCAAAACCGGCTCAACTCCAGCCGGGCGTAATCCGACTCCAAGACCAACCGCTTCCCGTCCGCCTCCACGATCCGGAAAACGGTTTCCAAAGCGCCGATACCGAAAGGCGTCAATTGCTCCAACGTCGCGTCCTTGCCATTGTCGCCTGTCCTGCCACGCTCCTTGAACTCGCTCATCAAGGCCTCCTGGCCATCCTCGCCATAAGCGAAACGGCCGATAAAGGAGCCATAACCATGCGGGCCCTGTTTCTCGGAAACCTCCACCACATAGCGGTTTATCCCATAATAGATCCGTTCCGGCTCATGCGTCTCGCCATCCGCCAAGGTCGTAAATCGCTCCAATTGCCAAAAGCCCTCCACGTCGCTGTTGATGGGCTGCTTCGCGCAGCCGCCCAAGAGGACGACGAGCAACAGCAGGCCGATCGTCCCCCAAATCTGTCTATATCGATTCATGCTTTTATCCCTGATCTGTTTATTTCAATAACAATCCCGTCTTGCGGATCGTGATCATGCCGCCCGCCGTATTGCCCGGCGTATAGTTGCCCCGATCCAAACCCAGAGCCACCGAGAAGCACCACCCCTCGATCCTCCTGGGCTGATAAGTCACCTCCCAGAGTGAGCTGAACTGTTTCCGCTGTTTATCCAACGGGGCGGAATAGGTTCCCCAATGCCGCGTAAACGAGGCTAACACCCGCCAGTTCCATTCCTCCGTCGGATCGCCCGTCAAGCCCACATGGTTCGACCGCACCCGGTTGCTCTTAAAGGTGATGCTCCCATCCTCATTATAGGCGGGCGAGGTCAACAAAGGATTCCCCATCGCCATACCGGCATGTTGCCAAGCCTGATAGATATAATGGTTATAATAACCGTCATTTCCACTCACCTGTACATCCGGGAAACTGCCCCAAAAACCATCATATAGGATTGACCCGGTTTGATCATTCGTCGCCAAGCCTTCCCACAACACCTTCGAGACCCACCGGTTCTTTGGCAAGGTCACCTCCAGACCCAACTGGCCATCCTTCCAACGACCATATTCCCAAAACATCTGCGAATGGTCCTCGAAATAGTGCTCCAGATAGGCCCGCAACCGCCAGTCGCCCAGCCCATAGGTCAAGGCGAAATTCCAGCTGCCCAACATATTGCCCTCTACGTTCACCTGCTCACCCGCCGGCGTATCGCTTCCGCCCGCTTGTGGCATAAAGGCTTTCCAGAAGGCCTTCAGGCCATCCGGCATATCGGTGACCAGTTTCCCCGTGCCATCACTCTGCATGACTAGGCGATCCCCGGCGAACTGGGTCGCCATCAACAAACCGAACTCGAAAGTCAACGGAAATTTCTCCCGGTTCCCGAGGCGGAACATCAACGACTTGGAATGATAATAGACATCCCGGGCGTAATATTGCCCCGGCGCGACAAAGGCCTCCTGCCAACCGTTATCCGTAAACCGCCCATAGGCGATATGCCCCTTAAACGAAAGCCAATTGCCCGTAAAGCCCCAAGGCAGGTATTCCCGGATCTCGCCCCGCACCTGCGGTACCGGCCGGGCGTTCGGCCCCTCCACCAGCATGCCGCTGCTCAGTCGCCCGTCCTTCTCCAACGGGAAACCCGGTCGCTCCTTGCTGCCGATACTCAACGTCAGCATCCGCCACGACAGGTCGCCATACGCTTGTTGCACGACGAACCCCGCCCGTCCGGCATCCGCCCCATGATTCAGGGTACCCGCCAGATCCAGCCCGGCCTCAACGCGCCACCCCCTTTTCAAGAGTTGGGCATAAAACAGTCCCGCCCGAAGATAACCACTGTTCGCCCGCACGGACGACAGCCCATAGCGGTTCGCCGTCAGCCACATCGGCGCGTACTCACCCGACGAGGCATTCGCCGAGGCCTCCACCCGATAGGCCAGCGAGGCCTCCGTCTGGGCATACACATTCAGGGCTCCCGCCGCCAGCAGCAGAAGCCCTCCTATTCTCAATAAACGCATATTATTCTGATTTTTCAAACCATCAGGCAACCCGGAGATATATTGTTAAAAGGTAAGATCGTTATTTCTGAGTAGTTACGATCAATCGAGACGGTTCACGTCGAGTATCCCAAAGGTCAACAATATAAAGAATATTTTGTGACAGATCAATATAATAGATTAGCTTGAAATGTTCATGGATAACTAACGAACGATATTCGTGGCCTTTACGGTTGATCAATAAAGGCTCTATTTTCCCCATATAAGGATTAGATGCTAATAAAGGTTCATAAGCTTTAATCTTATTATAAAAAAGGATAGAATGATGAGCTCCAAATAATTCCATTCCAAAAGCCAAGACCTTATCCAACGTATGGATTGCCCTTTTACTCCATTTTATTTGCATAGCCATGGATATTTATGCTCCAAATGAGCAAATAATTCTTGGCTGGATAAAGTTTCTCCTGCTTCAATTTCCGCTTCCGCTTCATCAATCCTCTCATTTAATTCCTCCATTGTATATGGACGTAACTCATCCGGATCTTGTCCAACATTAACATGGCGAACCCGCAAGCGATCAAGACTTCGTCTTATTTTCTTGAGCACATCCACATCGTCCACATTCAAAATGTCCCGCAAAAGTTCACGGCGCAGAATTTCTATTTCCAATGTATTCATTTGTTTTGTTCCCCTTTTTGTAGCAAAGATAACGTTTTTTCAATCAGATGAGCGATTCACCCTATGATTTTTCTTTTCGCCTCACCCACCTCGGCGCACCCCATTCGCTGCGTTCCGTCACCTCCAGCCAGCCGGATTGCTCCAACTCAAAAAGGATCGGATAGACCCGCAAAGGATCCGCCCCGCTCCGGGCGATCAAATCAACCACAGCAAGCCCATCCGGACAAGACCGGATAGTACACCGGATCTTTTGGATATCCAACGCCTTATAATCCATAGAAAGAAAAAAGAAAATCCGTCCCATCGGATCCCTGTTCCGGGGGATTTGCAACCATAAGTCATGTCCCATCGGATTTGCAATCATAAGTGGTTGAAAGATTTTAACGATTTATTATTCAATGAATTACTTGCA
>DGYMR06203__coassemble_636_pt1 | contig 45056 bp, 35 predicted proteins | sample DGYMR06203__metabat2_low_PE_012 | metagenome-assembled genome bin DGYMR06203
GGCTAAATGGGAAACCGTGAAGATGTTTAACGTCGGTTACGATTTTACCGCATTCAATAACCGTTTGACCTCCAGTTTTGATTTCTATGTGAAGAATACTTCTGATATGTTGGTCGACGCCAACTGGACCTATTTGGCAGGTGGTGCGGAAAAACCAAGTGTCAATATCGGTAGTATGCGTAACGTGGGTGTTGACTTCTCTGTTGGATGGAGAGGTAAGATCGGTCAGGTGAGCTATAATGTCAATGCCAATGCTTCTTGGTATAGGAATGAGGTGACGAAGTTGGGTTCTTCTAACTTGTACACTTCAACTCGTATCTCAGAGTTGAACATCACGACAGTAGGTCAGCCTATCGCCATGTTCTATGGTTATCAACTGGATGGTATCTATAAGAGTGTAGATGACGTATTGAATTATAAGAATGATAATGGTGGAACCGTAACACCGTATGGTACGACGGAAGAATCACTTAATGCTCAGTCGTGGGTAGGTCACTATAAATTTAAGGATCTTAATAACGATGGCCGTATCGACCAGGATGACCGTACGATCATTGGTAACCCGCATCCGGGTGGTATCAATATTGGTATCAATTGGAAGGATTGGGATTTGAGTACTTATCTCTACTATTCGATCGGTAATGATCTTTATGCGCATTATCAATATTATACCTATTGGGGTAATTTGAGTAACGTTTATTCGCGCGATCGTGTACAGAATGCGTGGAATCCGGAAACCAACCCGAACGGTACGTTGCCTTTGTGGGTTAGCGGTGATACGGCACCTGAGACAACCCTCAGTCACTCCGGTTATATCCAGGATGGTTCGTTCTTGCGTATGCAGACTTTGACATTAGGTTATTCGTTGCCTAAATCAGTCGTTTCTAAGCTGAATCTCTCTCGTATACGTGTTTACGCTCAGTTAGCTAATGTGTTCACATTGACCGGTTATGAGGGCTTGGATCCTGAGGTTCGCTCAAATAATGGTGATAGCTCCAACGATATGATGAAGGGTATCGATTATGGTTCTTATGGTATGCCGAAGCAATACCTGATTGGTCTTAATGTAGAGTTTTAATGGACGTTGAATTTGAATAGTGAATCATTTTAAATTTGAGACAATATGAAAAAATCGATATTATATCCGGCGCTTGCCTTATTGTTGACTGCGACCGGTGGTTGTACAGACAGTTTCTTGACAATTGATCCTGCGGGTGCGGTCAGCGAAAGCACTTTAATGACACCGGATGGTGTGGATTTGTTGTTGACAGGTGCTTATGCTGGTGCATTTAATAATAATTCGGATCTTGGTGGTTATGGTGAGGCTTCTATTTCCAATTATGTTTATGGTGATGTCGTTGGCGCTGACGCGAACAAAGGTTCGCAATCAACAGACCAATCTCCTTTTACGGAGTTGGAAACTTATAAGTTCAATGCGGCCAATACCTATTTGTTGAGCAAATGGTCCGCTTGTTATGAGGGCGTTAAACGTGCTAATAACGTATTGGATGTCGCTGAGCAGATTAAAGACCAGTTGGAAGACTACGATCAAGTGGTTGCTCAGGCGAAATTCCTGAAGGGTGTCAATATGTTCGAGTTGATTAAGATGTTCGGTGCGGCTGTTCCTTATATTACATTGGAGGATTATCGTTCGGCAACCGATCCGCTTGTATCAAATGTTGACGAGAGTGGTAATTATGTTTATGTCTGGAATCTGGTAGCGCAAGATTTTAAGGATGCGATGGATAATCTGCCGGAAACTTGGCCGGAGTCAGACAAGGGACGTGTCAATAAGTGGGCCGCTGCCGCTATGTTGGCGAAATTATACCTCTATTGGTCATCTCCTTATAATGGGGCTAACGGAACGGAAGATCATTGGGCAGATGCGAAGACTCTTTTCAAGCAGGTGATCGATCAGGGTGTAGATTCTAAGGGACAAAAGTTCCGCTTGATTGATGATTATTATACTCTTTTCCGTCCAGAAGGTGATTGGTTGGGAGAGTCTGTTTTTGATGCGCAAACGACGATTAGTGGTACACAAACCTATACGAATGCGCCTTACCATCAGTGGATGGTCGGTTTGCCTGGCGCTTCCGGTGTTGGTGGTTGGGGTTTCTACCAGCCGACTTACGATTTCGTAAATTCTTTCATTGTTGATGAAAGTGGTTTGCCAGTAGAGGATTACCACAGTCTGCCAACTTTGTCCGTCATCAATGGTGGTGTTATTGAGTCTGATTTGTCGGTCGCTACCGATCCTCGTCTTGATATTACAATTGGTCGTTTCGGCGTGCCTTATTTGGATTGGGGTACACCCGCACAGGCCGCTCTTTCCTCTTGGATTCGCGACTATACGAATGGTGGCCCGTATATGAACAAGAAACCGCAGCCGCTCAAGTCGGAAATGGGCTCAAGTTCTGTCGGAACTGTTTCTGTTTCTTCTGCTAAGAACTATCATATCATGCGTTTTGCTGATGTGATGTTGCTCTACGCAGAGTGCTGTATCCATGACGGCGATTTGGAGACCGCTCGTGAGATGATCAACCAGATCCGTACACGTGCCGCTAATTCTTATGTCGCAGCTGACGCAACAACAGTTGGTTCTTATAGTTATGAGGACAAGGTCAATGGAACAACCGTACCGAGTACGGCGGCCAATTATCGTATCGGCCTTTATACAAAACCGTTTGCGAGTGTTGATGAGGCGACTACAGCCCTTAAACGTGAGCGTCGTGCGGAGTTAGGTATGGAAGGTCACCGTTGGTACGATTTGGCTCGTTGGGGTGAAGTCGGTAAAGTGCTGAATGATTTTGTCTCTTATGAGAACAAGTATTTGAATAAATATAGCGGTTACGACTCCAATTGGGTTATGTTCCCGATTCCGAGCTCAGAAATCCAAACAGCTGAAGGACGTATTGTCCAGAACGCAAGCTGGAAGTAATGCTCTATTCATGACAGGTCATGGATGATATTCTGGTTATCTTTTATGACTTCAGATTGTTTAAGAGAAGTTTGTAAGTAATATTTATTCGCCCACATTTTTTCTTCTAAAGAAATATGTGGGCGATTTTTTTAGATAGGTTAATGGATGGATGTGTGTTTTTTGTATTGTTTAAATATTGAGATTCTTCGTGAGAAGAATTTTGTGTTTTTTAATAAACCTTTATTTGACATATCTACATAAGATATATCTGTCGGGATTAGGTGTGATTTTAGGTTCGTTATAGATATAAATATGTGACAAATAATTTATGGAATCTAGCAGATTATTGTTGCCTATTATCACTTTCTTTGTAACAAGAATTTAAGGTGATTAGGTAGGTGAAAGAAATGCAGGGCAGAAGTGGCACCGCTTTTGCCCCAAAGCCATCCTAATGGGAGTCGCTCGGTGGTGGATCCATAGAGTGACTCATTTTTTTTGAGCCTTCTCATGTTATTGTAAATAAGTTTTGTAATTTTGCGTTACAGTTCAAAATCAAATCGTTTAAGATAAATTTTCGAATAATGAGTGTAATGAGCGCACATACGCCGTTTTTGGTGTTTTCGGGAACTAATTCCCGTTATCTGGCGGAGAAAATCTGCAATAGTCTTGGTTGTCCTCTGGGTAGGATGAATATTCAACATTTCGCCGATGGTGAATTTTCTGTCTCTTACGAGGAGTCGATCCGCGGTCGGGATGTCTTCCTTGTTCAATCCACATTCCCGAACTCTGATAATCTGATGGAATTGTTATTGATGATCGATGCGGCTAAACGTGCTTCCGCTCATTCGATTATCGCTGTTATTCCTTACTTCGGCTGGGCTCGTCAGGACCGTAAGGATAAGCCGCGTGTGTCGATTGGCGCTAAGTTGATCGCCGATATGTTAAGCACGGCTGGCATTAACCGTTTGATTACGATGGACCTTCACGCTGACCAGATCCAGGGCTTCTTCGATGTTCCGGTGGATCACCTTTATGCGTCTTCCGTATTCTTGGATTATATCCAGAGCTCATTGCCTTTAGATAACTTGTGTATCGCTACACCTGACGTAGGTGGTACGAAACGTGCTAGCAGCTATTCTAAATATTTGGGCTTGCCGATGGTTATTTGCCATAAGTCTCGTTTGCGTGCTAATGAGGTCGCTGAAATGCGAATCATTGGTGATGTGAAAGGTTTGGATGTCCTGTTGGTTGACGATATGGTTGATACGGCTGGTACAATCACGAAGGCTGCCAACTTGATGATGGAAAATGGCGCTAAGTCCGTACGTGCGATTGCTAGCCATGCGGTTATGTCTGATCCGGCGTCAACTCGTGTTGATCAGTCTGCTTTGACGGAGATGATCTTTACGGACTCAATTCCTTATTCTAAGAAATGTGATAAGGTTAAGATCCTTTCAGTAGCGGATATGTTCGCTGAGGCTATCCGCCGCGTATGTAGTGGTGAGTCTATCAGCTCTCTCTACGCGATCTGATTTTAATTCAAGCATAATATTGTCCGAATCCCGGGAGGCGCAAGTTCTTCCGGGATTTTTTTGTATTTTTTATTCGTCAGAGAATATATACTTCATCCGCCATAGAATATATACTGACTTTGCCATAGGATATATACTTCATCTGCCATAGAAGATATACTGCCATGGAAGTTGATTGAATGAGGTGAATAGCATATAGACCCTAAAACTAAAAATGGCCTTTTGGATAAGCTCCTTTTTGGGGTGAAAACATTATCTTTAGGGCGAGAGATTTTAAATCTGGAATAAATAAAGGAATAGGATATGAAAAGAATCGCGATCGTGGCGGGGACGATGTTCTCGGTGGTGGCTTGCTTGGGGCAGCAGCGGCAACCCAATATAGTTTTTATCCTGGCGGACGACATGGGGTATCCTTTATCTGCCTTTGCCCGCGCCACATACGCCCATCTTGCCATCAGCCGAGTTCAGGGGGAAATCGGGGCTGGGTGAGTATGGCGACTTTGTCTTGATGGTCGACGCTATGGTCGGGCAGGTACTCGACGCGGTGACGGCCTCGGGCGAGGAGGCGAATACGATCGTGGTTTTCACGACTGATAATGGTTGTAGCCCTGCCGCGGGGATCGACGAGATGAAAGCGTTAGGACATTCGCCCAACTCGATCTATCGGGGGCATAAGGCCGACCTGTTTGATGGTGGACACCGGATTCCTTGCGTTCTTCGTTCGCCAGCGGGAGCCAAGCCTCATCGGGTGGATCAGACGATCTGCTTGACTGATTTTTATGCGACCTTTGCGGCGATCAATAACTATCGGTTGAGAGATTCGGAAGGAGAGGATAGCTATAACCTGTTGCCGGCGATTCGTTCGGAACGGGAGATTGCCCCGATCCGTGAGGCAACGGTTCATCATTCCATTGAGGGACAATTCACGATCCGTCAGGGCGACTGGAAGTTGTTACTTTCTCCCAGTTCGGGTGGCTGGAGCGCGCCAATCCCAACCGATATGGCGGCTTTGGCTTTGTTACCACCTGTTCAATTGTATGATATGCGTGTTGATCCGGGTGAGAAGAATAATGTGGAAGCGGATCATCCTGAGGTAGTTGACCGGTTGAAAAACCTGTTGATAAAATATATTAAGGAGGGGAGGAGCACACCGGGCGTACCACAGCGGAATGATGGTGCTTATCCATGGAAGCAATTGGATTGGATGGAATAGGCTTGCGAATCTGGACATCCACTGTCCGATAACGGACACTTCTTTTCAAAACCCTTGTTCATAATCAGTGCTTTAGAAAAATGGCACGTTATTTGTCCTGTTTGGGGACAAAAAGGAATGATTTATGGATAGGGAAATACCAAAAGAGACACGCCTCCGGGCAAGACGGCGGCAATGGTTGAAATGGGGCGGCGGTTTGTTGGCCGGCGCCTGTCTGGTCGGACTGGTTACGCAATGGGCGAGGGCCAGTCTGGATGAGGCGGATTTGGTCTTCTCGACCGTTGATGAGGGCAGTATAGAGGTCTCGGTCAATGCGACAGGCCGTGTCGTGCCCGCTTTCGAGGAGATTATCAATTCGCCCATACAATCACGGATCTTGGAAACTTATAAGCGAGGGGGTGATCAGGTAGAGAAGGGCGAACCAATCCTTAAACTTGATTTACAGAGCGCGGAGACCGATTATGAGAAACAGCTCGACGAGGAACGGATGCGGGTGCTACAGTTGGAGCAATTGAAGGTACAGACCAAAAGTCGTCTCTCTGAGATGGAGATGCAGCTGAAGGTGTCGCGTATGGAGTTGAGCCGTAAGGAGGTAGAGCTGCGCAATGAGCGTTATCTGGATAGCTTGGGGGCCGGTACGACCGACAAGGTCCTTCAAGTGGAACTGGATTATAACGTCAGCCGGCTGAAGCTGGAGGAGGATGAGCAGAAATATCAGAACGAGCAGGCCTCGGCTGATGCGGATCTAAGGGTAAAGGAGCTGGAGTTAAGCATCTTTCGCAAAAGTCTGGCGGAGACTAAACGTACTCTTGAGGATGCCCGTGTACGAGCGCCCCGATCGGCTATCCTGACCTACATTAATAACGAGATTGGTGCCCAGGTCGCTCAAGGCGAGCGGGTGGCCATTCTCTCGGACCTTTCCCATTTTAAGATAGAGGGTGAGATCGCGGATACCTACGGCGACCGGATTGCTGCCGGTGGCAAGACAATCGTGCGTTTGGGTAATGAGAAACTGGAGGGAACGGTGAGTGATGTGACTCCGCTCTCAAAGAATGGTGTCATCTCTTTCACCGTCCAGTTGGTTAACGATGAGCATCCCCGCCTCCGTTCGGGATTGAAGGTTGATATCTATGTAATGACCGCTATCAAGGATGCCGTGCTCCGGGTGGCTAATGGCTCCTATTATGTCGGGCCGGGCGAGTATGAGCTTTTCGTCCAGGAGGGTGGCGAGTTGTGTAAGCGGAAAGTATGTTTGGGCGATAGCAATTATGAGCAGGTCGAGGTGATCAGTGGCTTGCGCCCGGGCGAGCGAGTCGTGGTTTCCGACATGAGTTCCTACCAGAATAAAAACAAGATTAAATTGGATTAAGACGATGATAAAGCAGTATTTAAGACAAGCGTTCCAAATGCTGAGGGAAAATCGGTTGATCAGCGTGATCTCGATCCTCGGCACGGCTATTGCCATCGCCATGATCATGGTTGTGGTCCTGATGTTGCAGGTGCAAGTGGCTAACTATTATCCGGAGAATAACCGTGACCGGATGCTTTTTGTCGAGCTGACAGAGGTGAGGACTAAAGGAACGGAGCGAAATTATAATCAAGGAGGTATGTCGCCCGAAGTGGCAAAAGAGTGTTTTTATGGTCTTTCTGCTCCAGAGGCGGTGACGGCCTACTATGAGAATAAGACGCCCGTATCGCCGGTTGGAAGCCGGTCGTTTGAGACCTATTCCATTAAGTTTACGGATGCGGGGTTCTGGCGGGTTTTCAACTTCCGTTTCCTCGAGGGGCAACCCTTTACGGAGGCCGACCTGAATTCGGCGGTGCCGCGAGCGGTCATCTCCAAGCGACTGGCCAGGAAATTGTTTGGCGAGGCGGAGGCGGTCGGACGTGAGATCATGGTGGACCAGACGGCCTTCCGGGTCTGCGGGGTGGTGGCCGACGTGAGTAAGGCGGCTTCGGTGGCGTATGGTGATTTATGGGTACCCTATACGACTTTTCCGCAAAGGCTACTCTCCTCCAGGGAAAATATGGTTGGCCCCTTGAATGTGGCTATCCTGGCCAGGGACGCGGGAGATTTCGAGGCGATCCGGCAGGAGCTTAGCCAGCGACTTGTCCGATATAACAGCACGAAGCAAGAGAACGAGGTCCATTTTTACGACTATCCCGTGACACAGTGGGACAAGGCGATGGGTACGATGGGCACTCATTTTGTCGATCCGAAGGAATATTGGCTGGAGACGGGCAGTCTCTTCCTTTTTCTGCTTCTGGTACCGGTGTTGAACCTGTTGGGCGTCACCCAGTCGTCCGTCCGGAAGCGGCAGGCGGAGATCGGCGTGCGTAAGGCTTTTGGGGCCAACCGTTGGGATATCGTAAGTCAGTTGCTGTTCGAGAATGGGGTGATCACGCTGATGGGTGGTTTTGTCGGGTTGATCCTGTCGTTGGCGCTCTTCCCGCTCTGTAAGGATTTCATGTTGCCTACGGGTGATGTGGCGTTGAGCGGTGAGATGCTTTTCAGGCCGACAATCTTCCTTTTGGCGTTGCTCTTTTGCCTGCTGTTCAACCTCCTGTCGGTGGGCATGCCCGCTTGGTGGATCGTTCGTAAGCCGATCTATGAGGCGTTGAGAAATGGGGAGGAGACAAACAAGTAATTTAAGCGAGAAAGGAGATACATCATGATTAAGCATATCTTGAAACTGATTTGGAACCAGCGCCGGGCCAATGTCTGGCTGTTCCTCGAGCTCTTGTTGGTGACGGCTATCCTTTGGGTCATGCTCGATGCCCTGTTGGTCGATACCTATACTTATCACCAGCCTACCGGCTTCGATATTGAGAATGTCTATGAGGTGAAGTTGGCGAAAAAAGCCTTGTCTACCGATTCGACCCAAAGTGATGGTGAGAACCTGCTGCGCCTGGCGGAGAATTTACGGCAGATGCCCGGGGTGACGGATGTGGCGTTAATGCGGAACGCCTGTCCTTATTTGTGGTACACGATGTTTGCCTCACTTGTTTCCGCGGAGGATACGGCCCGGCATGTGGAGCTTAGCCGGCTCTATGTTGTCACTCCCGACTATTTCAAGCTCTTCCGTATGCGAGACGCCAATGGGGATGACCTTTACAGCCAGGTGATGAGTCACGAGGGCGACGTGGTTCTTTCCAAGGAGTTGAGCAAAAGTTTGTTCAATAGTTTTTCCGCGACAGGCAAGGCGGTGAAATGGTCTGCTGCTTCCGACGACCGGATGGGGATCGCTGCGGTCTCCTCGTCGATCGCCCAAAGCGATTTCGATCGGCCGGGGCCCTGCTGGTTTGCCCTCTTGCGGACCGATCAGGATGTATTGGATGACTACAACCAGTGGAATGATCTTCTCTATTACCAGTGCGCGTTGCGGATGCGCGACGGGTTTGAGCCGGAACGTATGGCCGATTTCTTGCGAGCGCAGGGCGACCGGCTCGAGGCGGGAGATATCTATGTCTCGAGTGTTAGCCCCGTTAGCGACTACAGGGCCGACCGTCTCAAGAGTCGTCTCGATGACCAGAAGAAAAAGAGCGCTCTTGTGGGTTTTATGCTGGTGAATATCTTTTTCGGGATTGTCGGGACCTTCTGGTTGCGTACCCAGTCGAGACGCATGGAGCTTGGGCTCCGGGCGGCGATTGGCGCGTCGAAACAACGATTGCGTCTGGAGTTGCTGACGGAGGGGCTGATTCTTTTGCTGGCGACCCTGCCGCTCATACTTCTCTTCATAGCCAACATGTTGTTGATGGATCTGCTCGATACCTATCGTTTGGCCTATACCTGGTGGCGTTTCTCGGCTGTCCTCTTGGTTGTCTATCTTCTGATGGGAGGCATGATCTGTCTCGGCATCCATTTCCCTGCCGGACGTATCGCCAGGATGAACCCCGCCGAGGCGTTGCATGATGAGTGATTGGGTGGAGACTATTGATTGTTTTATGAGTTGTGGAATAATCCGTATATTCGCGTGATCATGTATTAATTAAAGAAAGGAAAAAAGTTATGACGACGCTGGAATTACGGACATCCCTTATGAAAGAGATCGTTTCTATCCTGGATAATGAGAATTTGATGCGGCAGGCTCTTAACGCTTTGCGGCATATCAAGGAATCCGCTGGAGAGGAGATATATGTCGCTCCTACGAAAGAGGAAATCTTGGATGATATCAAGGAGGGTTTGCGGGCGATAAAGAGTCGTCAAGATGGAGCTGCGAAGACAGATGATTTCACGGACTTAAAGGATTTCCTTGATGAGCTATAAGATTGAAACCTTTAAGGCATTTAACCGTGAATTCAAGCGCCTTTATAAAAAATACCCTTCATTAAAGCAGGATTTGGCTAAACTTGGAGAGGATTTGGCGATTAATCCTTTTATCGGTGTTGATTTGGGTCATGGTCTTCGGAAAATACGGATGGCTATTGGTTCGAAGGGAAAAGGGAAAAGCCATGGAGCAAGAGTGATTACCTATACATCTACGGTGATCAATGTTTCAGGGGATGGCGTGGTGACCTTGTTGACGATTTATGATAAAGGTGAGCGGGATTCAATTTCTCTTGAGGAGATTAAGGATTTAATGGAATCTTGGGACCAATAATTGGGTTTACCCGATTGTTGCCTGAATATGGAAGATTGTCCGATAACGAACACTGAGTTTCGTTATCGGGCAATTTTGTTTTTAGTCCCTGTTGTAAATCAGTGATTTAAAGGCGTGGCATATTATTTGCTATAGAATGGGCAAAAGAAATACATAAAAAAAATAAGGATTATGATTACACTGAGAAAACTGGAGAAGATCTACCGGACCGACGAGGTAGAGACGGTAGCGTTGGAGAATGTGAACTTGACGGTGGAGCGGGGTGAGTTCCTGAGTGTCATGGGCCCATCGGGTTGTGGCAAATCAACCTTGTTGAACATCATGGGATTGTTGGACCTGCCGACAAGCGGGACGGTCGAGATCGACGGCGTGGATACCTCGAATATGGACGACTTGCGGTTGGCCGCCTTCCGTAACCAGAAGTTGGGCTTTGTCTTCCAGTCGTTTCATCTGATCAATTCCCTCAATGTGCTTGATAACGTGGAGTTGCCGTTGCTTTATCGGCATGGCGTTAATGCCAAGGCCCGGCGTGAGGCAGCGGAGGCCGTACTCGAGAAGGTAGGGCTCTCGCACCGGATGCGCCATTTCCCGTCGCAGCTCTCGGGCGGACAATGCCAGCGTGTGGCTATTGCCCGGGCAATCATCGGCAATCCGGAGATTATTCTGGCCGACGAGCCGACCGGTAACCTCGATTCCAAGATGGGCGCCGAGGTGATGGAGATCCTGCATAAGCTGAACGAGGAAGATGGCCGTACGATCGTGATGGTCACCCACAACGGGGCGCAGGCCAAGGAGACCTCAAGGATCGTTCACTTCTTCGACGGGCGGCAAGTTGAGTAACTTTTCCTTAAACGATCATGGTATGCGCACATTTTGGTTATACATAAAACAAGCCTGGCGGCTGTTGGGGCAGAACCGGCTGGCGACGGTAATTGCCGTCGCCGGTACGGCCTTGGCCATTGGGATGATCATGGTTCTCGTGATCCTCTTCGTGGCCAACACGGCCGCCTTCAAGCCCGAGATCCATCGGTCCGATACCTATTACGTCTCTTTTGTCAAGACCGAGGGAAAAGCGGATGGGCGGCGGATCTCCATGACTTCGTTGGGGTTGCCCCTGGTCGAGTCGTGCCTCTATCCACTGGAGTCGGCCGAGCTGGTAACGGCTTATATCCGTCAGACCTGGACTAAGAGCGATCTGCGTACGATGGACGGGCTGCGAACTTTCAATGCGACCGTCTCGGCGACCGATACGGCCTATTGGCGGCTGTTCGACTTCGATTTCCTGTCGGGAGCGCCTTTCACGGGGGCGGCCTTTAAGAGTGGCCTGCCGGAGGTGGTCTTGAGTGAAACGGCGGCACGGGCACTGTTCGGAAACGAACAGGTGACGGGACGTGAGGTGAAGATCGACTTCGTGACCTACCGGGTTTGTGGTGTCGTACGGGATGTCTCCCGGTTCGCGAGCGTCGCCTGGTCTGATGTTTGGTTGCCCTATACCTCATTGAGCGATTATGATGCTTCCAGGAGCGGGGGAATCTCTGGCTCCTTTGAATGCGCGATCCTGCTTCGTGAGGGGAGCGACCGGGAGGCCTTGCGGCAGGAGTTTTCGCGCCGGGTGGATCACTTTAACGCCGCGCTCACCGATATAAGGGCCAATTTCCTCCATCAACCCTATTCCCATTTGGAAAGATGGGTGGGCGTGGGCGAGGCTGAGACGCCAGTGAGCCGATTCTTTATTCGTATGGGTGTTATCCTGTTGATCCTTTTATTGGTTCCCGCGCTTAACCTGTCGGGTATTATCCTGGCCTGGACCCGTAAGCGGATTCCGGAGTTCGGGCTGCGCCGGGCGTATGGCGCGACCCGCCGTCAGATCCTGGGGCAGGTGATGATCGAGAATCTGTTGGTGACCTTTATGGGAGGACTGATCGGTTTCCTGCTTTCTTACGTCGCCATATGGTTCTTGCGGGATTGGTTACTGGTCTCCAGCTTGGGGCAAGAGCGGCTTTCGATCGGGATGGTGAATGGTCTGGTGTTTGCCGCGGTCTTTCTCTTGTGTCTTGTGTTGAACCTGCTTTCGGCCCTCTTGCCGGCCTGGAAGGCGGCACGTGGTACGATTTCTGACGCTTTAAATGGGAGGTGAGCTTATGATACGCATGATATTACGACAAATATGGAATGAGCGGCGGGCGAATGCGCTCGTCTACCTCGAGTTGCTGGTGGTGAGTGTCTGTCTTTTCTACACGGCCGATTACCTTTACATTAAATATACGGAATATAAGCGCCCGTTGGGGTTCGATATCGGGCATGTCTATAACGTGGAGTTGGGTGTCGTGCCCGAGGGAAGCCCGGATTTCGATACGACCGCTGTCCATACGAGTGGTGCGGCGGCGGATTTCCTGACGATTGTCGAGCGCCTGTCGACCGACCCGAGGGTCGAGTCGGTTTGCTATACCTTCAACCATTTTCACTACAGGTACTGGAATCAGTTCGCCTCGTTTCATGGTATCGATATGCAACGGGTCGGTTTCGTCCGGTTTGTAGACCCTAATTATTTCCGGGTCTTTAAGGTGCGGAGCTTCGACGGCCAATCCAGCGAGTCGCTCGAGCGGGCGATCCGCGAGAACCAGATCGTGGTGACCGGTACCGTGGCTGAGGCCTATGAGGAGGAGCCTTTGGCCCTGCGGGGACAGGAGATCTGGATCACCGATCAGGGCGGTGGCGACAGTGTGGCCTATCGGGTCGGGGCGGTGTGCGAGCCGCAACGTTATCAAGAGTTTTCCCCGTTCGATTATGCCTATTATAAGCATTTGGATATGAACGATCCGGAATACAACCAGGCGGGACTGGACCTGCCTCGCTACCTCTTCCTGTTCATCCGGGTGAAACCGGCGGCGGATGGCTCGACGTTTGTCGGGGACTTTAAGAAGGATATGGAACAACGGTTGCGGTTGGGCAACATCTATCTCAAGGAGGTGAGACCGATGAGTTATTATCGGGAGGAGGTCTTGCGGGAGACATTCGATGAGGTCCGGCTTTATGCTGTCGGGGCCTTATTCCTCTTGTGCAACGTGTTGTTTGGCATTATCGGCACCTTCTGGTTCCGCACCCGGCAACGGACGCCTGAGATTGGCTTGCGGATGGCGATTGGCGCGTCGAAACGGTCGATTTTCCTGCAGATCCTGTTGGAGGGCCTGATCCTGCTGATGCTCGCTTTCGTGCCGGCGATGCTGATCTACGCGAATATGAGTTACTTGGATATCCCGGTCTCTACCTCCGTACGGATCTCTCCATTCGTTCGTTTCGGGTGGAGCCTGTTGTTCGCTTGGTTGGCGCTCGTGGTGATGATCGTGGTGGGTATCGCCTTCCCGGCGTCGCAGGCGGCCCGGCTCCGGCCGACAGAAGCCTTGCGTGAGGAGTAAGGCGACAGGCCAACTCTAATCAGGATGTCTGATTAGTACTGATCAGACATCCTGATTAGAGTTGATTAGTGTGTCTGATTAGAGTTAATCAGGATACCTGATCAACCCTAGTCAGGCATTTTGATCCTATTAATTGATCCTTTTATCCGATATAGTAATTGATTTCCAGGTAAAGATAATCCTTATGACCGGCCTTGTCCTCGTAGAACTGGATCTTGTCCTCGCGGGCGAGCCATCCGATCGCGGCGTTCAGGTCGCGGTCCGCCAGGTCCAAGGCATGTTTCAACTCCTCATACTCCCATCTTTTGTTACTCTCGCTTAATTTCTGCCAGACGCGGCCGGCGTTGATTCCAATACTGCTCTTGTCCATGATTATTGATAAGTTATATGATTATGATCGTTTGTAAATTTAGTTATGGTAGGCCTATTTCAGCTTGACATAAAGGATGCCGTTACGGCGCTCGATGTGGATCTTGTCTTCTCTCGCCAACCAGCCGACCGCGAGAGTCGTGTCACTATCGCTTAGCCTCAGCTTACGCGCTAATTCAGGGACCGAAACCAATCCCTGTCCATTCAGTCTTCGCCATACATGTCCGGCATTCATTCCGATGTTTGCTTTTTCCATGCGATAACGTATTAAGGTTCGACATCTCTTTAGGGACTCAGGGCAATGAAAAAGGAATACACTGTCCGTTGTTTCCTAAACAATAAGTTATCATTACGCCGTAAAGTTAGTCTATTTCGTAATATGACCAAATATTTGCTCTTCTTTTTGAAAGTATAATTACAAAAGGAACAGAAAAAGGGAAAATAGACCAATTCGGCTTGGGCGTACGGTTCCGGATACGACTGTCCGATATCGGACAGGTTTGAGAAATATCGGCATTGTCAATCAACGACTTAAAATTACGGCACGACTTTTGCTTTCCGCAGGGCAAAAACATTCGACAAATGAGAAGAGTCTTTTTATTTATGGTTGGCCTTTGGGGATGCCTGTTGGGGCTTCTGGCGGAGAATGGGGATGAGGTTGTCACCCGGTTGACGTTGACTGACGCAATCCACTTGGCGCAAGTGCGATCGGTCGATGCGGTTGTTGCCTTGAACGAGTTGAAAACAGCCTATTGGGAATATCGTACCCATAAGGCGGAGCAGTTGCCGGAGGTGATTTTTACCGGGACGATCCCTTCCTATTCCAATCAATACTCCAAATATCAGCAATCGGATGGAACCTATACTTATGTACAGAATAATGTGTTGGGTATGAATGGCGAGATCTCGATCGAGCAGAATATCGCCCTGACGGGAGGTAAGATCTCGCTGAACAGCTCTTTGGATTATACGCGGCAATTGGGAAAAGGCGCTTACAACGAGTTCATGAGCGTGCCGGTCGGATTGACCTTGACGCAACCGATTTTCGGCGTGAACGACCAGAAATGGAAACGTCGCATCGAGCCGGTCCGTTACGAGGAGGCCAAGGCCGCCTATCTGGAGAGTGTCGAGACCGTGACGGTCACGACGATTACCCATTATTTCAACCTGCTCTTGGCTAAAGAGAACTTGGATATTTGCCAGCAAAACCTGACGAACGCGGACAAGCTGTATGAGATCGCTGTCGCTAAGCGGAAGATTGGTCAGATCTCGGCGATCGAGTTGAAGCGGTTGAAGCAATCGGCCCTGGAGGCCAAGGCGAACGTGACCAGTGCCCGATCGAACCTGAACGCGATGATGTTCCAGCTGCGCTCGTTCTTGGGCTTGAGCGAGCGAGAGGTGATCGATCCGGTCTTGCCGGATGGCGTTCCCGATCTCCGCCTGGATTATCAACAGGTTTTGAACAGGGCTGTTGAAAATAATTCCTTCGCCAAGAATATCCGTCGCCGCCAGTTGGAGGCCGATTATGAGGTGGCGACAGCCAAAGGGAATCAGCGTAGCATCAGTCTTTTCGCCTCAGTCGGTTATACGGGAAAGGACAATGTTTTTCATGGTGCCTATAATCCTTTGAGAAACAATCAGGTGGTTGAGGTTGGCTTCTCGATTCCGCTTCTGGATTGGGGCAAGCGGAAAGGGCAGGTGAAGGTGGCGGAATCGAACCGTGAGGTGGTGCGCTCTAAGATCCGGCAGGAACAGATGGATTTCAACCAGGATATCTTCCTGCTTGTTGAAAACTTCAACAACCAGGCGGATCAGTTGGCGATCGCCGCCGAGGTGGATGAATTGGCGGAGGCCCGTTACCAGACGGCCATACAGACTTTCCTGGTAGGCAAGATAGACCTGCTCGACTTGAGTGACGCGCAGAACGCCAAGGATAATGCCCGGCAGGATCATATTCTGGAGTTGTATAATTATTGGAAATACTATTATAATATCCGTGGGGTCACATTGTACGATTTCGTGAATAATCGTACTTTAGACGCCGAATTCGAAACGATCATAAGACAATAAGTATGCCCGCTATTTTGATTATTGATGATGATGCGATTGTCCGCTCCTCTTTGACCTTCCTGTTGAAACGGGCCGGTTACCAACCATTGGCGGTTAAGGGACCGAAAGAGGCGATTCTGGCTATCCGGGAGAGTCGGCCCGATCTCGTGCTGATGGATATGAATTTCTCGTTGACCACGACGGGCGAGGAGGGAATCCTGCTCTTGCGGCAGGTTAAGCTCTTATGGCCCACGCTTCCGGTGATACTCATGACGGCTTGGGGCTCGATCGCCTTGGCTGTTCAGGGTATGCAGGCCGGCGCTTTTGATTTCATTACCAAACCATGGAACAACCTGGTACTCCTGAATACGATCAAGAACGCTTTGGATCTTTCGGGAGCCAATGATGAGGAAAGAAGTATGACGGATGGGCCACGGAATGATGGGTTTGGAAAGATTATCGGGCAAAGTGTCGCTTTAAGGCAGGTGCTTGATACCGTCATCCGTATCGCGCCAACGACAGCTTCCGTATTGATCACGGGTGAGAGCGGAACGGGCAAGGAGCTGGTGGCGGAGGCGATCCATGAGCGGAGCAAGCGTTCGGCCGAGGCTTTTGTCAAGGTCAATTTGGGTGGCCTCTCCTCAACCCTGTTTGAGAGCGAGATGTTTGGCCATAAGAAAGGTGCCTTTACGGACGCCTATACCGACCGGGTCGGTCGTTTTGAGATGGCCAACAAAGGGACGATCTTTCTCGATGAGATCGGTGAGTTGGAGTTATCAAGTCAGGTGAAACTCTTGCGGGTGTTGCAAGATCAAACCTTCGAGGTGCTAGGCGACAGCCGGCCGAGGAAGGTGGATATCCGGGTGGTAAGCGCGACGAATCGTGACCTGGCCGAGATGGTAAAAGAACACGCATTCCGCGAGGATCTTTTCTATCGGATCAACCTGATCTCGATTCATTTGCCGGCCCTCCGTGAGCGGGTGGATGATATTCCCTTGCTGGTTCGTCATTTCGCCGATCGTCTTGCCGAGACAAATGGCTTGCCGAGAGTGGAGTTCTCGGGCGAGGCGATGGCCTTCTTGTGCGGGTTGCCTTTCCCTGGAAATATTCGTGAGCTGAAGAATCTGGTGGAACGGACACTCCTGGTGTCGGGAAAGAACAGGATTGAGGCCTCTGATTTTGAAAGTTATGGAATGGCTATCTCTCAAAGACCGGTCGGGAACAATCCGGTCACGCTTGAGGAACTGGAGCGGCAGACGATCTCCCGTGCCTTGGAACGGCATGGCGGAAATCTTTCCAAGACGGCGCAAGAACTGGGAATCAGCCGGGCGGCGCTTTACCGCCGGTTGGATAAGTATGGGATCGCCTACGATATAAACAGGAGGGATGCGTGATGGGACTCCGGCATCTCTTCTTGTTCCTGGTCCTGTTTGTCCTGGCGCTTAATGGAGCGTTCCTTTACCTTATTATATATGGGATTACCACGCCCCGTGTGATTTTGGTTGAGGGCTTGATCCTGTTAACCTTCTTTTTCCTGTTCTATTTTTATCGACGGACGATCCGACCGCTCGACGCGATCGGTAACGGTATGGATTTGCTGAAGGAGCAGGATTTCAGTTCCCGGTTGAAGAAGACAGGGCAAAAAGAGACTGACCGTATCGTTGACCTGTTCAATAAGATCATGATCCAGTTGAAAAACGAGCGGTTGCGTTCGGAGGAACGGAATCATTTCCTGGAGTTATTGATCCAGGCCTCGCCAATGGGCGTGATCATTATGGATCTGGATGAGAGGATTCTTTCATTGAATCCGGCGGTTTCCCGTTTCCTGAATGGTCATGATAAAGCAGAACTGATTGGACGTAAGCTGGCGGCTTGCGATGAGCCTTTGTTGGAGGGATTACTTCATATTCCGTTAGAGAATTCGGAAACGATTCGTATGAGTGATGCCCGGATTTACAAATGTACCGCCTCCTATTTTATGGACCGTGGTTTTCAACGGCGTTTCTTTCTGATCGAGGAGCTGACTCGTGAGATGTTTAAGGTCGAACGTAAAGCCTATGAGAAGGTGATCCGTATGATCTCGCACGAGGTCAATAATACGACGGCAGGTATTACCTCTACGCTCGATACCTTGCAATCTGCTTTTGACGACGAGTGCGAGGAGAATCAGGATATCCGTGAGGCTTTGCGGGTTACGATTGATCGTTGTTATGGCATGAGTCGTTTCATTACTAATTTCGCGGATGTGGTTCGGTTGCCGGAACCTATGTTGCGTCCGGTTTCACTTAATAACTGTGTTCTTTCTTGTGAGCGGCTGATGGAGACGATATGCGTTGAGCGTCGGATTGAGGTTCGGATGGATCTGGCAGATGATTTGCCACCGGTTCCGTTGGATACGCCTTTGTTCGAGCAAGCCTTGTTGAACATCATCAAGAATGCGGTAGAGGCGATAGGTGAGAAAGGTATTATTTTTATCCGTACGCAAAATAATCCGGTACGTCTGGAGATTACCGATACGGGCAAGGGAATCAGTAAGGAGGTAGAGGGAAAGCTGTTCAGCCCATTCTTCTCCACTAAGCCCAACGGACAAGGTATCGGCCTGATGTTGATCCGTGAGATCTTGCAAAAGCACCATTGTTATTTTTCCCTAACCACAGGCAAAGATGGACTGACGAGGTTTATGATTCAATGGAATTCTCTTGATATGGCTCATCATTGATTAATAGAAGAATAATGGTATATCTTTTAGGAAAATTCTTTGAATATAATTTAAATATCTTTACATTTGTCGTGGAGAGTTGGCGTTTACCTGTTGTTTTGACATAGGTACAGTTCCTACGCTTTGTTATTGTTAACCTTTCCTGTCCGGGGAACTGGGGGAATAAATTTAAATGCTTATGAACCAATCATGTTACACAAGACTAACTTTAATCATGTGGTTAATCTTAATGAGTGTGTCTTTTTCACCCGGGGCATTCGCTCAAAAACGGGAAATCAAGACTTTGGATGAATTGCTGGAAGTGTTGCGTCCGATGGCGTATCAAACGAAGAGTGACAGTGTTGGGATTGTTGGAGATGTTCTCATTGCAGAGGATGGAATATCGGTTGATCGATCGATTCCAGTTGCTGTTAAGGCAAGTTTGAAAGGGGGGCCGTTATATCGGGCGGCGGATTATGAAGGGGCGATTTTGGATATTGGGCCCGACGGCGATCTGACGCTTGCGAATACGATTGACGGAAAGAATGTTCCTGCTTCGCAAACGATTGTGATTGAAGCGGGGGGACGGTTGGAGTTGGCTGATGGGGCTAAGATTGTCAATGTCATGAAAGCTAAAAGAGCCGATTATGTGATTTCCAATTCGGGTTCCTTCGAGATGACAAGTGCGGATGCGGTTGTGAATGTGGCTGATGCCTATCTGGAGCAGTTGGATATTATTTCAAGGGATGTGTTCAATGCGGAAGGCGCGAAATCGTCTCTTTATAAAGGCACGATCGGTGGACGGCTCTTGAATTATGGCGATTTGTCCCTTTATGGTGGGTTTGACATACGGGATATTTGGATAAAAGCGACTCATATGCTTATTTCGGGTGGCGTAAATGATGGTCAGGCCGCTTCTCAAGTCGCCTCTATTACGATAGAATCGCGGCTTCAGCAGGATATCAATATATCTAGCTTTTCTCCGTTGATTGTCGCGTCAGGTTTCAGGCATGGTGATATTATAGCCAAGGGAGGTGCGAATTATCGATTGACAGCGAACGATGCGGACCATCTGCTTGTGTCTGGTTCTTGGGAGAAGCGTGTGATGGATAATACCATTGTCTTGATTGATCCGGAGCAAGAGACGGGTGGCGTGATCAGTAATGAGAGAGATTTGCAAACGGCGATTAACAATGCGAAAGAGGGTGGTACTAAACCGACAGAGCTTGTTATCTCGGAAAGCGGTTTTGACTTGACGGGCTCCATTACGATCCCGAAAGGGAAACGCATCTTGTTGACGGGCGGTACGATTAAAAGAGCGGCCGAACAGGAGCGCTTCTGTATGTTTATTGTCGATGGTGGCTTCTTGACCTTGCGCGATATTACGCTTGACGGAAATCGGCAATCGTATGATTACCCACAGAGCTCTTCTATTGTTTGGGTTCATAATAGTGGTTATCTGGAAATGGGTGAGGGGGCTGTCTTGCGGAATAATACGGATGGCTCGGATACGACCGATAAGATTGGTACGGTTAATGTCTGGGATGGAACGTTCGTGATGAATGGCGGAACGATTAGGGATAATTATGGATTCCATTCGATTATCGAGATTGGTCAAGAGGGTGAGTTCCGGATGGTCGATGGTTTGATTACGGCGAATGCCGGAGGTGGCATTATTTATAACATGGGTAATCTGAATCTGTATGGCGGTCGGATCATAGAGAATACGAATGTTCGGAATGCGCTTATCATAAATGGCAATGGTAATCCGGAAATGAACACGGGGCGTTTGCACATGTGTAATGACATGGTGATTAATAATCCAAAGTGCACAATTGGCGGTATTGTCTCTTACACGAACGACTTTATACTGGAGGGCAACGCGTTTATTTTGGAGGATAAGATCACGTTGCATAACGATGCTTATATCATGTTGCAATCTCAATTGTCCCAATTCGATGCCGGAGGCTTGCGTATTTCTCACCAATGTGACGCGAATTTCCAATTGGCGAATGGGCAGGTCGTCGCCCAAGGTGGTAAATATTCGGAAGATATCCTTTCTAAGATAACTTATGAGGGAGAATTTCAATTAGCGGCGGATGAGTCTAAAATCTATCTTTCTAATGGCGGCGCGACAACCGGTATCCGGACTCGTGCGGAATTGCAAGCGGCGATTAACGAGGCGGCTACGGGGAGCCTTTCCGAGCCGACTGAGTTGAGGATCGCGGTTGCGGGTATGGATATGGACCAGATGGTGACGATTAAGGGAAAACATATTAAGTTGACCGGAAACGGAGTCCGTTATTTGAATGTGGTGGAGGATGTCAATAATCGGATGTTCTCGGTTGAGGATGGCGGCAGTTTGACCATTGAGTCTGCCTTTTTGGAAGGCCTTGCCGGCTCTTCGAAGTATTGCACGTTTGTCTATGTGTCGTCTGGCTCTTCACTTTCGTTAAAGAATGTGACGATGAAAGGCGCGCTGAGCGATTTGCAGAATTGGTCTATGTTGCGTGTATATGGCAATTGTACATTGTCAAATTGTACGATCACCAACAACAATGGTAAGGCGATGATTTTTGTGGGATCAACGGGGCAATGCCGCATTGAGGGCGGAAAGATCACGGGCAACAGTTGCTCGGATAGTAAGACGACCAGTACGTTGATCTATAACCTGGGCGCTTTGGATTATGTTTCTGGTGAGTTCACAAATAACCATGCGATTTCTATCTCCTCGAATGGAACAACGGTCTTACGTTCTCCGCGAATCAAGAATTATCTCTCTACCTTGATTCAAGATGAGGGAAGCGCTATTTGGGTTTATTCTCGTCTGGATCTTTATGGTACGGCTTCTGTGGGTGATGCCTTCTATTTGGGGAAATCCGGATCGAATTATGGCTGTTTGTACCTGCATGGCGCCTTGAAGAATACGGTGGAGCTGGTATGTCACGACGTGCGGGATGGATGGGTCGCTGTCCAAGGTGCGGATTATGCTTTGACCTCATCGGACTTGAATAAGATAACCTTGGCTAAGGCATTAGCGGAGGAATATAAATTGGTGAAGGAGGAGAACAAGTTTGTTTTGCGTTCGTTGAAGGGCAAGACTTATAACGTGAAGACTGAGAAATGTGAGAATGGCATGATTACGGCGGATAAGGCAACTGCCGCTGAAGGCGAGGATATTACAGTAACAGTGACGCCCGCTTCTGGCTATAAATTGTATGCCGAGCAACTGCGTTATAACCGGGTTTGGCCGTTGCAGCCGACCAACAAGACAAATGTGTTTACGTTTAAGATGCCGGCTAGGGATGTCTCAATATCCGCGGAGTTTATTCCGGATGATGTGACGGTCTCTCCAGTCGATACGACAGGCTTCACGCCGGATGATGTGACGCCGGGTACGGGAATTGGCAATTTGGATTCGTTGATTATTATTTTAGGAGGTGGTGGTGTTAAGCCGGAAGCTTCTCCTGTCCCTGAAGAGGATTTACCGGGTAATTTAGCGGATGAAGTGGGCGACGCTACTGATAATGGCGATGAATATGTCGGATCTTTGGAGGAATTAATTGGAATCCTGTCTCCAGGAAGTTCGGATGCCCAATCTGTCTACGTCCTGCCCGTAAAGGTGGCTATTGTCTTTTATTTGCCGAAGACATTGACTAAGGCGGATGGATTACGTGCTTCAACGGAGGAAAAGTATTATATTTTGAATGAATGTGAAGGAACGGTCACGCGGATTGTGCCGGAGTACGATGCGGATGCTCATGCCTTATTCTTTAAGACGGATCGTATGGGTGTTTTTACTGTCATGAGAGGCGGTGGATCTTCTACGCCAAATGAGCGAATCTCATCAGGGGTGGTTAAGGCAGTCGCTGGCAATGATCAGTTGTTGCTCTATAACTTGCCAGTAGGTGAGACTTATCGGATTTATGATATCGCCGGTCGTCTGGTTGATATGGGTGTGGGCAATGGCTCGATTGTTCGGGTTGAGCTGCCTGAAGCTGGTGTTTATTTGATTAAGTGGAAACAAGAGTCCTTAAAGGTAATGATGAGATAGAGGGCTGTGGATTTGATTTGATGATTGGAAAAAGAGGCTGTCTCAAAGTAAATTCGGGATAGCCTCTCTTCTTGTATGTCATTTTTTCAATAAAATAAGTGAATCTTGCTGTAAAACCCTTATTCGGCCTATCTTTATGGAAACCACAAAATAGTCCTGATAAAGAGGCGCTTGACCTAATAGTCACACGAGGCTCCCGTAATAGTCACACGAGGACCTCGTAATAGTCACATGAGGGTCTCGTAATAGTCACAAGCGGATGCCGTCGGAGTCGGGGGCGCTTTCGGGAGTCTAAAACGGGAATTGGATGGTTAAAATTTTTAATATTGTGTTTTTGGATGAGTCCTCGCTAATACAAAAAAGGCCATCTCAAGGTTTATTTTGAGACAGCCCCTTTTTTAGGAATGATCATTTTTTTCTTTATCGGGTATTGTTACTCATCTCTCCGTCCACCAAGGAAGATCATGATGTAATAGAGCAATGAGGCCAAAGAGCCAAGGGCAGCGACGACGTAAGTGTAAGCTGCCGCTCGGAGAGCATCTTCCGCCTTGTCATGCGTATTGACGTTTGTGATGCCCGCACGGCTCAACCAGACTAACGCACGTTGGCTGGCGTTGATCTCAACCGGCAGCGTGATGAAACTGAACAGCGTCGTCGAAGCGAACAGGATAATACCAAACAGCATCAACTGCGGGAAGGTATGCAGAAGCAACATGCCGGCCAGCAGGACCCATGTCATGATGTTGGATGCGAAGCTGACTACGGGAACCAAGGCCGAGCGCATCTTCAGGGGCGCATAGGCGGTCGCGTGCTGTACGGCGTGTCCGCACTCGTGAGCGGCGACGGCGGCAGCTGCGATACTGTTGCTGTAATAAACGGATTCACTCAGGTTGACGGTTTGGTTGGCCGGGTTGTAATGGTCGGTCAGGTGGCCGGGAGTCGAGATCACCTTTACGTCGTAGATACCATTGTCATGGAGCATCTTTTCCGCGACATCCTTTCCTGTCATACCGTTGGGCATGGGGATTTGCGAATACTTCTCAAACTTGTTTTGTAGTCGGGATGAGACTAACCAACTTAATAAGGCAAAACCAATAAAAATAATCCAATACATACTTTTCTTTCTCTTTTAAATTAAATGTCTATTCGCGAATATATAAACAAAAAACTTGCCAAAACAAGAATGGCAGAAGAAACTGTTTATATAACAGTCACTTCTGCCATTTTGCTATTTCAGGCCCGACTTTTCGCCAGTCGGGAATGTCTTTCGTTTATTCTTCCGTATAACGAACAATCGTCTGCTCGCGGTCCGGACCAACCGATACGATCTTTACCGGAACGCCCAGCTCCTCCTCAAGGAATGACAGGTAGGCGTTGTATTCTTCCGGGAATTCATCCTCGCTCTTTACCTTTGTCATGTCGGTCTTCCAACCCGGCAACTCAACATAGATCGGCTCTACGTTATCGTTGATCTCGAATGGGAACTCGGAAGTCTCAACACCGTCGATCTTGTAAGCGACACAAGCCTTGATCGTGTCGAACGTATCCAATACATCGCTCTTCATCATGATCAATTGAGTAACACCATTGATCATAACGGCATATTTCAGGGCAACCAGGTCAATCCAGCCACAACGACGTTTACGGCCAGTGACCGCTCCGAACTCATGACCAAGCTCGCCAATCTTGTCACCAATCTCGTCGTGCAACTCTGTTGGGAATGGACCGCTGCCGACACGGGTACAATAAGCTTTGAAGATACCATAAACTTCACCGATGCGGCGTGGAGCGACACCCAGACCAGTGCAGCAGCCTGCGCAGATCGTATTAGATGAGGTCACGAACGGATAAGAACCGAAGTCGATATCCAACATCGTGCCTTGAGCGCCCTCTGCCAAAATGCTCTTGCCCTCGTTCAGGAAGCCGTTTACGACATGCTCGCTGTCGATCAGCTTGAACTGTTTCAGGTAATTCAAGGCATCCAACCATTGAGCCTCCAGTTCCGTGATATCGTATTGATAGTTTAATGAACGTAGGATTGCCTCATGTTTCGCTTTCGCTGCGGCATATTTCTCCTCGAAGTTGTGCAACAGGTCGCCTACACGCACACCGTTACGGCTGATCTTGTCCGTATAGGTCGGGCCGATACCTTTTCCGGTCGTACCGATTTTGCCCGCGCCTTTAGCGGCCTCGTAAGCAGCATCCAGAATGCGGTGTGTCGGAAGGATCAGGTGAGCCTTTTTGGAGATATAGAGTTGTTTGGTGATGTCGTGGCCACTGGCAGCCAAGGCCTCAGCTTCCTGTTTGAACAAGAGCGGATCCAAGACTACGCCATTTCCGATCACGTTGATCTTTCCACCCTGGAAAATTCCGGAGGGAATTGAACGCAATACATATTTTTCACCATTGAACTCTAAGGTATGCCCCGCGTTAGGGCCGCCCTGGAAACGTGCGACAACATCGTAATTAGGCGTAAGGACATCGACTACCTTGCCTTTGCCCTCGTCACCCCATTGCAATCCTAACAATACATCTACTTTCATGTTATTATCTAATAGCTGTTAATATTTATCCTCTTTTGCCACCCCAAAAAAGGGAAGCTCACAAAGTTAGCGCGTTTATTTGAATAATGGCGCCTATTCCATGGAATAATCGAACTCGAATTTCAACGCGTCGTAGATTTCTCTCGACGAGGGCTCATTGGAGTCCTTATAGGCCGACAAGCTTTCCAAGATATGGTTCGCTACTTCCGGACGACCTTGTCCGGCGCTTCTCAACGCGAAGAGGGCGGCTTGTCGTTCATATATTGTTCCTGAGTGGAAAGTTGTTTTGGCCAATGCCAGCCATGGTTCAAGCCATTCAATCGTGATCATCCCGGCCTTGCGGCACCAATGTCCCAACATGAGCAGGCCTGTTTGCCTGATGTAAGTTCCCTTCGTTGGGTGAGTCAGGCACCATCCCAGGATAGCTTCCTCATTAGGAAGATAACGCAACAGGTTGAATGCCATTTGTTCGCTGATCTCCGGGTAGGGGATCTCAGTGATCCATCTGGTAGCGGTCGACTCTTCCATAGAATCGTGTGGATAGAGCAGGGTCGCCAGGATCTTCAGTTCGCGCGTATCCTCTTGCCACATCATTTCGGCCAGTTCGGCATTCGGCTCATATTCCTTGGCGATGAGGCGTAGCTCTGGGATCGGCACGCCGAAGTTCAACTTATAGACATTCCCTTTCTCACGCATGCTGGCCGAGATCGTGCCATTCATGGCCAACCGCAGGCGTTTGCGTATTTTTTGTAATCGCTCGTCCATCTTTAATACGGTTTAGTCGTTATAGCTGTTCAGGTATGAATAATCCCGGCTGTAGCGGAGCATCTGGGCTGCATAACCCTCCGTGTAATCCAGTGTTACGTCGGTTACCTCGCCTTGGGCGTTCTTTACCAGTCGCATGACGGGGTTGACAAATCCTTTATAAGGGGCCAGGTTGAGTTTCTTGTAGCGTTCCAGGATTTCCTCATGCAACTGGGGATCAATCTTGACGCCATAGTTCTCTACCAACTGTTTGGCGGCCTGGAAGTCGCCCTCGCTCTTGATGCGCTGGATCTCTGCCAATAGTTGGGCAAACAGTTCACGCAGGCGGCGGTAATCGTTGATTACCACGTAACTCTTGCCTTCCCGGCGGACAATCTCAACCACTTTGTCTCTTTGTCCATGCTCGTAAGTCCAACGGGCAATCAGTTGACGGTTACGCATATGCGCCTCCTCGACATCTTTGCCTTTGGCGATGCGGACCAGCTGGGTCATCAGGCCGTTCATCATATATTTATAATATTCCGCCTTGTAAGCCTCCTGGTCTGGGACTAGGCCCAGTTCCACCATTTTGGGATCAGCCAGATAATAAAGCCCGAACAGGTCGGCACGTGCTTCCTCAATAGTGGAGCTGTAGGCTTTCAACGCGTCAGGATCCGTTCCGGGCAGGAGCTTGCCTGAACCGTGTCCAAGGCACTCGTGCAAGTCGGTATGCAAGTTGTCAGTAATGAAGCCATATCGTTTGATCAGCTGGCGTTCCTCTTCGCTCCAGACGAACTCCTCCTTAAAGCCATTACCCTGGGCGGCTTTGTCATACGCCTCGGTGATGTTCTCGATCGTAACCGATTTGGAACCATGATCCCGCCGGATCCAGTCCGCATTCGGCAGGTTGATACCGATCGGTGTTGACGGATAGCAGTCGCCACCCAACATGGTCACCGTGATGACTTTGGCGCTTACGCCTTTGACTTGTTCTTTCTTGAAACGGGGATCGACCGGCGAGTGATCCTCAAACCATTGCGCGTTGTCGCTGATGGTCTTGGTCCGCTTGGTCGCCTCCTTGTTGATAAAATTGACAGTTGATTCCCAGCTGGCTTTTCGTCCCAGTGGGTCGCCATAGGTCTCGATGAATCCGTTCACGAAGTCTACCTCCGAGGCGGTATCCTCTACCCAAAGGATGGAGTAGGCATCGAATGTACGAAGATCACCTGTCCGATAGTAATCGATCAGAGTTTCTATCGTCTCTTTTTGGGCCTTGTTCTCGGCGAATGGAATCGCCTTTTCCAGCTCAGCGACAATCGCTTCGATAGCGGGGCTATAGAGGCCGCCTACTTTCCATACCTTCTCCTGAATCAGGCCGTTTTCCTTGACAAGCCGACTGTTCAGCCCGTAGGAGATGGGTGTCATGTCAGTCGGGTCATTCTTTTGGCTGGCATAGAAATCCTCCACCTCTTTTTGTGTCAGTCTTTCGCCGTAATAGTTGTTGGCTGATGCCTGGATCAGGTCCTGGTCGCCACTTTGTGTCGTCCGTTTGGGTAAGACGGTCGGATCAAGAATCACTTGGCAGATCTCTTCCGTAAAGGCCTTAATGGATTGTCCGGGGCGAACAGGCACTAAGGCCGGATCCAATTGGCTGATCGCTTTCTTTAAGAATTCGGCGGAGAAGCCGGGTTGGAACTTGTCCTCGGCATAATGATGATGGATGCCGTTAGCGAACCAGACTCGTTTGAGGTAGGTCTCCAAGGCCAGGAAGTCAGGCGTTTGCCGATCTCCTTCATAGGATATATAGATCGCTTCCAATGTCCGGCGTATCGGCAGGTTATAACGACAATTCTGATCGAACAGGATGTCGCGCCCCATCAGCGCGGCTTCCGACAAGTGATAAAGCAACTGTTTTTGCTTGAGGGTGAGGGATTCGAATCCCGGGACTTGGTATCTCAGGATCTCCAGGTCGGCGAAACGGTCGACCACGTAATCGAATCCTTTATCATTCGTAACAGATAACATGAGTCAATTAATTTAATACGACATTTGTATTCATCCAATGTAGGGACGCACCCCGGTGCGTCCTTATATTGAAACGCATTGAAACATATCCATTAAGGATAAAATAATCAATGGATGAAGGACGCACGAACCGTGCGTCCCTACATTATAAACAATGTGCGCGAAAATAGGGAAACTCATTCAAATATGGATGGATTTAGGGTAGTTTGTATTTTTTACTTGAAAAACAGATAGAAATGATATTGAAATTAATATCAGAATATTTGCGGGTGATATTAATATTCGTATCTTTGTATTACGCTTGTCGTGTGTTATCTATTTGATTGTTCAACTCTTTAAAAAGGAAGGAGGCCGGAATGAAATACAATGAGCTCGAAAGGCTATTAAAGAAAGCAGGTTGTAATCTTGTGGATGACGGAGGCAGGCATCCGACCTGGTATAGTCCGAAAACAGGAAAATATTTTCAGACAAGCCATCATAAGTCAGAAGAAGTGAAACCTGGTACTTTGAAAAGTATCAAAAGGGATGCGGGGATTGCTTAATCCTCTATTTTATTTATTTCAAATATTCTTATTTATATTATTATACTTGATAAAGTAAGTATCAAGGCAACAGACATTGTTATGTTAAGTAAAAAAATCAACGTTATTATTGAACGAGGAATTGATGGCACCTATTCAGCCTTCATCGCTGACAACAACTGTGAATTTGGTTGTATAGGAGAAGGGAAAAGTGTTGAAGAAACAAAGAACGATTTCTTGTCGGCCGTTGACGAGATGAAAGAGGTGTATCGAATGAATGGGAAGAAGTTCCCTGATGTGGAGTTTAGTTTTACTTATGATGTAGCTTCTTTTCTTAATTATTATGCCTATGCCTTCTCGCTGGCAGGTTTGGCGCGTATTACTGGCGTCAATCAAGGACAGTTGAGTCATTACGTCACAGGTAGAAGGAAGCCCTCAAAAACGACTATCGAAAAGATCGAAAAATCTCTACATGAGTTTGCGAATGAGATAGGTGATATCAAATTCGTGTAAACCTGAAAATTTTCCTTACTTTCGTATCGCGAAAAGTATTGAATAAAAACGAGCGTATGGAAATAGCGGCATTAGTTTCCGGCGGGGTCGACAGCTCCGTCGTGGTTCATCAGTTGAAGGAGGCGGGTTATGACCCGACGATTTTCTATATCCGTATAGGCATGGAAGATAAGGATGGCTACATCGATTGTCCGGCCGAGGAGGATATTGAGATCACGACCTATATTGCCCGCAAATATGGTTGCAGGATGGAGATAGTCTCCCTGCACGATGAGTATTGGGACCGGGTGGTAAGCTACACGATCGATTCTGTCAAACGCGGATTGACGCCCAACCCCGACATGATGTGCAATAAGTACATCAAGTTTGGCTGCTTCGAGGATAAATGGGGCAAGGATTTCGATAAGATCGCGACGGGCCATTACGCGACGACAACCGAGATCGACGGCAAGGTATGGCTCTCGACAGCCAAGGACCCGGTGAAGGACCAGACCGACTTCCTGGGGCAGATCACTCGCCTGCAGATCCAGAAGCTGATGTTCCCGATCGGTCATTTGATGAAGAGCGAGGTCCGTGCCATCGCTGAACGGGAGAAGTTGCCGAGCGCCAAGCGCAAGGATAGCCAGGGTATCTGTTTTTTGGGCAAGATCAATTACAATGAGTTTATAGAGCGTTACCTGGGTAAGCGTCCGGGTAAGATCGTGGAACTGGAGACCGGCAAGGTGCTGGGTAAGCACAACGGCTATTGGTTCCATACCATCGGACAGCGTAAGGGCTTGGGCTTGAGTGGTGGCCCTTGGTTCGTGATTAAGAAGGACATTCGCCGTAACATTATCTACGTCTCTAACGGCTATGATCCCGAGACACAATATGGCAAGACCATCAATATGCACGGCTTCGATTTCATCACTGAGGATCCGTGGGGCGAGTTCGACGACGCAAAAGAGATTACCTTCAAGATCCGTCACACGCCGGAGTTTACGCATGGCTATATCCGTCGTATCGGCGACCTCTACCGCATTGAGTCTGACGAGAAGATACAAGGCATCGCTCCCGGCCAATACGGTGTTGTCTACGATAAGGATCATCATCTTTGCTACGGTAGCGGAATGATTATTGACGAGGAAAAATGACGTACGTACGTGTGCCCTTACGCATACGTACGTGTCGTCTGTCACGATAGTATGTATCGGTTATCACGAACGTATGTGTAGGCCGATACGTGCTTTGTGTATTGAGGGCGGTAAAATAGAATGAATGATGGCAAGGCAAGTGCCTTTTGAATTGTCTTATACCATCGGGCTGAAGGCCCAAAAGATTAAAGCGTAGGGCATCGCCCTACGAAAAGAGTTTTTTAGAGAAAAGCCCTGAAGGGGCGGAACAGGTCGATCGCTAAGTTCCGCCCCTTCAGGGCTTAATCGGTGAGGTGCCGCTTGTGTCGTAGGGCGTTGCCCTACGCTATAGTGTTGAAGGCTTTTAGCCTTGCTGGGTCAACCCCTTTTATTATTAAGGACATTTTTAGTCAACTCTAATCGTTAAATGACACTTGCTACTATCGAGGATAAGTGGAATGATGAAATCCGTGTATCTGCATTTGCAGTTGTTGAGAACGACGCTCCGTTGTATCGTCGCTTCAATGGCGTAGCTCCTGAGACTTATGGTGATGCCGCTAATGCTCCGTTGAACTTGAAGTTCTTCCGTTACAACAACCCGGCTGAGTACCTGTTCGAGAACTACTCTTCAGAGAACAAGTATCGTGATGGTATCAATGACAAGTCTATCAGCTTCTTGGGCGTAAACAACGCTTACCAATTCGAGGAGACCGCAACCCGTTCTTACACGATGTTCGTGGATACGGCTTATGTCCGCAACAATACTCGTATGCCGCAGTACTTGATCGCTGTTAAGCCTGAGGTTGTTGAGGGTGATACGATCCTTTGCGACGCATCAACTCACCAGCACAAGACTCCGGAGGAGGCATTGGCTTGCGAGCACACTCAGATCAAGGTTGGTTTCACTCGCGCTATGTACCTGTTCAACGCTCAGGATTCTGTAGACGTTAAGAACTACGACTATCAAGGTAAGGCCGCTTACGGTGCCGATAAGTACACTCGTCTGGCGTTCAAGGATGCCGTTCACGCACAAGATACATTGTATATCTTGAACCCGGGTGTAACAACAGAGCAATTGATCGCTGGTAACTTCAAGAACGAGGATCTGTTCGCTGACAAGATCGCTTTGGATAACAACAAACATAAGAATGTTGTCTTCCAGTTCCGTCTGATCGACGATGAGAATAACCGCTTCTTGATCGAGTCTGAGTCTGATCCAGAGATGATCGCTCCAGAGAAGGGTGGTTGGATTAAGATCCAGAACGGTGTTCCTGTAATCGCTCGCTTCGATACGTTTAAGGAGGCTATCGCACAGGCTGAGATCTTCGACGTAAACGATGAGATCAAGTACGACGCTACCGCAAACGACGAGATCGCAGTTGAGGGTGTATCTGTAGTCGCTGGCAACGGTCAGGTAACGATCATGGGTGCCGCTGGTAAGAACGTAACGATCACTAACATCTTGGGTAAGGTCGTTGCTTCTCAGGTAATCGCATCTGACAACGCTACAATCGCTGTACCGGCAGGTATCGTAGCTGTAGCAGTTGAGGGCGAGGACGCCGTAAAGGCTATCGTAAAATAATCATCCAGTGATTATAAAGTGAATTGAATCTTCCTCGGGCCTCGCGGCCCGGGGAATTTCATAATACATAATTAGATAATTAGAAAAGGGCCGTCCGGAGTCTCATCAACTCCCCCCGATTACCGCCGCGAGGCAGGCAGGGATGGCCGATATTAGTAAAAGGTTTAAAAAATAAGAACCGTAGGATCTTCGTGAGAAGCGAGTACGGGAACAAACGTAAAGGAGGGCTTACCGCTGGTCGGTGAGCCCTTTTTTTATAAGACAGAAAACAAATATTACGAGGTCTTGAAGTGAACTATAGATCATTGGTCAAGTGAACTATTGTTCACTACCCCTAGTGAACAGTTAGCGGCTTGGGAAGTGAACAATAGTTCATTTGGCAAGGCGATAATAGACACCTTTAATTCCTTAATATCAAGGCAATAGATAAAGTTCAACAATACCACCCAAAGGGATTTCCCAACGACTGGGTTATAAGGTGCTAACGATGCCCATAGTTAGCACCTAACAATCCAGTCGTCAGAAAGCCATTCCCCTGCCCTTCCATATTGCCATTGCTGGAGAAGATATACTTCAACCGTCATCGAATATATACTGCATCTGCCATTGAATATATACTGCATTCGCCATTGAATATATACTGCATAATTTATTCATGAAAACAATCCTGAAAAGTGACAGACATTCCCAATTTGGGTATATCCTCTTTTTCGCAAGACGGGCTGAAGGCCCAAAAGATTACAGCGTAGGATTGGAGGCCATTAGCCTCATGCCGTACCTCGATCCGCGTTAATTCGCTCAACCCGCATCAGCGTGCTTTACCGCTTTTGCATCCCTTCGACGCAAGCGGACGCACGTGGCGTGCGTCCCTACATGACCCGCACACTACGCAAGCACGACAACCGACTTTTTCCGCTCGGAATTACCAACCTATTTTCGTACATTCGCGTTATGGGAAAGAATAAATTAGCTAAATTCGAGGATATGGCGGGTTACCCGCATGTCTTCCAATATCCGTTCTCAGTCCTTCAGGAAAAAGGATTCGAGAAACGAGGGAGATGGAACGAGCTCTTCTTCCACAACGATCATCCGATCGTGCTGGAATTGGGCTGCGGCAAGGGAGAATATACGGTCGGGCTGGGGCAGCTGTTCCCCGAGAAAAACTTCATCGGGATCGACATTAAGGGAGCACGCATGTGGACCGGCGCCAAAGCCTCCCTGGAGGCGGGCATGACAAACATCGCGTTTCTCCGTACCAATATCGAGCTGATCAGCCACTTCTTTGCGCCAGGTGAGGTATCGGAGATCTGGATCACCTTCCCCGACCCACAAATGAAGAAGGTCAATAAGCGGCTGACATCAACCCGATTCATGCGGCTTTACCGTGAGATCCTGGCGGACAACGGACAGATCCACCTGAAGACGGACAGTGATTTCCTTTTCACCTATACACGTGAGATGATCAAGTCGAACCAGCTGCCGGTATTGTTCGAGACCAACGATCTTTACCACTCGGGATCAGCCGACCGGATCCTCTCCATCCAGACCTATTACGAGCAACAATGGCTCGATCGGGGACTTAACATCAAATACATCCGTTTCCTCTGCGAAAACCGCCCGGAATGGATCGAGCCGGACGTGGAGATCGAGTTCGACGCTTACCGAAGCTTCAACCGAAGCAAACGAAGCGCTCTGGCCTCAGGGAAATAGAAAGTACGAATTAAAGAGAAGAGTTATTAAAACATAACAGATATGACATTATATCCACAATTGATTTTAGACGCATTGAAAAACGTGCGCTATCCGGGTACGGGCAAGGATCTGGTTGAGATGGGCATGGTGGAGGATAACATCCGCATCGACGGCATGAACGTCACCTTCTCCCTCTTGTTCGAGAAACCCAATGATCCGTTCATCCGCTCGGTCGTAAAGGCTGCCGAGACCGCCATACTGACTTACGTCAGCCCGGAGGTAAATATAAAGGGAAACATCACAGTCAAGGCACGCCAGCTGGCACGCCCTGAGCCGGACAAGCTGTTGCCGCAAGTAAAGAACATTATCGCCGTATCATCCGGAAAGGGTGGCGTCGGAAAAAGTACCGTAGCCGCTAACCTGGCAGTTGCCTTAGCAGGCATGGGCTATAAGGTTGGTTTGCTCGATGCCGATATCTTTGGTCCATCGCAACCCAAGATGTTCAACCTTGAGGAGGCTCGCCCCTACATGGTCGAAGTCGATGGCCGTGAATTGATCGAACCAGCGGAGAACTACGGCGTAAAGATGCTCTCGATCGGTTTCTTCGTAAACAAGGAAGACGCTATCCTCTGGCGTGGAGCAATGGCAAGCAATGCCTTGAAACAATTAATCGGCGACGCCAACTGGGGCGAGTTGGACTATTTCCTGATCGACCTGCCACCGGGAACAAGTGATATCCACCTGACAATGGTCCAAACTTTAGCGATTACGGGCGCCGTCGTTGTCAGCACGCCGCAAGAAGTCGCTTTGGCCGACGCCCGTAAGGGTATCAGCATGTTTACGGGCGAGAAGGTCAACGTGCCTGTCCTTGGCCTGATCGAGAATATGTCCTGGTTCACGCCCGCTGAATTGCCAGAGAACAAATATTACCTGTTCGGCAAGGAAGGCTGCAAACGCCTGGCTGAGGAATTGAATGTTCCCTTGCTCGGACAGATCCCTATCGTACAGAGCATCTGCGAGGGCGGCGACCAAGGACAACCCGTCGCCTTGAACCCCGACACCATTACTGGAGCGGCATTCCGGGAATTAGCAGAGAACGTGGTCAAGCAGATCGATTACCGCAACGAGCATCTGGCCCCGACACAACGGGTTCACGTCACGAAAAAATAACCGTCAACCCCCAAAAGAGACTGCCCGCGGATGAACGCCATAGAGCGCCCCGCGGGCAGTCTCGTCATTTATACGGAAGCCTTTTATTTCCAGAAATAAGAGGCGTGCCCGACCGCCAACTCAATGCGGGTTTCCTTCCCCTCTTCCCGATAGAGCCGCATCCGCTCGAACAGCAACATCGAGGAATCGGTCTTAAAGCACAGGATCCTGGAATGAAGCGAGTCCGGCAAGATCGACGACAGTTCCAAACCGACCTTCCCATATTGCTCACGCAGGAACGCTCGTTTATCCAAGCGAATCCAAACGCTATCGCCGACACCGCAACAGATCGTATCCCCCGCGTCATTGTCCCAGACCTCCAAAGAACGGAAATAACGATAACCGTCCACCTCGTGATCCGCGTGATCCTCCAAGGTCAAGTATTCGCGGGTTATCGCCCGCCCTGAGGAATCGTTCCCCCGGCCCTCTTGCGAGATCCGTTCAATATCCTGAGCCGATATGCCCGGGACGTAAGTCACCAGAGCCAATAAGCAGACCGCCGCCCAAGCGGTGTAAAAATAAGTACCAGGACGCCTCAGGATGGTCATCAGCCAAAGGACAGCCATCACCACCCCAACCACGACTAGATAAACCCGCGAGAGCGTCCAGCCATATTGGTTGATCCGGTAAAAAGCGCCTATGCCATATAAGATCAGCGTCGGCAAGACAATCCAACCCAAATAGTCGTAAAACCGCCGATAATAGGCCCCCGACAGGAATGGCGAGATCCCCTTCAGGAAAAAGGCCACAGCGACAAAAGCGGCCACCATCAGGCAGACACCACCTTTCGGCAAGGAAACCGTAAAGGCGATCTTCCCCATATAGGCATAAAAAAGAAGCGTATAAACAAACAGGATCGGCGACAGCACGAAACGTGACAAGACATCAAGGACCTTTCCGCCACCCCACCAATTCTCTTCCTGCTCGAACAGGAGCAACAGCAAGGGAAACAGGCCTGCCCAAATGACGATCCCTACATAAACAGAATAATCAGACGACAACACGACATCAAACAGATAGCCTATGGCCCCATAAACAGACAACAGCAGCCAAAAGGAAACGCCAGACAACAGGATCGACAAGGCAAAAGCCCAAGAGGAGCGCAGAAACCGCCGCATGAACTCAGCATCCCGCCCACACGCGCCCACCTGCCAATAAAGCAAAGCGAGAATCACCAACGAAACCACCCAAGAAGGTTCCCACAGCCAAGCGGGATCAGCCCACAGCACTGTCGGAACCAGCAAAAGCCCGGACAGATAATAGAGAGAACGATAAGCGCCCTGCTTTGTCCACTCATTAGCGATATGAGTCACCATGAACAGAAGCGAACCATAAGCATAAATATAATCTGCCCAGCGATCGATATAATTATATCCCACGAAGCCATATAAGACAAACAAGACAACCAGCGCAGCCTCAACCGGATTGCCACGCAAGGAAACCCGAGACAACAACAACCAATGGGATACCAAACACCATCTTTCATTCTTCATAACCATCCTTCTTTACATTAATATATACACATAAACAAATAAAAAAGCCCGGAAGTTCCCTCTGGAACCCCAGGCTTTTATCTATTGAAGGTTTTACCTTCCCTTAAATCACCATAATCTCATCCTTACGAATTATTTTGCCTCATCACCGGCAGCCGCTTGCTTGTTGATTTTCTTCTTCTGAAGCTCATAAGCGATTGGCGTAGCGACAAACAAGGTTGAATAAGTACCGATCACGATACCCAACAAGATCGCGAACGTAAAGCTTCGGATCGTACTGCCACCTAAGATAAAAATACACAACACAACCACCAAGGTTGTCAACGAAGTATTGAACGTACGACACAAAGTTGAATTCAAGGCATCATTGATCACCTGATAACGATCACGCTTCGGATAAATCGAGATTGTCTCACGAATACGGTCAAAAACGACCACCGTATCGTTGATTGAGTAACCGATAATCGTCAGGATCGCAGCAATAAACGTCTGGTCGACCTCCATTGAGAACGGCAGGATCTTCCACAACAACGTATAGAATGAGATGATACACAAAGTTGTCGTAGCGACAGAAGCGAACGCTCCAATCGAGAATGACATATCACGGAAACGAAGCAAGATATAAGCGGCCATACAGAACATGGAGAAGATCACCGCCAAGATCGCGCTGTTCTTGATATCATCCGCCATACTCGGTCCGACCTTTTGAGAACTCTGGATAAAGTCGGAAATGAACTGATCCAATGTTGTTCCCTCAGGCAACAAGGACTTCACGCCCTCATACAACTTGGCCTCAATCTCTTGATCGATATTCGGATCATTATCCATAATCCGATAGTTCGTAGATACACGCACCTGATCCGCCGTACCAATCTGAATAACACTGACCGAACCGTCCAATTGAGCATCCAACAGATCACGCACAGCGTCCGTTTTAACCTCCTTGTCAAAACGGATGACATAATTACGTCCACCCGTAAAATCAATACCATTGTTCAAGCCTATCGTGAAGAAGGAGACAGCACCCAACACGACAATCACCACCGGAATCAGGTAACCGGTCTTACGAGCGCCCAAGAAATTGATCTTCGGATTACGCAATAAATTCTCGCTAAGAGAAGTAGTGAAAGAAAGATTCTTAATCTTGTCTTTCGCCAACAAACCCTCGTAAACGATACGAGTCAAAAAGACCGCGGTTAAGAAACTTGCGAACAAACCAATAATCATCGTTGTCGCGAAGCCACGGATAGGACCTGTACCAAAATAGAACAAAACGATACCCGTAATGATTGATGTCAAGTTTGAGTCGAAAATCGCGGAAAAAGCGTTCGAGTAACCATCGGCAATCGCCCTCGATAAGTTCTTGCCCGCACGCAACTCCTCTTTCGTACGCTCATAAATCAACACGTTAGCGTCGACCGCCATACCCAAGGTCAACACCATACCGGCAATACCCGGTAAAGTCAACACGGCTTGGAACGAGGCCAAAATACCCATCGTGAAGAAGATATTCAAGACCAAAGCGCCATCGGCAATCAAGCCCGGCAACAAGCCATAGAAGACACACATATAAGCCATCAACAAGACCAAAGCGATAATAAACGAGATAACACCAGCCTCAATCGCCTCCTGTCCCAAAGAGGGGCCAACGACATCCTCCTGTACAATATGGACAGAAGCCGCCATCTTACCAGACTTCAAGACATTTGCCAAGTCCTTTGCCTCTTCCGGAGTAAAGTGTCCGGTAATTTGTGAACGACCACCCGTGATCTCAACCTGCACCGTGGGCGCCGAATAGACCATCTCATCCAATACAATCGCGACCTGCTTACCGATATTCTCCTTTGTCAAACGGGCCCAAGCCTTAGCGCCCTCGGCGTTCATCACCATGTCGACCACTTGCTCCGTCCGACCAACCTGCTGAGTAAAGTCAGCGTTAGCATCAGTCACGACATCACCGCCCAAAGCCGGACTACCATCACGATTCGTGATCTTCAAGGCATAAAGCTCGAAGAACTGTTCCTTATCGTCGATTGCCTTAACACCCCATTTCAATGCCAAGTTACGCGGCAAGACCTCTTTAACCTGCTTCATTGAGAGATACTCGGAAATCTTAGCCATATCCTTAGCCTGGGCAATACCAACCGTAGCGCCATTCGCCAACTGACCATTATATTGGCTGATCTGCAAAAGGGCGAACAAAGGATGCTCCTTTGCGAAATCCTCCATGCTTTGAGCCTCCTCAGACGGTTTCTCCTGTCCGATCTCAGCTAACAAAGAATCAGCTTCAGTAGAAGTAGAGTCAGCCGCAACCTTAGAAGTCTCTGTTGACGCCTCTGCGACAGCGGTAGAATCAGTGCTTGCGTTATCCTTATTCAGGATCTCGGCCAATACCTTATCAGCCGTCATCAACTGCTGATAGATCTCCGGCAATTGGTATGTTTCCCAAAACTCAAGATTTGCGCTACCCTGTAACAGCTTACGAACACGCTCCGGCTCCTTGACACCCGGAAGCTCAACCAAGATACGGCCGGCAGTCTCCAGACGTTGAATGTTCGGAGAAACCACGCCGAAACGGTCAATACGTGTACGCAATACGTTGAAAGAGTTATCGATCGCGCTCTGCAACTCATCTTTCAAGACTGCGATCACCTGATCATCCGTGCTCTGCGGCGTGATCTTGTCTTTCAACTCGAATGTGCTGAACACTGTTGCCAGGCGTGCGTTGCTGTCCAAAGCCTTATACTCCTCGGCGAACAAATCGATAAAACCCTTCTGGCTTGTGGCTTGCTTCGCGTAAGCCAAATCCAATGCCTTGTTGAAATTGGGGTCTTGATTATTGTTGGAAAGAGAACGAACGACATCCGCCACGTTCAACTCCAGGACAACGTTCATACCGCCCTTCAGGTCAAGACCTAAACTAATTTCCATCTCACGGCATTCCTTTAGAGTATAGCCAAGCCATACCTTTTGAGTAGAGAGAGAGTCCAAATAGGCGCTCTCCTTCACCGGATCTCCAGCCGCATATTCAACCGCCTTGCTGTTATAATGACGTGTCACAAATGAAAACGACAGATAAAACAAGCAAACAAGCGTAAGTAAAACGGCAAAGACCTTTACAAATCCTTTGTTTTGCATTTGAATCTTAGGTTTTTATGTTATTACATTAATTTATATCCATTTTTTCACAGGGTGCAAAGATAGTTTTTTTTTCTTTAGTATTAGAGTAAAAAAGATATTATTTGCCACATTCCTAGTTAATTCACAAGGGAAAGGAAACATTCAAGCGGCAAATTCGAAGCTTCGGGACACGGCAAAGGCTATTCGAGCGTGATGTAACAAGACAATGGATAATGGTCGGAATAGGGAATTTTCTCCACCCGGCAATTTGAGGAACGTATGTTTTGTGAATGGAGAATATTATCGATCCGGAACCAGAAAAAATTCTGGTTATAGGTGATCCCGACACCACTACCCGACTCGGCGAATGCGTCAAGAAGCGGCCCTTGGATCGTCCGATGGGCGTATGAGATCGGCGTGTCGTTGAAATCGCCACAAACCAGGACATAAGCCTCCTTATCCTCTTCCCGGATCACCTCCGCGATGGCTTCCGCCTGTCTTGCCCGAATCCGGAAGGCCGTACTCAACTTATTGGAGATCGAGCCTCTCATATCCTGCAACTTATCGGCATCAAAACGACTGATCAGGTCTGAATAGCGACTACGGTCCTCCATGGTCAGCTTGAATGATTCCAGATGGTTATTGATTACAAGCAGCCGTTTCCCATTAACCGTCACCTCGTGCATCGACGAACCATTCGCGTCGGACTCATATTTGATCCGGCGGGACTTTGAAATCGGATACTTTGAGAACAAGGCAATGCCCATATTCTGGTATTTCGTATTCTTTAGGTAAAATACGGAATGATAAGGATACATCTTCAGGGCTTTGTAGATACGGCTGGAATTCAGGTTGGTCAACTTATTAACGGCATACTCCTGCAGACAGACAATATCCGCATCGGAATTCGCGATGTATTCCAATATCTTATTAGGTTCTTCCTTGGAATTACCCTTATAACCAAAGGCCATAATATTATAGGTCAGAACCTTCAGGGTATTCTTCCCCTCGGGAATCTCTGTTTCCGTATGAAAAGGGTAATAACGATTGACCGGCCCCCAACAGATCAGAAAAGAGCAAATACCAATCAACAGATACTTCCAATGGCCCAGGAAAAGCCAATAAAAGACAAACAATAAGGTGATCAAGGCCAGAACCGGGAAAGCCAGCCCCAAAAAAGAGAACAAGATACTCGTATGAGGCGAGACATGATCCGAATACGCGGAAAGCACGAACAGCAAGACGACCAGCAAGTTCGCACTGGCCAACACGTTTCGCAATATTCGTTTAAGAGCTTCCCACATACCTGTCGCTATTTGCTCGCGTCAAACAGTCTTTTCTTCTCTTCCGCCGACAAGCTTTGGTAACCGGAACGTTTCAGCTTGTCCAAGATATCATTCAAGTCCGCCTCTTCCTGCCGCTTGCGGGCATTATACTCATAATCGGTCTCCGCACGCTTGTAAGTCACCTTCATCTTGGGCTTGCGCTTGAACAGGTTGACAAACTTATCGACCAGACGATTCATCGGAGCGGTCAGATCCTTTCCGACACGCATTTGTGAAGCGAACCAAATTCCCAACAAGGCACCGCCAACATGGGCGATATGGCCACCGGCGTTATCAGACGTTATCGCCAACAGGTCGATCACCAAAGTGAAAAGCGCCAGATAGATCAACTTGACACGCCCAATCAAGAAGAGGCTGATCTCCATATCCTTCCGATAGAAAGAGATCGCGAACACGATTGCCATCACTGAGGCGGAAGCTCCGATCAGATAGCTGAAATCGACCATATCCAGGAAGTAGGGGAAAATGTTATAACACAACACGAAGAAGATCGCCCCCGCCAGACCGCCCAACAGGTAAAGTCCACCCAGCTGACGCTCATTGAAGAAGGTCAGGAAAAGACCTCCAAACCAATAGAGCCACAACATATTGAAGAGAATATGCAGGAACTCGTAATGGGTAAACATATAGGTCACCAACGTCCATGGCCTCGAAAGCAAGGCCTCGAACGAGGCGGGCAATTGCAAATAGAACAGGAACGGAATATCCTGCACGTTGAACAGAAGGAACAGAACACTCAACAAACGGATAAGGATAAACAAGCCTACATTTATAAATATAAGCTTCGACAAGACGTTCCCTCCCAGAAACGACCGCTTAAGATCAGTAATAAAACCTGCCATTGCCTGAATCTTTCTTTTTCCAATAACGAATCAATATGAAACCAAACAGCATACCACCCAAGTGAGCGAAATGGGCCACTGTATCGCCTCCAAAGCTAGCGACTCCCATGAAAAGCTCAGCCAAGCCGTAGAAGATCACGAAATATTTCGCCTTAATCGGGATGGGAATAAACATCAAGTATAAAGGAACATCCGGGAACAGCATCGCGAACGCCAGCAAGATACCGAACACCGCTCCGGAAGCGCCTATCGTCACGAAATAGTTCAGGAAATCGGACTTAGCCAAGATCTGCGAACCATTCAGGTTGATCAGATCCTGTTCCGCCATCAGGACATCCGACAAATTGATAGCCCAAACCACCTCCTGAATCAACCCGGCACCAATACCCGTCACCAGGTAGAAGGTCAGGAAACGTTTCGGTCCCCAGACATTTTCCAAGAACCGTCCGAACATATAAACCGCGAACATATTGAAAAAGACATGCGTAAACGAACGGGTGTCGTGCATGAACATGTAGGTGAAAATCTGGTAGAGCTTAAAATCCTTAGCGCCCGGTATGTGAAGTCCCAAAAGATCGACCAGGTCGATACCAACCTTTGGCAAGGTCAGGCTCGCGACCCACATCAACAAGTTGATGATAATGATGTTCTTTGTCACCGTCGGAATACTACTCAAAAAACCGGAGTTAGTCTGATTCATCATACTTTATTCATTTCATAAACAATATACCCGACAAAGATAATAAAAAACCAATAGAGATCCCCGAATGGCTACAAAAACGATCTTTCCAACCCGTTTCGCATCCAATTGGACCACAAATCGAAAGGGCCGCGAAAAAAAATGGCGCACGAGAGAAAAAACAGGGATATATTTTTTGTAATCTACTAAAATAGAAGTACATTTGGCGAATCTACCATCCTAGGTAGTTGTCTAACTAAATAAACATCCTCAACATGAACAAAACAGAATTTATCAACGCCGTTTCCGAGAAATCAGGCTTGAACAAGACAGATTCCAAAAAGGCGGTAGAGGCCTTTTTCGAGACCATCGCCGAAGAGTTGAAGGCCGGTGGCAAAGTGGCCTTATTGGGCTTTGGATCATTCAGTGTCATAGAGAAAGCCGCTCGGCAAGGCATCAACCCACGCACCAAAGAGACGATTGAGATAGCCGCACGCAAATCCATCAAGTTTAAACCAGGCGCCGAACTGAACGATCTCATCAAATAAAAGAGGTAGACAAGTTCTCATTCAATACGATAGAAAAAGGACATGATTTCACGCATGTCCTTTTTTTATGTAAATTCGCGAGCAATAGGACAAAAACATTAATTTCAGGAAATAAGTATGTTTATCGAACACCGGATTACCCAAGCGATTATCGCTGGAGTCAAAGAGTTATATGGCGCGGACGTGGCGGAGGGCCAAGTCCAGTTGCAGAAAACCAAGAAGGAGTTCAAGGGGCATCTGACTGTCGTTGTATTCCCCTTCCTCCGGGCATCTAAAAAGAGACCTGAGCAGACTGCCCAAGAGCTGGGCGACTATTTGGTGAGGAACGAGCCGGCCATCGCCGAGTTCAACGTGATCAAGGGATTCTTGAACCTCACCATCGCCAGCGCGCCGTGGATCGACCTGCTGAACGAGATCAACGGCCAAGACAACTACGGCATCATCCCAGTCACTGAGCAATCGCCGCTCGTCATGATCGAGTACTCATCGCCCAACACCAACAAGCCGCTTCACCTGGGACACGTTCGTAACAACCTTCTGGGTTTCAGCCTGGCTAAGATCCTTGAGGCGAACGGTAACAAGATCGTCAAGACGAATATTGTCAACGACCGTGGCATACATATCTGCAAGTCCATGCTCGCCTGGTTGAAATGGGGCGAAGGTATCACACCTGAGAAGGCCGGAAAGAAGGGCGATCACCTGATTGGCGACTTCTATGTCCTATTCAGCAATAAGTTGAAAGAGGAGACTGCGGCGCTCGAGGCACAAGGCATGACCAAAGAGGAGGCTGAGGCTGCCTCTCCGCTCATGAACGAGGCACGGGAGATGCTTCGTAAATGGGAAGCGGGCGACGAGGAGATCCGCCAGCTCTGGAAAATGATGAACAGCTGGGTCTATGCCGGTTTCGACGAGACTTACAAGATGATGGGCGTTGGTTTCGACAAGATCTACTACGAGTCTGAAACTTATCTTGAGGGTAAAAAGAAGGTATTGGAAGGCCTGGAGAAGGGAATCTTCTACCGTCGTGAGGACGGTTCTGTCTGGGCAGACCTGACAAAAGAGGGACTCGACGAGAAATTGTTGTTACGCTCGGACGGTACATCTGTCTACATGACCCAGGATATCGGTACGGCGAAACTCCGCTTCGACGATTATCCTATCGACAAGATGATCTATGTGGTCGGCAACGAGCAGAACTATCACTTCCAGGTGCTCTCTATCCTGCTGGACAAGCTGGGCTTCTCATTCGGAAAGGACCTGACCCATTTCTCATACGGAATGGTCGAGCTGCCTGAGGGCAAGATGAAGAGCCGCGAAGGTACGGTTGTTGATGCCGATGACTTGATGGAAGAGATGATCAACACCGCACGCGATATCGCCAACGAATTGGGTAAAGGTGGCGAGATGAGCAAGGAGGAGGTCGAGTCGATCGCCCGTATTGTCGGTCTTGGTTCACTGAAATATTTCATCCTGAAGGTTGACCCGCGCAAGAACATGACCTTTAACCCGAAAGAGTCTATCGACTTCAACGGTAACACGGGCTCATTCATCCAATATACTTATGCCCGCATCCGCTCTGTGTTGCGTAAAGCGGCCGAGCAAGGCATCGAATTGCCAACAACATTGCCTAACGGCATCGAGATTTCGGAGAAGGAGGAACACCTGATCCAGTCCATCGCCGACTACGCTGCAATCGTCAAGGAGGCCGGACGCCTCTACAGCCCGGCTTGCGTCGCGAACTACGTCTACGACCTGGTTAAGGAATACAACCAGTTCTATCACGACTTCTCTATCCTTCGCGAGGAGAACGAGGACCTGAAGCGCTTCCGCCTAGTCCTGTCGGCCAATGTAGCTAAGATCGTGAAGAGCGGTATGGCCCTTCTGGGTATCGACGTTCCGGAACGTATGTAATCCCCATTCAATAGGGTCATCCCACAAGATGGCCCTAAAACCTAAAGGGGCACGGACTTGAATAGTCCGTGCCCCTTTTGTATATCCAATACCCTGTTTATTTCCAAACAACCGTAAGCGTTCTTTTTAGTAAACAAGTCCGATCCTGATTCCAGTACCGTGCTGAGAGTACTCCAGTACTTCCCGGAAAGTACTGGAGTACTTTCAGCATCGTACTGCAGTACTTTCCCAACAGTACTGGGATTACAATCGCAGGTGTTAATCAAGCCTTGCAGTGTACTGAATTTAGTTGACAGGTTAATAATTAAAATTCCATTTAGGTTT
>DGYMR06203__coassemble_655_pt1 | contig 41949 bp, 35 predicted proteins | sample DGYMR06203__metabat2_low_PE_012 | metagenome-assembled genome bin DGYMR06203
TCATTATTATCAGAAACGTCCACCACCCAATGCCCTGAAGAGCATCATCTTCGTCGCGCAATTCTGGGCCGCCAGGGTAGCGTATTCCAACTCACAATCCAGATAACGCTCGTCGGCAGAAAGGACCTCCAGATAACCTACGAAACTCAACTTGAAGAGATCGTTCGCGTTGCTGATCGAGCGATGGTGGATTTGGCTCTCCTCCATCTTCAGCTGCTTGCGTTTCTTGATCTGCTCGCAGGCGATTACCAGATTGGTCACCTCCTCATAAGCACGAAGCGCTGTCTCGTGATAACGCGACAAGGCAATCCGTTGCTCGCTCTTCGCATTGTCCCACATCACCCGGATCTCATTGCGCTTGAAGATCGGGGCCGTGATGCCCGCCGCCAGATTATAGACCAGCGAGGCCGGCGCCGTAAACCAATGACTCAGGTCGAACGCGTTGAAGCCGCCGCCACCACCGATCACGAGCGAGGGGAAAAAGGCCTTATGAGCCGCTGCCAAGTCCGCCTTCGAGGCCAGCAACGCCATCTCGGCCTCGCGGACATCGGGTCTCAGACGCAACAATTGCGAGGGAACACCCGCTTGGATCGGGAACTCCATTTGGTTCATCTCGTCGAACGTGATCCGTCGGATCTCGAAAGGGAAGGCGCCCATCATCGTCGCGATCGCCCGCTCAGTCTCCCCGATTCGCTGCTCATTCTCCAGCAACATACCTTGCAAGCGCAACAGGCGCGACTGGAACTGGTCGACCGCCAACTGATTCACCTCGCCCTCCTTCTTCAACTCGTAAGTCAGCTCGTAAGAGGCACGGGTCTGCTCGATCGCACCATTCAGAATCGTCCGTTGTTTATCCAAACCGACCAGCTCGAAATAGAGCGACGAGAGATCGGAAATCAAGATCGTCCGAGCCAGGTTCGCCGCCTCGACCGAGGCCATCCAACGGGCCGCCGCCGCATGTTTCTTCTGCGTCAGCTTACCCCAGATATCGGCCTCCCATTGGAAACCGATTCCCAAAGTCAGATCCTTGTAGGGATCCGGAATGTGCTTATCGGCAGGCAGGTCGGGCGTGTTGGTCGTACTGTTACCCACGCCATCCATCGAGTACTCGCCAAAACGCTGGACACCGGCTTGAATTCCGATTGAAACCTCCGGCAATAAAGCACCCTTGCCCAGCCGCACTTGCGAGCGAGCTATCGACACCCGTTCCATGATCTGCTGGAACGAATGGTTATTCGCGAGAGCCGTACGGATATAGCCCTTCAAGATCTCGTCGGGAATGAAATTCTCCCAAGAGAGATCGCCTACCGTCGTCGAGTCCGCCGAAGCGCCCACATAGGTCTCCGGCAAGACGATCCGCTCGTCTGTTGTCAATTCCGGGGCCTTGCAACTCCCCAGCAAGAGGAGGCCGACAACCGCCCCCAGGAACCATCTTTTATTCTTCGTCATCATCTTCTTCCACATAACTAGTTTTACCACGACGCAGGCGAGTGGCCAGCGACTCGAAAATCACATAGAGACCGGGAATCAGGAAAATCCCGACAAAAGTACCGATGAACATACCACCAGCGGCGGCCGTACCGATCGAGCGGTTACCTAAAGCGCCCGCCCCAGAGGCGAACATCAACGGGATCAAACCGCAAATAAAGGCAAAGCTGGTCATCAGGATCGGACGCAGACGGCTCAAACCGCCTTTCAATGCCGCATCGAGGACACTCATGCCCGACTTACGGTACTGGTTCGCCATCTCGATAATCAGGATGGCGTTCTTACCCAACAGACCGATCAACATGACCAAGGCCACCTGGGCATAAATATTATTCTCCAACCCCAACAACGTCAGGAACGCATAGGAACCAAAGACACCGGCCGGCAACGAGAGAATCACAGGGAAAGGCAACAACAAGCTCTCATACTGCGCCGCCAACAACAGGTAAACAAACAACAAACAGATACCGAAGATCATCAACGTCTGTCCACCGGAATCCTTCTCCTCACGAGAGACACCCGACCATTCGATCTCATAACCACGCGGCAATGTCTCCTTAGCGATCTCCTCGACCGCCTGGATCACCTCACCCGAGCTGACGCCCGACTCGGCCTCACCCGTGATCAACGATGAGGTAAACATATTATAACGAGTGATCTGGCTCGGACCAAAAATACGCTCCATCGTCAGGAAGTTGGAATAAGGCACCATATTGCCGTCTCTGTTCTTGGCGAACAGGCGATAGACATCATCCGGATCCATACGATATTCCGGCGAGGCTTGAAGCATCACCTTATACATCTGCCCGAAACGGATAAAGTTGGAAGAGTAGAAACTACCGATATAAGATTGCAATGTCTCCATCGACTCATTCACGTCGACGCCCAGCTTCGCCGCCTTATCCAAATCCACCTTCAAGAGATATTGCGGGAAATTGGGATTAAATCCGGAAGTAACACCCCGTAGTCGAGGATCGGCGTTGAGACGATCCACCAGCTCGTTGGCCACGTCGGCCGTCTGTTGGAAAGAGCCGTTCGTCTTGTCCTGCAAACGCAACTCGAAACCACTCGCGTTACCGAAGCCCGGCACCGACGGCGGCAAGAAGAACTGGATCTCACCATCCTTAATGTGCGACACGCGACGAGCGTAAACCTCCATCAACTCGGCAGCCGTCTGCTCACGCTCATCCCAAGGTTTCAAGTTGATCATACCCATACCAAAGCTTGCGCCCTCGGTCTCGGTCATCAAGCTGTAACCGGCCAAAGTCGAGATACTCTCGATCTCGTCAAGCGGCAACAGGTCGGCCTGGATCTTATTCAATACCGCCTCGCTACGCTCCAACGTAGCGCCCGGCGGCGTATTCACATTCACGTAGATCATACTCTGGTCCTCATTCGGGATAAAGCCGGTAGGCAAGATCTGGTTGATGCCGACCGTAGCCAAAAGGAAGAGGATCAAGGTCGCATAAGTCCAGAATTTGCGTCCCAAGAAACGGTGAAGCCCCAAACGATATTTCTCCTCAAAACGGAAATAGGCCTTATTATAGGCTTTAAAGAAACGGTCAACCAAGCCCGGATTCTCTTTCTTCACATGCGGCTTCAACAGCATCGCACAAAGGGCGGGCGACAAGGTCAAGGCATTCACACCCGACAAAACAATCGCCACCGCCAAAGTCAAAGAGAACTGCTGATAGAAGATACCGACCGTACCACTCATGAAGCCGACCGGCACGAACACCGCCGACATAACCAACGTGATGGCCACAATAGCGCCACCGATCTCCTTCATGGCAGCGACCGAGGCCTTATAAGGCGACATATGCTCCTCGTTCATCTTCACGTGCACCGCCTCAACTACCACAATAGCGTTGTCCACCACAATACCGATCGCCAGGACGAGGGCGAAAAGGGTCAACATATTGATGGAGAAGCCCAGCATTTGCATGAAGAAGAATGTACCGATCAAGGAGACCGGAACGGCGATCGCCGGGATCAAGGTCGAACGCAAATCCTGCAAGAAAATATAAACGACGATGAACACCAGAATAAAGGCCTCCAGCAAAGTCCGGAGCACGGACGAGATTGAGGCATCAAGGAAACGGGAGACATCATACGAGATGTTATACTCCATTCCGGGAATAAAGCTGCTCTCCTTGATCTCCTCCATACGGGTCTTGATATTCTGGATCACCTCGCGGGCATTCGAACCGGGACGCTGCTTGATCATGATAGAGGCCGATGGTTTACCGTCGGTCATCGAGACCATATTGTAATCCTCCGAGTCAAACTCAATCTCCGCCACATCCTTCAATCGAAGCACCGAACCGTCGGACAAGGCCTTCAGCACGATCTCGCCATATTCCTCCGGCGTACTGAACTTTCCGGTATATTGCAACGTATATTGCAACTGCTGCGGCAACTTGTCGGAACTGATACCGGTCTTTCCGGGTGCCGCCTCAAGGTTCTGGCTCCGGATCGCTTCAGTCACATCTTGCGGCGACATATTATAAGCCGCCAAACGGTTCGGGTTCAGCCAGACACGCATCGCGTAATCACGGCTACCCATGATTTCCACGAAACCGACACCATCAATACGTTTCAGCTCGCGCAAAATATTAATATCCGCGAAGTTGTAGACAAACTGTTCCGTATGGGCGCTGTCCGTACTCATGATATTGAGGTACATCAACATGGAGTTGACCTCCTTTTCCGTAACCACACCGGCCCGGATCACCTCCTCGGGCAACTCGTCGAGGACCGTCGTCACACGGTTCTGCACGTTCACCGCCGCCACGTCGGGATCGGTTCCAACCTTAAAGTAGATTGTTGTCAACGACATACCATCGTTCGTACAGACGGTAGTCATATAGGTCATGCCCGGCACACCATTGATCGCCCGCTCGAGCGGCGTGGCCACCGTTTTCGACATCACATCGGCACTGGCACCGGTATAACGAGCCGTCACCGTCACCGAAGGGGGTACGATATCCGGGAATTGCGTAATCGGCAACGAGTTGATCGCCAACGCTCCCAGACAGATAAAGATCACCGAGATTACTCCCGAGAGAATCGGTCTTTTGATAAATAACTTATACATATCCTAACCGATGATTAATTATAACGTATCCCTTTTATGCTCCAACTTGTGCATGACACTCGAGTAATCCACGACCTTAGGCTTAATCTCCATACCGTCCTTCACCAACTGGACACCCTCATACACCAATCGCTCACCCGGCTCAAAATCCTCTGCCACGTAATAATTGTCGAAACGTTCCAAAGGCTCAAAACTGCGAACACGCACGACACCTGTCGAATCGACGCCATAGACATACGTAAAATCCTGGATCTCGAAAGTAGACTTTTGCGGAATAAGATACACATCGCTCATCTTCGACATCATTCGGATACGGCCCGTAACACCATGCTTCAGCAATCCTTCCGGATTCGGGAAACGCACACGGAACGCGATTGAACCGGTTCCACGCTCAAAATCACCCTCGACAGTCTCTACCCGACCCCGATAAGAATAGGTTGAGCCATCCGACAGGACCAACTGGATATTGTTCAACTCCGGTTGCTCCTCGCCCTTGATCTGAGCCCGTTTAAAAGCCAGATACTCACTCTCGTTCACCTTATAATAGGCGAAGACCTCCGAGACATCACTAACCGTCGTCATCAAGCTTTGAGGATTCACCAAACTACCAACCTTATAAGGGATCCGATCTATGTAACCCTCGAAAGGCGACGTGATGGTCGTGTAGGCATAGTTTGTCCTCGAACGTTGCAATTGAACTTTCGCCTGTTGCACCTTCATCCGGGCGACCTCCTTGGCTGTATTAACCTGGTCCAAACGAATGCGGGAAATGATATCCTTCTCCACCATTCTCTGGATTCGCTCCGCCTCATAGACCGCCATCTGATATTCAGCCTCGGCCTGTTTCAGGTTCGCCTCAGCCTCCTTCACATTCTCACTGTATTCGGCTGAGCTCAAACGGAACAAGGGTTGTCCCTTCTTGACCTTCTGGCCCTCATCGACAAAAATTTCCTGGACAAAGCCTTCCACTTTAGGCTTAACCTCCACAAACTGGACCGCCTGAACATCGGCGACATAACTTCTCGGTAACTCGACCGACGTCGGTTGTACCGCGATAACCGGGATGGAATCTTTCAGCTGTTCCCGAACTTGACTTGATTTGTGACATGAGCTCATTACGCACGGCAAGAGCATAAGCGTCACAAACCCTTGAATTAGGTTGATCTTCATAAAAAATAATCAATAAAAAAAGTAGATTAATATTCACACGAAAAGGTAGACCTCCACAATAGAGGCCTATAAAGACAGGGGATACTTTACCCTAAATCCGAAAAACACAATACACCGCCTGGCATGGCGTTCTCCAGAACGATGTCCCCTCAAAATCAAAAAGGCTAAAATTATCGGATAAATCCTCATCCTGGCTCAGGATCAAGGAGAAAAGGGAATCCAGGCGTGGTTCAAGGCCAACAATCCGCAAGGAGGTCCGACAGAATTGCTCGTTCAAATCCAACGACAAGTCATTATCGCCATCCACAGGGATGTCCGCCCGCGCCTCAACCTTCTGAATATCGGCAGCCACGGCATCCGCACACAACAGATCGACTTGCGACAAGAACAAGATCATGACGCAAACAAGACGAATAAGATGCCCAAATATGACTTTTTGCCTTCTCACACTAAGGTCGTTTAAAACTTCAATCGGGCGAATTTACGCATTCCTTCCACTATACGACAAATAGGACATATTAATTTTAACTTATTTTTGTTTTATGGCCGTATTCCTGCCCTGCCAATAGCGAATTATAGTCTGCCGTATGTCCTGTTTTTCCTTAAGCAAATACCCATTATTTTGTTCGAAAGAAAATATAATTTCCTTCGGACAAAACTGAAATTTTCTTCGAAGAAAACTAAAATCTCTTCCGAACAAAAATCCGGCTTTACCAGAAAATGTTTTCCAAGGTAAGTACAACCTCATTCAACAACATAAAGTCCTAAAAATGAAAAAAAGAGGGAGAATCTTGCGGTCTCCCTCCCATTATTTCCTATCATAAACGTTTACGCTTACTATTCGAACTCGGATATTCAAATTTTCTCCAACACATCAACAATCAAACGCCAGATTTTTTCGACCGACGCAATATTGACCCGTTCGCCCGGCGAATGCGGGAATTGGATATCCGGACCAATCGAAATCATATCCATCTCAGGATAAACACCCTGAATAATGCCACACTCCAAGCCTGCGTGCATCACCTTCACCTCCGGCTCAGTCCCGAACAACTCCTGATAAGCTGTCTTGACTCGATTCAGGACCGGAGAATTGATATTCGGTTGCCAACCATTATAACCATTCGCCTCCTCGACTTTAGCTCCCGCCATGGCAAAGACACTCTCCAAACTTGAGTAAATCGCGTATTTCCTAGACTCAGACGAACTACGCACCAATATTTTCACCTCAATCAACTCGTCCGAAGTCTTTACGATCGATAAATTGCTTGACGACTCGACGGTACCCGGGAAATCATGCAACATACTGATCACGCCATTTTGGCATCCCTCGATCGCATTGATCAAATCGTCCTGGATTTCCTCCGGTATCAAGGTTTCGGGCAACTCCGTCATCTCGGCATAGAACCGGATCCGATCCTCGATTCCGGCATACTCCTCACGAAACATATCCTGATAATCGGCTACCAATTCCCATAAAGCCTCGACGTTATCACCAGGGATTGTCACGATGGCAAAAGCCTCTCTCGGAATCGCGTTGCGCAACGAACCACCTTCCACCGCGGACAAACGAGCGCCATAATCACAAACCGCCTCTTTCAAGAAACGGAACATCAGCTTGTTGGCATTTGCCCGACCCAAATGGATATCCACACCGGAATGGCCACCCTTCAAACCGGTTAAGATCACCTTAACCGCCACGTCGCCCTCCGGAATATATTTATCCTCCTTAAACTGGAAAGAGATATTCACGTCCAGGCCACCCGCGCAGCCCACGAAAAGCTCACCTTCCTTCTCTGAATCACAATTTAACAAGATTTTTCCCTGCAAGAAGCCTGGTTTCAGGCCAAAAGCGCCATCCATGCTCTGCTCCTCGTCAACCGTAAACAGGGCCTCGATCGGACCATGACGCAAATGATCATCCGACAAGACCGCCAACGCCAAAGCTGCACCCATTCCATTATCGGCGCCCAGCGTCGTTCCGCGTGCCGTCACCCACTCACCATCCACATAAGCGTCAATCGGGTCTTTTGAGAAATCATGCTCGGACCACGACTCCTTCTGGGGAACCATGTCCAGATGAGCTTGCAAGGTAATTGCCGGCCGATCCGCCATACCTTCCGAGGCAGGCTTTCGGATTAACACGTTACCCACCTCATCCCGAAGGGTTTCCAATCCAAACTTTTTACCAACCGATTCCACATAATGAGTCACCTCTTCCATTTGCCCGGTCGGGCGTGGAATACGCGTCAATTGATAAAAGAACTCCCATACACGCTCAGGAGACAGCTTCTTGATTCCAGTCGACATAATGATACGTTTTGAATCCCGGACCAACCCATAGCAAGGCAGTCCACGATCTTAGGTTGATATTAAAATTATATTAGCGGGCCACTTCCGGAGAAGCGACACCCAATTCTGTCCAAAAAACCATTATACCATCCTGGGTTGAAGGCACAGCCTTTTTAGTTACCTGCCGTTTCCGAAACCGCCGGACGACGATTGGACAAAGGCAAGGCCACGATCCCAAACAGGCCACAGAGCCCGGTCCAGACCGTTTGGACGGTATGTACAACCAACGCGAAAGCGGCGGCGTCATTCTCATTGACCCCGAAACAGACCAGCGTCGCGATCACCATGAAATGCCATGGCCCGATACCGCCTTGAACCGGAACGGCCACGCCGATACTGCTCATCGTAAAGGCGATCAACCCGACGGTAACCCCCAGATCACGTGTGAAATCAAACGCGTAAAACGTGATGTAGAAATAACAAAAGTAACCGCCCCAAATCAGCAACGTATCCAAAAAAAAACGCCATTTCTGCTCCATCAGCCAGACGCTTTTCATGCCCATCCAGACATTAGCCAACATCCCGCGCATCTTTTTGACCAGCGTAAAGTTACTCATATATTTAAATACAAACCAAATCGCCAGCCCTAAAATAATTACGCCCAAATAAATCCAGATCGAATTGAACATCGACTGGAATCCCTCGAGCAACGCTGGATTCTTGGCAAAGAAATGGACAAAGAAATCTATATTAAAAACAAAGATGAATAGGGTAATCGTCCCGACCATAATCGTATCGCTCACCCGGTCGATCAACAAGGTTCCCAACAATTTCGTGAAAGAGATCTTGTCATACCTCGTGACCATGCCACAACGCCAGACCTCACCGACACGCGGCAACACCAAATTGACCGCATAGTTACCCAACACGGCATAAACCGCGTTAGTCATCTTAAAACGCTCGCCCAACGAACGGATCAAAAGCCCCCAACGCAAACCTCTCACCACATTCGCGAACAGGCCAAACAGTAAGGAGAACAGGATAATATCATAACGAACACCCTCCTTGACGACACGCCAAATCTCGGTTATATCCATCTCGCGGTATAAGAACCAAAGCAATAAACCACCGAAGACCAAAGGGAGGACAATCTTCAAAAACGTACGGAGAATCCTCTTAAATTCCATCTCTACGAAAGATACTTTAAATTATTTATTGTACTTTTGTGCGTCCGCAAAGATAAACATATTATTTTAATAGCAACCTATTACACCCAAGAAGTGGATGAGATTAGTTAAACCCAAGAAGGCTTTGGGGCAACATTTCCTGAAGGATTTGCGTATTGCCCAACGTATCGCCGACACGCTGGATGGCTATATGTCGACTCCAGTGCTGGAAATCGGCCCCGGTATGGGTGTCCTTACCCAGTTCTTATTGGAAAAAGGACATAACCTGCGTGTCGTAGAGCTCGACACGGAGTCGGTCGACTACCTGAAAGAGAATTTCCCGGACCTTAAGGAACGGATCATCGCCGACGATTTCCTGAAGCTCGACTTAGGCCAACTGTTCAAGGGCGACTTTTGCGTGATCGGGAATTATCCCTACAACATATCCAGCCAAATTTTCTTTAAGGTCCTTGATTACAAGGAACAGATTCCCTGCTGCTCGGGAATGCTCCAAAAGGAGGTGGCCGAACGGCTTGCCTCAGGGCCAGGCTCAAAGGCATACGGTATCCTGAGCGTCCTGTTACAGGCATGGTACGACGTGGAATACCTGTTCACCGTCAGTGAGACCGTATTCGACCCGCCTCCCAAAGTGAAGAGTGCGGTCATCCGGATGATCCGTAACGACCGCAAGGAGCTGGGATGCGACGAGGCATTGTTCAAGACTGTCGTAAAGACCTCGTTCAACCAGCGCCGGAAACAACTGAGGAATTCCATGAAACCAATCCTCGGAAAAGAATTCGGGAATTACGATTTGCCCATCTTCAACAAACGTCCCGAGCAACTATCCGTCGAGCAATTCGTGGAACTGACGAGAATAACACAAGATTTTTTGGACAAGAATAAATAAGCAGCGCAATGATCGAATTGTCGAAAGAATACATCGAGAACCTGAAAGGCCTGATTGAGGCGAAAGATGACGCGAAAATCCAACCTATCCTGCAAGATCTTTATCCGGCGGATATCGCGGAACTCTACCAGGAGCTCAGTCTCCAAGAGGCCATCTATCTATATCTCCTTATGGATGGCGAGAAGGCGGCCGATGTATTGATGGAACTCGACGAGGAAGATCGACACAAGCTGTTGAAAGAGCTTCCGAATGAGCTGATCGCGAAACGGTTCGTCGACAACATGGAAACCGACGACGCCGTCGACTTGATGCGTGAGCTCGACGAGGATACGCAGGAAGAGATCCTTTCGCATATCGAGGATGTTGAGCAAGCCGGCGATATCGTCGACCTGTTGAAATACGACGAGGACACCGCCGGTGGTTTGATGGGTACCGAGATGATCGTCGTAAACGAGAACTGGAGCATGCCCAAATGTATCGACGAGATGCGGAAACAAGCTGAGGAGATGGACGAAATCTACTACGTTTACGTGGTCGACGACGATGAGCGCCTCCGAGGCGTGCTTCCTCTCAAGCGACTGATCACCAATCCGTCGGTATCGAAGATCAAGCACGTCATGAAAAAAGACCCGATCGCCGTGCGCGACAGCGACAGTATTGAGGAGGTTACTCAAACAATCGAGAAATACGACCTGGTTGCTCTGCCGGTCATCGACAGCATCGGACGATTGGTCGGCCGCATCACGATCGACGACGTCATGGATGAGGTTCGCGAGCAACACGAACGTGACTACCAATTGGCATCCGGTATCTCGCAAGACGTGGAAACAAGCGATAACGTCTTCACCCAAACAGCGGCTCGCCTGCCGTGGCTTCTGATCGGCATGATTGGCGGTTTGGGCAACGCCTTCATCCTGGGTGGATTCGAGAGCAGTTTCGCCACCAATCCCAAGATGGCCCTCTTTATCCCACTAATCGGTGGTACGGGCGGTAATGTCGGTATCCAATCGTCGGCGATCGTCGTGCAAGGTCTGGCCAACAACACCCTGAAAGAGGGAAACATCCTGTCCCAGATCCTGAAGGAATCGGTCGTCTCGCTTATTAATGCCTGTACGATCAGCCTGATCGTATTCATTTGCAACTTCTTCCTGCTGGGCGATAAGGGCATTACTACATCTGTCTCGCTGAGCCTCTTTGCCGTCGTGATCTTTGCCAGTATCTTCGGAACTTTGGTCCCAATGACGCTCGACCGGATGAAGATCGACCCGGCCTTGGCGACCGGCCCGTTCATCACCATCACGAACGATATCATTGGTATGATGATCTATATGTTCATCGCTTCCAACCTTGCCTAAAAAATCAGGAATAAAATATGTTATACAACATACAAATTCCAAAATAACCTCTACCTTTGCGTCATATTTGGAAACAAAAAGGAAAGGTTATGTTGACAGAAGTATTCTACATTCTCTTTTTCTATGCGTTAGGAGAATTTGTCAGTTACTTGATTGATGGTTTTATCCCGGGAAGTGTCATTGGAATGGTGGTGTTGTTCCTGGCCTTGGCTTTCAAGAAGATCAAGCCGGAAAAAGTTAAACGAGTTTCCAACCTGCTGACCCAGAACATGGGGCTTTTCTTCCTTCCTGCCGGAGTAGGACTCATGGACTCGTTCGGAATCATTTCCCGCTATTGGGCCGTTATCCTGACCGCCTCTATTGTCAGTACGATCCTGGTGATCGCCTCAGTAGCGCTTATCCAACAAAAAATGGAGAAAAAATAATCCGCTATGTACGACTTGACGAACTCCGAGATCTTCGACCTTACTCTAGTGGTCGGGACTTATCTTGTAGCTTTAGGACTTTACAAGAAAACAAAAATCAGCCTGCTTCACCCGCTGATTACCTCTATATTAGTTATTATCCTGGTGCTGAACGCACTCGACATTCCCTACGAGTCGTTCCGTCGAGGCAGCCATCTCATCCATTTCCTGCTCGGCCCGTCGGTTGTCGCTTTAGGTTATGTCCTGTTCGAGCAGATCAAATACCTGAAGGGAAATGTCGTATCGATCCTCACCTCCGTCTTTGTCGGGGCGATTGTCGGAATCGTAAGCGTAATCATCATCGGCAAGGTGATGGGTGCCGACGACGCCCTGATCGCCACCCTGCAACCGAAGTCCGTAACCACGCCGATCGCCATGGGCATTGCCGAGAAGAGTGGCGGCATTCCGTCGCTGACGGCAGTCATTGTCGTCGCCGTCGGTATCTTCGGGAGTATTGTCGGTCCTTTCGTCATGAAAGCGCTGGGCATCGAGAGCCACATCGCCAAAGGATTAGCGCTCGGCGCCTCATCCCACGGCGTCGGAACGGCCGCCGCCATCCAGATCGGAGCCATCGAGGGCGCCTTGAGTGGCCTTGCTATCGGGTTGATGGGTATCATGACAGCCGTGCTCGTTCCGGTCATCTCGGCGCTAATCGGCATTTTCTCTTGATTACCATCGCATAAAATGCGTTCGCCCGTTTGTAATTCTCATCGGAAAACACTACTTTCGCGGAGTGAATGAAAAAAGGTAACAAGATTATTATAACTTTATAAATCAAAAGAATATGATCAACTCACAAGACATTAAAAACGGAACATGTATCCGCCTTGACGGCAAACTTTATTTCTGCATCGAGTTCCTTCACGTAAAACCAGGTAAAGGAAACACCATCATGCGTACGAAACTGAAAGATGTCGTATCAGGCCGTGTGATCGATCGTCGTTTCAACATTGATGAGAAACTGGAGGACGTTCGCGTCGAGCGTCGCCCCTATCAATACTCCTACTGCGAGGGTGAGCACTATCACTTCCTGAACCAGGAGACCTGGGAGGACATCATTATCGACAAGTCCCTGATCAATGGTGTTGATTTCATGATCGAGGGCATGGTTGTGGATGTCGTTTCTGACGCTTCTACAGAGACTGTCCTCTACGCTGAGGTTCCTGTCAAGGTTCAATTGAAGGTTACTTATACTGAGCCAGGTATCAAGGGTGATACAGCTACCAACACATTGAAGCCCGCGACTGTCGAGAGCGGTGCCGAGGTTCGCGTTCCGTTGTTCATCAACGAGGGTGAGACCATCGAGATCAACACGACAGACGGTTCTTACGTTGGCCGTGTTCGCCAATAATTCCTGAACAGGAGACAAGAGATACGGGACAAGCCTCACAATGGGCTTGTCCTTTTTTTATGTTCCGGAGCGACCTCTCATGCCCACTTTCTTGATTGGGGCAACCTTCTCGCAACCTCGCATGGAACTTGCCACAAGCGGGGCAACCTTCTCGCAACCTCGCGTGGGACTTGCCACAAGCGGGGCAACCTTCTCGCAACCTCGCGTGGGACTTGCCACAAGCGGGGCAACCCTCTCGCAACCTCGCGTGGAACTTGCCTCAGGCGGGGCAACCTTCTCGCAACCTCGCGTGGAACTTGCCACAAGCGGGGCAACCCTCTCGCAAGGCCCGTTTTTGGGGCAAAAACAGCTCAAAACAGTTAATGGAGACCTCGCTCCTTATTCTTGATATTTTACTTATCTTCGCGTAAAACCGATCATAAAACCGACTATGGAAACAGACCATCCAACATTATCCATCAAGGAGTGGGCCGAAGCGGATCGGCCACGCGAGAAAATGCTGGCCCTCGGGGCCGAGGCGCTGACCGACGCGGAGCTGATCGCCATCCTGATCGGCTCGGGCAGTCCAAAGGAGAGCGCCGTCACGTTGGCCCAAAAGATCCTGTGGGCTGTCGACAACAACCTCAACACGCTCGCCAAATTCACCGTCAAGGAACTAGCCGATCGTTTCAAGGGCATCGGACCCGCCAAAGCGGTTGCCATCCGTGCTGCCCTCGAGCTGGGGAAACGCCGGAGCGCCACCGCTCCCGCCGAACGCCCGCTGATCCGCGACAGTCGCGACGTCTATCAACTTTTCTATGCCCAATTGTGCGACCTGCCACACGAGGAGCTCTGGATCGCCCTGACCAACCAGGCGGGCAAGGTGATCAAACGATGCCGTGTCAGCCAAGGCGGAACCAGCGAGACAACTGCCGACCTGCGGCTTATCCTTAAGGAGGCGATCAACGCCCTGGCCTCGGGACTCATCCTCTGCCACAACCACCCGTCGGGCAACACACGGCCCAGCACGGCCGACGACCAGCTGACCGAACGTGTGCGGCAAGCCGCCAAACTGATGCAAATACGCCTGTTGGATCATCTCATCCTGACCGACGGCCACTACTACAGTTACGCCGACGAGGGACGCGTTTAGTGGTCGCGCCCACTTGTCCGAATCCCCGCAAATTCGTATGTTCGCGGTCGGATTGTAAAACGAAGTATTCAACACGAGATGAAGAACGAATTCCTGAAGACAGAAGAGGCGATCGTCGCCATGCTCAAGACGGTCTACGACCCTGAGATCCCAGTCAATGTCTACGATCTGGGACTGATCTACAAGGTGGATATCGACGACCAGCAGAACGTGCGGATCGACATGACGCTGACAGCGCCCAATTGCCCGGCAGCCGATTTCATCCTTGAGGATGTCCGCATGAAGGTAGCCTCGATCGACGGTGTCAACAACGTGGAGGTCAACCTGGTGTTCGAGCCGGAATGGGATAAGGACATGATGTCTGACGAGGCCAAGCTGGAGCTGGGCTTCCTCTAAGAGCATCTATATATAATATAAGGTAAGCCGCATGGAGAACAAACGCAAGAAGATCTTTTTCGCCTCCGACGCCCACCTCGGCGCCCGTTTCCACCGCGACCCGCTGGCCGTCGAGCGGAAGCTGGTGCGTTGGCTCGACAGCGTCAAGGACGAAGCGCTGGCCATCTGGTTCCTGGGCGACATGTTCGACTACTGGTACGAGTACAAGTATGTCGTGCCGAAAGGGCATGTCCGTTTCCTCGGGAAACTGGCCGAGTTGTCAGACGCTGGGGTCGAGATTCATTTCTTCATCGGCAACCACGACATCTGGATGTTCGACTACCTGCCGCACGAGATCGGCGCGACGATCCATCGTGATGTAGAGACCGTCGACCTGTTGGGCAAACGTTTCTTCCTGGGGCACGGCGACGAGGTCGACTACCGAAGCAAGGCTTTCCGTTTCCTGCGTAAATTATTCCGCAACCGTTTCTGCCAATGGCTCTACGCCGGGATCCATCCCCGCTGGACATTCGGCTTTGCCTTGGGCTGGTCGCTCAGCAGCCGGAAAAGCGGCCTCGCGAAAGAGGAAGAGAACAAATACCAGGGCGAGGCGGGCGAATACCTGGTGGCTTTCGCCAAAGACTACCTGAAAACCCATCCGGACATCAACTATTTCATCTTCGGCCACCGGCATATCATGCTCGACCTGATGCTCAGCCGCGAGAGCCGGCTCCTGATCGCCGGCGACTGGATGCGCCATTTCTCCTACATCTCGTGGGACGGGAAGAGCCTCTATATGGACCAATTCGAGCCCGATAACGGGGAAGAAACGGGGTTGTAACAGGATTGTAACATATATGTCATTCAAAAAAAACATATAACCGCTTACTTCGCGGCCAAAACAAAACAGCATTCCCACTTATTTATGAAATTACGACAATTCTTCCTCGCTGCGATGTGCGCCGGCGGGCTCCTGACGGCTAACGCCCAGGATAACTTTATCTCTAAGTATATCGCCACCAACGACTCTTTGGAGCGGGCGATCAACGAAGACCAGGAGCTTGTGGAGCGGATGCGCAACATGCCGAACATCGAAGTCGGCAAAGGCATCACCTTCGAGCCGCAAAACAAGCTCTACAAGATGACCTTGCGGTTCCGCATGCAGAATATGGTCGCCTTCCATCTCGACAAGGACTTCTCGATGAACGAGGTAGAGGCCCGCGTGAAACGCTTGCGCCTCCGTTTCGACGGCTATATCTTCTCGCCGAAGTTGCTCTACTCGATCCAGCTGGGATTCACGCCCTACGACGCGGGAGACCTGCCGAACGGGAACACCAACATCGTGCGCGACGCGATTGTCTACTACATGCCCAACAACACCTGGAACATCGGCTTCGGACAGACCAAGATCAAGGCGAACCGGGCGAGGGTCAACTCCTCGAGCGCATTGCAGTTTGTTGACCGGAGTATCGTCAACTCAACCTTCAACGTCGATCGCGACTTCGGATTCTTTGGCGAATATAACAAAAAGCTCGTCAACGATTTTCATTTAGGACTGAAAGGCTCCATCACGCTGGGCGAGGGCCGTAACTTCAGCACCGGCAAGAACGCCGGATTCGCCTACACGGGCCGTATGGAGCTCTATCCTGTGGGCCGCTTCAAGTCGCTGGGCGATGTGGCCGAGGGAGACTTCGAACGTGAGGAGACGGTCAAGTTCCTGCTGGCGGGCGCCTTCTCCTACAACGACAACACCACCCGCCTGCACGGGCAAAACGGCGCGCTCACGCCGGATGGCGAAACCCGCGACCTCAAGTCCTACTTCGTCGATTTTATCCTGAAATATCAGGGCTTCGCATTCTATACGGACTTCATGGGCCGGGCATGCGACAAGCCATTGTTTGAGTCCGACAAGGAAGCTTATGTCTTCACCGGTAACGGATTGAACCTACAGACCAGTTATCTCTTCCCCAAGAAATGGGAGATCGCCCTGCGTAACTCTACCCTTTTCCCAAAGAAAGAGGTACGTGAGCTGGTAGGCTACAAGAACTATAACCAAACGACCGTAGCCGTCACTAAATACCTGATCGGCCACAGCCTGAAGGTGCAGGCGGACGCTTCCTACAATCACCAAAACGAGGCACTCCTTCCCTACAACCGCTGGGAATTCCGTTTCCAGGTGGAATTGGGATTATAAAAAATAGACAATAGTACGTGTAGGGATACACATACGTACATGTCGCCCCTCACGACCGCTCGTGTGAACCGACACATACGTTCGTGAAAGGCGACACGTACTATTGTATAAAATGGGCGCATAACAGTGTATTTTCAATTACACTGCAGTGTATTGAAAAATTCACTGCAGTGTAACTAAAAATGGACCGTAATGGCCCATTTTTTTGTCCGAAAGAAAAAGAATTTTTCTCCGAAAGAAAATGGAATTTCCTTCGGACAAAATCCACATTTCCTTCGGACAAAATTTTGACCTTACCTAAAATGGATCCTACGGCTCCCTAAAGAAACCTAAAGCGACATTTATCCCCATTCGTCAACCAATCCAAGGCACTGTATTTTCCATTTCACCATCTCTTTCCATCTCTAAGCTTTTCCAAAAAGCAATAAGAAAGCATACAGCGATATTTCTACACAAAAATATCATCATCACCTCGTCAATACGAACAAAATAGATATATTTGCGCCTCTAACTTGAATAATGATTATCAATATGCGAAATTATCGAGCACTTACCCCAGACGAGATCGACCAGTTGCGCCGGCAGGGTTGTTCGGCCAGCTCGTGGGACGAGATCTTGGTCGCGGACCGTTTCAATGCCCATTACATCTCACAAACCCAGTTCAGCGGGCCTATCCGGCTGGGCGCGTTCGACGAGGAATTTTCCTTGCCGGGTGGCATCCGTAAGCATGCCGGTATCCGAGAAGCCTACCTGCACAACGTGGAGATCGGCGACAACTGCCTGATCGAGAACATCAAGAATTACATCGCCAACTACCGTATTGGCGACCACACGCTGATAGAGAACGTGGATACTATCCTGGTAGATCGGGACACGTCGTTCGGAAACAATGTTGAGGTCTCGATACTGAACGAGACCGGTGGCCGCGAGGTGCCGATCCACGACCGCCTTTCCGCCCACCAAGCCTATATGCTTGGTCTCTATCGCCATCGCCCGAAGCTGATCGAGAACCTCAAGCGAATCATTTCCCGCTATACCGAAGAGAATACATCCAACATGGGCTCTATCGGTCATCACGTACAGATCGTCAATACCGGTTACATCAAGAATATGCGTATCGGCGATTATTGCCAGATTGAGGGCACCGGGCGCCTGAAGAACGGAACGATCAACAGCAACCAATTCGATCCCGTACACATCGGCCATGGCGTGATTTGCGACGACTTCATCATCTCGAGCGGTACCTCCGTTGAGGACGGCACCACTCTGACCTGCTGTTTCGTCGGGCAAGCGTGCCACTTGGGGCATCACTACTCCGCCTCCGACTCTCTGTTCTTCAGCAATTGCCAGGGCGAGAATGGCGAGGCCTGCGCGATCTTCGCCGGCCCATTCACCGTGACACACCATAAGTCGACCCTCCTGATCGCCGGCATGTTCTCCTTCATGAACGCCGGCTCCGGCTCAAACCAGAGTAACCACATGTATAAACTGGGACCGATTCACCAGGGCGCGCTCGAGCGGGGCGCCAAGACCAGCTCCGACTCCTACATTCTCTGGCCTGCCCGTATCGGTGCCTTCTCGCTCGTCATGGGCCGACACGTGAACCATCCCGACACGAGCGACCTGCCCTTCTCCTACTTGATCGAGGAACAAAACACCACCTATCTCATCCCGGGCGTCAACCTGCGAAGCGTCGGCACGATTCGTGACGCGCAGAAATGGCCCAAACGAGACGGGCGGCACGATCCGCATAAATTGGACCAGATCAATTACAATCTGCTCAGCCCATACACGATCCAAAAGATGATGAAGGGGCGTGAGATCCTGAAAGAGCTGCAAAAAGTATCAGGCGAAACCTCGGAAACCTACGCCTACCAGAGCGCGAAGATCAAGAACTCGTCGTTGCGCAACGGCATCCGTTTCTACGAGATCGCCATCCATAAATTCCTGGGCAACTCCGTGATCAAGCGGCTGGAGGAGATCCATTTCAAGAGCGACCAGGAGATCCGTAAACGCCTGCTGCCCGATACGTCTATAGGCAGTGGCGAATGGGTAGACATTGCCGGACTGATCGCCCCCAAAAGTGAGATTGAGCGACTGATCGCTGATATCGAGGAAGAACGGATCACCCACGTGGACCAACTGCACGCCCGTTTTGAGGAGATGCACCGGAACTATTATACTTACGAATGGACTTGGGCTTACCAAAAGATGTTGGATTTTTACGGACTCGACCCGTTGAGAATAACGGCGGCCGACATCGCCCGGATCATCCGCCAATGGAAAGAATCGGTCGTCGGGCTCGACCGGATGGTCTACGAGGACGCCAAGAAAGAGTTCTCGCTCTCCTCGATGACCGGCTTCGGTGCGGACGGTGACCCGAAAGCCAAGCGACTGGACTTCGAGCAGGTCCGGGGCGACTTCGAGAGCAACCCATTCGTACAGGCCGTCTTGAGACATATCGAGGAGAAAAGCGCTTTGGGCGAAGAGTTGTTCGAACGGTTGAAACCGCTTATTGCTTGATATCACCCAGCTCGACCAGCTTGTTGACGATCGCGTAGACCGTCAAGCCACTCGCCGAATGGATCTGTAACTTACGGGCGATGTTACGCCGGTGAGTGATGACCGTATGGGTAGAGAGGAAAAGCTGGTCGGCGATCTCTCGGTTCGTCATGCCCTTGACGACGCAAACGACGATCTCCTTCTCGCGGGCGCTGAGCGTTTGCTGCTCGTCGCCTTGCGGTTCATCATCTTCCTCGCCCTCTACAGCCGGTTTTTCCAGTTTGCGCCGCACGTCGTCGGTATCGTCGTACAACGTCACCACCTCATCATAAAGGCTCAACGCTCCTTGGTCCAGCAAGGTCGTGACCAAGGCGAGGCAACGCGTATCAGCGCATCCCGCCTCCTCCCGCAAATGACGCACGGACTTTAACCCCAACAGGATCGGGTTGATGATCAGCACGTCGGGCCTGTGCATCCGCAACGAGTCGACCAGCGCATCGCCCAAGGCGATCTCGATCAGCTGCACCTTGAGGCCCGGCAGATGCTTCAAGAGAGATTCCATGCCATAACGGACAATAGGCGAAGGTTCCGCGATCGCTATTTTCAGGTTCATACTCATAACCAAAGATCATTATTGCTCCAATGCCAGGATCGTCGGGATAAACAGATCATCCTCCACACGAGTATGGGTCGCCAAATCCTCAGCTGTCGTGAAAATATCAAACAAGACGCTGTTCAACAGGTAACCGCCCGCACCCGGATAATACTTGATCAGGATATTCTTAAGCTCCGTGATCTTCATCTCGACCTGATCGTGACGCTTACGGAAAATGGATATGTTATACTTATCATTACGCTCGCCCTTAAGCAGGCCCTTCACATACGGGAATACGACCCGTTCCTCATATTGCATATGCTTGTTTACCTCCTCGGCATACTCATCGAAGAAGCGGCGGATCACGAACGCCACATCGTCCGGGCAGTTCGAGATCGCCTCAACCAACTTCCGACGGATATGCGGAAAACGGAAATTCAGGAAATAATCGTGGGCGTTGTGCAGATACTTGATCAGGTCGTCGACCGACAGCTTACGCACATCATGCTCCGGCGTGATGTCCTCGTCCGCCAAGAAATTGACCACGGTCAGGAACGTATAAGGATCGACGCCGCTCATCCGGCAAACCTCGCCAATGTTCTTCTCACCAAAGCCCAGCGCGATGCCGAACCGGCTCATGACCAAGACCATCGGATAGTTGTCGCAGATCAGGTCGCTCATCTTATCCGTCTCCTTATAGATACCCTTCTTATACATAAATCTTTGCTCTCGGGATTTATTGATTGTTTTTCCCACCAAAGATACACTATTTTCCTTCATTTCCAAGTTCCTATTCCAAATTCAACACAAAGCGCTCCCAGACAGAAGTCCGGCGAATCAAAGCGGCGCGAAGTCGTTGCCGTTAGCCTTCACCATCGCGATACATTCCGTCTCGATCAGCCACCCCGGCCGGCAGACCGGCGCAAGCACGATCAAGTTCGACATCCTGGGATAACGAGTTTCCATGAACTCGCGGACCACATGATAATCGGCCGGATCACGCAAATAGGTTACCGATTGAACAATATCCTCGAGCCCGGCACCCGCCTCTGCCAAAAGAGTCTCTATATTCTCCATCATACGGCCAGCCTGGCTAATCACGTCGCCCGGATGAACAATCTCACCCCGGTTGTTGATGCTGGCCGTCCCGGATATAAAGATATGCTTACGATCACCATATTCGATAGCCACGCCACGCTCGAACGTCACGCCATACTCATAGGTCGGGTTCAGGTGCGTCGGCGCATAAAGATAACGGACCTGTCCTTCCCGCAAGCCCTTCACCGCATAAGCGTCCATCTGAACCAGCACTTCCGGATCGGCATGCCGTCCTCCAATGCCCGTACTGGCGATATAGTGCGTCTTCTCCGTCAGTCCCTGCGTGATAAAAGCCTCCCGACGCGCCTTAACCACACCGGCATAATTCACGTCGACATTCTGTACGAAAAGCCAGGTACGTACGCAATTCTCCGACAACTTACAGCCCTCTTCCAAAAGACTCATGACGTAATCATTCATCAGGAGACGAGTCTGATATTCCGAGTTGATCGCCTTATTGAAAGCGCCTCCCAGCCAATAATGTCCATAGCTTCCATGAGAGACTTTCCACAATCCTCTTTCAGTTCTCTCCGCGACCATCCCGGTCTGCAAATAGGTCCACATGGCCACCTTCGTTCCATTTAAGGGTGCCTGTTGAACGACGGACAAGGCACAAAAGGCGTTCTCGCATTCCCACGACATCACCCGATCCGACTGGTTGGCCGCATCGCTCAAGAAGTAACGCCGGAAAACCGCCACGGCATCACCCGGCAACTCTTCCGCCACCAATTCCTGATAGACCTGTTGTATATTCCTTAACTGCTCAACAAAAGACATTGCCGGCTCCTTCATCGTCAACAGAACTTGATATTCCGTCACGCCGTCCTCCACACGAAAGGAGGTCACGCACGCCTCAACCGCCTTATCGGCATATTCCTTCCTGAAAAAATCCATATTCTCTACTCTTCTACAATCTTATTCTTTAGCACCATTATCAATCCAATCTTCAATCATATCCAACAACTCATACGAAGTGATGATATCCGTATGGTTGAAACGAACAATATCCTCACGTAAAACCGTCATCAGGAAACTGTTCCCGGCGTCACCCGGCTCGACTAACGAAAGTTCCTCTTCCGACAAATCGGCCTTCTTTCCGACCAACTGTCCATAACTTTTACCCGCGGTCAGATGAAGTCCAGCGGCAGCTTCCGTGCTCTCGCCATGACAGCCCGTGCAGGAACGATCGAACACCTCCGCCTGAATACTGTTGAACATGCCCGCATCAATTGTCCCTGCCTCCAAAACGACCGTATCCCTTTGAGGTTCAAAGTCGGTCGAATAAAAGCTCACGATTCGTTCCCGCAAACGATTGATCACGCAGATCTCAACCCGTGAGACTGTTTCCGGTATGCCACCCAAGACCACCTCAACCGAACCGTCGGCCGCTGTTCCAGTGATTCCTTTCGAGATAGTCGCATAGTCATTCTCCGAAAAGCCAGCGACCACCACGCTGTATTTCGATGGCCATTGGTCTATTCCCATAATCTTTGCGGACAACCTCAGGCAACTTCCCTCCGCTGGAACCGTCTCCTTCTGGTCGTAGATTTTCCCGTCGTCGCAAGAAAACAGGCTAAATATAGACAAAATTAAGATAGAAATAGCTGTTCGAAACATATTATAGGATCCTTAGAAAGTATATTGCAATAAAACCGTCCCGGAATGCATCGCCAAACCAAGGTCATCGTTGTCTCGATCCAACTGGGTCGCATGGCCTGTCCGGCCGATAAACTGATACATCGCCTGGAGTTTCAGGTTGCATCCCTTGAAGAAATAGTTGAAACCAACCGCCGGCATGTTGAGGAAACCATCCTTATCGATGCCATTACGATTGAAGAAATCATAACGGGCAGTCGCCTGCAGACGATCCAACACGAAATAACCTCCTTGTACGTAACCACCTAAATAGTTATAGGTCTCGTCAATCTTCTGCCGTTCCGTAAACCCAACGTTCATATAATAAATCTCCGCTCCCAAATAGAGCCGATGGCGTAACATGGCGAATTCGGCGCCTGCCCGGAAATCATTTGTACTTTCGTTCTCGCTCTCCACATTCAACGAGGTTGAGAGTCCGAACAACAGTTTATCCTCTTTCAACAGATTCGGATTACCTTGCGTCGCGGGCATCGCACCCTTCGGCATATAAGTCACCCGACCCGCATAAAGCAAGGAGGGAATATGCCAATCATCACTGAAAGTCTTGGTCGCCGTATTCACGGAACTACCCGTTCCATTAAAGATGCCGACCTCATATCCGAAACGATCCTTCACCAAACCATGCACCTCAACACCCAGATCAAAGCCCGTACCGATATTTGGCGTTACCGCATTCAAGGAATAGGGCATAATGACCGACGAGGTCAGCGAGACCGGCATAACCGGCATCAGAGTCTCACCCAAGGTTGTCAGGTAGGCATGCGTAAACGGCGTCTTGAACTTGCCGACCCGGATAGCAAAAGTCTCACGCAGTTTCACGTCAAACCAAGCTTGCTGGAGGATCGCCCCACCCGTGGCGGCTGCGTTGATAGAAAGATTAAACGTCACCTTACCGAAAGCCTTTCCCGTAAAGCCCAAGATCGCATAGGGCACAGAAAAACCGGAGCTGTGGACATTGTCCTGATTATAGGCAGGATCAAGTCCCTCGTCATCGTAATAATTGAAGTTGGCGCTTGTCTGTACCAACATATAGGGCTTGAAGATGAAATCACCTTTCTTGGTCCCAATGGTGAAACCCTCTTTCCCGGCCATTGAGACCACGCCATTCTCAAAATCGTCGGTTTGTGCCTTCAGTGTCAGAGGCAAGAGCAAACCGGCCAAAACAATCGCTATATAATGTCTTATCATAATATTCTATCCTTAAGTAAATCGTATTATCATCTTATCCCTTACAAGGAATTCAGGAAGGCGATTACCGCGTCGCGATCCTCTTTCGTCATATTCTTAAACAGGTTCTTGGAGGCCTCACCCTCGCCACCGTGCCACATGATCGCCTCCACCAAATTGCGGGCACGACCATCGTGCAGGAAATAGGTATGGCCATTCACCTTTTCCTGAAGGCCAATGCCCCAAAGTGGTGTCGTACGCCATTCATTTCCCCGAGCCAAGCCACTCACGTAATTATCGTTAAGCCCTACACCCATAATTTCGGAACCCATATCGTGCAACAGGTAGTCGGAATAGGGATGGATCGTCTGCCCACCCAACCAAGGTAAACGAGTATTATTCAGCAAGACAGAACCACCGACACGAGTATGCAAAGTTGATACATGGCAGAGATGACATTTCGCCTCATAAAACTTCTGTTCTCCACGGATCACTTGCGGGTCATTGACATTCCGACGGGCCGGAACACCCAAGCTCTGCATATAAAGATCCACATCCTCCATGTCCTCGGTTGAGATGTCCAGTTGGGCATAGGAGAGCCCCATCATGCTGCCCTGATTCACCTGCGCCTGCCCCTCGCAGATCTCCTCCGGATATCGGCTGTTCGTCACGCCCATATCGCTCGAAAAGCCCAGCTCGACCGTCAAGTCCGCATGCTGAGCCTTATTTCCTGAAAGGCCCAATTGCGTAACACCTCGTTCGGAAATGTAATTACAGCGTCCACTGATGCCATATTCCGGATAGTTACTCTTGGCGGCGAGCGCTTCGATCTCGTTCCGGTCGAGCGCCATCATCTGCCCCATACCGACGTGGCGCAGCGGAATGCGTACCGAACAAAACAGGTCCTCAGGAGCGATACTATCGGCATACCATTCCGTAATCTTATAAGTTGGCTTACACAGTTCATAAGTTTCTCCATCCGGAAAAGAGAAAGTTTGGTAAGTATATTCCACCGACAGTTTTCCCTCCGGCTCAACACCATAGATCGCTTGGTCGTGAAGGACACGCCCATACTCACGGAATTGCGCTCCATTCTTCCGGGAGATATAGATTAACATTGAGGAAAAGCCATAGCTTCCGGATCCACCCTCGCTCCATAAGGTCGGTTTCGTCCGTCCGGCATTGCGATGGCAACTGCCACACGAGTAACCGGCATAAACGGGCCCTAAACCACCGGTCGTCGCATTATTATCACTTGTTCTCACATCGTCGTACAGTCCATCTCCGCTGATAAAACGGCTGAGATAACTACCCGTCACCCAATCCGCCTCCGAGTCGTAGGCAACTGACGAGTTTAAGAAGATGGTAGATGTCCCGGCCGACAAGGCATAATTGTCTGGTACAACCACATCATCCATATCCAATCCCTCTTTCTCGCACGCTGCCAAAGACAACAGCAGGACCGTCGCTAATAATAATTGTATTCGCCCCATAACAGATATTGTTTTAACATATTTCATTCCGTTCAGCAACCTCAAGGACATCGCCTATTTGCGATACCCTCAAGGCAACTTTCCTTATCCAGTCCGACTAATAGCCGACGTCCGATCACTCTACCTTACGAGGCTCGCCATCTTTGAACAGCAAGAACTCCAACGTGTGGTAGCCACGGACATTCTGAGCAGCGGTTACTGTTTCTTCGCTATCACCTTCACCCCACTCGATGTTATCGAAATTACCGGACTCCAGGATTTGTACGATCGCGTTTTGGTCCAACGGCCAGCTATCCATATTGGGATCCAAACCCTCCGAGTCGACCGGACCGAACAGGAAACCCTCACTCTTCTCCCACGGCTCGCGAGCGACCAGCCAAGCGTCGCATGCTTTCTGAAAAGCCTCGTTGCTCGGGTTCGAGCGGAAAGCCGACACGGCATTGAACAGACTCTCATTGCCTTCCTGTAAGGATTTATAAGTCGGAAGCACCACGTAATCCACATATTGAGCGACAATCGCATCTAAACGGCTGTCGTATTCCGCTGAGGAGAATTGGCTCTGAACGTAAGCGCTCATATTGGTCAAAGCCTCTTCCAAGACAGAGCAAGCCTCCATCGCGGCTTTCGATTCGTTGCTATTGATATTATTACGGAAAGGTTGCGGGATGGCCTGAATAGCGTCGGCCGCATCCTGGATCGCTTTCCGCATCGCGGCGTCCATCTCCGGATCCACAGAGGCGATCAACGCTGAAATAGAGTTCTCGGCGATATCGCCTTCATCGTCCTTATCATTATCATCAACCTTTCCGAAATAGCAATTGCGGATAGACCAGATGTTATTGGTATAGTCGTCCCTCGAATGCCAACTGTACCATGACTCAACAGCGTAGAGCGCTTCTTCCGTCTTGCCAGCCTGATAGAAGTCGTAAGGCTCGCCGATTTTGGCGACACCAACCTCATTGGCGATCTCGGCACACTTCTCGATGATCTCCTGCACACAACTGATCGCGCTGGTATAAGGCGCCTTGTTATGCGACTTAAAGGTGGTCGCGAAAGCCTCGCCATTATAATCCTCGTTCCAGTAACCATAAAGGTCTGCCGCATCTTTCTTTAACAAGTTCGCAACATTATACATGTAGTTGCCCCAAGCCGCCGCATTCTCGGAAGTGTACTCGATATCTTTCGCTTCTACCGTTGTATCCGTATTATCCACAGGATCCGGATCATCAGAACATGAGCCCATCGAAAAGGCCAAACCAAACGCCATGATGGCGCCCAAAAAGTAATTTTTCTTCATGATTTTAATGGATTAAAATTAATACTAGCCTCATTATTTACTTAAGAACCAACCGATGTAAGCGATCGCCAGGCTGAACTCGTTCTCGCTGTTATACTGACCGCCTCCGATACGACGGGTCGTATAGTCCGCCTTCACCACCAAGTTGGGCAACGCATACCAATTCGCGCCCGCCGTCCACATACCAACCTGACAACGTTTATCCATCGTCAGTTTACCCTCGCCTTTTTCCTGCGAGTTGTAATACTCATATCGGGCAAAAGGATAGATCACCGGCACCCGTTTGTTATCACCGAGGAGCGAACGCAAGTTGATACCCAGTTCGGCACCATAACTGACAGCGTTCCTAGCGATCGGCCCCGTCTTGCTGTAGGGTGAAAGGTTCGAGAGGCGATTGTTCACCTCCGTCAACTTCTCTGAGTTGCCCAAATCGCCATAGATCATATTGCCCCGAGCAGTTACGAACTTATTCTTATACTGGAAATCGGCCGTATAGATCCGCACCGGAATCTTACCGATACTCTTGTAGGTTTGCGATTTATCCGAGTTAGCTCCCGCATCAACACAATAGTAAACCGAACCACCAACCTTCAGGCCCGGAACGCCCTCATAATTTAGACGGCCCACATAAGCAGGCGAGGTAAAATTATCCGTCTCGAAGAATCCTTGCTTCCCGGCGGCCACCCATGTGTCACGCTCAAATCCATTAGCATTCAACCCTGCAACAATCTGCGCCTGATAACTAAAACGAGTATAATCACCTCCGAATATACCAAAGAATTCGATTCCGGTCTCATGCCATGTGGAAGGCAAGATCGTCGTCTCACCTTCGGGGCGTGAGGTACCGAAAAAGTTGATCGGCTCATGATGCTCGTTTGTCAGGCCGACCGGCACGATAATGTGTCCCGCTCGCACATTGAAAGCCGGATGGATCAGCCGGGTGATATGAAATTGCTCGAGGGCCACTTCGCCTCCCTTTTCCACCTCGGTCTCATATTCGCCGTTCTCGGTATTCTCGATCTCGTAGGCTGTTCCAGTACCGCCTGCCTCAAACTCGATCTCGGCTCCCAATATCCATTGAGAATTGAACTTATAATCGAATGCGAGAATCATACGAGGAATTGAGATGGCGTTTCGCCGTTCTTTCGTGTTGCCACTGTTCCCTCCATAGAAACGGTTCGTCCCATAATCCATGAAATTGGCGAGCACCTCGCCATAGCCGCCAAAGCGGAACTTATCGAAACCGCCCGCATAAAGTTCCTCTGCCCGAGCCGCGGAGGTCATCTCCGTCTCCTGCGCCAGCAACGGCGCGCACGAGAGCATTGAGACCGCCAATAAATTCACTAATCTTTTCATTCTGTTTTTTAATTTTTGGCAAAATTACGGGGAGCTGTAGAGACCAACAATCGCATTGATTAGGTAAAATAAAGGGTCGTCTACCTCCTTGTAGGTATTTACGCCTCTAAAAGCGCAAGAAACGGATAATCAAGAGGAAATATAACTAATTATAGGTAGGCGAAATATGTTTTTACTCAGGTTTAGGTATTGCTGGCGCCGTCTGTCAGGCCTATCTTCGCGATGTGGTTAAGAAAAATCATAACTATTAGTATATATCGCATATCTACCGGACCTTAATCGCTAATTATTATGTAAGCATATTAAGATGATAGAAATCGTCGTGCTAAAATAATTCTTTATTATTTTACGCTACATAACAAAAGAGTCTCCCTGTGAAGTGAGGCTCTTTTTTCGTCTGTTGGGATTTCCGCCTTTTTGGGTTATCTTTAGCCCATCAATAACCAGCAATCGACATGAGAACATTATCCATCCCCTACATCCCGCGGCTCGACGAGCGACCAACGTGGGAAACGGTCGAGCCGATCCTCGACCAATACGCGGCCAAGGCGCCGGTCGCGACCGTCAACTGGCCGGAATACCCGGAGCGGCCCGAGGCCATGGCGCTTATCGCCCGCTCGGCCCAGTCTCTTTTCCTGAAATTCGACGTGACGGAACGGGGCGTCCGCGGTACCTATACCGACGATGGCTCGCCCGTCTATCAGGACAGTTGCGTCGAGTTTTTCGTCCGCCATCCCGACGATCGGCGCTATCTCAACTTCGAGTTCAACTGCCTCGGCACGTGCGACGCCGCCCGCCGCCAATCACGCGAATTGGCCGCCCCCCTCGTGCCCACCGAATACCAGCGAATCCGTCGGCAGGCCTCATTGGGGCGAACACCAGTCGCTATCGACGACAAAGCCACCTCGTGGCGCCTGCTTATCGAGATCCCTTTCGAGCTGATGGATCTCGACGGACAAGCCCTGCCCAGCGCGTTGCGCGTCAATTTCTATAAGTGCGGCGACCTGACCAAGCGGCCCCATTTCCTCTCTTGGAACCCGATCGAACTGCCCACTCCCAATTTCCATTGCCCGGAATATTTCGGTGAGGCCCTGCTCTGAACAGGGCCCCGCTGTACCCCTACAATGCGATCCCTGACACTCTGCGGCCCCGCTGTACCCCTACAACGCGATCCCTGACGCCCAGCGGCGGCACCCGAGCCCTCGGGCAAGATCCCTGGCAAGCGGCGAGTTTAAGATCTCTTATCCTTTCCCTTATCCAATCTCATCTCGACCACGAAAGCGATAATCAATCCCAAGCCACCAAACAAGAGCACGGAAGCGCCATAAACCACCTCCGAGACATCACGGGAAAAGCCATCTGCCCCCACAAAAGAGGTAGACACGTCCAGGTCGATGAAGAAGCCAACCAGCAACCCCAAGCCGATACCGGCCAGGAGGCAGCCGGCCTTCAATGCGCTAAACGAGAAACGAGTACCCATATAGCTGGGCAATCCCAACTTCCCACAAAAAATGGAGGCGTCCAGATGATCGCCAATCTTCTCGATAATCGCCAAACGCTCCTTTTTGCGAACAAACAACTCGAAGAGGCCGTAAATCCCGGCGCAAATAATCCCGACCACCAGCGGGACAGAAATGAAACTCATCATAATCGTAATCCTTTCTGATTAAATAAAACATTTTATATCCTTTGCCTTTTTGACGCGAGAAGCGCCCACTGGTTACAATCACCGATCATTTTTTTATTTTCGCGACAAAAGATGTAACCATTTCGCCGGAAGTGCGTCCATTAAGTACGATGGAATTGTACAGCGATACATATTACATACAACGGGTGCTGGCGGGCGACACCGACTGCTTCGCCTGCCTCATAGATCGTTACGGGCAACCGATTCATGCGCTCATCCTCAAGGTCGTGCGCAATCCGGAAGACGCCGAAGAGCTGGCCCAAGACACCTTCCTAAAGGCATTCAAGAGCCTTGGGACGTTCAAGGGAGATTGCGGCTTTTCCACCTGGCTCTACCGGATCGCCTATAATACGGCGCTCTCATCGCTCCGGAAAAAAAGACCGGAATACCTAATGATCGACGAGTCGACAATTGAGCTGGTGCCTGGCGACACCATCGAAGCATTGGTGATCGACCAATTGGAAGAATCAAGCATGGAAGAGCGACTCCAGGAACTCGAACGGGCGATGGAACGACTCCAAGCGGAGGAGCGCGCCCTGCTCCTGCTCTATTACTGGCAGGAAAAGCCGGTCGACGAGATCGGATACCGGCTGTCCGTCTTCCAGCCGTCGTACACGATGGCTCGTTCCCTTTCTATATATATAGGAACACTCGCTCTTCTTTTGCTGCTCGCCGACCATCTGATCAGGAAGGCACTCCGAGGCAAAAAGGGCAAGTTGCGGTAAATCATTATTCAATAATAATTTTTTACAGGCGAAAATGCTTCTTTATCAGAAAAAAAGAACTACCTTTGCCGCGTTTTTGAGAGATGACAATATAATGTCTAACTTACTAATTAAAACATCATTAAGTATTAACTAACAAAGAATGGAAAATTTAAAGAACATCCAGCCGATCGAGGATTTCGATTGGGATGCCCTTGAGAAGGGTGAATCTTACGGTAGCGTAAGCAAGGACGATCTTGTAAAAACGTATGACAACACCATGAACACCGTAAAAGATAAAGAGGTGGTTATGGGTACTGTTACGGCAATGAACAAGCGTGAAGTTGTCGTAAACATCGGCTTCAAGTCGGACGGTGTTGTTCCGATGTCGGAGTTCCGTTACAATCCTGACTTGAAAGTAGGCGACGAGGTAGAGGTCTACATCGAGAACCAGGAGGACAAAAAAGGCCAGTTGATCCTTTCTCACAAGAAAGCACGCGCGACACGTTCTTGGGATCGTGTCAACGAGGCTCTCGAGAAAGACGAGATCATCAAGGGCTTCATCAAGTGCCGCACGAAGGGTGGTATGATCGTAGACGTATTTGGTATCGAGGCCTTCTTGCCCGGTTCACAAATCGATGTTAAACCTATCCGCGACTACGACGTATTCGTTGGTAAGACAATGGAATTCAAGATCGTTAAGATCAACCAGGAATTCAAGAATGTTGTCGTTTCTCACAAGGCTCTTATCGAAGCCGAGCTTGAGCAACAGAAGAAAGATATCATCTCTAAATTGGAAAAAGGTCAGGTATTGGAAGGTACTGTCAAGAACATCACCTCTTACGGCGTATTCATCGACTTGGGCGGCGTAGACGGCTTGATCCACATCACGGACCTTTCTTGGGGCCGCGTCTCCCATCCGGAGGAGATCGTTCACCTGGACCAGAAGATCAACGTGGTTATCCTCGACTTCGACAACGAGAAGAAGCGTATCGCCCTTGGCTTGAAGCAGCTGACCCCGCATCCATGGGACGCTTTGGACCCGAACCTGAAGGTTGGCGACAAGGTAAAGGGCAAGGTCGTTGTCATGGCGGACTACGGCGCGTTCATCGAGATCGCCCCGGGCGTAGAGGGCTTGATCCACGTTTCAGAAATGTCTTGGACCCAGCACCTGCGTTCGGCCCAGGACTTCATGAAGGTTGGCGACGAGGTAGAGGCTGTCATCCTGACTCTCGACCGCGAGGAGCGCAAGATGTCTTTGGGAATCAAGCAGCTTAAGCCGGATCCATGGGAGAACATTGAGACTCGCTTCCCGGTTGGTTCTCGTCACATGGCAAAAGTACGCAACTTCACGAACTTCGGCGTATTCGTTGAGATCGAGGAGGGCGTTGATGGCTTGATCCACATCTCAGACCTTTCTTGGACTAAGAAGATCAAGCACCCGTCAGAGTTCACTCAGATTGGTGCTGATATCGAGGTACAAGTTTTGGAGATCGACAAGGAGAACCGTCGCTTGAGCCTTGGCCACAAGCAATTGGAGGAGAATCCTTGGGATGTATTCGAGACCATCTTCACGGTTGGTTCTATCCACGAGGGTACGATCATCGAGGTTTTGGACAAGGGCGCCGTCATCTCCTTGCCTTACGGCGTAGAGGGCTTCGCGACTCCGAAGCACCTGGTAAAAGAGGACGGCTCGCAAGCCCAGGCAGAGGAGAAGTTGCCGTTCAAGGTCATCGAGTTCAACAAGGAGGCTAAGCGTATCATCCTTTCTCACAGCCGCGTGTTCGAGGATGAGCAGAAGCAGGCCAAGAAAGAGGCAAACGAGAAGAGATCCTCTAAGCGCAACAAGAAGGAGGACGACTCCGCGATGTTGACTGGCACGCTCGAGAAGACAACGCTGGGCGATATCGAGGAGCTCGCTGCCCTGAAAGAGAAATTGTCTGGTAACAGCAAATAATGATCTTTCCAACATAAACAAAAAGCCGACGCCATTATGGTGCCGGCTTTTTTTATGAGATATACCGACTAAACAAATCAACTCAAATGAAAAAGTTAGTTATTTTTGATCTCGACGGTACGTTGCTCAATACAATCTATGATTTGGCGCAAAGCACCAACTTCGCTCTCACCGAAAACGGTTTCCCTACACACGAGGTAGCCGAATACAATTATTTCGTTGGCAACGGCATCAACAAACTTTTCGAGCGTGCCCTGCCTGAAGGAGAAAGAACAGAGGCGAACATCGCCCGTATCCGGGAGAAATTCCTGATTCATTACGACCAGCACAATGCCGACAAGAGCCGACCCTACGAGGGCATTCCGGAATTATTGGAAACCCTGGATAAAAGAGGCATTCTGTTAGCCGTCGCCTCCAACAAATACCAGGCAGCAACACAGAAGCTGGTCGCTCATTTCTTTCCACAGATCCATTTCGCCGCCATATTCGGTCAAAGGGAAGGTGTCCCAACCAAACCCAATCCACAAATTGTCGAAGATATTCTGGGGATCACAAACATCGGAATAAACGAGACTCTTTACGTTGGTGATTCAGGTGTTGATATGCAAACCGCCCACAACAGCAATGTTGAGGCTTGTGGTGTCACGTGGGGCTTCCGGCCAATTAAGGAACTGGAACAATTCCATCCCGCACATATTGTTCATACGCCAGAAGAGATCCTGAAACTTATATAATACATCCACAAATCAACAGGCCAGTACCATCAATTCAACCGGATCGATGGTATTGGCCCTGACACACAGTGACAATAATATATCCTCTCAAACCACAATCATTCCTCAAGCCTGCCACATACATTAAATTACCCCCATTTTCGTCTTCACCCTGCCATTCTTCCCTTTCACGCTTCAACGACATGCCAGTTGAAATTTCTTATCGATATTTGTAATGTAAATAATGTTCATGCCATACACAAAAAAAGCCTGTCCACACAAATAACAGGTTAGTATGAGGCAGAAGATTGTTTCAGGTTATCGTTTTTAAGGTTTAGTTTAGGTTTAATTTAAAGTAAAAGATTGTAGGTTATGAAAAAGATGTTTTTTGCGATCGCATTCGCACTTGGCACAATGGGAATTACAAACGCACAAGAGATTAATGGGAAATTCATGGCAGAATTCTCAAAGTTGAACACATATTTGGGACTCGAGTCAACACAGCTGAACGAGGTCTATGAGATCAACAACTATTTCAAAGAAACTCAAATGAACATCAAAAACAGAGGGAACAAGAGTCACGAAGAGCAAATGAAGGAAGCGTTGTTGGTGAATATGAAATTAATGAAAGACGCCCTTAATGAGGAGCAATACCGTAAATACGTTACGCTCTTAAATATCACGAACAACAACAACAAGATCTTGAAAGAGATGCCACTCACCGATATTTACATGGCAGATAACCATTAATTTCAGTACGGGAAAAAGGAACGTCTCCGCTCTGCGCAACGCAAGGCGGAGACGCCTTTTTTTAGGGCACTAAAGGTCGACCGACAAAACGAGGCGACACTAACCGCCCAACAGATGAAACGACCGATGAGGAACGCACCTGACCCTGAACAGTTGAAGAAAAGGTTCGCTGATCAAACTCCACAAATTCCTCATATGTCGGTTCCTTACCCAAAGCCCGACGCATCACCATATCGTAAATCGCCTGGCGAGATGGAGCGTTAAATCCTAATGTGTTACTGTTCATCATACTCTCCTCCGAAGGACGATAAGCACCTGAAACGTAAGTGCATGCACCCTCAAAAACGCCCAACCCCTGTGAGGCATAACGCTCGTCAGTCAAGAAAGAGGCCCAAAGCACATCTGTCTCCTCAGGCGTAAAATCCACGTTACGAGCCCACGACAAAGTTTGAAGGTATTGGATTTGTGCCTTCTCTGAGGCAGGAATAGTCCCATTACTCTCATAACTATATTCATCCATCAATTTTCCGAAGCCATGCCCAACGGCCTCATGGACGAGCACTTGCCTAAACAACTCATTATCCAGGCCGCCAACCACCGGACAATAAGCGATCGCGCACTCCGCCATTCCCGACGACAAGCTATAATAGCCATAATAAGAGGTTCCCACATAAGTCGGCGTATTCAGGATCACGACAGCCAACACATCTTCCTCATCCACTCCTTCAACACATTTTACATAAGAGAAAACCGCTTCCTCATCACCCGAAATACCTGTACTCGAACCACCCTCTAGGTCACACCCCAAAGCCGTCTCGTATCCACGGCCAAACTCCTCGTTCAAAGAGACCGCCGTGACGGCATACACATCAAAATAATCACGCAGCGAGTTCAACGGCCCCTCCGAGAAAAGATTTTTGCCCCTCGCGACCCCTCCGAAGCCACAGAAAAGTGATTTTTGCCCCTCGCGACACCTCCGAAGCCACAGAAAAGTGATTTTTGCCCCTTGCGACACCTCTGAAGCCGCAGAAAAGTAATTTTTGCCCCTCGCGACCCCTCCGAAGCCACAGAAAAGTGATTTTTGTCCCTTGCGACCTCTCCGAAGCCGCAGAAAAGTGATTTTTGCCCCTTGCGACACCTCCGAAGGCCCTTTTAGGGGATCTTTCCCGCCCGCTTGCCGGAAGCGAGGGGAAAGCAAGCATTTTTCCCGGATAATACGGACGAGCGCGGGTGGACGCGTTCCTTTTACCGTTTTGACACACCGCCAAAATTACATCAAGATCTGGCGAGCATACTTGACACAAATTCCAACCTCGCGAACAGCGTCAGACCACGGTTTGATATCGTATTCCAGCTCAATATCACAGTAAATCGGCCATTTCTCCTGCTTAATAAGAAGGAGAAGATCCTCGAGCGGCATCTGGCCCTGGCCCCATACCTGATTGGTATTGGGCTCACCTTCTACGGTCGGACCCGTCTTATCTTTAATATGAACGCTATAAATCCGATCATGATACTTTTTCAACATCTCATTCGGATGAATACCTGTCGAACCAAAGAAATGGCCCGCATCGAAATTCAACATTACCGCTGGCGATACGGCCAAGATCGGATCAGCACTAAATCCCTCTTCCGCGAACTGCATATGGTTATGGAAAGCCAAATACATATCGTTCTTCTCGGCAAAAGGAGCGACACGTTTTGCTGTCTCGATGTTTATCTCATCGGTCACCGCCTTAGCGCCCATCAATTTAGCGACCTTGAACGCATAATCCAATTCCTCATCCGACGACATACGGGAAGGCTCCATCTTAACGATATGTACGCCAATGCCTGCATCATTCAATAGTTTACGAGCGCTCTCCACCTTCGACAAGTCGAGCGACAAACGCCAAGCTTTCATATCCTCGTTGTATTTCTTAATCTCCGCTTGTTGCTCGGCGGTCAACTGAGGCGGCCCCATCCGACGAGGCGCGGGTTTCTCTCCCGGTTTCGGTTTCGGAGCAGCAGCCCGGGCCGCGGCGAAGATTTTCCTCATCGGATTCTCGGGCGCTCCAAGATAAGCCTCAAGATCACTTCCCATCAATTCGATTGAACTGATATTCGACTGTTGGCAATACTTGATAATATTCTCCAATCCTCCCGGCATTGATCGCCAGCTATAGGTAATTGTTCCGATCTGAACGCCTCCAAATTTGGAATTAACTGTTCCTGTAGCAGGTGAAGGTTCCGCGGCAACAGGAGCTGAAGGCTCACTCTTCCCGCCACACGAGAATAAAGAGGGCATAAAAGCGGCACCAGCCAATACGGCCGCCGACTGGCCCAAAAAGGCCCTTCTTGATTGGTTTTCCAAAGACTTACTCATAATATCTCTTTTTTACTTGTTTATAGTTTCCAACCATTCCGATACTCATAATGGAAATAGTTATTCGCCTCCGGACAGTTGGTGATTTTCATATTTTCCGCGTCGTACTCCAACGTGATATTCAAGTTCTGCGAGACAACAGCGATATTTGTCAACAACATGATTTCCGTTAACTTGGAAGCGGTCTCAAAATCATTGGCCGCCTTGCGTCCCTCCTTAATCGCCTCAATGAAATCCACATAGATATTCTTTGGACGGGTAAGCGTTTTTGCGGGAGCCACAAAACCAGGTTTCTCCGGGATCAACTCCGGCATAGCGCCATGCGTACCATGCATAATCATACCTTTATCTCCAATATATAAAGCTTCCCGTAATTGCCGGTTAGGCTCCAATTCCGCAGGACGAGCCGGCTTAATGCCACCATCACTCCAAGTAACCTTTACAGGCGGCTTATTACCTCGGGCGGGGAACTCGTAAGTGACGAACTCCGATTGCGGAAGATAATCATTATTGAAAGGTGTCGTAGTCGCCTGGATCTTGGTTGGCATACCCAAATCGAGCGCCCATATCGGTGCGTCGAAAGTATGGGCACCCATATCACCCATCGCTCCCGTTCCATAATCCCACAAACCGCGCCATGCGAAATGAAGAATATCCGGATGATAAGGTTTCTCGGGAGCCGGGCCCAACCAAACGTCATAATTCAAGTTCTTCGGAACAGCTACACCTTCAGGACGAGTAAAATAACCCTGACGCCACATTGGTCGGTTCGACCACAAATGAACCTCACGCACGTCACCAATCAAGCCAGAACGAATCCACTCGACAGTTTGGTAAGTACCTTCTATGTTATGTCCTTGATTACCCATTTGGGTCACTACGCCTGTTTTCTTGGCTAAATCACGCAGGAAGCGGGTCTCATAAATCGTCTTCGCCATTGGTTTCTCAACAAACACATGCTTGCCGGCATTCATGGCGTAAGAGGCAATCACGGCATGAGTATGATCGGGAGTAGCGATCAATACGGCATCGATCTCCTTCTCTTTATCGATCATCTCACGGAAGTCTTGATAGAGTTTCGCTTTCGGATAACCGGCGATAATCGGTGCCGCATAATCGTGATCCACATCACAGATCGCGTATATATTGGCATGATGGAAAGTCTCCTTACCCGCATCGCCCATCTGGATCGGATTATCGGAAGCCCGACGAGGACGACGAGGCGCTTGGATTCCACCATATGGTTGCATCATCATACCATTTAATTTCATACCACGCTTAATGGGCACATCTGGTGTCGCGATGTTTTGGATATCACCACCACCTTGGTTACCGACACCGATAGCGGCTAAATTAACCATATCGCTTGGAGCGGTATAACCGACACCTCCCAAGACTGAACGAGGGATAATCGTGAAAGCGGTCATAGCAGCCGCCGTACCTAAAAATTCCCGACGAGTAAATTTCGTCGTGTTGTCGTTTATTGATAAAGACTTGCTCATGGTAAAAAATTTAAAGTTGACGCAATGTTAATATACTCCAGCAAACCTCCAGCTAACTGACATTAAACTGCCTCTTAAATAGGGACTAACCCAGGACTAATTTCTCTATCTTATTCCATTTATTATTTTAAATATCAAATCATTCAAAAAATATTCATTTTCAACCTCATTTTTTTCGGGGAGAAAGGGCTAATCATATCCCCGGACTATTTCCGGATCAACATTCTCAAAGGCGACAGGATAAGATTCGCCATACATTTCCTGATAAAGCGCACAAAACTTATCATAGACATAATGGGCCGACTTGACCTTGCCTTGGTTCATTAAGATCTTAACTTTATAGGATAAGGCCAGACTGTTGCAAGGATCGTTCAATAGAAGCTGGTCAGCCACACGAAGGATCTTGTCCGCCTGTTCCGCCATCAGATAAGAACCAATAAAACGAGATAAGACATCCACGACACAACTATTTATATAATTCTTACAATCATCCAGCCAAGCGAATGATTCTCCTTTAAATAATTCTCCGCGATCAATGACCTCACAGAAACGCTCAAAATCCTCAAGCGTACAAATTTGCTTCCCTTTCAACCAGCGGAGGCAAACAAGAAAATCACAATACACTCCGTTCGAGAGGCACAACTCATAACGATTCGCATTAAACAGGATCTCCACCCGATCCAATCGCTCCAAGATCTTACGTAATTTCAAGAGAGAGACACTTCGCAAGCTCTTCATCTTTTTATCATCCGATTCTCCCCAGATCATCCGGCTCAAATCCGGACCCGATATGCCACCCGTACTTCCTGGTTGGGAAGAGACCAGGAGCAATAGAAACAATTGTCTCAATTTAGGCGTGAAGAGGGCAGAAATATCCTCACCCGTCCGATCCAATACCAAGAAATCACCAAACAAACAGATCCGGTTGGCTAGCTTATCCGGTTTGGAGGGAGCTTCCTTTATCTGAGGAACGACAGCTTCCGGTTCCTTAACAACCACGGCAACCTCACGACGGCGATAACGCACAACACCATAAATTGCGACCACGCCCACAACCACACAAGCCAGAATCGCCCATATCATGAGAGGCCATCCTGTACTCATCCGATCCTCATTTCCTCTCAAATCGGCCAGCTGATTGTAAACAGACAAGATCTCTTTATCACCCAAAACCCGCGACCAGATCGCGAAATCATCCAGATAACCCCGGAAACCAGATGAGAGATTAAAGCCCAAATAGCCAACATAGAGACTATCGCTCCCCAAATAGGCCGGGCGTTTCCAAGAGATGGCATCCAACTTTCCATCCACAAAAATAGCCTGCTCGCCATTCACTTTATTATAGCGCCAAACCACATGATACCACCGTCCCGGCTCGATTCGGGTATTTCCCGCCAAATCATTATTAAAAAAGCCCATGTAGGGTTTACCATCGCGGATCAGGAAATGGAGTGCTTTTTGGTACGTGTCATTTTTCCCACCAACAACACAATAATCCTCTTTCCCCACTTGGTATTCCGGAATCTTAAGCCAAACACTTACCGTAAAATCATGGTCCCGCATATTCAGTTCACGAGCCGGCGGAAGGCCTATTCTCCCCTCCGCTTTCCAAAGCCCGACCTGTCCACGGGCCGGATCCGAAACGAGAGTAACCCCATCCGATTTCAAACGAGCCTTATTGGACGAGCAATCATCGATAGTTCCGTCAAAAGGGAGATACAATTCCAATGCGTTTGACAATTTAATGGGGAAAGCCTTGAAAGTCACCTTTCCCAATATTCTTTTATCACCCGGACCGGTTACCCGGACTGAAACCGGTTCCACCCGATAGCCTGGGACGGACGGAGTCAACTCGATCTCGCCACCCTCTTCCAACGGAAAACAAAACTCACCACCCGTACAATTATCAAGCCCTAACCAATTGACATAGCCCACAGGAATATTATCGGCCAACAGATCTCCTTTCAAAACCCGGAAATCACGGACCGTCATCATAAAGAGATTCATCCATGGGAAATACTGATCGATCAGGACAAAATTGGGCATCTTGCCCTCAGCGATCCATTTACTCCTGAAATCCTCAATCAGGAAAGGCGACCGACGGGCAAAATCAGACAATCTAGCCTCATCATCTCCACCTCCGGTGACATTCCCCAAGAAACGCAATCCCGTATAAAAAGAGAGCCCCTTACGCTGCCGATCCTCAAAGAGAGTGGCGTAATCCACCTCACGCTCTTCCCAACCCATATCATGCCCCTCGACCAAATCATCAAAACAAAGTAACCACTCCGGAGCATTCAGATGACGCCGTACATCAAATACGACTAATCGCTTCCCCTGATCCAGCATCTCACCTAAAGCGGGCCAACCTGACTCGGGGCTGTAGGAAAACAGATAGGTTCCCAATCCAGTCTCATCAAAAAGAGCTTGAAGATCCATATCCACATAGAAATCGAGGAACAAGGTCATGAGACGGTCCGGATTTGCCTCCAAAGTTTTCCGGATTCTGGCCAAAGCGTTCCTGAAATCACTGAAAGAGCCATCCGGCTCTCGCAACAACAATTTTCCCGAATGTCCATCACGCTTGATATGGAAGTAGAAACCTTCCACCCCACTCGTCAACAATTCCTCCAACGAAGCAGACTTTACATGGGCCGTTCTTTCCACCGAGTAATTGGAGACAAGAAAAATAGACTCATTATATTTAATGCCCTCCAGGATATCCTTATTTCTTCGTGTCTCAGAACGCTGGGATATAGCAAGAAAAGAGACAAGTAGCCCCAATATAGAAATGACAATACATCTTTTATTCATAATAGTGATTCTTGTTAATGGCTTTACCCATTAAGGCAGACCAGGACTAAGCCACCCAAAGATATGAAAATCCGTGCAGACTCCAAGCGAACCGCACACGAAAGAGTGAACCGATCTCCCACGACATCGGCCGACCATCACCGAAGCCCGGGAACAAATGACCCCTTTATCGAATTAATTCATATATTTCAATAGCAAGACACACATTAGTCTCATTTTACCGTTAACAGTTTGACTGCTTTTCCGTAAAATGAAGAATATCCTGTCGTTAACAACAAAATATCAATAATAAAACATTTTCGTATATGATTTACGGATACATAAGGGTCAGTACAGATAAGCAAAATACGGAGAATCAAAAATTTGAGATTAACAATTTTTGCGTAAAATCGGGATTGGAAGTAGATAAGTGGGTAGAGGAGACTGTCTCAGGGCTTAAATCCGCCAGGAAACGAAAACTAGGTGCCCTGCTGAAACGGATGAACAAGGGAGATATCCTGATCTGCACCGAGATCTCCAGACTTGGGCGTAATCTTTTAATGATCATGAGCATATTACACCAATGCATGCAAAAAGACATACACGTCTGGACCATAAAAGACAATTACAGGCTGGGTAGCGATATCAGCTCAAAAGTCCTGGCCTTCGCTTTCGGCATATCAGCTGAGATCGAAAGGAACCTGATCTCGCAACGGACCAAAGAGGCCCTTGCCCGCAAACGGGCCGAAGGCGTTACTTTAGGACGACCAAAAGGGAAAAAAGGCTCTTCCAAATTGAAAGGCAAGGAAAACAGAATACGGGGCCTGTTGGCCAAAGGCTACTCCTTAAATCACATCGCCAAGATACTAGGTGTTCACCGCACGACCCTTAGCGCATTCATCAAGAAAAGAATGCCCGACAGCAACGACATCATGTCTCTCAATCTCTGATCTCACCCCAAGAAAGACTTTAAGAAAACTAAAATATTCTAAAAACGCTATAGAACTGACCCGTTCTAATTAGGATTGCATATATTTGTTAGCGATCTTGGGACAAGCCTAAGATTGTTCTTTATATTTTATGTAGATTTGAAATTATTCACTAGACCTTAACTAACTTTTTCTTTTTGTTTAAAACGGTTAAATGTAGGAACGGCCTAGCGAGAGCTCCGCCGTTTTCTTTTTTTATAGTCACACAAAAATAGGAGGAAAAAAGATCCACGAACATATAAATCGCCAAGCGCCATAAGAGGCGTTTCCAGTCCCATACGGAAAGTACTGCAGTCCGATGCTGAAAGTACTCCAGTACTTCCCGCAAAGTACT
>DGYMR06203__coassemble_658_pt1 | contig 41657 bp, 32 predicted proteins | sample DGYMR06203__metabat2_low_PE_012 | metagenome-assembled genome bin DGYMR06203
TTGACAAAAGATATTGCACTTGAAGCACCGACCATCAAACATTCAAATGGTGGAATTGTGGCATGGGATACACTCAAGAAACAAATTGTCAGACACCTGAATGAAGGAAACAGTATTGTTTCGTTGTTTGTGGATTATTACCGCATCAGAGATTCTTACCATTTTCCCGGATGGATGGAAAGTAAATGCATAAATAATATTTACGACAGGATGCATTTCCTTTTCGAGCAGATGTCGTTGGATATAGACGAAAATCTGCGTTCAAGATTTATACCATACATCCAATTGCACGAGTTTGAGGGATTGTTATTCAGCAATATCGCTGTATTCCAAAATAATTTCACAAAACAGGAACTTGATTTCCAACAATTGGAAGATGCTATAAATAGTGTAAAAACGCCAGAAGAAATAAACAATGGACCAGCTACCGCACCGTCTGAAAGATTGAAGAAGGCCATCAAAGGTTATGACAAGGTTGTATATGGCGCGTGTCTGGCTTCAGATATAGGCCTGAACACTATCCGGGAAAAATGTATCCTATTCAATGAATGGGTTATGAAATTAGAAACTTGCTGACAACCAATTAAATTATGCCATGTCATTCACAGAAGACAATTACGAAAAAGCCGTGATAACCCTCTTCGAGCAGATGGGTTACACACATCTTTATGGTCCTGATATTGAACGTGATTATTATGTTCCATTCTATGAAGAACAACTGATGGACAGTCTGCTTCTGGTGAACAGGGAAAAACCGCGAACAGCCATCCAGGAAGCTATTGCCAAGCTGAAAGATATTGACACCGGAAGTCTGACACAGAAGAACGAGCTGTTTATGGACTATCTGCAACATGGCATAGAAGTTTCGTATTTCGACGGCAAGGAGCAACGAAACGATATAGTCTATTTAGTTGATTATGATCAGGCTGAGCGAAACGACTTCAAGATAGTGAATCAGTGGACATTCGTTGAGCATTCGGAAAAACGGGCAGATATTATTCTATTTATAAACGGATTGCCCCTTGTCGTGATGGAGCTGAAATCTCCTTCGCGGGAAGAGACCGACGCATCGGAAGCCTATCTGCAGTTGCGTAATTATATGCAGGAAATTCCGTCGCTGTTTGTGTACAACGTTTTCTGCGTGATGAGTGACATGGCCTGTTCGAAAGCCGGAACCATTACCAGCAAAGAAGACCGTTATATGGAATGGAAAACCAAAGACGGCGATTACGAAAGTACAGACTTTGCCGATTACGACACCTTCTTTGAAGGAATCTTTCAAAAAGAACGATTGCTGGATATTATCAAGAATTTTGTCTGTTTCTCGAAAGACGAAGCCGGATCAGCCAAAATACTTGCTGGATATCATCAGTATTTTGCCGTGAAGAAAGCCATTGAGCGGACAAAAATAGCGGTACAGAACGATGGTAAGATTGGCGTCTTCTGGCATACGCAAGGCAGTGGGAAATCTCTTTCCATGGTATTTTATGCCCACCTGTTGCAAGACAAACTTTCGCAACCTACGATAGTGGTCATTACTGACCGGAATGATCTGGACGACCAGCTATATACTCAGTTTGCCAAATGCAAGGATTTCCTGCGTCAAGAGCCTGTGCAGGCCAAAAGCCGTGAAGACTTGAAATCTCTGCTGGCCGGACGTGAAGCGAACGGCATCATCTTCACCACCATGCAAAAGTTCGAGGAATCGGCCGAGCCACTGTCACTCCGAAAAAACATTGTCGTAATGACCGACGAAGCCCATCGCGGACAATATGGTTTTGAGGAAAAGATACGGATGACCAAAAACGAGAAAGGCGAAGAAGTAGCCAAACGCGTAATTGGTACCGCAAGGATTATTCACGACTGCCTGCCAAACGCCTCATACATAGGTTTTACAGGAACTCCAATCTCTACAAAAGACAGGGATACAGTAGAAGTCTTTGGAAACTATATTGATGTGTACGACATGACACAGGCAGTAGCCGACGGCGCGACCTGTCCGGTCTATTACGAGTCGCGTGTGGTCAATCTGAATCTGGACGAAACGACGCTGAAGGCTATCGACGATGAATACGACTTGCTGGCCGAGGAAGGAGCGACAGAAGAACAGATCGAAAAAAGCAAAAGGGAAATGTCGCATCTGGAAGAAATTTTGGGCGCACCAGCTACCATTGATTCTTTATGCCGCGACATCGTGAAACATTACGAAGAAAACAGGCAGTATATACTGACAGGTAAAGCTATGATTGTGGCTTATTCGCGCACAATAGCCATGCGTATCTATGACAAGCTGCTGGAGCTGCGTCCCGACTGGGGAGAAAAAGTAAAGGTGGTGATGACAGCCAGCAACAAAGACCCTGAAGAATGGCATGCCATCATAGGCAACAAACAATACAAGAAAGAGCTGGCCAAACACTTCAAAGACAATAACGACCCGATGAAGATCGCCATTGTGGTAGATATGTGGCTGACAGGTTTCGACGTGCCGTCGCTGGCCACGATGTATGTGTACAAACCAATGAACGGCCATAACCTGATGCAGGCCATCGCCCGTGTAAACCGAGTGTTTAACGATAAGGCAGGCGGATTGGTAGTCGATTATATCGGCATAGCCAAGGCCTTGAAAGAAGCCATGCACGATTACACCCGGCGTGATCGCAAGAACTTTGGGAACCCGGATATCAAGGAAACAGCTTTACTCAAATTCAGGGAAAAGCTGGAAGTATGTCAGGATTTGTTTCACGGCTACGATTACAGCCGATTCCGTACGGCCACAGATGCGGAATGTGCCCAAATCATTAAGGGTGGCGTCAACTTCATTCTATCGACCGACAAACAGGAGCTACAGCAAACATTCTTGAAAGAAGCCATGTTGCTGCACAATTCCATCACACTATGCCGCAGCTTGCTGGACGAACAGCAACGCTATGAAGCCGCCTTCTTTGAAACTGTTCGTACCCTACTCTCGCGGATGACAGGCAAAGGAAAAGTGAGCAAGCGTGAAATCAATGCCCGAATTGGTGAACTGCTCAAACAAAGCGTGAAGAGTAATGGTGTGATCAATCTCTTCTCGGATGTAAAAGCAGAGTTTTCTTTATTCGATGCCGCATTTCTGGACGAGATTTCCAAAATGAAGGAAAAGAATATTGCGGTTGAGCTGTTGAAAAGATTATTGGCCGAACGTGTCACGTTATATCAGAAAACCAATATTGTGCAAGCAGAAAAATTCTCCGACCTGCTGAATCGTTCTTTATCCAGCTACTTGAAAGGGTTGCTGACCAATGAAGAAGTGATACAAGAACTTTTAAATCTGGCGAAAGAAATTTCGTCTTCCGAATCGGCAGGAAATGATTTGGGATTAACGAGGGAAGAAAAATCTTTCTATGACGCCTTGACAAAGCCACAGGCTGTTCAGGATGTGTACACCAATGAACAACTGGTGGCCATGACCAAGGAATTAACAGAAATTCTTCGCAAGAATCGTACGATAGACTGGCAGAAGAAGGAATCGGCCCGTGCGGGTATGCGCAAGATGGTGAAACGTTTACTAAAGAAATATCACTATCCACCAGAAGAAGCTGCCAATGCGCTCGAAACAGTTATCCGCCAATGCGAGCAATGGGCAGATAATGAAAATGTAGTCAGTGAACCGAAAACGTATAATTTTCAAGAGAATTCATTTTTAAGAGCCGCAGAACCGGAATAACAAATATAGAGTAAAAAAGAAACTACAAGTGCACTATTAAATCCAGTACTTTAGGGAAAGTTGTAGTGTACTAAATAATTTGTGTCAACTTATTTAGTACACTACAAGTATCACAGTTCTTCCATCATGTCTATAACAGAAAGATTAATTCTATAATGCCAGGTAACAATTTGTGAGCCTATTTTACGAGAAAAGCCACTGTCGCAAAATGCGCATTGAAACTTCGAGGACAAACTCTTTCAAATAGGAATCCTGAATGCACTGCAGTAAAATTTCAATTCTACTGCAGTGTATTTGGAATTTCACTGCGATGGAATAAAAACTTACATTTTCCCATTTTCTTTTGAGATTTCCAATAATTCTTTTTATATTCGCATCAACAAAATAGGAATTTGTGGGATTGGCTCATAGCGTCCCATAATATCAAAATTATTAAAAGGGTGAAACAAACAGGAAGAGGGAGACTGTGAAGCCTCCCTCTTTCGTTATTCCGCCACTCCCCCACAATCACGCGTGGCCAGAGCAATTCTCAGCGATTAGGCTTGCGAAACTCGGCCAAGAATTCGTATATTCGCGTCGACTGATCATAGGGGTGCCTTAAATAACACGGGCTGAGATTATACCCATTGAACCTGATTCGGGTAATGCCGGCGAAGGGAAAGGTAATTGGGAAAATAACGGGAGGCTTTCCTCTATGTGCCTTCCGATGTTTAAATTCTAATTCATTTTAGTTATTATGGAACAAATTGTTTCGAGTGGAATCATCAACTCTTACTTCGAGAAGTTAAAGAAGAACCTGTCTGTCGATGTCGCGATCGTCGGTGGTGGTCCTTCGGGTATCGTAGCGGCTTATTACCTGGCGAAAGCGGGCAAGAAAGTGGCCCTGTTCGACCGTAAGCTGGCGCCGGGTGGCGGTATGTGGGGTGGAGCGATGATGTTCAACGATATTGTCGTCCAGGAAGAGGCGATGCCGATCGTCCGCGAGCTGGGCGTCACCTACAAGGATGGCGGCAACGGTACCTACATCATGGACTCCGTACACACCACCTCCGCGCTGATCTACCAGGCAACCAAGGCGGGCGCGACGATCTTCAACTGCTACTCGGTCGAGGATGTCGTCTTCCATAACGACGCCGTAGCCGGTGTTGTTGTCAACTGGGCGCCGGTCATCCGCGAGGGTATGCACGTCGATCCGCTGACGATCATGGCGGGCGCTGTCCTCGAGGGAACGGGCCACGATTGCGAGATCGCCCGTATCGTAGCGCGCAAGAACGATATCCGCCTGAACACGCCGACAGGTGGCGTCATCGGCGAGCGCTCGCTGAACGTCGAGCTGGGCGAGCAAACGACAGTCGAGAACACGAAAGAGATCTATCCGGGCCTCTTCGTATCGGGTATGGCGGCCAACGGCGTCAGCGGTAGCTTCCGTATGGGCCCGATCTTCGGCGGTATGCTGATGAGCGGCAAAAAGGCTGCCGAGCTGATCTGCGCGAAGCTGGATAACAAGTAAATAACCAAGAGGGCGAGACAGCCCGAAATAAGAAGAAAATAAGGCGGTTTGTCAAAAAAACGGTAAAGTATCGTTATGACACACCGCCTTTTTTATCAGGAACAGAGAGAAAGATTATCATTCAAATGTAAAGGAGGCGATCGATATGTGCAAAAAATTGCCTATACAAATCATCGAGACGATCAAGAGGCGTCGCAGCGTGCGTACCTATCAGGACAAGGCGCTTGAGCCGGATGTCAGGGGAAAGCTTCAAAGCTACATGGACAGCCTTGAGAATCCCTTTGGCCAGCCCGTGAAGAAATATATGATCAACAAGAAAGTGGCTACGGAAGGGGAAAGACTTGGCACATACGGCCTGATTAAAGGCGCGAATACCTTTTTGGGCATTTCCGTGCCGGATACAGACCTCGCTCATGTGGCAGCCGGATACGAGTTTGAGAATCTGATCCTGGAGGCGACGGCGCTGGGGCTGGGAACCGTCTGGCTGGCGGCGACATTCAACCGGGAGGGCTTTGCCTCGGCTATGGGAATTCCCAAAGATGAGCTGTTTCCGGCCATCTCACCCGTCGGCTATCCGGCAGCCAAACGCAGCCTGACCGAATCGCTTATGAGGACGGCCATGCGCTCTTCCACCAGGAAGGAATGGGACACGCTGTTCTTCCTGAATGATTTTCGGACGCCTCTCACTAAAGAGATGGCCGGCGACTACGCTGAGCCATTGGAGATGGTCAGGCTGGCTCCGTCTGACAAGAACACACAGCCCTGGCGGGTGCTGAAATCGGGCAACAGCTTTCATTTCTACGTGGCGCGCAAGTCCGGAATCTCAAGAGAAGAGGAAATCATCAAGAGGGTGGATGCCGGCATCGCCTTGTCGCATTTCCACCAGACAGCCCTGGAGCTTGGGCTGAAGGGACACTTCAGGCAGGTGGAACAGGCGACTGTCGAACGACCACAAAACAGCTGTTATATCATCTCGTGGCACGCGGAGTAAAACGGAATTTGTCTATCCCCGCCCCGGCTTCCCGAAGAGGCGGTCGATCAGGTCGGGCCGACGGATCTGCCGCAGGGCGCGGATGATCGACTGGCGGAACTCCGGCTTATACCAGAAGAAGAACTGGCGCTGGGCCAGCTTCTGCTCCTTGGTGCGGGCGGTATAGACCTTCTCGAGCGTATAGGGATGATAGCCGGTATAATACATCTCGGTGGCCAGCGTCATGGGCGTTGGCGTGAAATCCTGCACCTGCTCCAGCTGGAAATGGAGCCCTTTGGTGATGACAGCCAGCTCGGCCATGTCCTCTTCCGTGCAGCCCGGATGGCTGGAGATGAAATAGGGTATCAGCTGCTGGTTGAGCCCGCAAGCCTGGTTCACCCGGTCGAACGCCCGCTTGAACTCGCCGAAGAGGCGGAACGAGGGCTTGCGCATCATGTCGAGCACGCGGTCGGCCGTATGCTCGGGCGCCACCTTCAACCGGCCGGAGACGTGGCGGGCGATCAGCTCCTCCAAATAGCGATGGGCGGCTTGCCGCGTATGCGGATCGTCGTACGGATGGAGCATCAGGTCGTAGCGCACGCCGCTGCCGATAAACGATTTCTTGATGCCGGGCAGGGCGTCGACCGCCGCGTAGAGATCGAGCAGCGGCGTATGGTCGGCGTTCAGGTTCTTGCAGACTGTCGGGAAGAGGCACGAGGGCTTCTTGCAACGGGCGCAGATCCGGCTATCCTTTCCACGCATCCGGTACATATTGGCCGACGGGCCGCCCAAGTCGCTCAGATAGCCCTTGAAATCGGGCATCCGCGTGATCGCCTCCACCTCGCGCAGGATCGACGCCTTGCTTCTGGAGGCGATGAACTTGCCCTGGTGGGCGGAGATGGTGCAAAAGGCGCAACCGCCGAAACAGCCGCGATGGAGGTTGACCGAGAACTTGATCATCTCGAAGGCGGGAATCACCTTTCCCTTGTATTTCGGGTGCGGCAGGCGCGTATAGGGCAGGTCGAACGAGGCGTCGATCTGCTCCTCCGTCATGGGCGGGAATGGCGGGTTGACGACGATCGTGCGGTCGCCCACCCGTTGCAGCAGCCGCGAGGCGTCGTACTTGTTCGACTCCTCCTCGATGTGGCGGAAATTCTTCGCCTGCTTCAGCTTGTCGCGCAGGCACTCCTCGTGCGAGAAGAGCAGGATATCGTCCGCCTCGGGTTTCACCGGCCCGGTCATGTAGACCGTCTGGCGGATGTCGCGGATCTCATGGAACGGCTCGCCCGCGCGCAAGCGTGCCACCAGCTCGCGGATCGGCAGCTCGCCCATGCCATAGATGAGCAGGTCGGCCGGGCTGTCGACCAGGATGCCGGGCAAGAGCCGATCTTTCCAATAGTCGTAGTGCGTCAGTCGCCGCAAGGAGGCCTCGATGCCGCCCAGCACGACCGGCACGTCGGGATAAAGCTCTTTCAGGATCCTGGCATAGACGACGCTCGGATAGTCGGGCCGCATGCCCGGCCGCCGGTCGGGCGTATAGGCGTCGTCGCTGCGCAACCGCCTGTTGGCCGTATAGTGGTTCACCATCGAGTCCATGGCGCCGGCCGAGACCCCGAAGAAGAGCCTTGGGGCGCCGAGCTTCTTGAAGTCGCGGTAGTCGCCCCGCCAGTCGGGTTGCGGCACGATGGCCACACGCAGCCCCTCGGCCTCGAGCACCCGTCCGATCACCGCCGCGCCAAACGAGGGGTGATCCACGTAGGCGTCGCCACTGAAAATAATCACGTCCAAATAATCCCATCCCCGGGCCTCGACCTCCTTCTTGGTCGTCGGCAACCAGGCGTCCAATCGATATCTTGTCTCCATGCCGCGAAGATAAGGTCTTTCCCCCGATTTCGTCCCTCCCGCCAAAAAGTTATTTGTGAGAAGAAGCCCCGAGCCAAAAGAAAAGCCCCGAAGGGAGCGGGACAATCGCTGTCGCCTCTTCCCTTCGGGGCCTTATGTCGCGACCGGTCTGGCCGGCCGTGTTCACTCAGATTATTTCAATCCGCGGTTCTCGAGCAACGCGTCGGTCTTCGGCGACTTGCCACGGAAGTTCTGGTACATCACCTCCTCGTCGTCGATGCAACCCGGTGTCAGGATATACTTGCGGAACTTGTCGGCCACCTCCTGGTTGAAGATGTCGCCGGTCTCCTTGTATGCCTGGAAGGCGTCGCAATCCAAAACCTCAGACCAGATGTAGCTGTAATAGCCGGCGGTGTAGCCGCCACCCATCGTGTGGTTGAAATAGGTCGTGCGATAACGCGACGGGATCTGTTTCAGCAAGCCACGACGGCCCAGCGTCTGATCCTCGAACGCCATCACGTCGAGGTTGGCCGGCACGTTGTTGGTCTGGTCGACGAACTTGATCACGTTCTTGTCGGTCGGATCGCCGCTCAGCGCGTGGAAGTCCATATCCAGGTAAGAGGCCGCCAGATACTCGACCGTAGCGAAGCCCTGACCATATTTGCCGCTCTTGTCGAGCTTCTCGATCAACTCGGCCGGGATCACCTCGCCCGTCTCATAATGTTTCGCGTAAACCTTCAAGACCTCCGGCTCGAACACCCAGTGCTCCATCACTTGAGACGGCAGCTCGACGAAGTCGCGAGCCACGCCCGACACGCCATAATAGTGCACATCCTTGAAGAGGTTATGCAAGCCATGACCGAACTCGTGGAAGAGGGTTGTCGCCTCGTCGGCGCTCAGCAACGCCGGCTGTCCCGGAGCGGGCTGGCTGAAGTTGCAGACGATCGTCACGACCGGAGCGAGACGCTTGCCGTCCTTGTAGGTCTGCGAGCGGTAAGTGCCGCACCAGGCGCCACCACGCTTGCTGGCCCGCGGGAAGAAGTCGAAATAGATCACGCCCAGATGCGTGCCATCCTTGTCCTTGCACTCGAAGACCTGAGCCTCGGGATGAGGCAGAGGCATATCCTTCAGCGGCGTGAAGGTGATGCCGTACAGCTTGTTGGCCACATAGAAGGCGCCCTCGCGCACGTTGTCGAGCTTCAGGTAAGGACGTACCTCGTTCTCGTCGAGGTTGAACTTGGCCTTCTTGGCCTTCTCGAAGTAATAGCGCCAATCCCAGCCCTCGGCCTCGAAATTGCCGCCCTCTTTCTTGATCTCGGCGTTGATGTCGGCCAACTCGCGTTTCGCCTGCGCCAAAGCCGGTGTCCAGATCTCATCGAGCAACTTATAGACATTCGCCGAGTTCTTCGCCATACGATCCTCGAGGGCGAAAGCGGCATAATCCTCATAGCCCATCAATTTGGCCTTGGCCAGACGGGCGCTCACCAACTTGCGGACAACCTCCTTGTTATCGTTCTCGTTGTTGTTGTTGCCACGGTTGATGTAAGCCTTGAAGATCTTCTCACGAAGCTCGCGATTATCAGCGTATTGCAAGAAAGGCATAACGCTCGGGTTCTGCAGGGTGAAGACCCATTTGCCCGGCATGCCCGCCTCCTCGGCAGCCTTGGCCGCGTTGGCGATCAGCGTCTCGGGCAGGCCCGAAAGATCCTCTTTCTTGTCGATCACCAGCTTGAACGCGTTGGTCTCCTTCAGCATGTTCTGGCCAAAGGTCAGCTGCAACATGGAGATCTCGCTGTTCAGCTCGCGCAGCTTCGCCTGGTCGGCCTCCGACAGGTTGGCGCCACCGCGCACGAAATCCTTATAGGTCTCCTCGAGAAGCTTCATCTGCTCCTTGTCGAGGCCCAGCTGGTCTTTCTTGTCATAAACCGCCTTGACACGGGCGAACAACTTCGGGTTGAGGTTGATATCGTCGTTGTATTTCGAGAGGATCGGCGACATCTCGCGGCTCAGGGCCTGCATCTCGTCGTTGGTGTTGACACTGTTCTGTCCGCCAAAGACGATCTGCACCTTGCGCAACAGGGCGCCTTGCTGGTCGAGGGCGACGATCGTGTTCTCGAAGGTCGGTTCCTCCGGGTTGTTGACGATCGCGTCGATCTCCTTGCGGCCCTCCTCGATGCCCTTCATCATCGCAGGCTTGTAGTGCTCAAACTTGATCTTGTCGAATGGAGGCACGCCGAACGGGGTCGTGTACTCCGTGAAGAACGGGTTCTCCGTCTCCTGCCCGGCCTCTTTCTGGCCCGAGCCGCACGCGGTCAGCATCACAGCCAATCCCGCTGCCATAATCAAATGTTTCATAACGCTTTATTTAGTCTATTAGTGTCTTGTCATTTCAAGCCCCTGTTCTCCAAAAGCGGATCGATGCTCGGCTGCTTGCCACGGAAGTTCACGTACATATCCATCGCGTCGTCGATGCAACCCGGTGTCAGGACATACTTGCGGAACTTTTCGGCCACCTCCTGGTTGAAGATATCGCCGGTCTCCTTATAGGCCTCGAAAGCGTCGGCATCGAGCACCTCAGCCCAGATATAGCTGTAATAGCCGGCCGTATAGCCGCCCTCCATCGTGTGACCGAAATAGGTCGTGCGATAACGCGGCGGGATTTGCGAGATCAATCCGCGGTCGCCCATCGACTTAGCCTCGAAGCTGCCCACCTGGAAATCGGCCGGGATCTCTTTCAGCACGTGATAGTCCATATCGAGAAGTGAGGCCGCCAGATACTCGGTCGTCGCGAAGCCCTGGCCATATTTGCCGCTCTTCACCAACTTGTCGACCAACGCCTGCGGGATCACCTCGCCGGTCTTATAATGTTTCGCGTAGACCTTCAGCACCTCCGGCTCGAACGCCCAGTGCTCGTCCACCTGCGAAGGCAACTCGACGAAATCGCGAGGCACGTCGGAAACGCCATAATAATGAACATCGCCAAAGAGGCTGTGCAAAGCATGACCGAACTCGTGGAAGACCGTCTCCGTCTCGTCGGCGTTCAACAACGCGGGTTGTCCCTCAACCGGCTTGCTGAAGTTGAAGACCGTCGTCACGATCGGGCCGAGACGCTTGCCGTCCTTATAGGTCTGCGAACGATAGCCGCCGCACCAGGCGCCACCGCCCTTGCCCGGACGTGTAAAGAAGTCCATATAGAGCAAGCCCAGATAAGAGCCATCCTTGTCCTTGCACTCGAACGCCAGCGCGTCGGGATCGGGCTTCGGGATGTCTTTCACCTCCGTGAAGGTGATGCCATACAGCTTGTTGGCCACATAGAAGATGCCCTCGCGCACGTGACCCAGCTCGAAATAGGGGCGCAACTCGTTCTCGTCGAGGTCGTATTTCGCCTTCTTCGCCTTATCGAAATAGTAACGCCAGTCCCAGCCCTCGGCCTGGAAGTCGCCGCCCTCTTTCTTGATCTCGGCGTTGATGTCGGCCAGCTCCTCCTTCGCCTTCGCGAGAGCCGGTGTCCACAGGCGATCCAACAGGTCGTAAACGTTCTTCTCGTTCTTGGCCATGTTCTCCTCGAGCACATAAGCGGCATAATCCTCATAGCCCATCAGCTTCGCCTTCTCCAGACGAACGGTCACCAGCTCCTTAACGACCGCGTTGTTGTCGTTCTCGTTGCCGTTGTTGCCCCGGTTGATATAAGCCTTGAAGATCTTCTCGCGCAGCGCGCGGTTGTCGGCATATTGCAGGAAAGGCATGACGCTCGGGTTGTGGAGCGTGAAGATCCACTTGCCCTCCATGCCCTTGTCCTTGGCGGTCTGCGCCGCGTTGGCGACAACATCAGCCGGCAGTCCCGACAGGTCCTCCTGCTTGTCGATCACCAGCTCAAAATCGTTGGTCTCGCGCAAGACATTCTGGCCGAATGTCAGCTCGAGCACGGAGATGCGCTCGTTCAGCTCGCGCAACTTGGCCTGATCGGCCTCCGAGAGGTTGGCGCCGCTGCGTACGAAGCCCTTATAAGTCAACTCGAGCAATTTCTTCTGCTCCTTGTCGAGGTTCATCTGTCCCTGGTTGTCGTAAACCGCCTTCACGCGGGCGAACAACTTCGGATTCAAGCTGATGTCGTCCGAGTGCTTGGAAAGCAAGGGATAGATCTCCTGCTCCAGCGCCTGTATCTCCTCGGTGGTATTGACACTCGCCTGACCACCGAAAGCGTACATTACCTTATCCAACAACTCGCCGCTCTGATCCAAAGCGACAATCGTATTCTCAAAAGTAGGTGCTTCCGGATTATTGATGATCGCGTCGATCTCATTCTTATGCTCCTCCATCGCCCGCTCGAACGCCGGCTTATAATGTGCGACCTGGATCTGGTCGAAAGGCGGCACCCCATAAGGCGTCGTATATTCCGAGAAGAAAGGATTCGCTGAGGAATTTCCATCACTACCACTTTGCCCTTGGGAGGTACAAGCTCCCATGATAACGGCTAAACCTGCCACATAAAGTAATTTTTTCATCCTTTTTGCTTAAAAATTTCGCTGGCAAAAATACACAAAATGCCAGATTTTTATATAGATTTGTCGACAAAATTATAAATATCATGAAAGAAAACAGAATTTGTGACTTATTTGGGATCAAATATCCCATCATACAGGGAGGCATGGTTTGGTGTAGTGGTTGGCGTCTCGCCGCAGCTGTCAGCGAGGCGGGTGGTTTGGGCTTGATCGGGGCGGGATCCATGCATCCCGAGACTTTGAAAGAGCACATCCAAAAGTGCCAATCGGCAACCGACAAGCCGTTTGGCGTCAATGTCCCGTTGATGTATCCCGAAATCGAGACGCTCATGCGGATCATTATCGATGAGGGCGTAAAGGTGGTCTTTACCTCGGCAGGCAACCCAAAGACTTGGACTGCAACGCTCAAGGAGAAAGGCATCAAGGTGGCGCACGTTGTCAGCAGCTCAAAGTTCGCCCGCAAATGCGAGGAGGCCGGTGTCGACGCTGTCGTCGCCGAGGGTTTCGAGGCGGGCGGCCATAACGGACGCGAAGAAACAACGACCCTTTGCCTCATCCCCGCCGTACGCCGAGCGACAACCCTGCCACTCATCGCCGCCGGTGGCATCGGTACGGGCGATGCCATGCTGGCCACCTTCGCGTTGGGCGCTGAGGGCGTGCAGGTAGGCACCCGCTTCGCCCTGACCAACGAGAGCTCGGCGCACGAGAACTTCAAGCGACTCTGCCTCTCGCTCAACGAGGGCGACACGAAGCTGCTACTGAAAAAGCTCTCGCCCACACGCTTGGTGAAAGGAAGCTTCACGACCGCCGTCGAGGAGGCCGAGTCCCGTGGCGCGAGTATCGAGGAATTGCGCGAGCTGTTGGGCAAAGGGCGTGCCAAGAAAGGCATTTTCGAAGGCGATCTTGAAGCGGGCGAATTGGAGATCGGCCAAGTGGCCGCCTTGTTCCGCGAGCGGCAAAGCGCCCGTGAGGTGATCGAAGAGATGATCAGCGATTTTGAGGCCGCCAAAAGCCGCCTGTTATAAAGGCTTCTTATAAGTCCTCCGCACGACACGAACTTCCCTAAGGCAAAAAAGGCCGTATCGTGCGGAGAAAATCTGTAATTGAGGTAGATATTTCTGTAACCGTTATACGAGCAGGAAATCGCATGATGCCTAATTTCGTCTCATCCAAACAAAACTCAAGGTATCATGAAAAAGAAATCAAGAATAACACGTGTGGCGCTCACGGCATCATTCGCCGCATTAATCCTATGCGCGCCCTCATTATCGGCCCAAACAACGGAGTCGCATCCGTTAATCTTCCCTGCCGAATCAATCGCCTCCACCGACTATAACACGGGCGAAGTCTATTTCTCCCTCCTGAAAAGTACGGGCAACACGATGATCACCCATTTCAGGTTCACCGCAGGCAGCCGCAACTTCTGGCATTATCATCCCGCGGAGCAGACCTTGCTTGTTCTCGATGGCGAGGGATTCTATCAAGAGGAAGGTGGCCCCAAACAAACAATCAGGAAAGGCGATGTCATTGTCTCGCCACCTAATGTCAAGCATTGGAACGGCGCCACTCCCGAACAGGACTTGATCTGCATCACGGTAACCGAAACCGCCTTGGAGGGACATGCCGTCCAACTCAGGGCTGTCACAGCCGATGAATACGGTAAAAAGCAATAAAAACGAACAAGAATCCCCTTCCCGGCACCTGATCCAATAATCATATGCCGGAAAGGGGAAACGACTCCTCTATCCTCAATCCGCAAATAGGCTCCGGGCGATGCCCATCTCCAATCCGCGAAGCTCGGCCAGGCCACGCAGGCGGCCAATGCAGGAATAACCCGGATTGGTCGTCTTCCGCAGGTCGTCCACCATCTGGTGCCCATGGTCGGGACGCACCGGGATCGAGACGCCACGCCGTTGCTCCACCTCAAGTAGTGCCTTCATCAAGCCATACATATCCACGTCGCCCTCCAGATGATTCGCCTCATAGAAATTGCCCTGGGCGTCGCGCTTCGTACTGCGCAGATGGACGAAGTTGATTCGGTCACCAAACTCACGCATCATGGCCACCAAGTCATTGTCGGCCCGCACGCCAAAAGAGCCGGCACAGAGGCAAAGGCCATTCGACTTGTTGGGCACACGAGCCACCAGTTGACGGAAATCGTCGGCCGTCGAGAGGATACGCGGCAAGCCCAAGATCGGATAAGGCGGATCGTCAGGATGGATCACCAGGTCGACACCGCAGGCGTCGGCCACTGGCGTCACCTCCTGGAGGAAATAGACCAGATTGTCGCGCAGCCGCTCCGCGTCGATCCCCATATAGCGGTCGAGCGCCTCTTGGAACTGGGCCAGCGTGAAGCTCTCCTCCGAGCCGGGCAAGCCGGCGATCATATTGCGGGTCAGGAGCTGGATCTCCGCCTCGTCCATCCGCTCATAGCGGGCCTTGGCACGGGCCTTCTCCTCGTCGGTGTATTCATTCTCGGCACCGGGACGACGCAGGATGTGCAGGTCGAATGCCAGGAACGCGTCGCGCTCGAAACGCAGCGCCCGCGAACCGTCGGGCAGCTCATAAGCCAGGTTGGTGCGTGTCCAGTCGAGGACCGGCATGAAGTTGTAGGTGACGCAACGGATGCCACAAACGGCCAGGTTGCGCAAGCTCTCCTTATAGTTGTCGATGTATCGCCGGAAATCGCCGGTCTGGGTCTTGATGTGCTCATGCACCGGCACGCTCTCGACCACGCTCCAAGTCAAACCGGCCTCGGCGATCATCGCCTGCCGTTTCCGGATCTCCTCGACCGTCCAGACCTCGCCGTTCGGGATGTGATGAAGGGCATGCACCACGTCAGTCGCACCCGCCTGGCGGATGTCCCAAAGGCTGACCGGGTCGTTCGGCCCGTACCAGCGCCACGATTGCTTACATAATATCATATTTTATCGTCTTTATATTTATAAACATCTTTTAAATGGAAAAGGCATCGAAGCCGCCGTCGATAACGGTCAACGTGCCCGACACGAAGCGGGATGCGTCGCTCGCCAGCCATTGCAGCGTGCCCAGCAGCTCCTCCGGCTCGCCGAAACGGCCATAGGGCGTATGGGCGATGATCGTCTCGGCCCGGGGCGTCAGGCTGCCATCGGGATTGGTCAGCAACGTGCGGTTCTGCTCCGTCAGGAAGAAACCCGGTGCGATGGCGTTCACCCGCAGGCCCGGGCCGAATTTTGTCGCCAGCTCGCCACACATGTATTTCGTGAAATTGACCACGGCCGCCTTTGCCACGCCATAGCCCGCCACACGGGTCAAGGGGCGCAGTGCCGACTCGGAAGAGACGTTGATGATCGAACCTTCCTTGCGCTCCACCATCGCCCGGGCGAAGACCATTGTCGGCAGGATCGTGCCGAACAGGTTCAGGTCGACCACCTTGCGAACCGCCTCAAGATCGAGGTCAAAGATCGTCTTGTCCGGGGCGATCGTCGCTCCCGCCATATTGCCGCCCGCGGCGTTGATCAGCACGTCGATCTGTCCGAAGCGATCCATGATCGCCTGATAATTGGACTCGAGCGTCGGCTTATCGAGCACGTCTGAATAGAGATAGAGCGCCGTCTGCCCTTTGGCGTTCACCTCGTCCACCAACCGGTTGCCCGCCGCCTCATTGCGGTCCAATACAACCACCTTCGCGCCCTCCTCGGCGAAATGGCGCGTCATCGCGGTCCCCAGGATCCCGGCGGCGCCGGTGATCACAACCACTTTATCCTTTACGGAAAATAGATTTTTCATGTTTCTTATCTTTTAAAAGTTATCAATCGTTTTTATTTGCCTCTCCAAAAAAGGTGTAAAATGGGAAATAGAGGTCTATTTTTCATTTCGCGAGTGTCGCGAAACCAAAAACAGGGGTCTGTTTCTCATTTCGCGAGTGTCGCGAAGCCAAAAACAGAGGTCTGTTTTTCATTTTACAAGTGTCGCGAAACCAAAAACAGAGGTCTGTTTTTCATTTTACAAGTGTCGCGAAGCCAAAAACAGAGGTCTGTTTCCCATTTCGCGCGTCTCGCGGAGTGCCCGCCTAGCCCTTGATGAGCTTATAGCGCGGCACCAGGCTCTTCATCACGACCCAGCCGACCAGATAGGCGACCGAGCAGACACAGAAAATAATGAAATAGCCCGCCGGCTTGCCGACGAAGCCCATGAACGACATCCGCACCTCGTCCGCGTAGACGAACAGGTTGCCCGCCGTCATCTGCATCAGCATCGAGCTGATGCCTCCGGCCATGCCGCCAATGCCCGTCACCGTCGCCACGGCACTCCGAGGGAACATATCGCTCACCGTCGTATAGATATTGGCCGACCAGGACTGATGAGCGGCACAACCGATGCCGATCAGGATCACCGAATACCAGGGCGAGACCGTCCCGAGCGGCTGCGCCAGCAGCACCAACAGGGGGACGAAGGCGAAAATCAGCATCGCCCGCATCCGGGCCGCATAAGGATTGGCGCCCGTCCGGTTGATGAAGATCGTCGGGAGCTTGCCGCCATAGAGCGAGAGCATCGTGATGGCATAGAGGACGAAGATCATGGCGCTGCCCTTGCCCTCGGTCATCTTGATGCCGAACTGCGTATTGAGGTACGACGGTGTCCAGAAAAGGAAGAACCACCAGACGCCATCCGTCAGGAACTTGCCCAAGGCGAAAGCCCAGGTCTGCCGATAACGGAAGCATTGCAGGAAAGACATCTTCTTCTCCTCCACCTGAGGCTCCTCCACCAGATTGGCCTCAAGCTCCTTGTCCTGCTCGATATAGGCCAGCTCGGCGGCGTTGACAAAGCGGCTCTTGGCGGGCGCGCTGTACATGAAGACCCAGAAGCCCATCCAGATGAAGCCCAGCACACCGATGATGACGAACGCCAGCTCCCAGCCCCAAGCCTTCGCCAGATAAGGAATACTGAGCGGAGCAATGAGCGCGCCAATAGAGGCCCCGGCGTTGAAGATCGAGGTCGCGAAGGCACGGTCGCGCTTGGGAAAATATTCGGCCGTCACCTTGACCGCCGCCGGGAAATAGCCCGCCTCACCAATGGCCAACACGCAACGGGCCATGAGGAAGAAATACATACTGATGGTCGAGATCAGCACCGCCATATCGCCCGTGGCGGCGATCAGCTCGGCCTTGTCGGCCAATCCCACCTGCCACTCCGTCGCGATGCCGCAGAAGGCATGCAGGCAGGCGCCGGCCGACCAGATGCCGATCGACCAGAGGAAGCCGCGCTTCGTCCCCAGCCAGTCGACCACCCGTCCGGCGAAGAGCATGCCGATCGCGTAAACGATGGAGAAAGTGGCCGTCACCATGCCATAATGCGACTCGTCCCAATGAAACTCCGGCTTGATGAACTCATCCCACGTCAGCGAGAGCACCTGGCGGTCCAGGTAATTGACCGTCAGGGCCAGGAACATCATGCCACAGATGGTCCAGCGATAATGGGTCATGCCCGATGTCGTCTTGTCCGTGCTCGCCATACTCATCCCCTCGCCCGTTTAATGATATCCAAAGAATAACGGCATTTCTCCGCGATCGCCTCCCAATCGCCGGCGGCAACCGTCTCTTTCGGGAAAAGCTTCGAGCCCATGCCGACACAGGCAACACCCGCCTTGAACCAGGCGGTCAGGTTCTCCTCCGTCGGCTCGACAGCACCTGTCGCCATCACCAGCGTCCAGGGCAGCGGCGCCTTGATGTTCTTCACGAACGACGGGCCACCGACGTTCCCCGCCGGGAAGATCTTCACCAGGTCGCATCCCAGCTCATGAGCCGTGCCGATCTCCGTCACCGAGCCGCAACCCGGCGTATAAGGCACGAGATGTCGGTTGCAAAGCCGGGCCACCTCCGGATTCAGATAAGGGCCGACCACGAAATTGGCCCCATATTGCAGGAACAGGGCCGCCGTGGGCGCGTCGACAATCGAGCCGACACCCAGGATCAGCTCCGGACACTCGCGCCGGGCATACTTCACCAGCTCGATAAAAACTTCCGAGGCGAAATCGCCCCGGTTCGTGAACTCGAACGCCCGCACGCCGCCATCATAGCAGGCCTTCACCACCCGCTTGGCGACCTCGGCGTCCGCATGATAATAAACGGGCACCATGCCCGTCGCCAATATGGCTTGCAGAACTTGAATCTTGTTGAATTGTGCCATGGTATCTATTCGGTTTAATATTCTAAATCCTTCTTCTTCTATCGGGCGACACGTCCGGAGCCGTCGCCCCGCATCAGGTTCTCCACCTCCTTCACGGTCACCTGGTTATAATCGCCATAGATCGTATGCTTCAGGCATGAGGCCGCGGCGGCGAAATCGAGTGCCCGCTGGTCGTCGCCCTCGTAAGTCAGGAGGCCATAGATCAAGCCACCCATAAAGGAGTCGCCACCACCCACACGGTCGACGATGTGCGTGATGTCATAACGGGCGGACTCATAGAGCCGCTGACCGTCGAACAAGACTCCACCCCAGGTATTATGGTTGGCGTTAATGGAGCCGCGCAAAGTAATGATCACCTTCCGTGCTCTCGGGAAACGGGCCATCAACTGGCGGCAGACGCTCTCGAACTTGGCAGCGTCCACACGGCCCGCTGTCGCCGTCGCGTCGAAGCCCTCCGGCTTGATGCCGAACACCTTCTCGGCGTCCTCCTCATTGCCCAAGATAATGTCGCATCCCTCCACCAAGGCAGGCATCACCTCATCGGCCCGCTTGCCATATTTCCAAAGGTTCTTGCGGTAGTTCAAGTCGCACGAGACGGTCACGCCCAGACGATTCGCCGCCCGGATCGCCTCCAGGCAAACATCCGCGGCGCCCTGGCTGATCGCCGGCGTGATGCCGGTCCAATGGAACCAATCGGCTCCCTCGAATACCCGATCCCAGTCGATCATGCCCGGCTGTATCTCGGAGATCGACGAGTGCGCCCGGTCATAAATCACCTTGCTCGCTCTCGCCACGGCACCCGTCTCCAGGAAATAGATGCCCAGTCGCTCGCCACCATAAATAATATGGTCGGTCAGCACCCCGTTCTTGCGCAAGTCCTTGACGCAAGCGACGGCGATATCGTTCTCCGGCAAACGGGTGACGAAACTCGCCTCCATCCCATAATTAGCCAATGAGACCGCCACGTTAGCCTCACCTCCACCAAAAGTCGCGCTCAATTCGTTGGCCTGGGAAAAGCGCAGATAACCCGGTGTCGCCAGTCGCAACATGATCTCGCCAAATGTCACTATCTTTTTCATGATATTCGATTAAAAATTAAAGTATCGCTTCGCGTTATAATAAGAGATGTCGGCCACCATCCGCTTGATGAAGTCCATCTCGCTCACCGGCAGTTTGCCCTTCTCGATATCCTCGCCAAGCAGGTCGCACAAGATCCGGCGGAAATACTCATGCCGCGGATAAGAAAGAAAGCTCCGCGAGTCGGTCAACATTCCTACAAAGCGGCTCAACAAGCCAAGGGCCGAGAGCGCGTTCAATTGCTTACGCATGCCGTCCTCCTGATCTAGGAACCACCAGGCGGCACCCAGCTGCATCTTGCCCGGACAAGAGCCGTCGTTGAAAGTATAAGCCATCGTCGCCAGTACCTCGCTGTCTTTCGGGTTCAGGTTGTAGAGGATCGTCTTTGCCAACTTGCCCTTCTGGTCCAACTTGTCGAGAAAACGATGTCCCACCGCCGCGCAGTTCACGTCGAGAATAGCATCGAAGCCCGTATCGGGACCGATCTGCCGGAACATCCGGGTACAATTGTTGCGGATCACACTAATATGGTATTGCTGTACCCATCCCTTCTCCCAGTCGAGGATGGCCAACTCGTGCAACATGCCGCTCTTGAACTTCCGGATCTCCTCATCCGCCAGATGCTTTCCCTCCAGCAAACAGGCAAAGAACTGGCGCATCTCGCCCTCCGTATAATCCTCAGCGTAGAAATTATCCAATCCATGATCCGAGACGCGGCAACCCATCGAGGCAAAGAAATCATGCCGTGCGCGCAACGCCTCCCACAAGTCGTCGTAAGTCCGGATCTCCAGGTTCGCCGCCTCACCCAACGAGGCCACATATGCCGCGAAACGGGCCGGATCCTCAACCGCCATCAGGCGATCGGGCCGCCAGGCGGGATAAACCTTCGTCGACAGGCCCATCGTCTGTATCCGCTTATGATATTCGAGAGAGTCCGCCGGATCGTCGGTCGTGCAGACCGTCTCCACGCCACATTTTGCCATAATGGCGTTGGCACGGAAGTCCTCCGTCCGCAGCATCTCCGAACAGGTTTCGTAGATCTCGCGGGCCGTCTCCGGCTTCAGGATCTGATCGATCCCAAAGATCCGCTTCAGCTCCAGGTGTGTCCAATGATATAATGGATTGCGCATGGCGTATGGGATCGTCTCTGCCCATTTCTCGAATTTCTCGTAATCGCTCTTGTCGCCCGTGATGTACGCCTCAGGCACGCCGTTCCCGCGCATCGCCCGCCACTTGTAGTGATCGCCTCCCAACCATATTTCCGCCAAATTGCGGAACTGGTAATTCTCCGCGATCATCTTGGGATCCAGGTGACAGTGATAGTCAATGATAGGCAGCGACTCCGCAGAGCCGTGAAAGAGCGCCCGGGCCGTCTCATTTGTCAGCATGAAATTATCATCTATATACATCTTTCCAAATAGTATTATTTTTTTAACTTCGTTTGACAACAAAAGTAGATAATAAAGCCCGTGTTCGTGCACGTTTTATACAATTTATGATATTTTAATGATCAGATCCCCGATAAATCCTCCCTCCTCAAATTGATATTCCACATTTTACGAGGCTTTTCTTCGCCCTTTCTTAGCCTTATAAGCCCAGTAAATAAGGCTTTTCACCCCTGATGATCCCCACTTGGAAAGGGAAAGGCATCTTGTTAATTCTCATTAAATAACGCAAACCGTGTTCGTGCACGGAAAGATTTATTTACCTTTACGACCAAAATGAAGCTAAAAACACATTGTTAATTTAATACTATGACGACAAGAAGAAATTTCTTAAGGACAATGGCCCTGACCTCGGCAGGGATGGCAGTGGGCGGCACGTCTCATCTGCTGAACGCGAAAAGCTACAGCCAGGTCGTAGGAGCCGGCAGGAAAGTGAACATCGCCTATATCGGCATCGGTAATCGCGGCGAACAGATCATCAGCGAATTCGCTAAGACCAACCGGGTGAATGTCGTGGCCCTCTGCGACGTCGATATGGGCGCCAAGCACACCCAGAAAGTCATGGGCATGTATCCCAACGCGAAACGCTATCAGGATTTCCGCAAAATGTTCGACGAGATCGGCAACCAGTTCGAGGCCGTCGCCATCGCGACACCCGACCACTCGCACTTCGCCATCACGATGCTCGCCCTCTCACAAGGCAAGCATGTCTATGTCGAGAAGCCGATGGCCCGCACCTTCCACGAGGCGGAACTGATGATGCAGGCGGCCCGCCGTCATCCGGAAGCGGTAACACAGGTGGGCAACCAGGGCCACTCGGAGGCGAACTATTTCCAATTCAAGGCCTGGATGGACGCGGGCATCATCAAGGATGTGACCGCCGTCACCGCCCATATGAATAACTCTCGCCGCTGGCACAAGTGGGATGCCAACATCTATAAATATCCCGATAAGCAGGCCCTGCCCGATACGCTTGACTGGATGACCTGGTTGATGCAATGCGCTTACCACGATTACAACATCAATTATCACCTGGGCGACTGGCGTTGCTGGTACGACTTCGGTATGGGCGCGTTGGGCGACTGGGGTGCTCACCTGCTCGACACCGTCCATCAGTTCCTTGAGCTGGGCTTGCCCTACGAGATCAGCATGATCCGGGCAGACGGCCACAACGATTTCTTCTTCCCCTATTCGTCTACAATCCTGTTCCGCTTCGCACAACGCCGCAATATGCCGCCGGTCGACGTGACCTGGTACGACGGACTCGACAACCTGCCCCCGTTGCCACCGGGATATGGCGTCGCTGGTCTCGACCCAAGCATCCCGACCTCCAACCAGGGCGATATGAACGATACGAAACTCAACCCCGGCAAGATCATCTACAGCAAGGAGTTGGTCTTCAAGGGAGCCTCTCACGGCTCTACCCTCTCGATCATCCCCGAGGAGAAAGCGAAAGAGATGGAGAAATTCCTGCCCGAGGTACCCAAGAGCCCATCCAACCACTTCGAGAACTTCATCCGGGCTTGTTGTGGCGAGGAGAAGACCCGCTCGCCGTTCGAGATCTTCGGACCGATGAGCCAGATGTTCAGCCTTGGCGTCATCGCCCAGCGCCTGAATACTCAACTCTTCTTCGATCCGCATTCAAAACGGTTCACCAACAACGAGTTCGCCAACGCCATGCTGGCCGGCATGCCACCTCGCAAGGGATGGGAAGAGTTCTATAAATTATAATCAATCCATTAAATTTTTGAATACGACGATGAAAAGATTAATGATAGCGGCATCCCTTTTCCTGGCCGCCGGCCTGCTGCCCGGCACGATCGAGGCCCAGAAGAAATCCATTCCGGCAACCCGACTCACACCTGCCCAGCAGGCGCCAAACACCCTCTCGGTCGAGGAGGCACGCGACGGCTGGAAACTGCTCTGGAACGGCAAAGACACCGAAGGTTGGCGAGGCGCCAAACTCCAGGCCTTCCCGGAGAAAGGCTGGCGTATTGAGGATGGACTCCTGAAGGTAGAAAAAGGCAACGGGGGTGAATCGACCAACGGAGGTGACATCATCACGACCAAGAAATACCGTAATTTCATCCTGAAGGTTGATTTCAAGATCACCGAGGGTGCCAATAGTGGTATCAAGTATTTCGTCAACCCCGACTTGAACAAGGGCGAGGGTTCAGCCATCGGCTGCGAGTTCCAGATCCTAGACGACGAGAAGCACCCCGACGCGAAGCTGGGCGTCATGGGTAACCGCAAGCTGGCCTCTCTCTACGACCTGATTCCCGCTCCAGAGGACAAGCCTTTCCGCAAGGGCGAGTTCAATACGGCCATGGTAATCGTCAAGGGCAACCACGTGGAGCACTGGCTGAACGGGACCAAGATCCTGGAGTACGACCGCAACAACATGATGTGGAAAGCATTGGTCAACTACAGCAAATACCGCAATTGGCCGAACTTCGGTAACGCCGAGGAAGGTTATATCCTGTTGCAGGACCATGGCGATGAGGTTTGGTTCAAAAACATAAAGATCAAAGAATTACCATAACAATAAGCGACGGTAAGGAGGTATCTATGACATCTTCCTTACCGCCTTATTATCTTTTCAAAAGCAACACGCAAGATCATGACAGAAGACAAGCGCATCACCATCAAGGATATCGCCCAACTGGCCGGCGTCTCGAAAGGAACGGTCGACCGCGTCATCCACAACCGGGGCGAAGTCTCCGAGGCCAGCCGCCAAAAAGTGCTCGAGGTGGCTCAACGGATCGGTTACAAGCCGAACATCTACGCCTCGCTGCTCGCCTCTCAGAAAAAATACCTGATGGCTTGCCTCCTGCCCGACTATGGTCCCGGCGAATACTGGGAACGGGTGGCTCAGGGACTCGAGGCGGCACGTAAGAAATCGGAGCCTTTCAACATCGATATCCGTCTCTTCACCTACGACCTGTTTTCCATCGAGTCGTTCCAGAAAGGCTATGCCGAGATGATCGCTCACCAGCCGGACGCCATCGTCCTGGCGCCAACCTTCCGCGAAAAGGTACGGGGCCTGGTCAATGAGCTCAGCCGGAAGGAAATACCCTGTCTCCTGATCGACTCCTACCTGTCCGATTGCCCTTACCTGGCCTACTATGGCATGCCGATGTTCCAGAGCGGCTACCTGGCCGCCCATCTCCTGCTCGACCGCCAACCGGCCCAACAGGTCGCCATCTTCCGCATCCACAAGGATAAGGATGCCCTCAACAACTCCGCCGAACGCCGGCGCGAGGGGTTCATGAGCTACCTGGCGGACCATCACCTGGAATGCGACCTCATCGAGGAATACATCCACCCCTACGATTCCGATTTCAACGGGGCTGTCCTCGAGCGTTTCTTCCGGAACAATCCCGATATCCGCCACATCATCACCTTCAACTCACGTGTTCACCTGATCGCGGAGCAACTGGAACGGGAGAAACGGGAGAATACGATCCTGGTCGGTTTCGACGACCTGCCCAAGAATATCGAAGGACTGAAAAAGGGCAGCATCCAGTTCTTGATCGCCCAGCACTCAGAGAACCTGCTCTCCTACTGTGCCGACACCGTAATCAACCGGCTCATCTACCACAATCCGCCCGAGAAGCAGAATCATTTCGTGCCAATGGATATCCTGACCCGCTACAACGCGGAATACTACCGCTTCTGATCCGCCACCCGGAGCGGATCAGGACCTCCTTATTTAACCGGCTCGACATGCAGCACCACATGGGTCGCCGCTCCAAACTCCTGTCGCAACCGGCTCTCGATCTTACGGGTCAGTTCATGGGCATCGTAGACCGTCATCTGCCCATCTACCCGGATATGCGCCTCAATAGCGAAACGATTACCGATACGCCGCGTACGCAAATGATGCGGATTGCGTACCTCGGGCAATTCGGATATAATCTCCAGGATCTGCACCTCGGTCTCTTTCGGCAAAGAGACCTCCAACAGGTCTTGCACCGCGGGCAGCATCAGCCGCAACGAGACACGAATGATAAACAGGCTGACAATGACCGCCGCCAATGGATCGAGAATACGCCACTCGTCACCCAGCAAAATCGCGCCACCAATACCCAACGCTGTCCCAATCGACGAGAAGGCGTCTGAACGATGATGCCATGCGTTGGCGATCACCACCTGACTATCCTGCCGCCGACCGACACGCAACGTCAACCGAAACAACAGTTCCTTCACCACGATCGAGGCCAAAGCCGCATAGAGTGCCACAAGGCCCGGGCTCTCCAATGGAATCCCATCAACATAATGGAGCCAAATTCGGTCGCACCCGTCCCACAGCAGTCCAAAACCGACAAAAAGCAGCACTGCTCCAATGATCGAGGTGGCCAAGGTCTCATATTTACCATGCCCGTAATCATGTCCCTCATCCTCTGGACGCGAAGAGATCCGCACGAAAACGAGCACCACGATATCCGTCAGGAAATCGGAAAGCGAATGCACGGCATCGGCAATCATCGCGCTACTGTTTCCCAAAAAGCCTGCCACAAACTTGAACGTCAGCAAGCCAACGTTCACAAAAGAGCCGAAAAGGGTGATCCTCGTGATCTCCCTTTCCCGCCTGTCCATTTTCATCGTCATACCAAAACAATCTTTTTTACGCTATAAGCCGCTTTAACAGCCCTTGTGCGTCATAATATCCAATACCAGCTTATCGGTCGCCTCCATCCCCTTCGAGCCGATCGAGGTCAGATTGATAATGGAACGGTCCACATCTTCATCGATGATACCCTCCATCGGTGTCACCACCTTGTTCTCCATCGCCATCAGAGCCGAAAGCATCGCTGTCGAAACACCACTTGATACCTTCATCGCGCAACTGGGCTTGGCCCCGTCGCAGATCATCCCGGTAATGTTACCGATCATATTCTTGATGGCATAAGAGATCTGTGTCTTGCTACCCCCCATCAGATAGGTAATGGCACAACTTGCGCCCGTGGCGGCGACCACACAGCCACACAACGCGGAGAGGCGTCCCAGGCTCTGCTTGATATAGATCACCATCAGGTGGCTCAACATCAACGCACGGATCAACTGCTCCTCCGAGCAATGGATATCCTCGGCGAACGACAAGACGGGCAGCGTCGCGGCAATACCCTGGTTGCCACTACCGGAATTACTCATCACCGGGATCATGGCGCCATCCATCCGGGCATCGCAAGCGGCGGAGGTCATCGCCAGCATATGCGTATAGGGCGAGTCGCCCAGGTATTTACGACCGAAATCGCCCGCAACCGTCTTGCTGACCGTATGGCCATAGTTCCCCTTCATGGAGGCCTTGGCGGCCGCCTCGTTCAGTCGGGCCGTCTCCATGATGAAACGGATCTCATCCAGCGGCATGTTCATGGCGAAATCATACACCATCGAGAAAGAGAGACGCAAATCCTCCTCCTCTTCCCCGTTGGCCTCACCTCCGGGGTTCGCCAGCGAGTTCATAAAGACCGCTCCATCCTTCTCCAGATAGACGAAACGGGTATGCTCATGGCTGATCACCGCCGTCGCCCTCGAATTGCCGGCCCGGCAGACCACCTCGATATAGAGCTTGTCAACCTGCTCCTTCAGGTGGATCGAGATGGCCCGGTTCTCCACCAATGCCTTACCCCGCTCCAGTCCTTCCGGTGTCAAATCCTTCAGCACCTCCAGCCCATAAGCCGACTTACCGATCAGGGCACCCAGCGCGATCGCGATCGGTAACCCGACCATGCCCGTTCCCGGTATCCCGACGCCCATCGCGTTCTTCAGGATATTCGCGCTCAAGAAAACCTCGATCGTCTCGGGCGCCTGACCCAAGATCTCTGCCGCCTTGGCCGATGCCAAAGCCACCGCGATCGGCTCCGTACATCCGATCGCCGGAATCACCTCCCGATGGATCAATTTGATAATCCGCTCTTTTTCTATATTATTCATTTCCTTAATACTTTTAACCATACTTGAGAGGCAAAATTAGTTATTTTTCATGAGACGCCTTATCTCGCTTAAGAAAATCGAGTATAGATACAAGAAACCGTTTAACGACGAGCTAACGCAAAATTATCATTCCTCTTCTTACCCAAACTGATGCCCATTGATTCTCCTGACCAAATAGGTGAGTTCTTTCGTCTTTTCGTTCAAATATTGGAAACCACTGGTCAATACGATCTCAGTCTTATCATCAACAATCAGGTAACGATCATGACAATCCAACAGGATCTTCTCTTTTAAAATCCAAGCCGGACATTCTGCCTTCAGGGCATTTTGTTGTTCCAAAGAGAAACTCCCTTTATCAAATTCGATTTCTAATTTACGCTTAGGTAGGATCCCTTTTAGAATTTCAATATTATTACGTTGATTACTAAAATATTTATCATAGACAATGACCTTATTCTTGGCATCTGCGCATAATGCCTTAATATGGGAAATCGCTTTCAGACGAGAATCACTGCGTAAAAAAGTCCCACTATAATTACTCTCTATAACATCACCATTTATATTCACATACGGAAAATCCGTCCGATCCGTACAAAGAATAATCTTAAATTGGGTTATTTTGGCCAATTCTTCTAAAGATTGACTTTTATAATCACTTTTCAAAAGATTTATTCTCAACGTAGGATCAGGCTCATGGCCGATTCTCTCCAATTGAGAGATATTAGTAAGGTAAAGCGGCTTATAATAACGCAAAAGACGCTGTACCAGCTTTTCGTCATAATGCCCATTTTTCTTGAACAGATAAAATTGATCCAACAATTCATCACTCAAGACCACCGAGTAATCCACTTTTCCCATCATTCGATCTCCAACAACTCAGTTAAGGTCGCGTCAAAAAAACCACCCGGAAACGCCACGTCATATTTCCCGTTCTCACGTATATGAATAACCTGGAAAGGCTCAATAATACCCCCTTTATAATAAATGACAAGCTGGTCTGGATCTATCCGTTCATGATAAACCTCATAACGCAGTCTATTCAATAAATGCTCACAATGGGTCTCCAGTATCAATTGGATACCCGCGGAAGCTATAAAAGCAAAAAACTCACCCAGTTTCGATTGAGCTGCGGGATGCAAATGGATCTCGGGGTTCTCAATTAAGATAACATCTCCCTTTCGGGCTTGCAAACAAAGGATCAAAATCTTTACCAGATAACTCACACCTGCCCCCAACTGATTAGGAGATAAATTGGGAATACCATCACTCTTAAAACGAATTTCCACCTTTTCCTCTGTGCGTTTCTCTGTCGTCAATTCCATCGGTAAATCCAAGATATAGCCCAACCAATAATTCACTTGAGCCGCCAGCGTCAAAGAGCCTGAATATCTGACTAAAGACTCATCTAAAGCTCGGGATTTCTCACGCTCATAAGTCCCGTACAAATATCGGCCATCTACACCACATACCTGATTGTTAGACAATATGGCATCATTTTCTACTCCAATCCTATTCGCGGATAAATAAAACAGGTTTTTCTCAAACTCGGGTATGATTGCGCTGATAGATCCACTAGGTTCAATACTATAGGATTCCTGATCCAAGCGATAAACGATCGTTCCTTGTTCCGTTTCACAAGATATAAAAACCTCTTTGGCATTGACATAAATATTCCTTAAGGTCGAAAAGGCAGAAGATACACCATTCAAAAACAACATGCCATTTCGTGTCGTCTCTTTACATAACAACAAGATAGCCTGGAGCACGCTAGACTTGCCGGTCGAGTTTAAACCGGTAAGGATCGTGATCGGTCTCAACTCGAGATCCTCACTCTTGATATTCTTAAAGCCTCTCAGGGCTAATTTCTTTATCATCTTATAATAACTTAGTTAAAATTTGAAGTCTCGCTTCCCAACTCCTACTCGAATCCACACTGCCCTTACAAAAACCCGACTCATCCAATTCCCGCTTGACCGCATGAATCCGTTCCTTAATAAACTCCCGTTTCTCCAAATCCTCATTCAACAAGAAAAGCAACGTCAACGACTCCATCAAAGGCATATTAATCGGACGCCTTTTTGACCCTGTCGATTCAAAACGAAACGCGTCCTCTCCCAATAGATCGAAAATCCTTTCATAAGCCTTCTCAAACAAGCGAACTAAAGTTTCTTTCTTTTCCTTATCCAAATACTTGTTCAGGAAAATCATCGTCTTTGCCAGATAATCATCTATATCGCTCTTATACACCAAGGGTTGCTTGGTATCCGGATCAATCAGGATTTGCCGCTCATAAAAATAAAAAGCGACCGCCCTTAAAGCGACATAACGATCTTTCATCCTCTTTGGACTGATACCATGCCCCGTCACTCTCTTAAAAGCTTTCGATTCCGCGATTTCCTTAATAAGGTCGGTCGCCATTCCCCGATAGAGGGCATTACGCATCTCCTGACTGTTAAGATTAGTGCCTCCTCTGTTCACCCGGTCAAAAATATCATACTTAACCCTCTCTGGTGTAGGTGGCTGAATGATGTAAAAGAACAATTGATAATCCTCGAATATACCTTGCAATTTTAGATCCAAGTCCTTAAAAAACTTGCCATTGAGTTTACGTAAGATATTAAGCTCCTTCAAGGCGAACTTGTTGTTCAGGAAATCAAGTAAAGCGGTAATCCGCTGTCTGCCATCGACAACCTGTTTGGTTCCATCCCTCATCTCAAACAAATACATTACAGGAATGGGGATTCCCATCAAAACAGATTCCACTAATTCCATTTTCTGCCTGGATTCCCATACGGCGTTCCGCTGAAAATCTGGATCAATCACCAGTTCTTTCCGACTTTCACAAAGTCGTTTTACATGCAATATACTATATTGCTCCCGCACGATCCGAACCTCCGCGTTAGGATAAATATCCAGAGAATCATTCTGATCCATGTCCAGACCAGATTCACTCTCCAAACGTTCATCAGCTCCATTAGCCATAACTACAATGTATTTGATTGTATCGCAAAAATAGCAAATTTATTTCAGCCGACACTCGTTCGTCTCTCATTATCGAACACAAAAAACCGCCAGGCCCCTCTCACGAGGGCTCCTGGCGGTTCAAATCAACATCTGAATCCGATAAGTCTCTTACAGGCTACCACCACCCGTATGCTGACGGTTGGATGTAGTGACATTTATCGAGACATCACTGTAATTAGTGATCGTAGCAGAGCTTCCCAATGTGGAGATCGTGGCGGTAATCACCTTCTGGGTCGCCGAGATCTCCAGCTTCGTACCAACCGGCAGCGTGACGTTCACCGGATACTCACGGTCTACGGTGGTATTGGCGGCGGCATACAGTTGGGCCAGTTTCTCCACCAAAAGGCCGGTCAGCTTATCCGAAGCGCTAGTTGTCACCTCCGTTCCCGCCTTGAAAGAATAGGGCACTGAGGTCACATTCACATCTTGAGCGCCATACAGGTTATCCCAAATACTTTGGGTAAACGAGATCGGGTCGTTCTTTTCCTGAAGCGTATAGTCAATATTGACAAACACGCCATAGGTCGCGAACTCATCCGCCTCAACGACGATCTCATCGCCATCCTTGGTCCACTTGGCAGCGCTCCATTGGCCATCCTTATATCTTCTCACCTCAGCGCCGCTCACCAGCTGGTCGCCCACATCCATGCGCAACTCCATGGGCTCATTCAGGGTAGCACCCTCAACGTTGCATTTCAGTTCCGAGCCGGTCAACAGGGTCTCGGCGGAAGCCTTCGTACCCAGCGCCGCACTACGCTCAGCCCCGGCAATCGAATAGACCGGTCTCATATCGATCACCACCTCTTCACCTTGGGCTACGTCACTAACGGCGTTAGCGGGCACCACCGTAGTGATATTGACGGCAGCGACCTCGTTACCATTCAAGGTTTCCGTAGTTACACTGGCTGAAGTTGTCTCTGTTGCCGACACGGCGATATGCTCCACCAAGTCAGCGGCCAAAGCCACGTTCCAGATATAACGTTGCATCACCTCCGCATCCTCTACGGTCACGTTGCCCTCGGCGGTCTGTTTACCTTCGGCCTCTACGGTCAGGCTGTAAGCCCCCGGCTGCACCTCCTCAAACAGGTAGATACCATCCGCGTCGGTCTGCACCGTTTTGGTGCCGGCATTACTGTCTGTCATGGTTACCGTCGCCCCAGCGATGACATCGCCACTCTTGTCGGAGACGATTCCACCAATCGTGCTAGCTACCGAGGCCACCACAGGAGGCGTCACATCACTATAATCCGGGTCATCGCTGCCACAGGCAGTGCCCCCCAACAGCATACTTACGGAGAACGCGCCCAGCATTCCCCACTTCATAAAGCTTTTCATTTTTGTTAATATAAAATTAGAAATGAAACATTGTTCAATGCCCCTTGCGGGACATCTCCCGTGAATTAAAACAAATTCATCTGAAAGCGCGGCCCGCCCGAGAAATACCGCCCGTTCTGCGGGGCCGCCAAACAAAAAAAGGAATATTAAAATATTGTGTCCTACTCAATATCAACAAGAAAGTCCTCTATAGACAATGCTATTAGCGAACTGTTTCATCGGTTATGGCCATGGTTATGGCTACATTTTTATTCTACGCAAGTGTCATTCAATTTTCGCAACCGCTCTATCATCCGCCGTAAACTATCTGAGTTCTCCTTGGCGGTTTCCACATTCCAATCCTTCTCTATAAAAGGCACAAGAGTCGTATTATACTCTTTCCCCTTACAATTCTTGCCGCTTGTTCCCACTCGTTCCCGAATATCCTTTTTATTGGATTCAAAAGCCAACGTATGAGTCAAAAAATAAGAGGCCTTTAATGGTATCTTCATCTCTTTCAGAGGTTTCCTTCCTCCCTGTTTTTGAAGTTCCGATGATGGCATCTTCTCAACCGCCACGCCAAGGTATTTCGCGAAACCCTCCCTGTCCGCCATCAACCAAGCCTCGGCTTCATCAACAGCAATGTTGACTATAAAATGGTCCTCTTGCTTTATTCCATCCAGCAATCGCTCCTTTGCGGTCGGCGCGCAATTCTCAGCGTCTAAATCCGTCAACAAGATAACCGGAACCTTTGATGAAAGATTATTGAAATTTTCGATTTTCTTTTTCAATTCCCCTCCTCTGGCAGGAAGTTCATTCTTCACCCTTAAATTAGGGGCATACTCCGCCAAAGTCCGGCGGATAATCGCCTTAGTCACCTCATCCTCTCCAGCCAGATAGACCTCTCTCATTCTTAGTCCTCCCTTATTTCAACCGACCCGAGGTCCTGAATCTGATCCGGGCGAGACAAGGGCAACACGGCATCCGCCATGGAAAAACCGGCACCTAAGACATCCCGAATGTCACTTATATTCGAGACATTCTCTGCCAATGTCCCCTCATTCCCGTTCGTCAGCAAAATCACCTCCCGCTCATCTATGCCATTATTCGCCAAAATATCATAACTATGCGTCGTAATGATAAGTTGCCTGTGTTTATAGCGTTGTAATTTGGCCAAGAATTCAGGCAACTGCGCTACCACGCCGGGATGTAGGTTAATTTCAGGCTCTTCCAATAAAAGAATCCCTTTTGCCGACAAGACAGCGAACAAGAACCCGATCAATCTTAAGGTCCCATCAGAGAATTGCCGTTCCGTCTGCCGACTGCCCTGCGCTCTCCAATGCTGATATTTGGCCTCCAAATGATAAAACCCCTTATCATCCCTCACGAAGGTCAGGTTATCCAATTGCGGGACTGCCCGTCTTAAGACCTCATTGATCAAACACAGATACTTATTTCGCGTAGCCTCATTCAACTTGGCCAAATCCGACAGGAAATTCCTGCCGTAATAATCATCTTTATAGCCTCCTCCATTGGAATTCGACTCCCGCACAAGTTGAGGTATAATATTCAAATATTGTATATTTTGCAAGGCCTCTTTCAAATCAAAAAAATCCTTACTGGTCACGGCCTGTTCCAAGTGCGTGTATTTCAGGGTTTCTTTGGTCTCTCCATCCGAGAGTTCCGTACGGTCCAAAAGATATCTATCCTCCGGGATCAGGAAGACCTTCTCATAATTCACCGTTACCTCATTGGTTAAAATGCCGCCACCACTATGCTTAAAACTGAGCGCATATCGCCACTTGTCTTGCCGTCCATCACTCAACGTCACCTCCAAAGCGACATCCGTCCGCCGTCGTGCCGCTAAACATCGGATTCGTTTAATGCCACCCCGATCATCTACAGCCTTTTGCAGACCACCTCCCGTTTTCACGATATCTTTCAAGAAACGGATCGCGTCCAAAAAGTTAGACTTTCCGGTCGCGTTCGCGCCCACAATAAAACAACGCTCGGTTAAAGAGACAGAACATTCATGAAAATTCTTCCAATTATACAGTTTTAAACTTGAGATTCTCATCACCTACACTTGACATTATTCGCGAACATACACAAAATAAATGTATTTTTCTCCCGTGAATTAAAACAAATTCATCTGAAAACGCAGTCCGCCCGAGAAATATCGCCCGTTTTGCAGGGCCGCCTGGATAAAGAGGTGCTTCCACAACAGGCAATCCACCCCCACATTCACGTCGTTGCCCGTATATTCCACCATCGCCCGGCAGTTGGAAGCGAAAGCCGGACGGTAGGTCACGCCACCCACCACGCCATTCCATTTGCGGTTATCATCCGAACCGTAACGCCGATAGGTTAAATGAAAACCCAGCTCATGCCCACCGGGACACCAATGCTTGGTGGCGGCGATATAATAATTCTTAAATAAAGCGCCCTCTTTATCCAAACTCGAATCCGACCGCCCCGGATCCTGTGTACCAAGAGCAATCGCGGGCCAATATTTTCCTTCCTTCAAAGGGCGTACCTTCACGGCGAAATGCCGATCTTTATGATAAAAACCGACTCGTTGAGTTGGGTCTCCCCCCTTATATCCCTTTTGCAGAGTACACACATAGGCCAACTCTATCCAAGGGAAAGGGGTAATCGCTAAATAATGATTATAAGAATGATACCTTGTCCCCCTAAAATTATTGAGATTTTCCGGCAGGAACTCCCGGTTCAGGAAACTTACCCCGATTCGGGCATCCCCCTCCGGTGCCATCTCCGCCGTCGGCACATGGATCATGCCGGTAATCCCCGTATACTCCTGGGCATGGAGCGCACAAGCCAACAACAGCCCAACCAACAGGCAAACAACCATCCGTCTCATGGCGCCACCTCCTTCTCCGCTTTCGCCTTGATCTGGAAGTCGGGTGCCATACGGTTGCTGCCCCAACGCAGGCGGTCGCGGTCGAACCATCCCTCCCGCTCGTTCTCCTCCGGATCGGTCGTATACATCCGGTTCGTGTAGGGATCCGCCATCACGTTATAGGTCAAGCGAAAATTGGAGGCTGGCCTGAAGTTTACCGTCCGCCGGGTACGGCGGTAAGGCGGGATCATCACCACCACCTTAAAGCCCCCGTTCTCGCCCCCTTGGTCGCTGTAGGAGGCGAACAGCCCAACAGAACAATGCTTGAAATGGCGCATACATTCACCTACGACGCCATAATCCTCATAAAGGAAACGGCCCCCCCGCACCCGGAACTGCGTGTTCCAGCGGTTCAGGTAAACATCCGCGCCTATGAGGGCGGTCACCCGCTCCGGCGTGCTCGCCTCCCAGCCGGCGGCCATCGAGCAATAGCCCGTCAAGCCCGCCTGCGCCTCGAAGGCGAGCCAGTCGTTGGCGATCCACATCGCCTTCAGGTCCAGGCCATACCGCTCGTCGCTGAAGAGGCCGCCGCTCAGCTTCAGGAAATAACGCTCCTTGAAGTAAAACTCCTTCGAGAGCAGCACCATGTTGAGCCGTATCCGCTTGTAGCGTTCCCCATAGTCGTTATAGACCGGGATCAACGCCTGCGCCGCCACCTGCCATTGCTTCCCCATATTCCATTTCACGCCGGGGGTCAGGTTGATCAGGAACTCATACAGCTTGTCGAAAGTAATATCCCGGTAATTGAGATCCACCCCCATAAAAAGATCCACCTGCCCGGCGGGCACGGTCGGTTGAGAGAATCCCACCTCCGTCCGTAGGCACAAGCAGATCAATATCAGCAAACAAAGTCTTCTCATTTTGATAACCTGTAATTCTCCAGAAAAATGACAAAATCTATCATTTTATCACGCTTGCCCCACATACCAGTCATACATCTTTCGGACCCCCTCCTCGATCTCAATCCGGTGGTGCCAGCCCAACCGGTGGAGCTTGCTCACGTCGGTCAGCTTGCGCATCGTGCCGTCCGGCTTGGTCGGATCGAAGCGGATCTCGCCCCGGAAGCCCACCGTCCGGCGGATCAGCTCCGACAGCTGGGCGATGGTCAGCTCCTTGCCCGTACCGATATTGATGTGGCAGTTCCGGATCTCCCGGTCGCCCGGGCTGAAAGTATCCTTGAAGTCCACCCGCTCCATCACGAAGACGGTCGCGTCCGCCATCTCCTCGCTCCAGAGGAACTCGCGCAATGGCTTGCCCGTTCCCCATAGGGCCACATGGTCGGCATGGATGCCATACCTGTTCAGGATATCAACAACCACCTTTTCCGGAGCCGAGCCATCGACTCCCTCTATCGGCCGCTTGTCCAGATCGAGGCGGACGGCCGACCAATCGCCCTCGCCCAGGCACTTGGCCAAGTGGATCTTGCGCACCATCGCCGGCAGCACGTGGCTGTTCTCCAGATGGAAATTGTCGTTCGGCCCATAAAGGTTGGTGGGCATCACGGCGATGTAGTTGGTGCCGTATTGCAGGTTGAAGCTCTCGCACAGCTTCAGGCCGGCGATCTTGGCGATTGCGTAAGGCTCGTTGGTATATTCCAGCGGCGAGGTCAACAGGGCCTCCTCCCTCATCGGCTGCTCCGCGTCGCGCGGATAGATGCAGGTGCTGCCGAGGAAGACCAGTTTTCTCACCCCGTGCCGGTAGCTCTCGCCGATCACGTTCTGCTGGATCTGCAAGTTCTGGTAGATGAAATCGGCCCGATAGAGGCTGTTGGCCATGATGCCGCCCACATGGGCCGCCGCCAGGATCACGTATTCCGGCCGCTCCTCGTCAAAGAACCGTCTGACAGCCACCCCGTCGAGCAAATCCAGCTCGGCGTGCGTGCGCCCGACCAAATTCGTATAGCCCTTCTCCTGAAGGTTCTTATAGATGGCCGAGCCCACCAGTCCCCGGTGGCCCGCCACGTAGATTTTCGCGTTCTTGTCGATCATGATGCCACTCTCCTATTCCTCCTTGTCCAGTTGCGCCTTCAGGTGCAGCTTCTTCACGAACTTCATGTCGTGCTTCACCATGATTTTCACCAAATCCCCGAACGAGGTCTTGCGCGGGTTCCAGCCCAGCTTGGTACGGGCCTTCGTCGGGTCGCCCAGCAACTGCTCCACCTCCGCCGGGCGGAAATATTTCGGGTCGACCTCCACCAGGACCTTTCCCGTCGCCTGGTCGATACCCTTCTCGTCGACGCCCTCGCCTTCCCAGCGCAGCTCGATGCCGACCTCATGGAAAGCCAGCGTACAGAACTCGCGGACCGTATGATACTCACCCGTAGCGATCACGTAGTCCTCCGGCTCATCCTGTTGCAGGATCAGCCACATGCACTCCACGTAATCCTTCGCGTAGCCCCAGTCGCGCAAGGCGTTCAGGTTCCCCAAATAGAGCTTGTCCTGATAACCCTGGGCGATCCGGGCCGCCGCCAGCGTGATCTTGCGGGTGACGAAGGTCTCGCCCCGCCGCTCCGACTCGTGGTTGAAGAGGATGCCGTTGACGGCGAACATCCCGTAGCTCTCCCGATAATTCTTCGTGATCCAGAAGCCATACTGCTTCGCCACGCCATAAGGCGAGCGGGGGTAGAAAGGCGTCGTCTCCTTTTGGGGAACCTCCTGCACGAGGCCGAACAACTCAGAGGTCGAGGCCTGATAGATCTTTGTCCGCTTCTCGTAACCCAGAAGGCGTACCGCCTCCAGCAAACGCAACGTGCCGATAGCGTCGGCCTCGGCCGTATATTCCGGCACGTCGAAAGAGACCTTCACGTGGCTCTGCGCCGCCAGGTTATAGATCTCGTCCGGCTTCACCTCGCGGATGATGCGCACCAGAGAACTAGAGTCGGTCATGTCGCCCCAGTGCAAGTTCACCAGGCGCTTGTTCTTCATGTCGCGTACCCACTCGTCGAGGTAGAGGTGCTCGATGCGGCCCGTGTTAAAAGAGGAGGAGCGGCGCATGATACCATGCACCTCATAACCTTTCTCGATCAAAAACTCCGCCAGGAACGAGCCGTCCTGACCCGTGATGCCGGTAATTAAAGCTGTTTTATCCATTTTTTGTAATCATCCTTAAGTTAAAAAGCTCGTCTTTTGTATTCTTCATATAAAAAACAAGTTCTGTTTTAAATATGGTAAATCTTCTCACCATCTAGCTGAATAACATTACAGCAATCCAAGATAACCTTACCACGCAGTTTTTCTTGATTTTCCACAATTTGCTTATGCTTCACCATGATTACCACAAGATCCACATCCGCAAGGAATGTATCTAAATCGTGAAACTGATTCTTCACCATATCTTTCTCGATAAACGGGTCATAAACTTTTAGCGGACGGGCAAGATGCCTTTCTTGCACCTCTAGCATTTGAAGTGTAGGACTCTCTCGGCAGTCATCAACATTTTCCTTATAAGTAAGTCCGTAAAGCCCTACCTTACGGTTATCAGTTATACCATTCTCCTGCATAATCTCATAGATGCGATTCAACACAAACTCCGGTTGCCCATCATTTGTTTTCATTGACTCATCTATTACTTTGCACAAGCGTGGATAATCACCTACCAAAAACCATGGGTCAACAGAGATACAATGACCACCCACACCAGGTCCAGGCTGGAGGATATTGACGCGAGGATGCATATTACATATCTTTATAATCTCATACACGTCCATATTATCATGACGGCAGATTCTTGACAATTCATTGGCAAAAGCGATGTTCACTGCACGGAACGTATTCTCTACAACCTTGGTCATCTCCGCTGTTCGGATTCCGGTCACCACAATCTCTCCCTGACAAAACGAAGCGTAATATTCTTTTACTTTTTCACCAATCTCCCTTTTATCCGCACCTATTGTACGGTTATTGTGTATAAGCTCATACACCATATTACCAGGAATAATACGCTCTGGGGCATGAGCGAGGTTGATATCCTTTCCTATAATGAAACCCGCCTCCTCGACAGCCGGACGTATGAAACGGTCAATTGTACCGGGAGAAACGGTTGATTCAATGACGATAGTAGCTCCTTTAGGACAAACCTCCAATACGTTCTTCACCGCTTCCACGACATAACAAGCATCCACTTTTTTTGAGAACTTATCATAAGGTGTTGGTACGCTAATAATGTACATATCCGTTTTCTGATATTCTGTAGTAAATTGAATACCAGCCTTCAATGCCGTATCAAAGAGTTCATCAAGCCCCTTTTCCTTGAATGTGGTCCTTCCGGCATTCAAAGTAGCTACCAGCTCTTTGTTGTAATCCGTACCAATTACCTCCACACCATGTGAGGCCATCATAAGCGCAGTGGGCAATCCGATGTAGCCCAATCCAATTACATTAACCATGTCGTTTCAATTTTTTTAGTTCTATCAATTCTTTTACGATTCTTTCGCAAGCCTTCCCGTCACCGTAAGGATTTACAGCTTGACTTATCTGTTTGTACTAAACATCATAGAGGTAACGTTACGGCTTATCATATGCCGATCGATCTACTATGGTCAAGGGCTGTATATGTTATGAGAACGCAATCCGGCCTCCACCCTTTTCGGGACTTTCTGAGTTCTTTCATTGGTGGAGCCTGCCTGATTACTTCCGGTTGGTACCGAAGATCAACATTGCTCTTTTCTCTCTTATATTTACTTATATTTTTTTAGTCATCAACCACCAAGCATACTTCACTAAGTGAATCTGACGCTTTATTCTTTTTGGTTCCTTTATTAGCCGGTAAACATATTCCAAATTATGATCTACCCACCATTGAGGAGCTCGTTTTACATACCCCGTATAGACATCAAAACTTCCACCCAAGCCTTGATAGATCGCGGGATGCCGTTCGGCCATTTCTTCCATCAGCAATTCCTGTTTTGGCGAGCCCATCGCCACAAAAACCACATCCGGTTTCTTGATGGCGATATCGTCCAACAAAGCCTGTCGCTCCTCTTCCGATCGGATATAACCATTCCGATAATTCACGATATGAATTCCGGGAAACTCTTTTCTTAGCTTGGCGACAGTTGCCTCAATGACGGTTTGTTTACTTCCAACCAAATAAAAACTTCTCTTTTGAGGCGACAAAGCAGCCACCAACTTTAGCCACAATTCACATCCGGCTATTTTGACCACCTCGCCATGCCCCCGTTTTTTCATGGCTAAAACGGCCCCAAAACCATCGCAATAACCAATATTCCGGTTAATGATCTCTCGGGTCTGATCGGTCGCATGCAGGATTTTTTCGGCATTAATGGCTACCAGGATTCCCTTTTCCCTCTCCACATGCGTTAAAAGTTGATCGAACGAGGTAAAGGGATAGACCTTCACCCCATTCAAGCTCACACGATTATCTTTCATTCCATCTCATTTTATTCCTACCACGATTTTTCTATCCTAACCGATAGAGCAACGCATTCACGATCCGTCCACAAGCCTCTCCATCCCCATAGGGATTGACCGCCTGGCTCATTGCCGCATACGCTTGCGGATCATCAAGCAGTTGGGAAACCTCACTCACGATCTTCTCATAATCTGTCCCGACCAGTTTTACCGTGCCCGCGTCAAGCGCTTCCGGTCGCTCTGTCGTGTCGCGCATCACCAGGACCGGCTTGCCCAATCCTGGAGCCTCTTCCTGAATACCGCCACTATCAGTCAAGACGATCGTCGATTTCTCCATCAGATAGACAAAACTCAAGTATTCCAATGGTTCGATAAAGAACAGGTTTCCTGCCTCTCCCCAACCCTCTCCCGAGGAGAGGGAGTCAAGACCCTCAAACACTTGCTGGATAGGCCTGCGCACATTGGGATTCAGGTGCATCGGATAGACAAAATCCACATTCGGATACCGATTGGCTAAATCCCGGATAGCTGTACACATATGGATAAAACCCTCACCAAAATTCTCACGCCGGTGTCCGGTAATCAGGACCAACCGACGTCCGCCATCCAAACGACCAACATCATATCCCGCCTCTTTTAAGATATTGGCCAATTGAGCATCCAGCGTTTGGTCTTGCTTGATCTTATCGACCACCCAATAAAGCGCGTCAATCACCGTATTCCCCGTCACCAGGATCTGCTGGTCCGGGATCGCTTCCCGCATCAGGTTCTTCCGGCTTAAAGGGGTAGGCGCAAAGTGAAACGAGGCGATCCGTCCGGTGATCAGGCGGTTCATCTCCTCCGGCCAAGGGCTATAGATGTTGTGCGTGCGCAACCCCGCCTCCACATGCCCCACAGGGATCTGTTGATAAAATGCGGCTAAAGCAGCGGCGGTCGAGGTCGTCGTATCACCATGCACCAAGACCACATCCGGCTTGACTTCTCGCAAAACATCACGCATACCCAACAGAACACGCGAAGTCACGTCATAGAGATCCTGCCCCGCCTTCATGATGTTCAGGTCAAAGTCAGGTTTAATCTCAAACAGATCCAACACCTGATCAAGCATCTGCCGATGCTGGCCGGTGACGCAAACAACGGTTTCGATCCGATCCGATTGCTCCTGGAATTTCTTGACCAAAGGAGCCATTTTGATGGCTTCGGGACGTGTCCCGAAAACAAGCATGATTTTTTTCATTAAAATGTCTGATTTATATGTCTATTTAATAGATAGCAAGAGATCGCGTGAAACATAAAAGCGTTGCTCCAACGCATATACGAAATCTTAGAGCTAATGCCCGGTTTTAACTGATAATAAAAGTACCCCTTCCTATCCTGCATATTTCGAATCGCCCAATCCAGCACCTTATCCGCTAATGAGCCATACGCATCCATCTTATGCAAACGTGAAAGGGTGATCAACAACTGACCCGGACAATGGATGTCAATCGGATAGGTCCGATTGTCGTAATATTTAGGTGTTCCATCCGGCTCAAAAAAATGTTCGATATAATAGTTAAATCCCTTTTCAATATACGCTTGAAAACTTTTGTCACCCGTCAATTCCTGATAAGCGATCAAAGCGTCTAGATTGTAACCCGTATGGAAACTATCTACCCAATTCTGAATAGGCAGCATCCCATAAACCCAAGCACCATCACTTCGTTGCCCCGCGCAACACGCCTTGATCGACTGTTCCGCCAGCAGGGCATATTCTTCTTTTTTCGTATAATGATAGCAATAGCTCAAAAGCCTTGCGCCTAACAATGAGGCATTAAATACGGTATCATTCCCGGGGAGCGGACTATAAGAGAATATAAAACCATCATGATAC
>DGYMR06203__coassemble_661_pt1 | contig 40998 bp, 27 predicted proteins | sample DGYMR06203__metabat2_low_PE_012 | metagenome-assembled genome bin DGYMR06203
GGAAGCTTTCGCAACCTGCGAAACGGCCACGCGCTCCGCGGGAAGCTTTCGCAACTTGCGAAATGGCCACGCGCTCCGCGGGAAGCTTTCGCAACTTGCGAAAAAGCATCCTCGCCAGAGGGCCTTTTTTCGCAACTTGCGAAAAAAGGGCAGTTATGGGGCAGCGACTCCTCCTGGGTCTTTGCCTGCTCCTCCTGACATTCATCGGTGCCGGCTGTTCGACCACGAAAAACCTGCCCGAGGGCGAAGTTCTCTATGAGGGCATCAAGCGTGTCACAATCGCGGAGCAGGACCCGAGTGACGATGGCGAGAACACCGTCAGCGAGATCAACGCCGCCCTGGCCTATCCGCCCAACAACGCGTTGCTCGGTAGCTCATCGATCCGGATCCCCCTGCCCGTCGGCTTGTGGGTCTACAATGCCTTTGTCAACAAGAAAGGGAAAGTGGGGCAATGGATCTTCAGGAAATTCGCCGCCAAGCCGGTACTGATCAGCACCGTCAACCCCGAGGTGCGGGTCAAGGTGGCCCAGAACCTGCTGAGGGAATATGGCTATTTCCAGGGCAGTACCGGTTTCGAGATCCTCGCGGACGAGAAGAACCCCCGCAAAGCGAAGATCGCCTACGAGATCCACATGGGCAAGGCCTATACGCTCGACGATATTCGTTATACCCGAATGCGCCGCCGGACAGACTCCATCATCCAGTCGACCGCCGCGCTCTCCAAGCTGAAGGTCGGCGACAATTTTAACGTCGTTCGCCTGCAGGAGGAACGAGAACGTATCGCCGCCCTGCTCAGGGACAACGGTTATTTCTATTACCGCCCTGACTTTATCACCTACGACGCCGACACATTGCTCTCGCCGGGCAAGGTTTCCCTGCGGGTCAAGCCCAAAGAAGGTTTACCCATCCGGGCGCTTCGTCCCTGGCGAATCGGCGACATCTCGCTCCACCTGTCCGGTTACCAGAACGAGCCCCCGACCGACTCGATCCGCTACAAGGATCTGACCATCCATTATGAGGGGAAACTCCGCGTGCGCCCCAAGGTGATTTATGACCGGCTCTTCTTCAAGAGCGGCGAGCTCTACTCGCAAGACAAGCAAGAACAGAGCCAGACCGCCTTGTCTCGTCTCGGCATCTTCCGCTACACGGATATGCAATATACGCCCCGAGACACGACGCGCCGGCAAGACACGCTCGACCTGCGCATCAACGCCACCTACGACCTGCCCATCGATGGCGAGCTGGAGGTTAACGTCACCAGCAAAAGCAACGACCAAGTCGGTCCGGGTGCCGTCTTCAGCGTGACCAAACGCAACATTTTTGGCGGCGGCGAGACCTTCAATGTCCAGATGAAAGGCTCCTACGAATGGCAGACCGGCAATAAGCTCGACAATAACAGTTCCAAGATCAACAGCTACGAGTTGGGCTTGAGCACGACGCTTAAATTCCCACGGATCCTCTTCCCCGTACCGTTCCAACTCAGCAACAAATACCCGTCGAGCACCTCGTTCCGAATCTATGCGGATCAGATGAACCGGGCCCGTTTCTTCAAGCTCCTGGCCTTTGGTGGCGAATCGTCGTTCGAATTCCAACCCTCGGCGACCTCGCACCACTCGATCATACCATTCAAGCTGACGTTCAACCTTCTGCAAAGCACGACCGCCGAGTTCGACAGTATTACCGATGCCAACAAGGCGCTCAAGAAGAGCTTGCAGGACCAGTTCATCCCGGCTATGGGTTATACCTATACATACGACGACTCGCCCATCACCACGAAAAAGCATCACATCTGGTGGCAAGCGTCGATCACGCAAGCGGGCCTGTTGATGAACAGCGCTTACGCCATCGCTGGAAACAAATTCACCAAAGAGGGCAAATCCCTTTTAGGCAACCCCTTTGCGCAGTTCATCAAAGGAACCGCTGAATTCCGGTATAACCATCAGCTGGCCCCAAAACATCATTTGGTCGGCCGCATCATGGCGGGCGCCATCTACAGCTATGGCAATGCCCGGACCTCGCCTTATAACGAACAGTTCTATATCGGTGGTGCCAACAGTATCCGCGCCTTCACGATCCGCAGCATCGGTCCGGGCCGTTTCCACGTGAACAACGAGGACAACGCCTATGCCTATATCGATCGGACCGGCGACCTGAAGTTCGAAGCGAACCTGGAATATCGATTCCCCATCCTGGGAGACCTGGAAGGCGCGACCTTCCTCGATTGCGGTAACATCTGGTTGCTCCGAGAAGATCCCGAACGCCCCGGTGGTCAACTCAAATGGGGCAGTTTCCTCAACGATTTGGCTTTAGGCACGGGCGCCGGACTTCGTTACGTACTGCCGTTTATCGTCATCCGCTTCGATGTGGGTATCGGTCTGCACCTGCCCTACGAGACAGGCAAGAGCGGTTACTACAACATCCCACGCTTCAAGGATGGAATGGGTTATCATTTAGCGATCGGCTATCCGTTTTAAACCATTTTTTTATACTTTCGCGGAAAACGACAGACAGATTATGGGAAACTTTTTTACGTCGCTCTTCTCATCTAATAAAGGAGAGGAAAACAACAAGGAAAAAATCGAGCAAAAGAATTTCGACATACTTAAATATGATGGTGTCCGTGCGCAAAAGATTGGCAAGCACGCCTATGCGATCAAATGTTTCAACGAGGCGTTGAACCTGCAGGAGGATTTCGAGACTCTGGGATTCCTCGTCACCTCCTACACCGTCACCAACCAACTGGAAGAGGCATTGGAGGCGGCCAGCCATATGGTTGGATTAAATCCAGACAACACGGGAGCCCGACTCACACGAATCCAACTCCTGTTCATGCTCGACCGCGACAAAGAGGTTATCGACGATTGCCAACACATCATACAAGCTGAACCCGAGAATTACATCGCCTTTTACCAAATGGCCAAAGCCAAACGGGCGACAGGCGACCAGTTCGGCGCTATTGCCGACCTTACGAAAGCGATCACGCTCAAGGAGGATTTTCCGAATGCCTATCTCTTGAGGGCGGAGATCCTGAAAGATATGCGTCAGGCGGAAGAGGCGCTCAAAGATGTCGAGCAAGCGATCCAACTGGCACCGGAAGAGGAAAACGGCTTCTTGCTAAGAGGCAAAATTCACATGATGCTTGGCGACACGGAAAAGGCACAAGCCGATTTCCAGCAAACGTTGGAGCTGAACCCGTTCAATGAGGAGGCGCAACTCTTGCCCATCCAGCTCCAGATTAATGAGGGAGAATACGCAGAGGCCATCAAAGCCCTGGACGAGATCATCGAGAACAATCCCGAATTCGCGAAAGCCTATGAATTGAGAGGACAGGTCAAAAACCTGAGAGGCGATAAGGCTGGCGCTTTCGAGGATCTTAAAAAAGCGGTCGAATTGGACCCCAACGGCGATGTTGCCCAAAAGATGAATGGCCAACATTCCAATTTCGACAACCTCTATCAAGGCGGACTATTCTAGAAAATAAGGATTTTCAAGCTAAAAAAGCGCATAAACCTTTTGATTGTCAAAAAAAGGATATATCTTTGCAGCCCGAATTGGTATAGACAAAATATAATAATAAATAGAATAGAAAGATGAAAAGAACATTCCAACCTTCTAACAGAAAAAGAAAGAACAAGCATGGCTTTCGTTCAAGAATGGCCACTGCGAATGGTCGTCGAGTTTTAGCGGCACGCCGTGCGAAAGGAAGAGCTAAATTGACTGTATCAGACGAGTACAACGGATAATTCAAGTCCGGAATCAGAAATAAGGGAAGTAAAGGTTTTCATTGAGAGCCTTTACTTTCTTTGTTTTTGGGCCATATCTACTTAAAGGAATAGGTTATCTCTCTTTTTTTACCTAATTTTGGGCCGTCCTGAAACAAAATTCCGAATGAAAGATTTTTTATTGAAACTGATAAAAAGCCCGATCGTCGTCAACCTCCTGTTGGCGATTATCCTTACCATAGCGATCATTATTGGTACGCTTCAATGGCTAGACCATTATACCTTGCACAACGAGGCTGTTGTTGTTCCCGATGTCAAGGGGCTGACGCTTGATGAGGCGGACGAGTTCTTCAAGAACAGCAAGCTGCGCTATAACGTGGTCGACTCCGTCTTCTCGAAGGATGTCGCACCGGGTGCTATTGTTGAGTTGGTGCCTGTCGCCGGATCGAAAGTCAAGGAGAACCGCATTGTTTTCGTTACGATCAATGCCCAGACCTCCCAAATGGGTAAAATTCCCGAGATTCAAGACCTGTCTTTCCGACAAGCATACGCGCTCTTGCGCTCCATCGGATTCTCATCGGTCGAGATCGAATACGTCGCGGGCGAATATAAGGATTTGGCCGTAGCGGTCGAATTAAACCAACGCCCGTTGTCTAAGGGCGAGTACGTGCCACTTAACGCGCCACTCACCTTGAAGATCAGCAGCGGCGACCCCAATATGCAACCTGATTCCCTTTCGTTGGACAGCATACCTGTCGAACCACTCGACAGCGACGTGGAAAATTGGTTTTAACGATGATAGACTTCCTGGATGAGATAGACGACGAGCAAACGGATGATTTGCTCCAACCCGAAGGTGAAGGACTTCCCGACGGACTGTATGAGCATTTCCGCTTCGTGGCGGACAAAGGGCAATCGCTGATCCGTGTCGACAAGTTTCTGGTCGACCGCATGATGGGCGCTACCCGCAACCGTATCCAACTGGCGGCGGAAGCAGGTTGTGTGCTGGCCAACAATAAGCCGGTCAAGAGCAACTACCGGGTCAAGCCCCTGGACGTGATCTCCATTGTCATGGACCGTCCGCGGCGAGAGATGGAAATCATTCCCGAGGATATTCCCCTGAACATCGTTTATGAGGATGAGGATTTGTTGGTGGTCAACAAACCCGCGGGACTTGTCGTACACCCCGGGCACGGTAATTATACGGGCACGCTGGTCAACGCGTTAGCCTATTACCTGAAAGATGATCCCATGTATGACCCTTCGGATCCCCGTCTTGGATTGGTGCACCGAATTGACAAGGACACTTCCGGGCTCCTCGTCGTAGCCAAACGGCCGGAAGCCAAGAGTGACTTGGGCTTGCAGTTCTTCAACAAGACGACCAAGCGCAAATACAGGGCCTTAGTTTGGGGTATTGTCAAGGAGGATGAGGGCCGGATTGAGGGAAATATCGGTCGCGACCCGAGAGACCGGATGCAAATGACCGTATTCCCCGATGGCGATCAAGGCAAGCATGCTGTCACGCATTATACGGTGCTCGAGAGACTGGGCTATGTCACTCTCGTCGAGTGCCGTCTGGAGACCGGTCGGACACACCAGATCCGTGTCCATATGAAACACATTGGTCACACCCTCTTCAACGATGAGCGCTATGGTGGCCATGAGATCCTTAAAGGAACAACATTTACGAAATACAGACAATTCGTTCAGAACTGTTTCGCTATTTGCCCACGTCAGGCCTTGCACGCGAAAACACTTGGTTTCATACATCCCACAACCAAGAAAGAGATGTTTTTCGATTCCGAGCTTCCAGACGACATGCGACAGTTGATAGACAAATGGCGAATATACGCGAACTCAAAAGAATGATAAGATGAAAAAGAAAATTGCGATTATCGCTGGTGGAGATTCCTCAGAAATCGTAATCTCCCTGAAAAGTGCGGAAGGATTATACTCTTTTATTGACAAGGATAAATACGACTTATACATCGCGACTATCAAAAAAGGGGAATGGAACGTCAGACTGGCTGATGGCGAGCAGGTTCCAATCGACAAGAACGATTTCAGCTTCCTTGAGAAAGGGCAGAAACAGCATTTTGATTTCGCCTACATCACGATTCACGGAACACCGGGAGAGGATGGCCGTCTGCAAGCCTATTTCGACATGATCGACATGCCTTATTCCTCTTGCGGCATGCTGGCCAGTACGATAACCTTCAATAAATTTGTTTGCAACCAATATTTGCATAACTTTGGGGTGAAAATAGCGAAGTCTATCCATTTGTTCAAAGGACAAGAAGTCTCCAACGAGGAGGTTGTCCAACGTTTGGGATTACCCGTTTTTGTCAAGCCCAATGATGGCGGCAGCAGTTTCGGCGTAACCAAGGTCAAGAATGAATCGGATATACAACCCGCTATTGAAAAGGCCTTCAAGGAGGGCAAGGAGGTTGTGATCGAAAGCTTCATCTCCGGAACGGAAGTGACTTGTGGTTGCTACAAGACCGATAAGGTAACACGTCTGCTTCCCATTTCGGAAGTTATCTCGGAAAATGAGTTCTTCGATTTCGACGCTAAATATAACGGACAGGTGAAAGAAATTACGCCCGCCCGTATTTCTCAGGAGTTAACCGAAAAAGTGCAGAGTGAGACCTCTCGCATTTACGACATTTTGGGCGCCAAAGGACTAATACGCGTGGATTACATCATACCGGAAGACGGTGAACCCGTCTTGTTGGAGATCAACACTACTCCCGGAATGACGGCGACAAGCTTTATTCCTCAGCAAGTTCGCGCCGCTGGTCTTGACATCAAGGACGTAATGACTGAGATTATTGAGAACGAACTGAAAGGTAGAGATTAAAGCATCAAGGACTTATGGAGACAGGAAATGTTTCTTACAATTTTGACGAGATTCGCCCGTTGAATAACGACGAAGTCAAGGAGGCGATCGAGGAGCTTATCGCGAATGAGGATTTCGCGAGGGCCTTACGTTACATCAAGCCCGACCTTTGTTGGGACAAATTCGCGGAAGCCATGCGTGCCTGCAAGACCAAAGAGGAATTCAAGAGCACGTTCGGGTATGACGCGGTCATGACGGTCGCTAAAAAGACGACATTCTCCCTGACCATATCAGGGCGCAGCCGATTGCCTAAAGACAAGGCCGCCTGTACCTTTATCTCAAACCATAGGGATATTGTCCTCGACGTGGGTTTCCTCAACGTCATGCTGTATGACGTCGGCTATGGACCTACGCAGATCGCCATTGGTGATAACCTGTTGATTCGCCCCTGGATCAAAACCCTGGTACGATTGAACAACAGTTTTATCGTCAAGCGTGGTGTCTCTGTCCGGCAAATGCTGGACGTTAGCCAGACTTTGTCCGCCTACATCCACCACACCATCAGGGAAACCAAAGAATCCATCTGGATCGCTCAGCGCGAAGGCCGTGCGAAAGACTCGAACGACAAGACCCAAAGCAGCGTACTTAAGATGCTGAATATGGGAGGCGACAAAGGCAACCTGTTATATAACCTGATGGAGCTTAACATCGTGCCAGTCGCTATCTCCTACGAGTACGACCCGTGTGATTACCTGAAGGCGCAAGAGTTCCAGCAGAAAAGGGATGATCCTAATTTCGTCAAGTCGCAAAGAGACGACCTGCTGAACATGGAAACAGGAATCCTCAACAACAAGGGACGTGTTCATTTCACGATCACCAATCCGATCAACGAGAAGTTAGCGACTCTGGATCCCAACCTCGAGAAAAACGAGCTGGTCAACAGGATCGCCAATATCATCGACCGTGAGATCTATCTTAACTACCGTTTCTATCCCTGCAACTACGTCGCCTACGACATGCGCATGGGAACGAATCGATTCAAGGATCATTACAGCCCGAAAGACAAGGTCGCTTTCGAGAACTACCTGAACGGACAAATCGAGAAAATAGTCTTACCGAACAAGGACGAGGCTTTCCTCAGGGGAAAAATCCTGGAAATGTATTCCAACCCCTTGAAAAACCATTTATCCGTTAAGGACTTCTAAAGGGCATACAGCTCTCTTCAAAGGAAAGGCCAGTCCTGTCCGAAAAGGACTGGAGTTTCCTTCGAAAAGGACTGGAGTCCTCTTCGGACGGGACTGAAATCCTTTTCGAAAAGGATGGGGAATTTTCCCAAGAGCGAATAAAGACCTGGCCGATCCCTCACTAACGGGAATGCCCACAAGAACGCTACAAGCTCCTTTCCTTCCCGTTATCACGGTATGGGAACCACCTCTCCCAACAAAACCGACAATCATCTCTATATAACAATTTGACATAAAACGCCCGTACTTAATTATATATAATCGCCAACCGGGTTGTTTTCCCTTTCTGTTTTTTGTTTTTTTTAATCAATCGGTCCGAATAATATTACCCGTAATTTTATATTTTCGCGTAGATTTTGGAAAAAAGGTTTTTATCAAAAAGCAAGTTAACCGATAAAGCTTATGGAAAATATAGAAACAGGACTTTTACTGATGGTAGTTGGCATGGCTACCGTATTTCTCATCTTACTTATTATAATTTATATAGGTAAGGGATTAATTGTAGCGGTCAACAAATACGCCCCCGAGGAGGCTGCCGCGAGCCCCAAGACAAGAAACACCTCGCCAACACCCCAACAAGCGTCATCCGCAGCTATGCCTGGACAAGAGACCGCGGCGATTGTTGCCGCCATATCGGTCTTGACGCACGGACAAGGAAAAGTCACCCGTATCGAGAAAATATAAATATAAATATATATCATGAAAAAAGAAATCAAGTTTAGCCTGGTATTCCGCGATATGTGGCAATCAGCAGGCAAATATGTTCCTACAGTAGATCAATTGACCAGGGTAGCCCCGGCCATTATAGAAATGGGATGTTTCGCCAGAGTCGAAACGAATGGTGGTGGATTCGAGCAGGTAAACCTTCTGTTTGGCGAGAACCCCAACCGGGCGGTTCGCGAATGGACAAAACCGTTCCATGAGGCCGGTATCCAAACACATATGCTAGACCGTGCCTTGAACGGCTTACGGATGAGCCCAGTCCCAGCGGATGTACGCCGTCTTTTCTATAAGGTAAAGAAAGCACAGGGTACTGATATCGCCCGGACTTTCTGCGGCTTGAACGACGTACGCAACATCGCACCATCCATCAAATATGCGAAAGACGCCGGCATGATCTCCCAATGCTCACTCTGTATCACACACTCTCCGATCCACACGGTAGAGTATTACACGAAGATGGCTTACGAGTTGATCGAGCTGGGTGCGGACGAGATCTGTATCAAGGATATGGCCGGTATCGGTCGTCCTTACTCACTGGGCCAGATCGTAGCGAACATCAAGAAAAAATATCCGGATATTCCTGTACAATATCACAGCCATGCCGGACCAGGCTTTAACATGGCCTCTATCCTGGAGGTTTGTAATGCCGGTTGCGACTACATCGATGTCGGCATGGAGCCTCTTTCATGGGGAACAGGCCATGCTGACCTGCTCGCCGTACAGGCCATGCTGAAAGACGCCGGATTCCAAGTACCGGAAATCAACATGGCGGCTTACATGAAAGTAAGAAGCTTGATTCAAGAGTTCATCGACGACTTCCTTGGACTTTACATCAGCCCGAAAAACCGGTTGATGAATTCCCTGCTGATCGGACCGGGATTGCCTGGTGGTATGATGGGAAGCTTGATGGCCGACCTGGAAAAGAACCTGGAAAGCATCAACAAGAGCAACATCAAGAACAACAAGCCGTTGATGACTCAAGATCAATTGCTGATCAAACTGTTCGACGAGGTCGCTTACGTTTGGCCACGTGTCGGTTATCCTCCATTGGTAACCCCCTTCAGCCAATATGTCAAGAATCTCGCCCTGATGAACGTGATGCAGATGGAAAAGGGCAAAGAGCGTTGGAGCATGATCGCCGACGATATCTGGGATATGATCCTTGGCAAAGCCGGACGCCTGCCTGGACCGCTCGCACCTGAGATCATCGAGAAGGCAAAGAAAGAGGGACGTCAGTTCTTCGAGGGCGACCCGCAAGAGAACTATCCGGACGCGCTCGACAAATATCGCAAGCTCATGAACGAGAAACACTGGGAAGTTGGCGAAGACGACGAGGAGCTCTTCGAGTACGCTATGCACCCAGCACAGTATGAGGCTTATCGTTCTGGTAAAGCGAAAGTGGAATTCAAGGCTGACGTCGCTAAACGCCGGGCAGAGAAAGCGAACGCTAATAAACCCTCTTCCGAGCCTGTCAAGTTCCAGATGCCGAAAGAGCCGCAAGTCTTGACAGTCGATGTCAACGGCCAGGCTTACCGTGTCACAGTCGCTTTCGGCGACGACAAGGCCGCTCCAGCGCCCGCACCAGCACCAGTGCCCGCGGCACCACAGGCGGCACCTGCGCCACAAGCAGCCGGAGCCGGCAAGGAGGTACTTTCGCCACTGGAAGGTAAGTTCTTCTTGACCAAAGGTTCTTCCGATACGCCATTAAAGGTTGGCGATACGGTTAAGCAGGGCGATATCCTCTGTTATGTGGAAGCGATGAAAACATACAACGCGGTTCGCTCAGAGTTTGATGGTACCATTACTGCCATCTGCCTCTCACCGGGTGACACCGTATCCGAGGACGATGTATTAATGACCATACAATAATGAACGAGATTTTTAACAATCTATATGAGATGACTGCGTTCAGCAATATTATTGCCGAACCGCAGTTCCTGATCATGTACGCGATCGCGTTCATATTACTTTACTTGGGTATCAAGAAAGAATATGAGCCCTTGCTGCTGATCCCTATCGCGTTCGGCGTGTTGCTCGCGAACTTTCCCGGAGGAGACATGGGTGTTATCCAGGCCGACGAGAACGGAATGATCAACGTTCACGGCGTCATGAAGAACATTTGGGAGATGCCGCTTCACGATATCGCGCACGAATTAGGCCTGATGAATTTCATCTATTACATGTTGATCAAGACAGGTTTCCTACCGCCGATCATCTTCATGGGCGTGGGTGCCTTAACCGATTTCGGCCCGATGTTACGTAACTTGAGGCTCTCCATCTTTGGTGCCGCCGCACAGTTGGGTATCTTCACAGTGCTGCTTGTCGCGATCCTGATGGGATTCACGCCTAAAGAGGCGGCCTCTTTAGGTATCATCGGTGGAGCCGATGGTCCGACAGCGATTTTCACGACCATCAAGCTTGCCCCACATTTGTTGGGTCCGATCGCAATCGCAGCCTATTCTTATATGGCGCTTGTCCCCGTGATTATTCCACTCGTGGTTAATTTGCTGTGCACGAAAAAAGAGTTGAGCATTAACATGAAGGAACAAGAAAAGAAATATCCGTCACAAACCAAGATCAAAAATCTTAGGGTACTAAAGATTATCTTTCCGATTGTCGTAACAACAGTTGTTGCCTTGTTCGTGCCGAGTGCCGTACCTTTGATCGGTATGCTGATGTTCGGTAACTTAGTTAAGGAGATCGGGAGCAACACATCTCGGTTATTTGATGCCGCAGCAAACAGCATCATGAACACGGCAACCATCTTTCTGGGGCTCTCTGTAGGTGCGACCATGACGGCAGAAGCATTCTTGAACCTAACTACCATAGGTATCGTAATTGGAGGTTTCCTTGCGTTTGCCCTCTCCATCTCAGGAGGCATACTCTTCGTCAAGCTAGTTAACCTGTTTACCAAGAAAAAGATCAATCCATTAATCGGAGCGACCGGTCTGAGTGCCGTTCCCATGGCGTCGCGTGTCGCCAATGAGATCGCCTTGAAATATGACCCAAAGAACCATGTCCTGCAATATTGCATGGCAAGTAACATTTCCGGAGTCATTGGATCGGCCGTAGCTGCCGGTGTCCTGATCTCTTTCCTGGGATAAACAGAAATCCTATAAATCAAAGCCGATCGCCAAGTCCAATGGACTTTAGCGATCGGCTTTTTTTTGCGTTTTTTACAAGATATAATACGTTTTTAGATAAAAATATCTTTAAGAATAATGCCATTCAAAAATATTTAGCTTAATTTGTAACGGATAATAATGAGGAATGAATTATCCTTTTCTTAAAAATCAATTGTATATGAAGGACACTCTAGAGACTAATCTGCCGGAAGAAACCGGTAAATTGGAAGAAGCTAAGACTCCGCAAACCATCGCGGAAAATGAGAATATGGCCACGGCTGAAACTACAGACGCCGAAGGTACGACACCTGCCGCCCCAGTAAAACTGACAAAAGAGGGCATCATCGAGCAACTCGAGAAACTAGTCGAGACTCCTATAGAGACGTCACGATCAGAAATCGAGGCCCTAAAGCAAGCCTATTACAAGATCCGCAGAGCAGAAACGGAAGAGATGAAGAAAGAGTTCCTCACCAATGGAGGAGAAGAAAAGGATTTCGTAGCCCCAGCCGACGAGAAGGAAGAGCAACTTAAACAACTGCTCACCGCCTATAAGGAAAAGAAGGCGATTGCCCTGGCGGAAGATGAGAAAGAGAAAGCGGAGAACTACGCCCGCAAACTCCAGCTTATCGACCAGCTGAAAGAGCTTACCGAAAGCCAAGATGATTTCAACAAGCAATACAACGCTTTCAAAGAGATCCAACAGAAATGGAAAGAGATCAAGAACATCCCGCAAGAACATGTCAACGATCTGTGGAAAACCTATCAGATGTATAGCGAGAAGTTCTACGACATCATTAAGATCAACAATCAATTCCGGGATTACGATTTCAAGAAGAACCTGGAACTGAAAACCGCCTTGTGCGAGGCTGTCGAGAAATTAGGTACGGAGGCTGAGCCTATTTCCGCGTTCCACCAATTACAAAAGCTGCATCAGCAATGGCGTGAGATCGGTCCCGTCGCTAAAGAATTGCGCGAGGAGTTGTGGGCACGTTTCAAGGCCGCATCTACAGTCGTTAACAAACGTCACCAAGAGTACTTCGAGCAACTGAAGTCGAAAGAGCAAGAGAACCTCGAGGCCAAGACCGCTATCTGCGAACAAATGGAAGCGATCGACTTCTCTACGCTCAAGAGCTTCAAGGATTGGGATAACATGAGCAAGACGGTTATCGGATTGCAAGAGAAATGGAAGACAATCGGCTTCGCCCCGAAAAAATACAATGTTAAGATATTCGAGCGGTTCCGTGCGGCTTGCGACAACTATTTCGAGAAGAAAGGCGAGTTCTATAAAGCGATAAAGAACGAGATGGAGGCTAATCTTGAGAAGAAGAAAGCCTTGTGCGAAAAAGCGGAAGCGTTGAAGGACAGCACGAACTGGAAAGATACAACCGAAAAGATGATCGCTCTCCAAAAAGAGTGGAAGACAATCGGAACGGTAGCACGCAAACATTCCGACGCTATTTGGAAACGTTTCATCACGGCATGCGACTACTTCTTCGACCAGAAGAATAAGAATGTCTCCTCTCAAAAGAGCGTCGAGCAAAATAATCTTGCCGCCAAGAAAGAATTGATCGAGAAGATCAAGAACCTGGATACGAACCTGGAGATGGGCGAGGCACTCGCCACTCTCAAACAATATATGGCAGAATGGAATGAGATCGGCTTTGTCCCATTCAAGGAGAAAGACAAGATCTATAAGGAATATCATGAGGCTGTCGACCAGCAATTCGATCGGCTGAAAGTGGACCGGAACGACCGAAGAATGCAATCGTTCAGGAACAATCTCAGTGAGATCACAAGCGGTGAGCATAGCAAAGGTCGTCTTTTCAGTGAGCGCGACAAGTTGATGCGTACTTACGACCGGATGAAGAGTGAGCTCCAGACTTACGAGAACAACATTGGTTTCTTAAGCGTCTCATCAAAAGGCGGAGGTGGCCTCCTGAAAGAGATGGAAAGGAAAATCGAGAAACTTAAAGAAGACATGGAATTGATCGTAAAGAAGATCGAAGCCATTGACGAAAATCTGGATTAGGAAATAAAATTCCAATAAAAACAGGCAGTAGGTATTTCGTGGAATACCTACTGCCTGTTTTTTTAATCAATCACAACATAATTTTTTTAATCAATTGTAATATAAACGAAACATATATAAACTAACTTTGCCGCGTCAGAACAATTCAAAAACAAATTAGTCCCATGAACAAAAACTACGATCTAACGACCGCCAAGCGCTTGTGCGCAGGTGTGTCTTTATGTTGTTTGGTTGTAGGCGTCCAGGCCAATCCCGCCACTCTACCTGGCATCGCATTGGCAAATGTCACGACCCAAAACGAACAACAAAGCTCCAAGAAAATCACGGGTATTGTCAAAGATGTAACCGGAGAACCCATCATTGGCGCCAACGTCATCGTCAAAGGGACAACTAATGGAACGATGACAGGATTGGATGGTGATTTTGAGCTTGAGGTTCCAGAAAACGCTCTATTGGTCATCAGCTACATCGGTTATGTCAACCAAGAAATCCCCGTGAGCGGCAAAAATTCTTTTAACGTTACACTAGAAGAAGACACACAAAACCTGGATGAGGTTGTCGTATTGGGATACGGTGCCGGGCAACGCAAGCAAGACTTGTCCGCTTCTGTAGGTGTATTGAACAATACAGAAGACTTGGTCGTCCGTCCGGTCTCTTCAACGGAGAGCATGTTGCAAGGCCAGCTGGCCGGTGTCACCGTACAATCGGATGGTGGCGACCCGACCTCAACGCCTTCGATCGTCATCCGTGGCCAAGGATCGCAGAACGGCGATAATGTATTGTGGGTAGTCGACGGTATACCGGGCGCTCCTATCGCTTCTATGAACGATATCGAGTCCATCGTCGTATTGAAAGACGCTGCCTCCGCCGCTATCTACGGTGCGCAATCCGGAGCGGGCGGTGTTATCTTGGTAACCACGAAGAAGGCGAAGCAAGGCGAACCGAGCGTAAGCTACGACGCGACCTTCGGCGTACGCAAGGCCAGCAACCTGGTTACCCCGCTGACGGCCGAGGAGCAAATCCAGATGCGCCAATTGTCGTACGCCAATGCCGGCATGACCCTTCCGATTGGATGGGATACGTCGCGCAACCCTTGGATCGCTACGACGCGGACAAACTGGATGGACGAGATTTTCCGCACGGCGTTCTACCAACGCCACAACTTAGCTGTCAACATGGGTACCGAAAAGGCGTCTCACCGCATATCATTCGCCTACGACAACGACCAGGGTACGTTGATCAGCACTTTCAATAAAAACCTCTCACTCCGTTACAACGGCAGCTACCAAATCAACAAATGGGTAAAGATCACTGAAGATTTTGTTTGGAAGAATAATGAGCAACGCTCATCGGATACGAACAGTGCCTACACGGGAGCCATCCTGTCGGCGGTCTATATGCCCTCCAGTGCGACGGTCTATAACCCGTTGGATGGAACTTATGGCGGAACCACGACGGAGGATCCGGATTACATCGCCCAATATGGTTCTAACTTCTCCGATATCCACGGTGACGCCGTCAACCCGGTTCGCTTGCTGGAGGCCGACAACCGTTATGATCGCACCAGCGACATCTGGAGCACGACCAGCTTGGAGGTGGGCAACATCGTCCCGGGCCTGAAGTTCGTGAGCCGATTCACTTACAACTTGCAAAGCAACCTGTACAAGAACTTCAGCCCGATCCGCGACGAGGTTGGTAAGCCCGCATTGAACAACACGTTGACGGAAACGACTTTCCGTTCGGACAGATGGAAGACTGAGAACACGTTGACTTACGACAATACGTTCAATGACAAGCATACGGTAGGCGTACTGTTGTCTACGACAGCGGACCATTATAACAAACGTAGCCTGGAGGTGACCGGTAACGATTTCGCGGACGAGTCCGCTTATCTGCAATACCTCGCTTACGCCGGCAACATCGCGGCGGAGGATTTTCTGGAAGGTCCGGATGCGAACGTCTCCGTCATCGCCCGCTTGGCTTACTCGTACGACGACCGCTACTTCGTGACCGCTTCCTGGCGCCGTGACTACGCGGGCCGTCTGCCGAAAGAGAACAACTATGGCGACTTCCCGGCTGTGACGGCCGGATGGAAACTCTCGAAAGAGGCTTTCTTCCCGGAGACCGACTGGTTAAACTTGCTGAAGATCCGTGCCTCTTGGGGACGCGTCGGTAATCTGGGATCCATCGGCTACAACTATAAGTCCGCTTTGCTTAACAAGGACACCTGGCTGGAACAAGCGCAATACGGCGTGGAGTCGAACCTGACGTGGGGCAACTTCGTTTACTTCCAAACGGCCATGAACCCGAACCTGACGTGGGAGACCTCCGAGCAATGGGACTTGGGTCTGGACGTCGACATGTTCGACAATCGCTTGAGCATGGCGTTCGACTACTTCGACAAACGAACATTCAACCTGATTCAGGAGCAATCGATGGGCTGGCCAACCTATATGGGTCTCGACGCCTTGCTCGTCAACCAGGGCGAGGTGCGCAACCGAGGTTTTGAGGCGCAAGTCAGCTGGAACCATCAAGTGAATAAAGACTGGAGCTACTTCGTCTCCGGCAACTTCTCCTATCTGAAAAACTGGGTATCCGACATTGGCGTGCGGAACGCGGACGGCACACCGGGCGTCTGGACAGGCGACGGCAGCTTCCGTAACATCCCCTACATCTATCAGACCGCCGAGGGCGAGCCCTTGAACTCGTTCTACCTCATCAAGACCGATGGTATTTTCCAGAGCGACGAGGAAGCGGCAGCTTACGTCGATAAGAACGGCAACCGTATCCAGCCGAACGCGCAGGCGGGCGACTTGAAGTTTGTTGATTTCAACGGCGATGGCGTGATCGACGACAACGACCGCCAGTATTGCGGCAGCGCGACGCCGAAGACCACCTTCTCGTTCTCCGGAGGATTCACGTGGAAGAACCTTACGGTCAGCGCGATGTTCCAAGGCGTGGGCGGCGCGCAAGCCTTCTACGCGGGTAAATACATGTTGTTGAGCGACGTGGAGGGTAACTTCAACCGCTCGAACGAGATTCTCGACGCCTGGAGCCCGACGAACACCGGTTCCGACATCCCGCGCCTCTCGAAAAACGACCCGAACAGCAATTTCAGCCGGCCGTCTGATTGGTATTTGGAAGACGCCTCCTATTTGCGTCTGAAGAACCTCACCGTCTCTTACAACCTGACAGACCTGATGCGCAAATGCCAGCACTTCAGTGAGCGGAACAGCGCGCTGTCGGTCTATTTCAGCGGCGAGAACCTCTTCACCATCACGAGCTATTCTGGTATGGACCCCGAATGCGGCGGCTGGGACGCCCTTAAGTATCCGGTTTCGCGCGTATTCTCATTCGGCTTGAAATTAACTTATTAATCGGAGACGTTTTATCAGATGTTTAAATCAAATAAGAAGAATTACAAAATGAAGAAACATATAGCTATATTGTGCATGTCCTTGCTGGCCTTCAGTTCCTGTAGCGACTTCCTCGACGTACAGCCGGAGGGAGACGCCCCAACCGACAACTATTTCTTGAACGACCAGCAGGCGATCGACGCGATCGACGCCTTGTACGCGCATCTCCAACAGGAGGGTTGCTATGGGCGGGAGCTCTTTTGGGAGCAAGGAGCCGCCAACGACATCGTCTGGGGCCGTACCCGCGGATACAATACTTTGGCCACCTTCGAGTACACGGGCGAGGAATCCCCGCTGAGGGACACGTTCGAGCGCATCTACGTCGTCATGGCCCGCGCGAATTACGTCATCCAGGAGCTCTTGGAAAAGGAGGCTACGACCGCCTTGACCGAGATCGAGAACCGCAGCTTGGGCGAGGCCTATTTCTGCCGCGCTTGGTCGCACTTCCTGATCGCCTACCGTTACGGCACAGACGAGCAGGGCGTCCCGTTCGTCCGCTATGAGGATTTTGAGGGAGGCTATGATAACTCCATCCCGCCGCAGCGCGCGACCGTCATGGAGAACTACCAGTTGATCATCGACGACATGGAAGAGGCCATCGCACGCCTGCCGCGCTTCGAGGAGTATGACGCCGACAACCGCGGACGGGCGCACCAGGCGGCCGCCATCGCTTTCCAGGCGAAGACTTATGCCTATTGGGCCACTTGGGACGAGTCGAAATGGGACAACGTGATCGAATTGGTCACCCGCTTGGAGACAGAGTATGGACGCGACCTCGCGCCGACCTTCGACGAGCTCTTCTCCTCCGACTTCGCGAACTACTGGACGGCCGAGTATTTGTGGACCATCCCGGGCAATGGCGGAACGCAGATGGGTGGCTCCGAATTCCCGGGGGTAATCCTCGAGAACCAGGGCTGGGGTAAGTACAACGGCTGGGGACAGATGAAGCCCACCCTCGATATCTATGAGGAAATGTTGAAAGATGGCGAGGGCAACGACCGGCTGGTCCGCTCGATCCTCGAATACAACCAGGAATTCCAGTTCTTTGGCGAAACCCGCCGCTTCTACTCCCAGTCTGACCTGGAGGCGGGCTTCCAAATCAATAAATACATGGATCCGTTCAAATATGCTGATCCCATCGCGGCCGGCACGGTAAGCTCCAATGGCGACTGGCCAACCGTCCGCGTGAACCTCCCCATCATCCGCTTCGCCGAGATGTTACTCTTCCGCGCCGAGGCTTACCTGATGACCGGGCGGGCCGCCGAGGCGACAAGCGATATCAACCGCATTCGCCTGCGCTCGAACCTGGAGCCGCTGAGCGGCACGGCAACGATGGCCGACCTCTACCACGAGCGGCGTTGCGAGCTGGCGTTCGAGTTTACGGATCACCTCTTCGACCTGAAACGCTGGCACCGCTCTTCGAACGCCGAGATCAAGGAACTGGCCGAGAAGGAGCTGAATGCCCGCCCGCGCGTCCGTCACTACGAGGATCGCACGGATCCGGAGTCCGCTTACACGGTAGGTTACTATGAGGACTACACGAACAAGAGGACCTATCAGGATTACATGATGGTCTTCCCATACGCGGACGAGGAGATCACGAAAGCGAACGGTCAACTGAAGCAGAACAAGGGTTATTGATCCATCATCAATAACAACCAAACACAGCAAGGGCGACGTACCGGAATTGATTCTTCCCGGGGCGTCGCCCTTTTTAATAACTATCAAGCATTCCATTTTCCACCCAACAGGACCTGTTTTGGAGAGAAAAGAAAGAGATCGAATACCATCCCAGGCTCGCGGAATCGAGAATCTTTCCTACATTTGTAGGATAAAATCCAAGGTTCCACTTCTATTATAATAAAGAACAGAATGAACATCAAACAAACACTTTGCGCAGGACTTATACTCGTCCTGGCCTCATGCGCCAAACAGCCGGAAATCATTAAATCTCCTTTCGACTCGGTTGATCCTTTTATCGGCACCGGATTCCACGGACATACTTATCCGGGAGCGACAGCCCCTTTTGGAGGTGTACAGCTGAGTCCCGACACTCGCCGGGGTAACTGGGACGCCTGCTCCGGTTATCATTACAGCGACTCGACCCTGTTGGGATTCTCGCATACGCACCTGAGCGGTACCGGATGTATTGATCTGGGCGATCTTCTTTTCCGCCCCTCATTACAGACCCCGATTGCCTTCTCACACGAGAACGAAACCGCTTCGCCAGGATATTATTCCGTAAAACTAGACAGTGAGCAAGTCCTGGTAGAGCTGACAGCGACACCTCATGTCGGTGTCCATCGCTACAACTATTCTCCAAAGACGGACGCGAAACTGGTTGTGGATCTTGATCACCTGCTCGACAATGAATTTATCTATGAAGGATGGATCAAGCCGAATGGCAATAATGAACTGGTCGGTATGCGCCGTACCCGAGGATGGGTCGACAATCAATACATCTATTTCGTCGCCCAATTCTCATGCCCCTTCACCAATATAGAGCAACCCGCCGAACGACAGGCCATCCTGACTTTCGATACCACCAACGGACAACCTGTTGTCTGCAAAGTCGGCCTTTCTATCGTGAGCGAAGCGAACGCTCGCCTCAACCTCGAGCAAGAGACCGGAACACAAGGATTCGACTTTGACGCGATCCATCAGCTCACCCGCAATGCCTGGGAACAGGAACTGAATGCCATTACGGTCGAGGGCGGAACAGCCGCGCAGCGGGAAATTTTCTACACGGCTCTCTATCACAGCAAAGTGGTACCGAACATTGTTAATGACGCAAACGGCGAGTATCGTCGGCACGATCTCAGTGTAGCGACCTTGCCGACCAACAAGAAGCAATATTCAACCTTCTCTACATGGGATACGTTCCGGGGCTGGCATCCGCTGATGACTCTGCTCGACACGACGCTGGTCAGCGACATGGTCCAATCGTTCCTCAACATTTATGACGCAAGTGGAGAACTGCCTCTCTGGCCTCTCTCCGCAGGCGAGACCGGCACGATGATCGGCTACCATACCGCCTCTATCATCACCGACGCCTATATGAAAGGGATCCGGGGCTTTGATGCGGAAAAGGCATTGGAGGCGATGAAGGTCTCCGCCGAGAAGAACAAGAAAGGCGCAGACTATTACATCCGCGAGGGTTATATCCCGACCAACATCAAGAAAGAATCCGTATCCTGCCTTCTGGAATTTGCCTACGACGACTGGTGTATTGCCCAATTAGCTAAAGCCTTGGGACATGAGGCTGACTACGAGACCTTCATCCAACGGTCGCAAAACTTCATCCATGTCTTCGATGGCAGTACCCGTTTCTTCCGGGGCAAGCGACAAGACGGTAACTGGGAAACACCTTTCGACCCATTCGCTATCGGCCGTTCCTATACGGAAGCGACCGCTTGGCAATACCGTTTCTTCACACCGCATGACGTCAACGGACTTGTCCAGCTCTTTGGTGGACAAGAGGCCTTCATCAATAATCTCGACAGCCTGTTCACCGTTACCTCTGAAGTGGTAGGCGACCTGGCGGATGTCACCGGCCTGATCGGACAATACGCGCATGGCAATGAGCCCAGCCATCACATGGCTTACCTATATAATTATGTAGGCCAACCCTGGAAAACACAGGAATGGACCCGCCGACTGCTCGACGAAATGTATCAACCCACACCTGAGGGAATCATCGGTAACGAGGATTGCGGGCAGATGTCGGCCTGGTATATCCTGAGTGCTCTTGGCTTTTACTCTGTTTGCCCAGGCAGTAACCAATATGCTCTGACCTCGCCTCTCTTCGATAAGGCGACGATCCAACTGGCCAATGGGCAGACCTTGACCATCAGTGCCAACGATCCGGCTCACAACCGTTACATTACGAAAGTAACCCTCAACGGTGAGGAGATCAAACAGGCTTTCATTACACACGAGCAACTGATGAAAGGCGGATCCTTGGTTTTCACCCTCACGGATCAGCCTGACAAACAATGGGCCAGCGATCCGGAGGCGGCACCCTATTCTTATACACAAGAACAGGTTGTCTCTATTCCTTATATAGCCAAGGACCTGGATCTATTCGAGAATGAAATTCCAGTCGAGATTGCCACCGCCACAGCCGGCGCGACAATCCATTATACACTGGATGGCAGTGAGCCAACGGAGCTATCGCCTGTCTATCAAGGTCCATTCACGATCGATCAGACAACTACAATCCAAGCAAAGGCATTCAAGGCAGATTATCGCCCAAGCGCATTGCTAAAGATCCAAGCCCGCAAAGCGCAATTAGCCCCCGCTCTCCAGGTGAAACCAACTGAAAATGGAGTCGCTTATACCTATTATGAAGGTTACTTCCAATGGGTTGCCGACCTGAAGAAGGGTAAAGTCATCGAACGGGGCATCATGCCTGAGCCAACGATCGCCAACGCCAAGCAGGCCGACCATTTCGGCTACCGCTTTGAAGGTTATCTCTATGCGCCAGTAGACGGTGTCTATGAGTTCACCACCCGTTCCGACGACGGTAGCGTGCTCTATATCGGCCAAACCAAGGTTGTGGACAACGACGCCTCACATGCGGCGATCGAAGCCAGCGGACGGATCGCCCTCCAAAAGGGCTACCATGCCTACGAGCTGCTCTACTTCGAGGATTACGAGGGTGAACATTTTGAATGGGGCTGGCGTAAGCCGGGCATGACCCAGCAAGAGGCCATCCCTGCGGGGAATCTGTACCTCTCGCCCCATACAAAAGGCATAACGCCTTCGCGCTAGAACTGGCGGGATCAACGCGCCTGATCTAGCGCGACTGACGCGCCTGACCTGGCGAGACCAATGCGCCTGAACTGGCGGGACCGGCGCGCTTAAGAAAGAAAATAAATAAAATAAACATATTCATATATGAAGACAAAACTATTTACAATCCTTTGCGCCGCCACGCTGCTCCTCACGGGAAGCATACCGGGCGCAAACGCACAAAGTCGTCGGGACAAGGAACAATTCTATATCCTGGACAAGCCTTATGAGGTTAAGAAACTGACCTCGCCAACTGGGACAAAAGTAAAGAACGTTATCCTCATGATCGGCGACGGCATGAGCCTGATGCACATCTATTCGGCCTGGACCGCCAATCGTGGGAAGCTTTGGCTGGAGAACTGTCCATACACCGGATTGTCGAAAACCTATTGCGCCAATAAACTGATCACAGACTCAGGAGCGGGTGGTACCGCCATTGCTACCGGTCATAAGACCAACTATCATATGGTAGGCGTAGATCCGGAGGGAAATCCATTGGAATCATTGACATCTCTCGCCACAAAGAAAGGAATGGGTAGTGGCATCGCTGTTACCTGCCGTTTATGGGACGCCACACCCGCCGACTTCTGTTGCCACAACACCGACCGTGATAACGAAGCGGAGATTGTAGCGGACTACGTGAATTGTGGCGTTGATTATGCCTTTGGCGGAGGTTCAAAACTGTTCGAGAACCGGGCAGATGGACGCGACCTCTTCAAGGAATTACGAGACAAGGGGTATCAAACCCCAAGAAGCTGGGATGAACTGGCCAATATCCAAAAAGGAAAAGTATTCTGCGTAGCGGACACGGTCGATACACCTGTTCCCGCCGTTCGTGGCGATCTGCTGGCACGAGCTTCCATGAAAGGTATCGAGCTGCTTAACCAGAACCCCAACGGCTTCTTCCTGATGATCGAGGGTTCGCAACTGGACGACTACGGCCATTTCAATGACCTGGACATGCTGATGCAGGAAACTCACGACTTCGACCGGACAATCGGCCGGATCCTGGAGTGGGCTGCCCAGGACGGCGAGACGCTGGTCGTTATTACCGCCGACCATGAGACCGGTGGCCTTACGCTTGTTGATGGCGACCTGAATGAAGGCAAGATCGTCTGCAAGTTCTCGACGGGCGGACACAGCGGCGTAATGGTTCCGGTTTATGCCTTCGGACCCGGCGCCGAGAACTTCACCGGCATCTTCGAGAATACCGATATTTTCTGGAAGATCAAGACGCTCTTGAATCTCTAGGAAAACTATCCGTTTTCCGCTACACCGCAGTGTATTTTCAATTTCACTGCAGTGCGTTTGGAATTTCACTGCAGTGTATTGGAAACGGGCATCCAATCTATTTCTAAATCCTCTAAATCGAATCCAAATGACGACAAGAAGAAATTTCCTGAAACAATCCCTGTTGGCAGCCGGCGCAGGAGCGGTTTCCGGCTCGGCTTTCGCGCAAGATAAAACCGAGGCGAATCAACCCAAATACCGCCTGCCTTACAAGAATACCTACCTGAAGGAGCCATTCGTTACCGAGAATGCCTTCCGTACCGCCCAGCCGGAAACGATCCAGCCCGGCACATTCGAGGAGGCCAGGCAAATTCTGCCAAACCCAACCTGGAGCGGCCATGAGAAGGCGATCGAAATGTACTGGAAAGCGTGGCAGATCGCTATCCGCAATATCAAGGCTCCGGAACCAGGCTCTGGTTTCGTCTCGAGCTACCTTGATGTCGCCTACAACGGCAATATTTTCATGTGGGATTCCGCCTTCATGATGATGTTCGCCCGTTACGGTACCCGCTTCTTCCCGTTCCAGCGCACGTTGGACAATTTCTATGCCAAGCAACATCCGGACGGCTTCATCTGTCGCGAGATCAAGGCGGATGGCGCCGACTGCTTCGAGCGTTACGACCCGACCAGTACCGGTCCAAACATCATTCCCTGGAGCGAGATCGTCTATTATAAACAGTTCGGCGACCTCGACCGCCTGCACCGGATCTTCCCGGCCCTGTGCGCTTACTACAAATGGCTCAAGCTGAACCATACCTGGCGAAACGGAACCTACTGGACCAGCGGTTGGGGTACGGGCATGGACAATATGCCCCGTGTGCAATCGAAATATAACACGATCTACAGTCACGGCCACATGATCTGGCTCGACGTCTGCCTGCAACAATACTTCACGGCTGGGCAATTGCTGGAAATGGGATTCTATATCGAGCGTTGGCAAGAGATCGAAGAGTTCGAGGATGAACAGAAGATGCTGAAGAAATACATCAACGAGAACCTGTGGGACGAGAAGGAGCACTTCCTGTTCGACCAGTACGCAGACAACTCACTCTCCACGACTAAAGGAATCTACGCTTATTGGGCATTATTGACCGACATCCTGTCGAAAGATCGGCTGGACGCATTCGTGGCCGAGCTGGAGAACCCGGAGACCTTCAATCGCCTGCACCGTGTTCCTTCGTTGGCGGCAAACCATCCGAAATACAAGGAGAATGGCCGCTATTGGCAAGGCGGTGTCTGGCCGGGTGCCAATTACATGGTGATCACCGGATTGCTCCAGCAGGGTTACCGTGAATTGGCCTATAAGATCGCCCGCAACCATTACGACAATGTCTTCAAGGTTTACGAGGATACCGGCACCTTCTGGGAATATTATTCACCCGAATCCGCGACGCCCGGCTTCATGGCCCGCAAGGATTTCGTCGGCTGGGGCGGCCTCGCGCCAATCGCCGGATTGATCGAACAGATCTTTGGCATCCGCTCGAACGTCTACGAGAAGAAATTGACTGTCGACGTCAACCTGACAGAGGCTTATGGCATCGACCGTTATCCGTTCGGCCTCGAGGGATTGGTTTCCCTGAAAGTAAAACAACGCGCTTCCGCCAACCAGGAGCCGCAAGTGGAAATCACGACCAATGTACCGTTGGAGCTGACCGTTCTCTGGGGCGACAAGCAAAAAGTAGTCAATGTCGAAAGTGGAACTCGAACCGTATAATAAGTAATTGGAATCAAAATAGTGATGAAAAAGAGTATATCATTCTTATTGGGCCTCTGGGCCGCTCTCTCCCTGGCAGGCTGCTCGACGAACAATAAGGCTGCCCAAGAGGAGGTAAACGTTATCGTGGCAGCCGACCTGCATTTCGATCTCTTGCCCGAGACCGATCAATATTTTCATGTCGTGACAATGAACCGCCTGCCCGGCCAATTCAATTTCCCCGGTGAGCAAAAGGCCATCGACAAGATCGATGGTGTTATCATTGCCGGCGATATCTTCGACAAGGCTCGCCCGGAGATTCTGGATCTTTATCGCCAACGCTATGAGACAGGCGAGGGCGAGCGACGAATCCATTATCCCGTCTACCCGGGATTGGGCAACCACGACGTCGATCCGGCGGTCTCCGACAAGGGAGCCGACAACCTGAAAGGGCGGGCATTGACCTTCAATTACCTCGATTCCATTCTCAACGACAAATTGGCTAAAGGCGAGATACTCAACCTGCACCCATCCAGCCGCAGCTATTCCTGGAATATCGGTAAGGTACATTTCATTCAGGGGCAACGCTTCGCCGGCGATACCGCCTATTGCGAGAGCAATCTTGCCTGGCTTGCCGACGATCTGAAGCGATATGCCTCAGCGGGAAATCCGGTCGTCTATATCCAGCACTACGGTTTCGACGAATGGGCGATCAAATGGTGGCCACAATCCAGCCGTAACCAGTTATTCGATCTGCTCGACCAATATAACGTCGCCGCGTTCCTGGTTGGCCATACGCACGTCCCAAGCATACAACACTATCGTGGCTATCCGATTTATCAGGTCAATAACGCCTGGCCCGACGAGGATGGCAACGGCTCGTTCGCCGTTGTCCGGATCAAGGATAACCAGGTCTCCATCGCCAGTTGCCGATGGAAAGACGGCGAGGGCAACTTTGAGGTAGTCGAACCCTATATCAACGACTCGTTGCCCCGGGTAATTGACCATAAGATCCATTATAACGCTTTCTCACACAACGACTACTGGAGGGAGAACCCCTTATTCGACGCGCTCGCCTTCCGTTACAATTGCGTGGAAGCGGACTTATGGCCGATCAACGGCGAGCTCTATGTCTCGCACGATCGCCCGAAAGCGGATACGGCCATTACTTTCCGCCGTCTTTATCTTGATCCCCTGATCGAGCGGCTCAAGGCCAACGATGGAAAGATTTACCCGGAGAGCGATCGCCCCTTCTATCTTATGGTAGACTGCAAGGAAAAGGGCGAGGAGATCTACAAACTATTGAAGGAACAGATGAGCCCTTACAAGGACTATTTCTGCCGCATAGAAAATGGCGAATACAAGGAGGGAGCGATACTGTTCTTCCTCTCGGGCGACCGGCCCATGAAAAGCCTGCCCAATGAGTCGACCCGCTTCACCTTCCTCGACGGACAGGTTAAGGACTTAGGAAAAGCGGTACCCAGCACGCTCGCCCCGGTTGTCAGCGACAATTACGCGGACTTTTTCTCCTGGGATGGCCAAGGCCAGATGCCAGACGACCAGTTGATCCGGATGCGGGAGATTATCCAGCAAGTCCATCAGGAAGGGAAACTCTTCCGTTGGTGGGGCGCGCCCGACACGGAAGTCTTCAAGCGCTTCTTCATCCAGGAGGGCGTCGACTTGGTTGGTGCTGACGACCTGAACGGCTTGTATAATGTCTTGTGCGATATCAACAGAACCAACAAGCAATGAGTCGCCGAATCCATTATTTCAACCCCGGACACGAGACGGCGGTCCTGCTGGGCACGCCCAACTACACACCGCCCCATAATGTCCGGATCATGACAAAAGACTTGAGTTTTCTCCCGGCCTGGTATGCCCGGCCTGGAGATCTTGTCTTGCTCGACAACCCGCTGCCCAACAGCTTCCGGCAAGAGTTTCCCGATGGCCTTTTCCCTAACGTGATCCCCGCCGTCGACCGCGCCAGCGTCAGCGCCCTTCCGGCGGACGAGCCGATCATCGCCACCCCCTGGGGTATCTCTCCGCAAAGCCTCCATAAGATCAGGCTGTTCAAGAAAGAGACCGGCTTGCGAATCCTTGTCCCGGAATGGGATCCTCTCCTGAAACCGCTGACCGGCCGGCAAACCGCCGCCGGCTGCCTCGACAGCCTGAGACAATTATTGCCACACGATAACCTACCGGCAACTCCTCGTTTCTTTACCGATATCAAATCGCTTGAACAAACGCTCGCCCGGACGACAGAAAAAGCGCCATTCCTGCTGAAAGCCCCCTATTCCTCGTCGGGAAGAGGCTTACTCTGGCTCGCCGACAGGCGATTGACGCCCAAAGAACGGGAATGGGCACAAGGAACGATCGCCAAGCAAGGAGCCGTCAGCATGGAAAAGGGGCTGGACAAGATTCTGGATCTCGCGTTCGAATACGAGGTGGACGGGAAAGGACATTGTCGTTTTGAGGGATTCTCCATCTTCGGGACAGAAGAAAGAGGAAGCTACTCGGGCAACCGGCTTGAAACGCAAGAAAAACTGCGAGCCGGCCTTCTCGATTATCTGCCTGAAACGGAACTGGAACAAACCCAAGAGGCCATGGGCTCTGTCCTTGCCGATCTTTTCGCGACGTACGAGGGGAACATCGGCGTAGATATGTTAATTTACAAGACCAAAGAACAAACTTACCGTCTTCATCCCTGTGTCGAGATCAACACACGGCAGACAATGGGCCGGGTCGCCCTCGAACTGTACAGGAAACTGGTCTCACCTGGTGCCACGGGCGATTTCCGGATCAGTTTCGGGAAAAAGGCAGGCCAGGCGCTCGCCCACAAACGGGAAATGACCGCCCGCCACCCTTTGGAGCTCGACGGACAAGGCAAAATACGCAAGGGCTATCTCTCGCTCTGTCCGGTCGACGAGCAAACCCATTATTGGGCGGAAATCTGGATCCAGGAATAAATTCCAAATTGATTTTTATCAATTAATAAAGAGAGAATCCAGAAGCATCTGAAAGATAAGACAAAATATCCTACTTTTGAGGGAACATAATTAATCAACCATAAAAACACACTCATTGTTATGAAAAAAATCAGTCTATCGATCGCGTTCCTTATGATTGGCGTGATCGCTTTCGCGCAACAGGCGCTTTTTGGAGGTTCTCAATTAGTATCCCCGGAAATCCATCCGGACAATACCGTTACTTTCAGACTGCTGGCGCCCAAGGCAGTTAAGGTGCAAATCACGGGCGATTTCCTGCCCAAAGCCAAAATGCAAACCGAGAGAGGCCTGATCGACATTCCCGGCACGACCGACCTCGTCGAAAAGGAGAATGGCGTTTGGGAATACACCACACCGGAGCCTCTGCCCTCTGAATTATACAGCTACTCATTTATCGTGGATGGCTTCAAGACTAACGATCCGTCGAATGTATTCCTGAACCGCGACGTGAAGTCGATCACCAATATTTTCATCATTGGTGGTAATCCCGGAGATCTCTATAAGGTCAACAAAGTACCACACGGATCGGTTACACGTCGTTGGTATAACAGTCCGGGCCTCGGCATGGAGCGTCGTCTGACAATCTATACACCCGCCGGCTATGAGAACAGCGGCAAGCGTTATCCTGTCCTTTACCTTTTGCACGGCGCTGGTGGCGACGAGGAGGCTTGGATCGCTCTCGGCCGTACGGCACAGATCCTGGATAACCTCATCGCGCAAGGAAAAGCGAAACCGATGATCGTCGTCATGACCAACGGTAACGCGGGCCAGGAGGCCGCCCCGGGCGAATCCTCATACGACCAGCAACCCTCGATGAACCAGCCGGGTAATATTCCGGGCAAATTCGAGGCCGCATTTCCCGACGTTGTCAACTTCATCGATAAGAACTACCGCACGATCAAGCAGAAAAGCGGCCGGGCAATCAGCGGACTTTCCATGGGTGGTGGCCATACGATCAACATCTCAATGAAATATCCGAATATGTTCGATTATGTGGGTGTTTTCTCATCCGCCCTGTTCCGCAAACAAGAAGAGCTTCCGGAAGTCGAGGCACAACTGAAAGCGCAATTCGCGCAAAAGCCCAAACTCTACTGGATCGGTGTCGGCAAGGATGATTTCGTTTACAAAGGTTGCGCGGAATTCCGCAAGATGCTCGACGAGAAGGGTTACGAATACACCTATTTCGAGAATGGCGAGGGCCACATCTGGAAGAACTGGCGTATCTACCTGACGATCTTCTCACAACAATTGTTCCAATAATCCGTCACGACAATTAAAAGACAAACAATATGAAAAAGTTCTATTTTCTAATCACTTTACTCTGCGTGAGCGCCATCGCGTTCGCGCAAGAGGCGCTTTTCGGGAACAGCAACCTGATTTCGCCCGAGATCCATCCGGATAATACCGTCACTTTCCGTTATCTGGCCCCCAAGGCCATTACGGTTAAGATCACGGGTGATTTCCTGCCCACCCAAAAGGTCAAGACCTCTTTTGGAGAAATTGACGCTCCGGGCACGGCCGATCTGGTCGAGAAAGAGAAGGGCGTTTGGGAATATACCACGCCACAACCACTCGCGTCTGAATTATACAGCTATTCCTTCATCGTTGATGGGATCAAAGTAACCGACCCAAACAACGTCTACCTGAACCGCGACGTCACTAGTGTCACGAATATCTTTATCATCAAGGGTGGACAAGGCGATCTTTACAGCGTCAACAACGTTCCTCATGGAACAGTCGCCCGTCGCTGGTACGACAGCCCGACACTGGGCAAGCAACGTCGCGTGACCGTCTACACGCCTGCCGGTTATGAGAACAGCGGGAAAAAATATCCTGTACTCTACCTGCTTCATGGCATGGGCGGCGACGAGGAGGCTTGGATCGCCCTCGGACGTACGGCACAGATCATGGATAATCTTATCGCCCAAGGCAAGGCAAAGCCGATGATTGTCGTCATGACCAACGGCAACGTCGATCAGGAGGCTGCCCCGGGAGAATCACAAGAGGGCTTGCAAAAGCCGGTCATGCGCCTGCCACACATGATGGACGGCACTTTCGAGGAGAGTTTTCCGGATGTCATCAAGTTTGTGGAGAGCAACTACCGGGTGATCAAGAAGAAATCAGGCCGGGCAATCGCGGGCTTGTCAATGGGAGGTTTCCACTCCTTGCACATCTCGAAACTCTATCCCGATAAATTCGATTACATAGGTCTTTTCTCATCAGCGATTGGCGTAACAGAGGAGCAAAAGTCGCCGGTTTATCAAGATATGGAAGGCAAACTGGCCGTACAGTTCAGCAAGGCGCCGAAACTGTATTGGATCGCGATCGGCAAGACCGACTTCCTTTACCAGAACAACGTGGATTACCGGAAGTTGTTGGACAGCCATGGCTATAAATATGAATATTACGAAAGCGAAGGCGGGCATATCTGGCGCAACTGGCGTGTTTACCTGAGCCTTTTCGCCCCTCAATTGTTCCAATAAAATAAAAAAATAAGGCTATTTTTGCGCGATTATTGGTCAAATTCTAATATCAAATCCTCGATAAAGCCGCAGTTTTCTTAAATTTGCGGCTTTATTGATTTATAAAAGACGATATTAGATGAATATACATGAGCTTTGTTGTGTAGGACATATCACGAAGGATAAGATCGTGACACCGAAAAAGACAGTTTTCATGCCCGGAGGCACCTCTTTCTATTTCTCGCATGCCATCAAGAATTTCGACGACATTGATTACGCGCTTGTCACCGCTTTAGCGGACACAGAAATGGCGGCGGTCGACGCGTTACGTGAGGACAACGTAAAAGTCGAGGTGATGCCCAGCGCACACACCGTTTACTTCGAGAATATTTATGGCGAGAACCAGGATAACAGGACGCAACGAGTCCTGGCGAAAGCCGATCCTTTCACGATCGATTATCTTCAGAGAATCGAGGCCAAAATCTACCATCTTGGCAGTTTGCTTGCTGACGATTTCTCACTGGAAGTGGTTCGTTACCTGGCCAACAAGGGATTGGTATCGGTCGACTCACAAGGCTATCTGCGTGAGGTTCGGGGCGAGGATGTCTTCGCCGTCGATTGGCCCGAGAAAAGAGAATTCCTGAAACATATCCATTTCCTGAAAGCCAACGAGCATGAGATGGAGGTATTGACCGGCTACAGCAGCATCCGTAAGGCGGGCGAAACCTTGCATGCCTGGGGTGTCAAGGAGGTGCTTCTCACCTTCGGCAGTATGGGATCTGTCATCTATGATGGAAAGACCTTCCACCAAATCCCGGCCTATATCCCGAAAGAGACCGTCGACGCGACCGGAGCCGGCGATACTTACATGACAGGCTATCTTTATCAACGGGCTAAAGGCGCGAGCATCGACGAGGCCGGCCGGTTCGCGGCGGCTATGTCGACCATGAAGATCGAAGGCAGCGGTCCTTTCAAGGGGAGTAAGGTTGATGTCCTCAAACTGATGGAAACCGCTGAGCAGCAGATCCCTGAATTGGATTGATAACAGGCCTGAGCGTATGCCCTAAAAAGAGGGTAAACGCCACTCATTTTACACAATAGTACGTGTCGGCTTACACATGCGTATGTGTTGGCCGACACGTACGTTCATATCAGGCAACACGTACGTACGTGCCGGGCGATACATACGTACGTATAAATCACGCCTCAATTTTATCCGGGACAGAAAGGAGTTTTCCTCGAAGCAGACCAGCGTTTTCTTCGAACAGGACTGGAGTTTTCTTCGGAACGGACTGGAGTTTTCCTCGAACAGGACTGGAATTACCTCCGAACTCAAATTCTTTATTCAATACAAAAGAAAAGAGAGCATGTCTAAACGGGCGAAGCAGCCCAACGACACGCTCTCTTTTTTCCTTATCTTATCTTTCCGGACATCAGAAAGCGACCAAACCGGCCTCTTTCAATAAATCCATAAAGCGCATAATATCAGACAAGTTATCCGCATCCGGGAATTGCGCGTCCTGCATCTTCTTAATGTCCAAAACACTTAAGTCGCCAGAAACGGTCAACTTCGCGATATCATCACCATGAGCCAAAGATAAACGGGTTCCCTTCAAGAGACCATATTTCTTCGACAACTCCTGAGGAATAGAATTCAAGACACCATAACCCCGCTCCTTTACCAACGATATTGATTTCGGGAATACCTTCGAAGCGGCCTTCTCCTCCGCTGTTAACGCTATCTTGTCGCTCACCATGACATCCAACGCCTTCGTGCGGGCTTTCAACGCCATCGCCAAATTCGCCTTATTCAAAGCCAAGGTCGACTTCAATGAGGAAACCAAGGTCTCCAGATAATCCGCCAAGACTTTCTCTCCCGGCGCCAGCTCCTGAACGCTCTTCACCGTCGCAATCTCATTCAAGACCACCGCCTCCTGATCAAACACCGCCTTCTTGTATGCGGCGGCCAATTGATCGGCCGAAAGCTTGTTCCATCCTGACAAATCCTCAGCCAATTTCAGACCAATCCGCTTCTGGGCATTCGAGGCCACCTCTCCAGCGATCGACAGCGCCCCATCCAAGTCGGCGGAAGCGATCGTATAGGCCGTAGCCGATGCCAGGACAACAGCCCGACGCAACTGGGTCGGATCACAAATCGAAGGACGATCGCCCGAGGTATGGTAGAAGTTATCCGGCCAAGTGATCAATATGATTCCCGGAACCTGTACGCCCCAATCGTTAAACACCTGATGGTCGGACGCGCCATAATGCGCATTGATCGAATAGTAAAATGGATCATGAGAGCCCGTCGTACTGAACACCGGTTTCAACGCCTCAGGTCGGCCAACACCTGTCGCCACAAAGGCCTTGTTCGTCGCGCCCATATAATGGAAGAACGATTCAGCGACATCATTCAAATAATGAGGATTACCCATTGTCGTCCGGTGCATGCACAGATAAGAGCCATGCTTGCTCAGCCAAAGGCCAACCATATCCAGATTGATATTGCACAGCATATTGTTCAGCAAATCCTTATGTTTGATCGCCCAAGGAATGGTGCCCTGGAACTCTGGAACCCAAATGAAGCGGATCGAACGTTTCGGTTGGGGAATCCGTCCGTCACGAATCAACTGATTCAAGGTTCTGGCAGTCTCGACCAAAGCCATAGATCCGGAAATGTTATCATTCGCGCCCAACTTCACATATCCCTCAAAAAGGTGAGCCGAGAAGATGACCTCTCCCGCCTCGGGATCCGATCCCGGAATCACACATGTAGGAACCTCGATCTCCGTCTCCTCCGTCGTTGCCTCAATCTTCACGTGGACAGTTATCGTTTCTCCCTTCAACAAACGATCTCTCAAGGCATAACCATCACGAGGTGTCAAGTTAATGCAAAAGGTTGGATTATTACCTCGGATACCGCTATTGGGAATCTGAAGCGGATCGATCAAGGGTCGAGGCGAATAGAAACTGACCACGCCCAACGCGCCAGCCCCAACCAAGCGATCGTGTACCCGAGAAGCCGTCGCTTCCGTCACGGCAATCTTCCCTTTCAGGTCGAGAGCGGAGATCGTCAAACTGTCTCCTTGGCCCACCCAAACCAAAGGCGCCGTCACATCGGTATTCTTGCTACCTTGACCCAAGATAGCGGCCAAGTCACGATAATCCGCGATCTTCGCCGTTTTAGGCGATACTTCCCACATGGAGGCACTGATACCATCCCATGTCTTCGTCTTGCCTAACTGCTCGACCGTCGCGTTATCAATACCATAACTTTTCAACAAATTAACCACATACTTGGATTCCATGAAGAGGCCCGAATAATCGGAGGCCTGACGGTCGCGCTCATAAGGCGCAATATCCAAGATATGATAATAGGCCTGCTCGCCCGACGACTCACCGACCAACTGATCATACACTTTCTCATCCAACAGACAATGATTGAATGGCGTCGTGTAATTTTGGCCCTTCACTGTCATGACAGACAGCGCAAGCCCAACAAGACATGTAAGTTTAAACCGATTCATTCCAATATCCATCTATTTTTCAACCGATAACCAAAAGGAGGAATCTCTATTTATTCCCATTTAACGAGCCGCCTCAACTACTGGATAACCCGGTTTCACGGGAACGGTCTTATCATCCATAGCCGCATTAAGAGCCAACCAAGCCACCATAGCGGCATCAACCGTCAAGTCACTCAAAGACAGGCGCTCATAAGTATCCATAACCGTGTGGTAAGTCCGGTCATATTCCAACTCATCCTGGATAAACTGGAAAGCGGGCAAACCATAACGTATGAACGAGAGATGATCCGTGCCACTCGTCTTACGTAACGTCAGGGTCGTGAACCCTAATGACTCCAAAGCCTTACCCCATTCCTTAAAGAAAGGAACCGCCGCGTCATTCTCCTCCAAATAAATGCCCCGGAAACGACCAGAACCATTATCCATATTCAAATAAAGAGCGAAATCCTCAAAGCCGGACAGTTTCTTGTTCTTCTCGGCATCATACAAATAACGCTTAGCGTAACCACGTGAACCATAAAGGCCCTGTTCCTCGCCACCCCACAAGGCGATACGGATCGTTCGCCGTGGAGAAACCCCTAAAGCCTTGATAATACGCATCGCCTCCATCATGACAATACAACCCGACGCATTGTCGGCACCACCTGTTCCACCATGCCAAGAGTCGAGATGTGCCCCGATCAAAACCACCTCATCCTTCAATTTCGGGTCTGTTCCCGGAATCTCGGCGATAACGTTGTTGATCTTCTGGTTATCAGTAAAGACGTTCTTGATCTCCAGCGCCATCTTAACAGGCTCACCCTTTGTCAACATACGCACCATACGCCCATGATCCTCAATCGGAAGCACAACCTCGGGCAATGGCTCCGGATCGCCTACCTTATATTGCACCCCACGAGAACTCGGGACATTGAAGGTACCGCTTCCCGAAACAACAGCCACGACATTCTCCTGACGAAGCATATCCGTGATCGCCTGCTGCAACTTACGTGCGGCCTGCCAATCGGTACCTCCCCGACGCCGTGGTGCTCTCGGACGAGGATCGAGCGCCAACTCCTCCAACTCCTCTTCCGTATAACGGCTAGCCAAAGGCTCAAACGACATCTCATAAGTCTGTTGAACAGGCATTAGGACAATCTTTCCAGCCAGTTTTCCCTTATATTTTTCCAAATCAGCTTCCTTCTCCACCTCAAGAGCCACACATTCGGCCTCAACCAAACCATTCGTACTACCCGACCATGCTTTTGGATTCGCGGCGAAAGCACAATAATAGGGCGCCGTCATCGCGGCATAAACCTTCTCGTTGTCCCATCCGCCTTTAGCGAAATCATAAGCGAATTCCGCACGTGGATTGGTCAACCCCATCTCTCCCAGCTTATCGATAACCATCTTCTCCGATCGCAGTTTCATTTTCGAGGCCGCCAACCGTGGTCCTAAATCATCCGTCATAAATTGCGCCAACTCCTCAACATGGGAATTATTGAACGCCTCATTCTTGACCCGAAAGGCCATCTCTTCCGACAAACTCGTTTGCGCATACGATGTTGCCGTCATCAACAGACTGGCGAACAACGGCGCCATCATAATCATCCTTCTCTTCATAACTTTTCTATTTGAATACCAAAACTTCCAATCCTATCAAGGAATAAAAAATTAACATTTAGCAAAGGCCTGAAATATCATTTTATCATTTCAATGCTTAATGAAATTTCATTTCGGCGCCAAAAATATCGATTATAAACTAAAATAGAAACAATATCCTGTAATATTAACATAATATTCACAAATACCCCGCTAAAGATCCTGTCAAGAAAGAGAACATATCCTTTGCGATAAACAATCAATCGCCACAACACTTCTCCCCATAATAAATCCAATCGGCACCTTCATCAAAACAGGAATATCCAATAAGAGTCATCTCCAAAATCATAAATAACTATAAAACAATATCTAATCAATAGAAGCACGCAAAATATGACCGATTAGGCCTCCTTATCCAGACCATATAATCTTTATCTATTATTCAAATTAGCCATTATCTTCGCGAAAGAAACATATTAATACCATGAAACTAGAGAAAGAAAAAGAGGAACAATACGGAAAACAGATCCTGGTAATCGGTAGCTCAAATACCGATATGGTAATCAAGGCACGACATTTGCCTCACCCAGGCGAAACCATATTAGGTGGGACATTCCTGATGAATCCGGGCGGTAAAGGCGCGAACCAAGCCGTCGCCGTTGCCCGATTAGGCGGACAAGTCTCCTTTATCTGTAAAACCGGCAACGACATTTTCGGGCATCAATCCCAACAACTGTTCGAGGAAGAGGGTATCGATACGACCTTTCTCTTCTCAGACCTGGAAAATCCCTCGGGAGTAGCCCTGATTACGGTCGATGACAACGCGGAAAATTGTATTGTTGTTGCCTCGGGAGCTAACGCGAATCTATTACCTGCCGATTTGAAAAAGGCAAATGAGGCTATTGAACGGGCCGACCTTTTACTCATGCAATTGGAAATTCCAATGGCCAGCATCGAATATGCGGCCAGGAAAGCGGCCTCTCTTGGTAAACAGGTCATTCTCAATCCGGCACCGGCATCCCCACTTTCCGCGGATTTGTTACGTGATCTTTATCTGATCACCCCAAACGAAACCGAAGCTGAAGCCATATCCGGCATAAAGATTACCGACCTCGACTCAGCGGGACAAGCCGCGGAAGCGATCGCCCGCCAAGGGGTTCGTAACGTCATCATCACATTAGGCGCAAAGGGAGCCCTAATCCATTCAAATGGTCAACAGGAACTCGTGCCGGCCTATCCGGTCAAAGCCGTCGATACGACCGCCGCAGGAGACGTGTTCAACGGAGCATTAGCCGTAGCGATCGCCGAAGGTCGCACACTCGTTGAGGCGGTCCGGTTTGCCTGCAAGGCTTCCGCCATATCAGTCGGACGGGCTGGAGCCCAATCCTCTGTGCCCTACCGTAATGAAGTGGACATTTTCTAGAACAAACTGAATATTAATTCCTAAACAGATATCATTATGAAAAAAATCTCGCGCTACGCATTAGCGGCATTATCCATCCTGACTCTTGGGAGTTCCTGCTCTGAGCAGCCCTCAACCCCAACAGGACAAACAATCCCCGAAAGCATTACCATCTCCACCGAAACATTGATGGACAAGATCAAAGGTGGCTGGGCAGGCCAAACCATCGGCTGTTCTTATGGTGGCCCGACTGAGTTCAAATACAACGGCACCATGATCCAGGACTACGTTCCCATCGCTTGGCCCGACGGTTATATCAAATGGTGGTACGAGAACGTCCCCGGCCTTTATGACGATGTTTATATGGACCTGACCTTCGTCGACGTATTCGATCGTCTCGGACTCGACGCGCCAGTCGACTCGTTTGCCATGGCGTTCGCCAAAGCCAAATATCCTTTATGGCATGCCAATCAAGCCGCTAGATATAACATCCTGCAAGGCATCATGCCGCCCGAGTCAGGTCATTGGCTGAACAACCCACACGCCAACGACCTGGATTACCAGATCGAGGCCGATTACGCCGGTCTGATGGCGCCCGGTATGCCTAATGCCGCCTCCGAGATCTCCGACAAGATTGGTCATATCATGAACTATGGCGACGGCTGGTACGGTGGCGTTTATGTAGGCGCGATGTACGCCCTGGCCTTTATTACCGATGATATCGAACTTATCGCGACCGAGGCATTAAAGACCATTCCGGAAGAAAGCGACTATTACAAATGCATGAGCGACGTAATCGCTTGGCACAAAGCCTATCCTGAAGACTGGAAACGCACATGGTTCGAGTGTGAGAAAAAATGGAGTTCCGACATAGGTTGCCCGGATGGCGTTTATGTTCCGTTCAACATCGATGCGACCATCAATAGCGCCTATATCCTGATCGGCCTGCTTTATGGCGATGGCGATTTCGAGAAGACCATGGATATCGCGACCCGCTGTGGACAAGACTCAGACTGTAACCCGGCCTCTGCCGCTGGTATCCTGGGAACAATCCTGGGTTATAAACAGATTCCCGAACGTTGGATGAAGAACCTGAGAGAAGTAGAATCGATGGATCTGGCCTTTACCAATATCTCCTTGAACAAGGCCTATCAGATGAGTTATGACCAAGCGCTTCAGATGATCCAAAGAAATGGTGGCTCGGTAGCCGACGACAAGATCACCATCCAGTACCAAAAACCGGTTGCCGTCCGTTACGAGAAGGCATTCGAAGGCATGTATCCTAAAGAGAAAGTGGCAGTCAACAAACCTTTAAAAGAGGTTGGAGAATTATCATTCGAGGGAAATGGCGCGGTTTTCAAGGGTTATGTCCAAGCCAAAGACGAACATTATGTCGCCAAAGTCGAGATGTATATCGATGGCCAATTGGTCGAGACCGCAAACTTGCCGGCCTCTTTTGCCGAGCGTCGCCATGAGCTGTTCTGGAAATACCTATTACCGGAAGGCAAGCATACGGCAACCTTTAAATGGTTGAACCCGACTGCGGACGCATCAATCCAGATGAGCGAGCTATTAATCTATACGGGAAATAACAAATAAAATCTTCAACGATTAACACTGATATCATATGTATATCGTACAAGATTATTCATTAGCCGTATTCTTTTGCGTCATCACCATGCTTTGCTGGGGTTCATGGGGAAACACGCAAAAATTAGCGGCTCGCAGCTGGCGATACGAATATTTCTATTGGGATTATGTTATCGGCATCCTGTTGCTCTCCCTGCTGTCCGCCTTAACACTCGGAAGTACGGGCGAACAAGGACAGGGCTTCTTGTCCAATCTCTCTCAAGCAGGCATGCTGCCTCTCTTAAGCGCTTTCCTTGGCGGAATCATATTCAACGCGGCCAATATCCTCCTATCGGCGGCAATCACAATCTGCGGAATGTCGGTGGCCTTCCCGGTTGGTATCGGTCTGGCGTTGGTGCTGGGCGTTTTAATCAACTATTTCGGGTCGACCAAAGGAGATCCTCTCTACATCTTCATTGGAGTTACGTTAATCACGATCGCGATCTTATTGAATGGATTGGCTTATAAGAAAGCGCTCTCGTCCACAAGAAATCTTTCCCCAAAAGGGCTGTTCTTATCCATAGCCGCAGGCACTATCATGGCCTTCTTCTATCGATTCGTAGCCGCCTCAATGGATCTCAACGATTTCGCCAATCCCCAACCCGGGAAATTGACACCTTACACGGCAGTCTTCATCTTCTCTTTGGGTGTATTTTTCAGTACTTTCGTGTTCAACACGATCGCCATGAGACATCCAGTAGAAGGTGAGCCCATCAAAGGATCCGGTTATTTTAAAGGAGACCTGAAAACTCATATGGTCGGCATATTGGGAGGAATCATCTGGTGTATCGGACAATCGTTCAGCATGATCGCATCCGAGAAAGCGGGAGCGGCCATCTCTTATGGACTCGGCCAAGGCGCTACGCTCGTTTCTGCTCTTTGGGGTATCCTGATCTGGAAAGAGTTCAAGAACGCGCCCGTATCATCCACCTACCTGAATGTCGGGATGTTCATCTTCTTCCTTACAGGACTCGCGTGCCTGATCTATGCGGGCGCATAACGGAACACGATGTTCCGACAACAAATGTCCATTTTCCAATACACTGCAGTGAAATTTAAAATCCACTGCAGTGTATTTGGAAATTCACTACAGTGGACAGAATAACAGGTTATGTTCACACAGCACCAGAAGCGACTCTTTCCCTAAAAAGCTCATCCAAAGAAACCCGAGTCAGCTTATGCTCGATCCAAACCAAAAAGTCAAAGTTTTTCAATAGCTGGCGTTCATATTTATCCTCCACAATCTCCGCGATCGCCCGATGATATTTTTTCCATAACCGCTCCTTGTGCATCTTATAAACCGGCAAAGGATATTCCTTAACGAATTGAAACACCAACCGCTCCGTCATATAGACACGCCGATCAAAATGAATATTACGCTTAATCGAATGAATCTCCGGTTCCAAATAATCCAGATTTCCCAATTCCGCCTGCAAAAGCAAACATATCAACCGTACCACTTTAAACAATGGAAAAGATTGAAAAAGCTTACCCTTTCCCATGATAATTGACGCGATCTTCCTGGCCTCCTTTAAACGCTCTTGATACATGGCTAAAGAGAGATCACAAAGCAATAACCTCAATTGCGCACGTAAACTGAGCAATTCCATCCGACGAAACAACGGTTCATCATATCGCTTACGAAGCTCAACCGCTCCCGCAAAACCGCCTTGATGTTGACAGGCTACCGAAGTATAAATATATCGATTACACAAAACGCGCAGTGAAAACTCCATCGAATACCCATCATTCTCCAATTCTTCCAGCTTTGCCAGGAATGGAGCTATCTCCGAATAAAGTCCGGCCACATGAAGACTGTCCAAAATACCCAATATGGCATTATAATAATAAACAGGAGGGACACAAAGACGATGCCGGTTCGCCTCAAACAAACTTATCAAATCCCGATAGTTCCGGATAGCCAACTTGTAACTTCCAATATTCAAATAATAGGCCGCCTGAAAAAGCATATGCAGTTTCTTCGCCTCAAACCCATCCCGATAAACATGGTTGGCGATAAGATGCAGTTCGCTCAAGACCAAATCATTCATCTGTTCTTTTTGAGAATCGGAACGGATATAACCTTTATACATCGAGCGATGCTTCAATATATCATAAAGCTGGATATGCTGATTCAGATTCCTGGAGTATTTTAGGATTTCCGTGATACGGACCTGCTTACCAACCAGTTCCTTTTCAGAGATCCCATTAAAATCCGACAAGCTCAAAAATTTCAATTCTGTTCTCAGAATCAACAATAACGCATAATCATTCTCAAACTCAATCGCTATCTCCTTGGCCTTTTCTAAACAAGCCAAAGCCTCTTAAACCATCTCCCGTTCAAACAGGATATTCGCCTTAGAGATCATATTAAATATCCGGGTTTGGTCATCCTGCTTTTCCCTCAATCTCACCAAACAGTCCAGCAGGGCTTTATACAGGTGTTTCACAGCCATCTCATAATTCTTCCCTTTTTGAGACTCTTGGAAACAGGCACGCAACTCTTCCTCCGTCGTT
>DGYMR06203__coassemble_680_pt1 | contig 38783 bp, 37 predicted proteins | sample DGYMR06203__metabat2_low_PE_012 | metagenome-assembled genome bin DGYMR06203
ATTTATATGAGCATAATACGATATACTCAAAAAAATCTTTCAACCACTTATGATTTGCAATCCGATTGGACGGGCAATACATGACATACCGTTTTTAATTGTTTCGGAAAGCATATATCTCCTATAGCAAATGCAGTATATATTCTTAGGCGGATGAAGTATATCTCCTTTGGCAAATGCAGTATATATTCTATGGCGGGTGAAGTATATATTCTCTGGCGAACGAAGTTGCGGTGGTTGGAGGGGCCTCCTGAACAGGTTTTATTATGACTGGGTTGTCAGGTGCTAACGATGCCCATTGTTAGCACCTAATAATGCCCATCGTTAGATGCTAACAACCCAGTCCTGACAACCCGCTTTCTTGTGGCATAAAAATCCCATTACAGTGCGTTCGGATTTTCACTGCAGTGAAAATTCAAATATACTGCAGTGTAATTTTTCCCCCATATTTTTGAAATCCGATCCCCCCTCGTAGGGACGCACGGTCCGTGCGTCCTCCATACGTCAAACAAGAGAGCCAGGCCAATGATTATAATTTCTGTATCTCCTCCATCGACAGTCCAGTGATCCGGGCAATCAATTCCGGAGCGATGCCGGCGGCCTTCATGCCCCGTGCGGCATCTAACATCCCTTCCTCACGTCCGATCTGTATGCCTTTCTTTTCTCCCATCTCGAGAGCCCATTGCTCGGTGGCGAGGTTATCGCGGTAGATCTTGCGGTTCGCCTCATAGCGATCCCAGTCCTCTTGGGATCGGTGAGCGAGTTTCCTCAATCTCTCGATCTCTTCATAGACGGCCTCTTGATCCTCGAATGGAATTATCTTTCGTATCTCCATATTCTTCAAAATATAAGCCAATATTTGACAAGAGGACGCACGGACCGTGCGTCCCTACATCTGTCGAATGCGTATACCAGGCCATCAATGATTATAATTTCTGTATCTCCTCCATCGAGAGTCCGGTGATCTGGGCGATATCCTCCAAGGGATAACCTTTGGTTTTCATGCCCCGTGCGGCATCTAACATTCCTTCCTCCCGTCCGATCTGTATGCCTCTTTTTTGTCCGATCTGTATGCCTTCCTCGAGTCCGATCTGTCTACCTTTCTTTTCTCCCATCTCGAGAGCCCATTGCTCGGTGGCGAGGTTATCGCGGTAGATCTTGACGCTCTCGTCGTACCGCTCGCGGTCTTCCTTGGAAAAGGCGGCGAGCTCGCTCAGCCGCTCGAGCTCCTCGAGGACGGACTTGCGTGCCTTGAACGGCATTCTCTGTAGTATCTCCATATTCTTCAAAATATAAATCCAACGTTCGAAATCAGTCTCGCATGTCTCCTCGTCTTTCGTGAAGGCGGGGAGGTCCAAAAAGATGAAGCGCATCTTGTCGGAGAAGGGCTTGTTGGTCTGGGTCTCCCAGAGGGTGACGTCGGTGCGGAGCCTCTTGTGCTTCTGCCCCTCGAGGTGGAAGTTCATGAAGAAGACACCGTAGACCGCCTTGAGGTCGAACAGCCATTTGAGGCCTTTCTCACCTTGGTTGGAGATGGATCTCGATAGGTAGTAAATGGCTCGTTCCTTGAAGTTTTGATGCCCCCGATTCTGCATTTCCACTATGAATTTCTCCCCGTTCTCATTCTCGCAGTAGATGTCGTAGATACAGCTGCGGTCGTCGGCCGTCATGCCCAACTGCTCCTTGTCGAGGAAGGTGATGTTGATGATTCGTTTCTCGCCCTCCAGCAAGTCGTTCAAGAAATCAATGAGGAGGTTCTTGCTGACCTCCTGTCCGAAGATGCGCTTGAAGCCCATGTCCGTGAATGGATTGATAAATCTTCCCATAGTTATTTAGAGTATTCGTTAAACTGTTTGGCAAATATACGATTTATTTGGATAAGCGGATTGTTTTCCTGTTCTTTTGGATTTCTTGTTCTTTTGGCTTGATCCAAAAGAACCAAAAGATCAAGGCTACCACTGCGAAAGCTACAAATTCGCTTCGAGAAGCTAAAATCTCGGAAACTCGCTTCGCTCAGACACCGAGATTTTTACACGCTTCTCTCGGAATTTGCTTAACGCTTTCTCCGTTAATGCCATTTTTTATTGTTTAGGGTTTACCGTCCTTGCGTTTGCGGTAGGATAGGGAAAGGTGTGAAGGAAAAGGGGGAAGGATCGGCCTTTGGCCGGTGAGCGTAAAGCGGAATAGTGCCGAGGAGCGGCCGTGAGCGCCTTTGTCTGAGCGCGAAGCGCGAGTTTAAGGCGCGAACAGCGTATCGGCGCTATGGAGTAGCTCAGCGGGCGCGGCCTTGACTTTTTGGTTCTTTTGGGTCAAGCCAAAAGAACAAGAACATTTTTGGGTCAAGCCAAAAGAACAGGATAAAGAATGAGAATTATAGAAAGCTGTTTTAACCTGACTCTTTTTGATGTTTAAATGAAAACGGCTACTTTTGACCTGATTTATAACAAAAAGATGATGACAATTACCGAAATCAATAAAACTTATAACCGAATCATCGGATCGCTTGACGCGTTGGAACTGAAGAACGCGTTCGATCATATCCAGGGATTGATGGCGGGATGCCGTGATTATTTTGCGCAAGACCGTCTGGATGAGCTTCAGAATACATATCGATATTTATTGCGTTATCGTATGGAGGGCGCAAAAGACCCGATGCAAGACCAGATTTATAGGGATTTGCGGGCTTCCGCTTATGAGTTGGCCGACGCCGTACGCAACCGGGTGTTGGTTACGGAGTCGCCTTTAGCCTATTATAGTCGTCGGCGCGTCTTGCGCAACGACGCTTCGAGTTTTGCCTCGTTGCATGAGAGCCTTTCCAACTGGGTCGCGGCGACCCGGGAGGTGAAGGGCGGCCTGGAAGCGCAGCAGAACCTGGAGCGTGACTTGATGACCCTTTTCTATAAGATATGGGTAGCTGACGCGTTGAGCGCTGAGGCATGCGAAGGGATTGGACGCCTCTTGAGAGATGAGTCGTTGCCGGGTTATGTACGCTGTCAGGTGGTGGCAGCCTTGACGATGGCCTTGCAGGCTTTTTTCGATAAGGAGAAGTTGGCGCTCCTGTTTGATGCCGCCGAGATAGAGGAGCCGATGATCCGGGCACGGGCATTGGTGGGTATTTTGCTTACATTATATATATATAGTAAACGGATCGAGCTTTATCCCCGGATCGGGAACCGTCTGGCGGCGCTCGCTGAGCGTTTCCCGGGGTTGACCCAGGCGATCCGGAGCGTGACGATCCGCTTTATCCTGGCCCGTGAGACGGAGAAGATCACCCGGCAAATGCAAGATGAGATCTTGCCTGAGATGATGCGGATCGGCTCGAAGATTGGCCAGAAGATCAATTTGAGAGAGATCACGCCAGAGCAATTGCTGGATGAGGAGATGAACCCGGAATGGAAACAGTTGGCGAAGAACAGCAACCTGGAGAAGAAGATGCAGGAGTTCACGGAGTTGCAGATGGAGGGAGCGGATATCATGCACTCTACCTTCGTGCACTTGAAGAATTTCCCCTTCTTTCGTGAGATCAGCAACTGGTTCTTGCCTTTTACCATCGAGCATTCTACCTTGGCCAGCCAAGCGTCGGGTTTGGGCGAGAATAACCTGATCGGCTCGATGGCCGACAGCGCGATGTTTTGCGACTCTGATAAGTACTCGCTCTATTTCAGTATGTCGCAATTGCCAGCCAGCGCCCGTCAGATGATGCTGGGGCAGATGGACGGGCAAGCGCTTGAGATCCTTCGCCAGGAGAAGAACCGGCAGCGTGGCGCTCAAGAGTCGCTCGACGCGGCGACCCGCCAATACGTGCAGGATCTTTATCGTTTCTATAAACTCCATCCGAGCCATCTTGATTTCAAGGATATATTCGCTTTACCGCTTGATTTCCACAACTTGCCGGTCTTGCGCCCCTATATCAACGACCGGGAGAGCCTGACAGCGATCGCTGAGTTTTATTTGCGCAAGAAATATTATGCCGAGGCCTTGAAGATCTATGAGAACTTGGCGGAGGGTGATCCGGAGGATGGGATGCTGGCGCAGAAGATCGGCTTTTGCGAGCAGATGAGCGGAAATATCGAGAGGGCTTTGGCGGCTTACCTGAAGGCGGACCTGATCCATTCGGACAGCAAGTGGGTGATCCGCCGGATCGCTACTTGCTATCGGACACTGAAACAGCCAGAGCGGGCGCTCGCTTATTACCATCGCTACGAGATGTTGGCACCCGACGACCTGTCGATACAGATCAGTATCGGCCATTGTCATCTGGACTTGCGCCATTACGACGAGGCCCTGAAATATTTCTTTAAGGTGGATTACCTGTCGGGCGGGAACCCGAAGACGTGGCGCCCGATCGCCTGGTGCTCGTTCCTGAACGGACGGTATGACCAGGCGAGTGATTATTACCGGAAGATCATCGACGAAGGCGCGAACGCCCAGGATTACCTGAACGCCGGGCATACGGAATGGGCTAAGGGAAATATGCGGGGTGCTGTTGACCATTACGCTAAAGCGGTGGCGAAAGAGAATGGTGACTTCAGTCGCTTCCTCGAGCTGTTCAATGCCGATATCGCCGACCTGAACGCCGCGGGTATCGAGAATGAGGAGATCCCGCTGCTACTGGATGAGTTACGTTATACGATTTGACGCTATTTAATTTTTGTATCATGATGAAAAGATGTTTTTGCGTGTTATCGCTGCTGTTGGCGTTAGGATTGCCGGTGGCGGCGCAGGGCCAGGCGGACGATCTGGCCTATTTCAAGGAACGGGTTAAGACTTTAGGGTCGGATGAGTTTGGCGGACGTAAGCCCCTTTCCGCTTATGAGGAGAAAACCATCCAGTATATCGCCGATGAGTTCAAGAAGGTTGGCCTACAGCCCGCGAATGGCGACAGTTATTTCCAGGGCGTGAAGGAGATCTCGACTTATACCCGCCCAAAAGATAACAAGATCCGTGTGAAAGGGAAGAAGGGCTCCTTCGACTTGCGTTTCTCCGACGACATCGTGATCTGGACGACTCGTGGAACGGAGAAGGTCGAGATCCCGTCGACCGATTATGTTTTCTGTGGCTTTGGCATTAACGCACCGGAATATAACTGGAACGATTATGAGGGGATCGACGTGAAAGGTAAGATCGTGATCGCTATGGTGAACGATCCCGGCTTCTACGACGACTCGCTCTTCAGGGGAAAGAACATGACCTATTATGGGCGTTGGACCTATAAGTTTGAGGAGGCGCTTCGCCAGGGCGCGGCGGGTTGTCTGGTCTTGCACAACGACGCGGCCGCCTCTTATGGCTGGAAGGTTTGCCAGTCCTCGCATGTGCAGAACAACATCGCTCTTTGCTCGCCGACGATGAACGCCGAGGAGCTGGGCATGAAGGGCTGGCTGGCTGAGGCGGCCTGCCGTAAGCTCTTTGAGGTAAGTGCCCTGGATTTCGATGAGACGATCGCCGCTGCCAAGAAGCCAGGTTTCAAGAGTTTCGTGATGAAGGCAAAGAGCAAGGTGACCCTGAATGTTAAGATGTCGGTTGGTGAGTCGCATAACGTCGCTGGGATCTTGCCAGGTACCGACCTGAAGGATGAGTATATTGTTTGTACCGCCCATTGGGACCATTTCGGTATCGGGACGCCGGTGGATGGCGACAGCATCTATAATGGCGCGAGCGATAACGCGAGTGGTGTGGCAGCCTTGATGTTGTTGGCCCGGAAATACCAGCGATTGCCCGTGAAGCCCCGCCGTTCGATCGTTTTCGTGGCGGTTACCTCCGAGGAGTGTGGCTTGCTGGGTTCCCAGTATTATTGCGAGCATCCGCTTTATCCGTTGGAGAAGACAGCCGTGAACCTCAACTTCGATGGTGTCGCTCCCCGGGAGCGGACTTGGGACGTGACGCTGAGTGGCGCGGGTAAGACCAATACCGACGCGCTCGTTATAGCGATGGCCTCCGCTCAAGGCCGTGTCGTGAAGATTCGCACGGAAGATCCCGCGGGTTCTTATTTCCGTTCGGATCACTTTAATTTCGTGAAGAAGGGGGTACCCGCTATCTTGGTCGGTGGCGGCCGCGACTATGTGGACAAGGCTCGTCATGAGGCGAAACCGAAAGTCTACCGCTATCACCAGCCGAACGATGAATATGATGAGTCGTGGTGGGATTTCGACGGCGCTATGGAGGATTTGAACCTGATGTTCGCGATCGGTCTGGCCGTAGCGAACGATGACGAGATGCCCCAATGGACGGAGTCCTCTGATTTCCAGAGACCGGCGAAATAAGTATGGGGAATCGATAAAGACCATGAGGGCATGCCGGCGACGACCGTATGTTTTTCGGCGTGCCCTTATGATAGTTCATCGTTTTTTAGTAAGTTTGTGACGGGCTAAAAGATTGTTTGGCCCAACGAGAATCTGTCAACATTTATATAAAATTGATATCTTGTGAGTAATAGAATAAAATTGCGGGTCCAGGGCTTAACTAGCAGCCAGATCCAATCGGGAGCTTATGCCTTGATATTGGCGGAGGAGAATGGACTAAGAAGGGTTCCGATTATTGTGGGGACTGCGGAGGCACAATCCATCGCGATCGCTTTAGAGCACCTGATGCCCCCCCGTCCGCTTACGCATGATTTGTTTATCTCTTTCTCTCACGCTTTCAACATCGAATTGCGGGAAGTCTTTATCTATAAGTTCGAGGATGGCGTGTTTTATTCGGAGCTGACATTCTTAAATGGTGAGCGGACGGTCAAGATTGATTCGAGAACCTCGGACGCTATCGCGATCGCCTTACGTGTCCCCTGCGATATTTATATCTCGGATGAGATTTTGGAGGAATGCAGTGTCGTGATTGAGGATGATCAGCTTTTCGAGGAGGAGATGAATCCGGACGACTCGTTGGAGGGCATGGAACCGGAGGATATTAAGGATGAGGCTCTTTTGCGAAAATGGCTCCAGTTGAGAGATGTGGAGGACCTGGAGGCCCGTTTGGAACAGGCGATCCAGCAGGAGAACTATGAGTTCGCGAAAATCTATAAGGAGGAGTTGTCTCGACGAAAACAACAAGATAAATAACCTATGGATGGAATCAGCCTCAGTTTCGTTTCTCTTGTGCGGGGAGTGATCGGGATTCTTTTCTTGTTGGCCCTTTCTTACCTGTTGAGTGAGAACCGCCGTCGGGTGGATTTCAAGTTGGTGGGGATTGGCTTGCTGTTGCAGTTGCTGTTTGCCGTGGCGATCATATATGTGCCGGCCTTTAGCGACCTTTTGGAGGGATGTGGCCGTATGTTTGTCAAGCTTATGGATTTTACTTCGGCGGGATTGACTTTCCTGCTGGGGCCTTATGCCTCGAAAGCGAACGGTTTCAGCTTCCTGATTCATTCGTTGCCGATTGTCATTTTCTTCTCGGCCTTAATCTCTTTGTTGTATTATTGGGGCGTTATCCAGCGGGTTGTTGGAGCGTTCGCCTGGCTCTTGCGTAAGTTTGTCAAGATCTCGGGCGCGGAGGGATTGGTTACGACCGGCAATGTCTTTATGGGCATGACCGAGGCTCCAGTCCTGATCAAGAACTATTTGCCCACCATGAATCGCTCGGAGATATTCCTGGTAATGGTTGCTGGTATGGGTACGATATCGGGCAGTGTCATGGGAACCTATATTGGCATGTTGGCCGCCGACGATCCCGCCTCACGGGTTGTTTTCGCCAAGCATCTGCTGTCGGCCTCTATCATGGCTGTTCCCGGCGCTATCGTGATCGCCAAGATGCTTTGTCCGCAGACAGAGCCGGTTATTGATCGCCCGATGGGCCCGGAGAGAGAGGGACGTGTGAGTAATTTTCTGGAAGCGATCGCTAACGGTACGGGCACAGGTGTTAAGTTGATGACCAATATCGCTGCCATGCTTCTGGTTTTTGTCTCGCTGGTGGCGATGGCCAATTATTTCCTGAAGGATCTGGTCGGTTCCTGGCTGGGTATAAACGACTGGATTGTGGAGATGACGAATGGCAAGTCGGAAGGCCTGACGTTCCAATTTCTGGTGGGGGCGGTGACGGCACCGTTCATGTGGTTATTGGGTGTCCCGGCTGATGATATGTTTCTGGTGGGTTCCCTGTTTGGGCAAAAGACGATCCTCAATGAGTTTGTTGGCTATTTCCAGATGCAAGAGTGGCGTGAGGCCGGTTTGTTTACTTATGAGAAGTCGGTACTGATGTCGACCTATATCCTTTGTGGGTTCGCCAATATCGGCTCGATCGGAATTATTCTCGGTGGCTTGGGAGTCCTGGCGCCCGAGAAGCGGGAGGTGATCTCGCGGATGGGTATACGCTCCTTGATCGGAGGAGCGCTTGTCTCGCTTCTGTCCGCTACGATCATTGGTATGATCATTGGATAAGATTAGGGATTAATAACGAATATAGAATAAGATAATATGCAGATATTTTACGCGCCGGATATCCGGATCAATCCAGAGTTGCCGGAAGAGGAGGCGGGCCATTGCGTTCGTGTACTTCGTTTGTCGGAGGGCGACGAGATCCTGGTAGCCGATGGAAAAGGAGAGTTTCATCAGGCGGTGATCCGTCGTGCTCATCCCAAGCATTGTGAGGTGGAGATTTTGAGAAGCTGGTCGCCGGCTCCCTTATGGCCGGCCTACTTGCATATCGCCGTGGCACCAACCAAGAATATGGACCGGATGGAATGGTTCGCTGAGAAAGCGACGGAGATCGGTATCGATGCCATTACCTTCCTTTGTTGCCAGTTCTCTGAGCGTCGGGAGATCAAGACAGCCCGGATCGAGAAGATATTGGTGAGTGCCATGAAGCAATCCCAAAAGGCGCGATTGCCTCAGCTGGGTGAGATGACACCTTTCAAGACATTCGTGCGGCAGCCTTTCGAGGGGCGTAAGTTTATCGCCCACTGTGAGGATGGTGAGAAGCGGTCACTCAAGTCGCTTTTGGGACCGGGCGAGAATGCCTTGATCCTGATTGGTCCGGAAGGCGATTTCAGCCCGGAAGAGATCCAAATGGCCCTGGATAATGGATTTGAGCCGATCTCGTTAGGCGATAGTCGTTTGCGGACAGAGACAGCGGCTTTGGTCGCCTGCATGACTGCCCGGTTGGCCAACCAGGCCTGATATTATATATAATGTAGACAATCAACCTAAAATATTAAGATATCAGTATGAGAAAGATCAAATGTATCCTGTCCGGTCTGGCGCTCAGTTTCGCGTTGTTTGCCCAGGGAGGCGATACGACCCATGTGACGATCCAGACCAATGTCGGCACGATGAAAGCCATTCTTTACAATGACGTGCCCAACCATACCCGGACCTTTATCGAGCGGGCGAAACGAGGCGATTTTGATGGAACCCTCTTTACCCGTGTTATCAAGGAATTTATGATTCAAGGAGGCGCGCCCGACTCTCGTAACGCTCCGGCTGGCGCACGTTGCGGTTTTGGTGATCCTTCGGCGGAAATTCCGCCAGAGTTAAACTCTAAGTATTTCCACAAGCGAGGAGCTTTGGCCGCTCCACGCCAGAACGATGATATCAATCCGGAGAAGAAGTCGGATATGTCGCAGTTCTTCATCGTCCAAGGTAAAGTCTACAGGGGAGGAGAGCTGGATACCTTGGAACGTACGCAGAACTATGCCGCCCGGCAAAAGGCCTTAAAGGAGTTTTACGCGCCTGTCCGGGCCGAGCTTCAGATGGTTAAGATGAGCAATCGGCGTGAGTACCTGAAACGGATGCGGGAGATTAATGAGAAGATTGATTCCGTGATTCTCGCTACGCCCGGTCACCTGATCTTTACGGACGAGCAGCGTAAAGCCTATACGACGGTTGGAGGTTGCCATCACTTGGATGGCGTTTATACCATTTTTGGTGAGTTGACCGAAGGCTTTGATGTCTTGGATAATATTGCCGGCCAGCCGAAGGACAAGTACGACCGTCCGACGAAAGATATCCGCATCGAGCGTGTCACGATTGAGTAATCTTAAAACAGGTAGATACTTATGTTGAAACGGGATTTGATCATGATTCAGATTGAGGAGCTGGGTAAGATGATCGCCCAGATGGTGACCAACCGTGAGGGAAATGATGGAGCGGATAAGAACCTTGAATTGGTAACGACCGTTTATCGCACGTTGGGTGTCGATCAGGAGGCTTTGATGACGACCTCACTTGAGGATTTGCTTGATCGCCTGAATCGCGAGGATGGCGCTGGGCTCTATCGGATGGAATTGCTTGCCAAGACGCTTATGGAGGCCAGTTACTTGGATCCCGACAATCGGGTACCGGCGCTCCGGAGGGCAGGAGAGATGCTGCGTTATGTCCAGGCGAACGACTCGACCTTTTCCTTGGAGCGGGAGGCTTTGCTGGGTGAGATAGACCGGTTGTTGTATTAAGGAGACCTTTGGTCTTTATGAGATTAGAAGCGATATGGAAAGAGGCGCGTCTCTCTTAATAAAAGTGAGACGCGCCTCTTCTGTATAAATTGTCTTATTTGATAATCAGTCTGAAGCGTCAGGCTCAATCCTCGTTGATGAGGCGGATCCCATTAGGCTCGAGCTGGATGGCTTGTCGTTTGTAGAGCGCGCCGACCGCTTGTTTAAAGGCCTTTTTACTGCAATGGAACCATTCATGGATTAGCTCAGGATCGCTTTTATCGTGTACGGGGATAAAGCCATGCGATTCCTCAAGTTTAGAGAGGATAAGATCGGAAATGCCGCCCACTTTTTGTTGATAACCGCTTGGGGCCAGGCTGACATCGATCTTCTCGTCGTCGCGCACTGCTTTGATGTATCCTTTAAGTTCTTCGCCTTTTCGCAAGGGTTGGAAGACTTCGTTACGATAGAGCAATCCGGTATGGGTATTGTTGATGATGACTCGATAACCTAAATCTGTCTCGTCGGCCACAATCAGGTTTACCTCCTCATTATGTTCATATTTAGGTGGTACGTTGTCCAGGAACTTCTCGATCTTGGCCGATCCCATGACTCGTCCGCTGACATGGTCAAGCTTGACATAGATGAGATACCAACGTCCTTCCTGCATTGTGCTTTTCTGTTCCTTGAAGGGAACGAAGAGATCTTTCATGATACCCCATTCGACAAAAGCGCCCGCCTGGCTGACTGTCCGGACCCGCATGAGCTTAAACTCGCCCACGATGGCGTGTGGGCGTTGGGTAGTGGCGATGAGGCGGCCCTCGTTGTCGTGATAGATGAAAGCATCTACCTTGGAACCGACCATAGCGTCGTTAGGAACATAACGTGTGGGCAACAAGATCTCCTTGCCGTTGCCTCCATCCAGATAAGCACCGAAACTCAGGATCTTAACGATCTCGAGCGTGTTGAATTTACCTACGTCAATCATAAGTCATGTCTCTTTATTTTCCGCGAAGATACGCAAATAAATATTGCCTCCATGCAGCAATATTTGATAAATCGCGTCGTTATAAATGTGCCTATTTGTGGGAGATGCCATTTATTGTCTCCCGTAAATGTCTTATATTCGCGTTTTATTATAACAGAGATCATGAATAGATTAAAATTATTCGTAGCGACCGCGTCGCTCGTTCTCGTGATGGGCTCGTGCGGCGTGCCTAAGGATGTGACCTATTTTCAAGGAATAGATTCCTTGACTCCAGAGCAGGTAGAGATGATGAACCAAACTTATACGACACGGATTGTTCCTGACGATCTGTTGACCATTACGGTTACCGCATGGGATCCGACTGTCGTAACTCCTTTTAATCCGCCGGTGTATGCTTATGCGGCACAGGGAGAGACGAGTACGGTCTCGTCTACCCAGCTTCAGACCTATTTGGTAGACAAGGAGGGTAACATTAATTTCCCGGTGCTGGGCAAGGTACATGTTGCGGGGTTGACGAAGTTGGAGATGAGCAATATGTTGCAAGAGAAGATCTCTCACTATGTGAGCGACGCATTGGTCAATGTTCAGATCGTGAACTATAAGGTAACTTTGGTCGGTGAGGTCTCTAAACCGGGAGCGATCTCTGTGAAGAATGACAGGATCTCTATCCTTGACGCGATTGGTCAGGCGGGAGACTTGACGATTAACGCCAACCGCACGAACGTGTTGGTTATCCGTGATAATAATGGAGAGAAAGAGTTTGCCCGTATGGATTTGACAAAGCCTGATATCTTTACGTCGCCTTTCTATTACCTGCGCCAGAACGACGTGGTTTATGTGGAGCCTAATAAGGCAAAGAAACGTAACTCGCGATATAGCCAGGCCCAGTCTTATAATGTGACAATTATCTCGACCGTGTTGACTGCCGTATCGGTGATCTCGACGGTAGCTATGTCAATTGTGACCGCAACCAAATAAAATAGAACAAGATGGAAGAAATGAAAGATACGGAAACGATCGGACTGAAGACAGTCATCGTGAAATACCTGTTGCATTGGAAGCTCTTCTTGGGGGCGTTCCTCTTTTCCATAATCCCGGCGGTGCTCTATTTGGTTTATTATCCAAGAACTTATGAGATCAATGCCCGGGTAAAGATCCAGGAAGATAAGGATTTGGGTGGCGGTAGCTTCGGACTGGGTGAAGCCGCTGGCCTGATGAAGTCGTTCGGTTTGGGTGGCGTTGGTGGAGGTGCTGTCAACATTGAGGATGAGTTGTCGATGTTCACTTCCAATAAGCTGATCCGGTCGATGGTGTTGGATTTGGGCATTAATGTGGAGTATTGTGAGCCATGGACTTTTGGTTATCGCTTGTACGGCAACGAGACTTTGTTCAAGATGACGGCGGATTCGCTGACCAACGCGACTTTGGATCAGAACGTGGATTTTGTGGTCAAGTTGTCGGGTGGCCGTTGTCATGTGACGGCGGAGGCGATGACGATGGATAAGAAGACCTTCGACTTGCCGGAATTGCCCGCTACGATTGAGCTGCCTGTCGGGAAGTTCCGGTTGGCGTTGGCTCCGGGGCATGAGGACTTGAAAGAGGCCAAGATGGAAATCACTTACCGCCCCGCGAGTTTTGTCGCCGAGGATCTGGCAGATGAGTTCCTGATTGAGGAGAGCTCAAAAACGGCTAACGTCATTGAGCTGGGCTGTACGGACTATGAGCGGGCTAGAGGAAAAGATATGTTGAACACTTTGATACGTTATTATAATGAGGAGGCGTTGAGCTATCAGAAGTCGGAGGCGACTAAGACATTGGCTTTCCTTGATGGACGTATCGAGAACTTGTTGCGTGAGTTGGCTACAATAGAGGATAAGATCGAGGCTTACAAGACAAAAGTGCAGCTGATGGATGGTGAGCACGACGTGCAGTTCTATGTGGAGCAGATGAAAGACTTACAGACGAAGATGATTGAGCTGGAGGGTCAGGCGAATGTCGTAGACCTGATGGCTGCCTTTGTGAAGGATACGGCCAATCGTTATGCGATGGTACCAATGTTGCTGACTCTCGATGCCGGTGGTGAGGGAAATCCCTTGTCGGATTATAATACGATCCTGTTAGAACGCAGCCGGGTAATTAAGAACTCAAGTATCAATAACCCGTTGGTTGGAACATTATCGAAACAGGCTGACCAGCTTCGTGTGAGCGTGATCAAGACGATCACCAATACGCAAGAAGGCTTGCAGGCTTCCTTGAAAGACATAAGGAGCAAGGTTGTCATGATTTATGACAAGATGGGCTCTTATCCCGTAGCGGAACGCCAGTATGTGGAGCTGAAACGGGATCAGGAGATTACGCAGGGCGTTTATTTGCTGTTGTTGCAAAAACGTGAGGAGACCGCCTTGATATTGGGTAAGATGAACGAGAAGGCCAAGGTGCTCGACGACGCTTATGTGAAGAGCCGTCCGATCGGACCACGCAAGTTGTATGCCGCTTTAGCCATGATGCTTCTGACGATTATCATACCTGTAGGTTTCTTATGTTGTAAGCAGATGTATATTGCCTTGAAGGATGAGTTCTTGAGGCAGAAAAGCGAAAGAAGATGATAAGGCTGTTCGCGTGGTGCATTTATAAGCTCAGCTATCTGGTGAGAGGGACAACCAATCGGTTTGTCTCTTTCTTTTATAAGCGTCTGATGGCTCGATGTGGCAAACATGTGCGTTTTGCCGCCTTGTCCTCGTTGATTACCTATAAGAATGTTTCCATTGGGGATGATGTCTATTTGGGTCCTCATGCGATTATATTGGCGACAGAAAGTAAGGTTTATATTGGGAATAAGGTTTTGTTTGGCCCTCGAGTGACCATTATCGGTGGGGATCATCGGGTGACGGATGTCGGTCGTTTTATTTATGATGTCCTGGATAAGAAGCCTGGAGATGATTTGGACGTGCACATAGAGGATGATGTTTGGGTCGGCTCTAACGCGACAATCCTGAAAGGGGTGACAGTCGGACGAGGAGCGGTTGTAGCCGCGGGTGCTTTGGTTATAAAGGATGTGCCTCCTTATGCGATCGTAGGCGGAGTGCCGGCTAAGGTATTGAAGTATCGTTGGGATATTCCGACAACCCTTGAGCATGAGCGCCGATTGTATGGTGAGGAACAACGTTTCAGTGAAGAAGATCTAAAGAGACAGAGAAATGGAGAATAAGCGAGTATTGATGCTGGCGACATCCCATAAGACTCGAGGTGGTGTGACCGCTGTCGTTAATGCCTATACGAAATGTGATTTTTGGAAAGCCCATCAGGTTGATTGGCTGGAGACACATATCGATAAGAGCAAGGGCATGAAGTTATGGTATGCTGCTCGGGCCTTTGCCCGTTATCTGATGATCGTATCCCGTTACGATATTATTCATATTCATACGAGTGAATTGCCTTCTGTCCGCCGGAAGCTTCCTTTTTTGCGTGTCGCTAAGGCTAAGGGAAAGAAGGTGGTGGTTCATTTGCATATAGGTAATCAGTTGGAAGAAAACCGGGGAAATGCCGCTTATGTGGAACTTTTCCGGGAGGCGGACGCGATCATTGTGTTATCTCGGTCGATCCAGGAAAAACTGGAAACCTTATTTGGAATAAAAGATAAGGTATATGTAATATATAATCCATGTCCGATCCTTTCAAGACCGGCTTCTTATTCGGATGTTCAAAAGGAGATTATCTTCGCCGGGACTTTAAACGCGAACAAGGATTACACGACTTTGATCCGGGCTTTTGCCAAGGTGGCTAGTCGTTTCCCGGATTGGCGATTGACAATTGCGGGAAATGGAGAAATGGAGAAGGCTCGTGGGGTAGCCCGTGAGGAGGGCGTGGACAAAGTTGTCCGGTTCCCGGGCTGGGTAAGAGGCGATGAGAAGGATCGTTTGTTCAGGAATGCTTCATTGTTTTGTTTAACGAGTCATGCGGAAGGTTTTCCGATGGCTGTGCTTGATGCCTGGGCTTATGGCTTGCCGGTGATCTCTACTCCGGTAGGTGGTTTGCCTGATGTCTTACGGACAGGCGAGAATGTCTTGTTCTTTGAGCCCGGTGATGTGGAGGGCTTGGCTGAGCGGTTGGAGCAAGCCTTGGCTGATCCGGATTTGCGACATCGGTTGTCGGGTGAGTCATTGAAATTGGCGGGCGGTTTGTTTAGTTTGGATTATATTAATGGACAGATAGAGGAACTGTATAAAAGTCTGTATTAAGGATCATGAGAGAGGTGCGTTTGTCTGATTATACGATTGCCGCTGATTACGTGTTTGACCGGATACCGGAAGGGCGGATAACCGTGAATACAATCAATGCCTATTCGTGGGTGATGGCGGATAAGGATCCTTTGTTCCGCAAGGCTTTGGTTGAGAGTGATTATTTGCTGCCGGATGGTATAGCTGTTGTTTGGGCTGCCCGTTTTTTGCGAGGTGAGAAGATAAATAAGATCGCGGGAGCGGACTTGCATAGGATGGTACTTGAGACGTTGAATCGTGAAGGGGGAAAGTGTTTTTATTTGGGCGCTTCCGAGCGTACGTTGTCGTTGATCCGGACCCGTTTGTCTCGCGAATATCCGAATGTGCGTGTAGAAACTTATAGTCCTCCTTTTAAGGCGACCTTCTCACCTGAAGATAATCAAGAGATGATCGATCGGGTGAACCGGTTTGCTCCTGACGCTCTTTTTGTGGGAATGACCGCGCCGAAGCAGGAGAAATGGATCGTTGAGAACCATGCGAACTTGAATGCGCATATCACTTGCGGCATTGGTGCCGTGTTTGATTTTTATGCCGGCACGAAGAATCGTCCGCCCCAATGGATGATCAATTTAGGGTTAGAATGGTTCGGCCGATTGATAAGTGACCCGAAGCGGCTTTGGCGCCGTTATATCATATATAATCCAGTTTTCGTTTGGAAGATACTGAAGCTGAAGAGGCGGTCTTGATCGGACGTAAATTTCTAGTATAGGCGAACTAATACCATATATACATCATGATAAGGATAAAAGATATCATTAAGGAGTTGGAGCTTTTTGCGCCTCTATCTCTTCAGGAGAGTTTTGATAATGCGGGATTGCAGGTTGGCGATGTCAATCAGGTAGCGACTGGCGTATTGCTTTGTCTTGACGTGACGGAAGAGGTGATCGATGAGGCGATAGAACGTGAGTGCAACCTGATCGTGTCTCATCATCCTTTGGCATTCAGGCCTTTTAAGTCATTGACGGGAAAGACTTATGTTGAGCGTTGTATGATCAAGGCCTGTAAATATGATTTGGTGGTATATTCCGCGCATACGAATCTGGATAATGCGGCAGGTGGGGTGAATTTCCGTTTCGCTGAGATGATCGGATTGGAAAATGTCCGTGTCTTGAAACCAATGAAAGGACTTTTGCTTAAGTTGGTGACTTTCGTGCCGGTTGCTTATGAGGAGATCGTCCGGAACGCGCTCTTCTCGGCTGGAGCGGGGAGTATAGGAAATTACGACCAGTGTGGTTTCTCTGTTAGCGGCGATGGCACTTTCCGTGCGAATGAGGGATGTCATCCGTTCTGTGGGGAGCTAGGCGAGACACATCATGAGAAAGAGGTCCGTTTGGAAGTTGTCTTGCCCAAATACCGGCGAGAGGCGGTTACCCGGGCATTGTTGGCTACACATCCTTACGAGGAGCCGGTTATTGATTTCTATGCGCTTGAGAATAGTTGGAGCCAGGTTGGCTCGGCTGTCGTAGGTGAGTTGCCGGCAGAGGATAATGAACGGGATTTCCTGTTGAGGATAAAGGATATATTTCATGTCGGCTGTGTACACCATTCTCCGTTTACGGGAAGACCTGTTCGTGAGGTGGCCGTTTGCGGAGGAAGTGGCGCATTCCTTATCAATGACGCGATCGCTTATGGAGCGGATGTCTTTATTACGGGTGAGGCGAAGTATAATGATTTCTATGATGTAGAGGACCGGATCCTGTTGGCTACCATAGGTCATTACGAGTCGGAAGTATGTACAAAAGAGATATTTTATAATATAATATCGAAAAAATTCCCTAACTTTGCGGTGCATTTTTCGAATGTTAATTCAAATCCAGTAAAATATTTATAGAATGGCTACAGATAAACAGTCGGTTGAGAAAGAGTACACGGTGGAAGAGAAACTTTCCACGTTGTATCAACTTCAGACAGTCATGTCCGATATTGATAAGATAAAGACCCTGAGAGGAGAGCTTCCTCTGGAGGTGCAAGATTTGGAGGATGAGATCGCTGGTTTGGAGACTCGTCTTCAAAACTATCAATCGGGTATCAAGAACTATGAGGCTTCTATCGCTGAGCAAAAGAATAAGATCACGGAATCAAACTCGTTGATCGAGCGCTATAAGGCACAATTGGAAAATGTTCGTAATAACCGTGAGTTTGATAATCTCTCAAAGGAGATCGAATATCAGGGCCTGGAAGTTGAGTTCTCTGAGAAGAAGATCCGTGAGTTTACGGCGGCGATTGAAGAGAAGAACAAGGAGATCAAGGAATTGACGGAGGTTCTTGAGGGCCGGAAAGCGGATTTGGTACAAAAGCAGAATGAGCTGGAGCAGATCATCACTGAGACAAAGCAGGATGAGGAAAGACTTCGTGAGAAAGGCAAAAAGCTGGAAGGTTTGATCGAGCCGCGTTTGTTGACAGCGTTCAAGCGTATTCGTAAAGGTGCCCGCAATGGTTTGGCTGTCGTATATGTACAGCGTGGCGCTTGTGGTGGTTGCTTTAACAAGATTCCGCCCCAGAAGCAGTTGGATATTAAATTACGCAAGAAGATCATCGTATGTGAGTATTGCGGACGCATCATGATCGATCCTGCGTTGGCGGGTGTTGAGGATTAATCCTTCGACATAAGTCAATATAGATGGCTTTAGTTTTCACTCTTTTATGAGATGGTGGAAACTAAAGCCTTTTTTGTATTATTATGATTGGAGTTGTAATGATTTAATGATCGTTGTTGTTATTGGATTATGACTGGGTTTATTGTGATATTAAAATCCCGATTGTAGGGATAAGCTGTTAGAGGCTTGTGTGTTTTAGGTGCTTTTTGTGGTTGGAACAGAGGAAACAGGATGATAGGGAAGATTCAAGCTTATATTGAGCGTCATGCCCTTTTGGCTGGCGAGGCCCCGGTGCTGGTTGGGGTAAGTGGAGGTGCCGACTCGGTTGCCCTTTTGGCTCTTTTATGTCGGTTGGGTTATGCTTGTGTTGTGGCGCATTGCAATTTCCATTTGAGAGGTGATGAGTCGGAGCGGGATGAGGCGTTCGTGAGAGGTCTGGCGGAGCGATGGCAAATACCGTTTTATCGAGTGGATTTTAACACGGAAGAGTATGCCCGAAAGAATCGTTTGTCGATTGAGATGGCTGCCAGGCAATTGCGTTATGAGTGGTTTGAGAATCTTCGGCAAGAATTGGGCTGCCAGGCGATCGCCGTGGCTCATCATCGGGATGATAATGTGGAGACCGTTTTACTTAACTTGTTCAGAGGGACAGGTTTGAGTGGTTTACGGGGAATGCGTCCCAGGAATGGTTATGTCATCCGTCCGCTTTTAGGCGTATCTCGGCAGGAAATAGAAGCCTGGTTGTGCGGCGAGGGGTTGTCGTTCGTTACGGACAGTACGAATTGTTCGGATCTCTTTACACGTAATTTTATTCGTTTGCGGGTCTTGCCGTTGTTGGAGAGCCGTCAGCCTTCGGTAAAAGAGACGATTGCCCGCTCGGCGGAATACTTGTCGGGTGTAGAGGTGATCTATCGGGCCGCGATCGATCGTGCCCGTCGGGAGGTAATGCCGGAAGAGGGGCGTTTATTGATTGATACCTTATTGTGTCAAGCCGAGCCAAGAACCATATTGTTCGAGATATTAAGGGATTATGGTTTCTCAAGAGCTCAGGTGGATCAGATCTTTGCCGTGCTGGAAGGAGAGTCGGGACGTCGGTTTTATTCCAGTACGCATCAGTTGGTGAAAGATCGTGGAGCCCTGTTATTAGCGCCCTTATCTGTTGATCAGCCAGATACTGTTATGATTGGTCGTGATTTTGACCGTTTGGATTTGCCCTTGCCGATCGAGTTTTGTCTTATGCCTAATTCCCCGGATCTGGAGATCGTGAAATCATTAAATGTCGCTTATCTGGATTATGGTCGTTTGAGAGGCAATTTGCTGTTGAGGCATTGGCAGGAGGGAGATTGGTTCATTCCTTTTGGTATGCGTGGTCGTAAGAAATTAAGTGATTATTTTTCTGATCATAAGTTCAGCCGTTTGGCAAAAGAGGAGCAATGGTTGTTGTGTGATGAGGAATCAATTGTTTGGGTGGTTGGACAACGTATTGACGATCGTTACCGGATAAAGGCGGAAACGGAGATGGTTTTACGGATCAATTTTTATGCCCGTTAGACGATATATTCAAAAAAATAGTTACTTTTGTAACGTTTTACTCCGCAGATATGTTGCTAATGACTCAATTTAGCTGAACAATCCGGTTTTTTACAAGAATTATTGACTCAATAAATAGAATAATTATGGTATTCGTATCATAAACAAGGATTATGATATTTAGTACTTATAGATTATATTCATTATCGCACTATGCAAAAATATAACATTTTAGAATTAAACGAAAAACAACTTCCTGAATTACAATCGATAGCCGGCGAACTAGGCTTGAAGAAGGTGGGCAGCTTAAATAAAGAGGAATTAATATATCGTATTTTGGATGAGCAGGCCATCTCTTTGGCCGTTACGCAGACGGAAAAGAAGAAAGAGAAGGAAGCCAAGAAAAATGGAGAGGCGAAGAAGAAATCCCGCTCCGCTAAAAATACACAACAGACTAAAGCAAAAGAGGCTGATAATAAGCAAGAGACAGCGACTGTTGCGGCTCCTGTTGAGGTAGATGAGGCTCCCAAGAAAGAGGAGGGAAGCAAGGAGCAACAACCAGCCGCTCGGAAAAAAAGAAATCGGGTGGAGAAAAAGGATAAGGCGGCGGAAGCAGACCAGCTCGCTGAGGAAAACGCTCCGGTAGAGGATGGGAAAATGGACAGCCCAGTAGTCGTTAAAGAGGAAGCCACAGCAGAGAATGAGCCTGTTGACGTAAAGCAGGAAACTAAGCCGGAAAATGTTGCCGGAAACGAGAATGAGGCCGCTTCGTCTCAACAGTCAGAGGAGCCGAAACGCTTGGTTTTCAAACATCCTGACGCCAATTCAGTATTGGATCAGATATTCCCCTTCGCTTCAGCTCCTAAGGCGGATAACAATCGTCAGAATCAAAACGAGCAGGGAAGCAATCAGAATAACAACAATAATCGCCAGAATAACAATCGCCAAGGAAATCATAATAACCGCAATAATAACACCAACAATAATAACAATCAACAACAGCAGCCACAAGAGAAAGCTTATGACTTCGATGGTATCTTGACGGGTTGTGGTGTCTTGGAGATGATGCAAGATGGTTATGGTTTCTTGCGTTCTTCCGATTATAATTACTTGACTTCCCCAGATGATATTTATGTATCCCAGTCTCAGATCAAATTGTTTGGCCTGAAGACAGGTGATGTGGTCGAGGGCGCTATCCGTCCCCCGAAAGAGGGTGAGAAGTACTTTCCGTTGGTGAAGGTGGATAAGATCAATGGCCGCACGCCGGAAGAGGTTCGTGATCGTGTGCCTTTTGATCACTTGACTCCTCTGTTCCCGGATGAGAAGTTCATGCTGACCGCTCGTAAGTCGCCGAAGGTTTATGATAACATCGCGGTTCGTGTGGTTGATCTGTTCTCGCCGATCGGAAAGGGACAACGCGGTTTGATCGTTGCCCAGCCTAAGACTGGTAAGACCATGTTGTTGAAAGACATCGCGAACGCTATTGCTTATAACCATCCTGAGGTTTATATGATTATCTTGTTGATCGACGAGCGTCCGGAGGAGGTGACCGACATGGCACGTAGCGTTGATGCGGAGGTGATTGCCTCTACATTTGACGAGCCGGCCGAGCGCCACGTGAAGATCGCCGAGATTGTTTTGAGTAAGGCGAAACGTTTGGTCGAGTGCGGACACGATGTTGTTATTCTTCTGGATTCAATCACACGTTTGGCCCGTGCTTATAATACGGTTCAACCCGCTTCAGGAAAGGTCCTTTCCGGTGGTGTTGACGCGAATGCCCTGCAAAAGCCGAAGCGTTTCTTTGGTGCTGCCCGTAATATTGAGAATGGCGGAAGCTTGACCATTTTGGCGACGGCTTTGACCGATACGGGTTCTAAGATGGACGACGTGATTTTCGAGGAGTTCAAGGGTACTGGAAATATGGAGTTGCAGTTGGATCGCAAGCTGGCGAACAAGCGAGTTTATCCGGCGGTCGACATCACGGCTTCAAGTACGCGTCGTGATGACCTGTTGCAGGACGAGAATACGTTGAACCGGATGTGGATCCTCCGCAAGTACTTGTCAGACATGAACTCAATAGAGGCAATGGAGTTCGTGAAGCAACGGATGGAACAGACATTCGACAACGCGGAGTTCCTGGCTTCTATGAATGGATAATAAGGAATGGCTGTCGAGGCGCTAAAGGTAAGCCTCGGAAGTCGATCATATTTCTCTTTTTTTATGGAGATCGAAAAGGCTCACCATCTATTGGATGGTGGGCTTTTTTTCTGTCTTATGGTCTATATGGTCACAAGGGTTTTATGGGTTAGACCCTTTTCTTTTTCCTCTTTTATTGATGGCATAATCTATTTTTACTAACTTTGAGGCCATTCAGTACATTCAAAGTATAAAAGGATTTTATAAAAAACAATCAATATGGCAAAAATGCAAGGCGTTGTGGTCGTCAATACGGAGCGTTGCAAGGGATGTAATCTTTGCGTTGTCGCTTGTCCGTCTGACGTACTCGAACTACATCCAAGGGAGGTCAACAATAAAGGTTACCATTTCGTTTATATGAAAAATCCGGAAGCTTGTGTCGGTTGCGCGAGTTGCGGTTTGGTATGTCCTGATGGCTGTTTGACCATATACAGAAAGAAAATGTAAAAGAGACAAAGATTTAGTAAGGTCATGAGTGAAGATATAAAATTGATGAAAGGGAATGAGGCGATCGCGCATGCGGCTATCCGTTATGGTGTTGATGGCTATTTTGGCTATCCGATCACGCCTCAGTCGGAGATACTTGAGACATTGATGGCGGAGATGCCGTGGGAGAAGACTGGTATGGTTGTTCTTCAGGCGGAGAGTGAGGTAGCCGCTATTAATATGGTATATGGTGGCGCCGGAACAGGCAAGCGGGTAATGACCTCCTCTTCCAGTCCTGGCGTGAGCCTGAAACAGGAAGGTATCTCTTATATGGCAGGTGCTGAGTTGCCTTGCCTGATCGTTAATGTTATGCGTGGTGGCCCTGGATTAGGTACGATCCAGCCAAGCCAGGCCGATTATTTCCAGACCGTGAAAGGTGGTGGACATGGCGATTACCGTTTGATTACGTTGGCGCCTTCGTCGGTTCAGGAGATGGCGGACTTTGTGGGCCTGGGTTTTGAATTGGCGTTCAAGTACCGGAATCCGGCTATTATCTTGGCGGATGGTATTATCGGCCAGATGATGGAGAAGGTTGTTCTTCCGCCTTATCAGCCTCGGCGTACGGAAGAGGAGGTTGTAGCTCAATGTCCGTGGGCAGCCCAGGGAAAGAAGGCCTCACGACGTCCTAACGTGATTACTTCTCTCGAGTTGGATCCCGCCAAGATGGAGGAGAACAACTTGCGATTCCAGGAAAAATATCGTAAGATACAGGAGAATGAGGTGCGTTATGAGGAGATCATGTGCGACGATGCGGAATATCTGTTGGTCGCTTTCGGCTCTTCCGCACGAATTTGCCAAAAGGTGGTTGAGATCGCTCGTCAAGAGGGAATCAAGCTCGGTCTGTTGCGTCCGATCACTTTGTGGCCGTTCCCGGAAAAGGCGATCGCCTCATATGCGGATAAGGTTAAAGGCATGTTGTCTGTCGAGTTGAACGCCGGCCAGATGGTCGAGGATGTTCGCCTGGCGGTTAATGGTAAGGTTCGTGTTGAGCACTTTGGCCGTTTGGGTGGAATCGTGTTTACCCCGGATGAGGTGTTGGACGCCTTGAAGGAAAAATTGCTTTGATCCCATGAGACGCGGCAGTAAAGCGGATGAGATCATGACGTTGGCGTTCATGATATTGGCGATTGCGACGGTCGTTTGTTATGTGATGACCTTCTCGTCGCCGGATAAACGGGCGTTTTGGTACGTCGGAGGAGTCGCCGTCTTTGTCCGGTTGATTCAATACATCTTACGATTCGTAAAATAAATCTAAAGGAAATGGAACTTAACGATATAATAAAGCCGGAGAACTTGGTATACGAGAAACCCAAGTTGATGAATGATAACCCGATGCATTATTGTCCGGGATGCAGCCATGGCGTGATACACAAGTTGATCGCTGAAGTCGTGGCGGAGATGGGTATGGAAGATAAGACGATCGGTGTTTCACCTGTCGGGTGTGCCGTATTCGCCTACAATTATATAGATGTCGACTGGATTGAGGCGGCTCATGGTCGTGCGCCAGCTATCGCTACGGCGGTAAAGCGCTTGAATCCCTCAAAAATGGTATTTACTTACCAGGGAGATGGTGACTTGGCCGCTATTGGAACGGCGGAGACGATCCATGCGGCGAACCGCGGAGAGAACATCGTAATTGTCTTTGTCAACAATGCGATTTATGGTATGACGGGTGGCCAGATGGCTCCGACAACCTTGGAAGGCATGAAGACGGCGACCTGTCCGTATGGACGTAATGTCGCCTTGAATGGCTATCCCTTGAAAATCGGCGATTTGCTTGCGAAGCTGGAAGGTACCTGCCTGGTAACACGGCAGAGTGTCCAGTCGGCAGCGGCAATCCGTAAGGCCAAGAAAGCATTGCGCAAGGCTTTTGAGAACTCGATGAACGGTAAGGGCACTTCGGTTGTCGAGTTCGTATCAACTTGTTCTTCTGGGTGGAAGATGACTCCCGAGAAGGCGAATAAATGGATGGAGGAGAATATGTTCCCGTTCTATCCGCTTGGCGATTTAAAGAATGTAGAATAAAAATGTTTGAGTGAGACTATGAAACAAGAGATCATTATAGCGGGATTTGGTGGACAAGGCGTCCTCTCGATGGGTAAGATCTTGGCCTATTCTGGTTTGATGGAGGGGAAAGAGGTGAGCTGGATGCCCTCTTATGGCCCGGAGCAACGAGGCGGAACCGCCAACGTGACCGTGATCCTGAGCGATGAGCGGATCAGTTCTCCTGTATTGAACCAATACGATATTGCGATTATCCTGAATCAGCCCTCAATGGATAAGTTTGAGAGTAAGGTTAAGCCGGGTGGCATCTTGATTTATGATGGTTATGGAATCCATACACAGGTGAAACGGCAAGACATTTCCGTTTATCGGGTTGATGCGATGGATGCGGCGACCGAGATGAAGAACGAGAAGGCTTTCAATATGTTGATTCTTGGTGGCTTATTGAAGATCGTTCCGATGGTTAAGTTGGAGAATGTCCTCTTGGGACTGAAAAAGTCGTTGCCGGAACGGCATCACAACTTGATTCCGATGAACGAGGCGGCGATCAAGAAAGGCATGGAGATTATAGAAAAGATCCAATAACAATATGGACGGCATCATAAGGCTTCTTTCTTATGATGCCGTTTCTCTTTCTTGTCGTGTCGTGGCTCTTCTTGTTAAACAAACTTCATTTGCCCGGAAGAAAGTTTTTTATTATATCTTCGCGGCGTGAAGCGTTTCATAAACATATTACTATTATCGGCGCTGTGTGTCGCTACGGCTCTGGCGCAAGGACGGGGTAGCCGCAGTACCAGGGGCGGCTTCTCGTTGTCCGCCTTGTCGGCCGCCAAGAAGGATATTCCCGATAGCCTGTTGCTTGCGGATACGGCTTCGGCCAACGGGAAAAGGATTACGGCTTATCAGCTGGATTCCCGTTTGGGACAACGTCGGGTGGCTCCAATGGATACGGGACGACTGAATACGGCCAATAGCTTTTTGGCGGAATCGAAAGCCTTGGCATTGGGCTTCTTGGCGAATGTCGGTTCGCCCGCTCAATCTAAAATCTTTTTTGACCGTGAAGAGGAGCGTGATTTCATTTTCGCCGACGCTTATACCTATTATATTACGACTCCAGACAATGCCTTGTTTTATGATACCAAGGCTCCTTATACCAATGTTTCCTATTCGACCGGAGGCGCTAGCCAAAGTAAGGAGGATCGTTTGAAAGGAGTCATGACGATGAATTTCGGGAAAAGGATCAATGTCGGTGGAGATATCGATTATATCTATAGTCGGGGACATTATGATTCCAATGGTAATAAGATGTTGAGCTACCGGTTGTTCGGAAACTATTTGTCCGATCGCTATGAGATGAGCGCCTATTTGAGTAACTTTAATTTCGTCAGCTATGAGAATGGCGGATTGACGGACGATCGCTATATTACGGATATCGATAACTTGTCGACCGGACAATACTCGACCGATACCAAGTCGTTTCCTGTTCGTTTTACGGACGCTTGGAACCGTGTGCGCGGAAAGCGTTATTTCCTGACGCATCGTTATAATTTAGGTTTTACGAGAGAATTGGACGAGACCGATGAGGATGGAAATCCAAAATCCATCTTCGTGCCGGTTTCCAGTATTATCCATACCTTCGATTACGAGGATAACCGGCGGCGATTCATTTCGGAGAATGCCGGAATTGATACCTGCTATAACCGGGTCTATGGAATTGACAATACGTTGAATGACCAGGCTTCATCGTGGATCATGAAGAATACCTTCGCCTTGGCCTTGCGTGAGGGCTTCCAGGATTGGGTGAAGTTCGGGTTGAATGCCTTTATACGTTTCGAGAAACGAAAATTCCGTCTGCCGGCGGAGATTCCCGGACTGGACTATTCGCCGGAAAATACGACGGGTTATATCGGGAGGCCCACGACGTTGGATTTCCCGACAAGTACGGTTTATGATGAGTTTACGACTTATGTTGGTGGTGAGTTGCTGAAGACCCAGGGTGATATCTTTACCTATAATATTAATGGTGAGTTGGGTATTGCCGGTAGCGACGCCGGTGAGTTTCGGCTTGTCGGAAACTTGAAGACAAAATTCCCCCTGTTCAAGAAGGAGGCGACAATAGAGGCGGATGCCTATATTAAGAACCTGACACCCGCTTTTTTCCAGCGCCACAATCACAGCCGTTACTTCTGGTGGGATCTGCCCTTGAAAAACGTGCAAAGGATTTATGCGGGGGCAAAGGTGGATTTGGAGTCAACTCGTACGAGATTGTCCGGTGGAGTCGAGAGCATCCAGAATTATGTCTATTTCGGAAAGTCCGGATTGCCTGAGCAATCGACCAAGAATCTGCAGGTGATTACTCTTCGCCTGAAGCAGGACTTGATGTATCGTGCGTTCGGATGGGAAAACGAGGTGGCTTATCAGCTGTCGAGCGATACGGAGGTGTTACCGCTTCCGGCGCTTAGTGCCTACTCCAATATTTACCTGCATTTTAAGCTGGCGAAAGTCCTGACCGTTCAGCTGGGCGCTAACGTCTATTATCATACCTCTTATTACGCGCCGTATTATGAGCCGGCGACGCAGCAGTTCCAGTTGCAGGATGAGGTCAAGGTGGGTAATTATCCTCAGTTGAACGCTTATGTGAACTTTCATCTGAAGCAAGCCCGTTTCTACGTGATGGCTTATAATTTGGGATCGCAGTTTATCTCTCCTAATTATTTCTCATTGGCGCATTATCCTACGGATCCCATGGTATTGAAGATGGGTATTGCCGTGCTGTTCAATAATTAAGGTATGTTGTTGAGATCCAAGAAACTGTTAATATTGTATATGGTCCTGTTGGTGGTAGTCCTGCTGACGATGGCGCAGTTGTTACTGCTCAGGCGTCAGGCGAATACGGATGGGCCCCGGGATTTTCCGGAGATCCGCCAGGAGGGCGTGTTACGTATCGCCATGGAATATAGCCCGACGGATTATTTTATCGTGGGTGATTCGGTTCTTGGATTCCAGTACGAGTTATGCCAGGCGATATCTAGCCTGGCGGGCATTGAGATCCAGACACGGTTGGAGACCAGTTTGGCGACCTGTTTTGACTTGCTCTCGGATCGTCAGGTGGATGTTATCGCCCAGAATATCCCGGTGACGACAGACAATAAGGAAGAATTCCTTTTCACGGATCCGATTGTCCTGAATCAACAGGTGCTGATCCAGCGTAAGGCGGATAAAGAGAAGGAGGATGGCTTGATCCGGAATCAGCTGGATTTGGCGGGCAAGACCTTGTATATTCCCAAAGATTCGCCGGCCAAGTTGCGTTTGCGTAACCTTGAGCGTGAGATTGGCGATACGATCTATATCGTCGAGGATGAGATCTATTCGGCGGAGCAACTGATTATTATGGTGGCGAAGGGGGATATAGATTATGCGGTCTGCGACCAGCATATTGCCGCTTATATGGAGAAGCAGCTTCCCGAGATTGACGACCAGACAAAGATCAGTTTCACTCAATTCCAGTCGTGGGCAGTCCGGAAAGAGAGCGTGGCATTGCTCGATAGCTTGAACCACTGGCTGGGGCAAGTCAAGGAGAGCGGGCTCTATGACCGTATCTTCAACCGTTATTACAAATAGGTGGCCGCCTTGCCCCGTTCGGGGGCGAAGGAGAGGGACCTCTTCCCGCTTCGGGGGACAAGGCGGCTGGAATTGATAAAATTTTAGTATCTTTACCCGAATTTTGGATCAAGAAAGATGAAATTTGAGGAAATGGATTTAGAGGACGCTGTGCTCGACGGACTCTATGATATGAATTTTGATGAGGCGACACCTGTCCAGGAGCTGACGATCCCCATTATTCTGGAGGGAAAGGACGTGATCGCCTGCGCGCAGACAGGCACGGGAAAAACGGCCGCTTATGTGCTGCCGATTATTAATGAGTTGAGTAAGGGAAATCATCCGGCCGACGCGATCAATGCGGTCATCATGGCTCCGACCCGCGAGCTGGCGCAACAGATCGACCAGCAAATACAGGGCTTCTCCTATTTTATCCCCTCGATTTCGGCGGTGGCGGTTTATGGTGGAACGGATGGTATCACTTGGGAGCAGCAACGACGCGGAATGGAGATGGGCGCTGATATTGTTATCGCGACACCCGGCCGGCTCTTGTCGCACATTAAGCTGGGGACGGTCGATCTCTCGAGCGTCTCCTTCTTCGTTTTGGATGAGGCGGACCGGATGCTCGACATGGGCTTCTATGACGATATCATGCAGATTTATAAGTTGCTTCCGCCGACGTGCCAGGTGGTCATGTTTTCTGCGACCATGCCTCCCAAGATCCAGAACCTGGCGAAATCGATCCTGAAGAATCCTGAAGAGGTGAAGATCGCGATCTCAAGACCGCCAGAGAGCATTATGCAGACCGCCTATATCTGTTATGGCCCTCAAAAAATCAAGATACTGCAATCCTTATTCACGGAAGCTCACCCGCAGCGGGTCATCATCTTCTCCTCTTCTAAAGCCAAGGTGAAAGAGCTGACCTCAACCTTGATGAAAAAGAAATTCAATGTCGCCGCGATGCACTCGGATCTCGAGCAGGCACAACGTGAGGAGGTGATGAAGGAGTTCAAGAACGGGCACATTGATATCCTGGTAGCGACAGACGTGGTTGCCCGTGGTATTGATATTAATGATATTCGTTTGGTAGTCAATTTTGACATTCCTCATGATCCGGAAGATTACGTCCATCGTATTGGTCGTACCGCTCGTGGTACTAATGGTGAGGGATTGGCGATCACTTTTGTCTCGCCTGAAGAGCAAGCTCATTTCAAGCAAATTGAGGACTTCTTGGGAAAAGAGGTCTATAAGATTCCTGTAGATCCCGCGTTCGGCGAGGTGCCCAAATATGAGCCCAAGAAATACGGTACGGGTACGAAGAGGCGGGGACGCTCGCGGAGATAGGCGCCCAAGTGGTTCGGCATCCGGAAAAAGATCTTTTTCCGCCCTCCAGAGTGGTTCAGCGTCCAGAAAAAGATCTTTTTCCACCCTCCGGAGAGGTTCAGTATCCAGAAAAAGATCTTTTTCCACCCTCCGAAGCGGTTCAGCATCCAGAAAAAGATCTTTTTCCACCCTCCGGAGTGGTTCGGCATCCAGAAAAAGATCTTTTTCCACCCCTGAATTGGTTCAGCACGCGGAAAAAGATCTTTTTCCGCTTCCCGAAGAGGTTCAGCGCCTGGCCAAAGATCTTTTTTGAGAAAAATCATGTTTTGTGACGCGGGCGCACGTCTGTGTGGATCTTTTCGTACTTTTGCCGCGTTAATGTAAGTATAATTGTAAAACTGTTAAAGCCTATGTATTATCTCATGCCGGTTATTTTTGTCCTCGGCATCCTGGCGATCGCCTTGGAGGACAAGATAAAAATCAACAAGGCGGCCATCGCTTTGTTCATGGCGATTTCCATGTGGATTATTTTGATGTTTGATGCCTATAACATTTTTGTCGCCCGCCCGAGCGCCGTATTCCAGGAGTTCCTGTCGCAAAACGCCGACGTGGCGGCGTTGCCTTTGCATGAGCAGTTCGTCCAGTTCATCACGAACCGTTCGATCATCTACCATTTGGGCAACGTGTCGGAGACGCTGTTCTTCGTGATGTGTTCGATGTTGATCGTCGACATCGTGGACAAGCACGGCGGTTTCCGGGCGATGACGCGCTACATACGGACGACGAACAAGCGCCGCCTCCTTTGGTACATCAGCTTTGTCACCTTCTTTTTCTCCGCGTTGCTCGACAACCTGGCGGCGGCGATAGTGATGATGGCCGTCTTGCGGAAGCTGGTGCCCGACCGTACCGACCGGTTGAAATACGCGTGTATGGTGGTCATCGCGGCGAACGCGGGCGGCTCGTGGTCGCCGATTGGCGATGTGACCACCATCCTGCTCTGGGTTGGCAAGAACGTGACGGCGGGCCATCAGATCACGCATGTGTTTATCCCGGCGTTGATCAACCTGCTGGTGCCCTTGGCCATCGCCAACTTCTGGTTGTTCAAGAAGGGAGCCCAGTTGCGCGTGGCGAGCGAGGAGGACCGCGACGATGAGTTCGTTCCCGAGATCCCGAACCTCTCGCGCCGGATAATCTTCATGATCGGCGTGCTCGCGTTGGCGTTAGTGCCCGTATTCCAGATGCTGACCGATTTGCCGCCGTTCATGGGCGTCTTGCTGGGTCTGGTCATCTTATGGTTCTATACGGACATCATGTACAGCAAGTTGCACATGCATGAGTCCCGCAAGTTGCGGATATCCCAATTGTTGCCCAACGTCGATTTGGCGACGATCTTTTTCTTCCTGGGCATCTTGATGTCGGTCGGCGCCTTGGAGACCTCCGGTCATTTGGCGTTAGTGTCCGGTTTCCTCGACACGTCGGTTCATCAGCCCTACCTGATCAGTTTCGTGATCGGCCTGTTGTCGTCGTGCGTGGATAACGTGGCTTTGGTGGCCGCGACAATGGGTATGTACCCGATCGTAGAGTCTGTGCCGGGCCTGAGCGAGTATGCCCAGTACTTCGTGTCGGATGGCGGTTTCTGGACGTTCCTGGCCTACTGCGCGGTGACGGGCGGCAGCGTGCTGATCATCGGATCCGCGACAGGCGTCACCGTCATGGGGCTCGAGAAGATCGATTTCATGTATTATACGAAGCGTTTCAGCCTGCTGGCCTTGATCGGCTATTTCTGTGGCGCTGGCGTATATATGTTATTGTTCGCGTGATATTTTGTGAAATGTTTATAAGTCAGGAGGGATCTCAAATGAAAAAGTTGAAGGTTTTGTTTTCCGTGTTGGCCTTGACGGTGGCATCGACCATCCCGGGCGAGGCGTGTACGGATTTTATTGTCGGCAAGAAGGCGTCGGCGGATGGCTCGGTCATCATCAGTTATGCGGCCGATTCCTATAATTTGTACGGCGAGTTGTATCATTGGCCCGCGGCCACATGGCCCAAGGGCGCGATGCTCGATATCAAGGAATGGGATACGGGCAAGCCGTTAGGGCGGATACCCCAGGTGGAAAGGACCTACTCGGTGGTAGGCAACATGAACGAGCATCAGCTGGCGATAACGGAAAGCACGTTTGGGGGCAGGCGCGAGCTGGTGGATACGACCGGAATCATGGACTACGGCAGCTTGATCTATGTCACGTTGCAGCGGGCGAAGACGGCCCGCGAGGCGATCGAGGTCATGACGGGCCTGGTGAAGGAATATGGTTATTACAGCAGTGGCGAGTCTTTCTCTATCGCCGACAAGAATGAGGTCTGGGTGATGGAGATGATTGGAAAAGGTACCGGCAATAAGGGGGCGGTCTGGGTCGCTATCCGCATTCCGGATGATTGCATCTCCGGCCACGCGAATCAGGCTCGCATCCAGCAGATCCCGTTCAATGACAAGGAGAATTGCATCTACTCACCGGACGTGGTCTCTTTTGCCCGCGAGAAAGGTTATTTCTCGGGAAAGGATGAGGATTTCAGTTTCGCTAAAGCCTATTGCCCTTATGATTTCGGAGGTTTGAGAGCTTGCGACGCGAGAGTCTGGTCGTTTTTCCGTAAGTTTGATCCCACCATGGATCGTTATACCGACTTTATCAAGGGTGATCCGACAAAGGAACCGATGCCTCTTTATATCAAGCCGGATCGCAAGATCTCCGTGCGCGACGTGCAGGCTTGTATGCGTGATCATTATGAGGGAACGGATCTGGATATGACAAAGGATCCGGGAGCCGGACCGTTCAAGGCCCCGTATCGCTGGCGCCCGTTGAGCTATGAGGTCGATGGAGAGAAATATACGAACGAGCGCCCAGTCTCGACGCAGCAGACCGGCTTTGTCCTGGTGGCTCAACTGCGCGATTGGATCGTGGATCCTGTTGGCGGTATCTTGTGGTTTGGGGTAGATGACGCGAATATGACCGTATTCAACCCGATCTATTGTGGCGTGACGGCGACACCTGAGTGCTATCGTGTCGGGAATGGAAGCTTGATGGAGTTCTCTTGGTCGTCCGCTTTCTGGATGCATAACTGGGTTGCCAATATGGCTTATCATAAATATGAGTATATGATTGAGGATATCCGCCCGGTTCAGCGTGAGTTGGAAGATCATTATGAGGAGATGTTGCCGGCTATCGACAAGGCCGCTTTGGACTTGTACGCGAAAGATCCGGAAGAGGCAGTCCGTTTCTTGACTTGGTACAGCTCGACAACAGCCGACGCCGCGACCGCTCGTTGGAAGAAATTGGGCGAGTATCTTTTGGTGAAATATATTGATGGAAACATCAAGCGTGAGGAGAATGGCCATTTTAAGGATAATGGCTATGGCTTGTCCGCAAGTCCGATATCACCGGGATATGGTGAACAATTTTATCGGATGATTGTTATAGAAGCAGGGGATCGCCTCAAAGTGAAATAAAGGTTATGTTGTATATTTAAATCTGAAATCACATGAAAAGACTTTGTTTGTTGTTGGTGTTGGTTTTGATGGGTGTAAGCGCTTATGCCCAGACAACACAGGGAAAATCCTCAGTTGGATTTAACGTCGGCTATGGATTTGATTCAAAGAATGCTACATTGGGAGTGGATTATCGTTATTGCATTACCGATGAGGTGCGTTTGGCACCCTCTTTGACCTATTATGTCAAGAACGATTATCACAGTACCTGGGCTATCGACTTGAATGCGCATTATGTGGTTAAGTTGAGCGATGCGTTTGGTTTTTACCCATTAGCGGGTTTGAGCCTCTCATTCTGGAATTGGGATGTTAAGCATGAGTTGTCGCATAACGAGACTCGTTTTGGCGCGAACATCGGTTTGGGTGGTGAGGTTTACGCGAGTGACGCCCTGTCTGTTGGCCTTGAAGTGAAGTATAATATCATCAAGGATTTCGACCAGGCTATGTTTGCCGTACGTGTTGGTTATAGCTTCTGATCGAGAGAAGAGAAAAAATTGATTTAATATTGGGAAGCCAATGGCGGGAGATTATCGGTTGTCTCGCTGTTGGCTTTCTTTTTGCCCTCCTCGCAGATGGTAAAAAAGATAACGGAGCGATCCTGGTCAATTTGGGCTGAGGTATGGTTCTGCGGAAATAGGCGGTTGGCCCACAAAAGGAGCGAGTCGTTGGCGATGGTGTAAATAGTAGAATCCGATAGGCCAACTAATGGTAAGGCTATCGTACAACAAGGCGGATCTTGATTGATTAGTAATTCCGCGGAGAGCCACGTTGGCGATTGCCCGGCGGGTAATTGAAGGCTTTGAGGTTGGAATATCCAGAAATAGGGTGATTTCTGGTTATCCATAATTGATTTTAAGGCTTGGGTATCCCAATTGGCCGGACTGGTTTTGCTGATTTGGCGACTAAGTGCCCGTATTAGCATTTTCTTGTTGTAACTGGCCACAAACAGGCCGCCTTGTTGGTAACAGCCCATGAATCGTCCCTCCGTGTCCGGGAAATAATAAAGCGTTAAGTTGTTGAGATTCTCTTTCTCGGGAAGATACCCGAACAATCCAATTTTTTGAAGCTTGTCTATCAGGTTTGTGCCGGTACGTACGCACAGCAGGCTTCCTTCCTGATGAAAGGAGAGTTGGGCATACTCCAATTCGTTTTGCAGACGAAGGATCTCTGCCCATTTTTGGGGAATATTATTGTTGAGTATTTTCTGTATGCCACTATCGTTCCATGAGAATTTCTGGTTTTTTATCGGTTTTGTTAAGGTCAGTATTGATTTAGGCTCAGACGGCAGGATCGTGAGCAGGTCAATGCGAGCGCTTTTCTTGGCTATTCCTAAGTTTTTGTAGAAATAGAAGGTCAAGGCGATCGTAATGGCCAGCAGAAGACCGATAGTAATATCTCGAGGTCGGATTCTCATGTCTTTTTCTGGAAATAGGCACACCAAGCGGTCAATCCACAACTTTCGCATTTGGGCTTCTTGGCCACGCAAACGTAGCGCCCATGCAGGATCAGCCAATGATGTGCTTTGGGAATAAGTTCTTCCGGGATATGCTTGACAAGTTCCTTTTCTGTTTCCAGAGGGGTTTTACTGTTAACCGTCAATCCTATCCGGTTGGATACCCTGAAAACGTGCGTATCTACAGCCATGGCTGGGAGATCGAAAACGACAGAGGCGATGACATTGGCTGTTTTTCTCCCTACTCCAGGCAGTCGCATCAGTTCCTTGATATCGGAAGGAACGACGCCCTGGAATTCATTGACGAGTGTTTGCGCCATACCAACAAGGTGTTTGGCCTTATTGTTAGGATAGGAGATACTCTTGATGTAGGAGAAGACGGCATCCGGATTGGATGCGGCCATTGCCTCAGGTGTCGGATAGGCCTCAAAAAGGGCAGGAGTAACCATATTGACTCGCTTGTCCGTACATTGGGCCGAAAGGATAACCGCTACCAGCAATTGGTAGGGATTGGCATAATGGAGTTCTGTTTCCGCGATAGGCTTGTTCTCAAGAAACCATTGGATCACGTTTTTGTATCTTTCCTCTTTCCTCATGCTAAAAAATATTGTTATCCATATAACAAAGATAGCCAAAATTTGTTATAATAATAGATGGATATGTGTTATTAAATGATTATATATTATGAGGAGACCGGTTATTTTTACTTTGTGGCGAGTCTTGATAGGACTTGTGCTTGTTGTTGGGTTCCCGTTTGCCGTTTCGGGACAAAAGTATGTTGAGACATTAGAGTATTTGAGAATGTCTATTGATGCCTCTGGTTTGGCTTATGATAAGTTGGAAGAAACGGAGGCGTATGTCGTGAGTGTGGCCAAAAGTCTTTCGGGAAAGGAGCACTCTACGACTGTCAGCGATCTTGACCTGATGAACTTGCGTAAGGCTTGTGATAAGATGGAGGGCTTGGTTCGGGAATCTTTGGATCTGTTGGGCCAGACACTTCGTGTAACGGAAGATGCGGAACGCGAGGTTGACGCGGAAAGTTGTTCGGAGAGTTGGGAACAGGTCTCTTTGGCTAAAGCTAAATTTGAGAAATCCGTTGATTTGCTTAGGCGTGGATGCCATGAATTTGAATTGGCGCAAGACCAGGATAATTTTGAGTCGATATTGAATTACGTGAAGCAAGCGGTCCAGCACTTGATGCTCGGCAAAACCTGCCATGAGGAGGGACAAGAGGCTTTACGCTCTTCCGCTAAATGGTTGCAGTAGCGTATTATCTTAATAATGATGTCAGATTTTTCCCTAAGATCAAACCCAAGAAAACGGCAATCAGGGCTAAAACATTGCTGACAAGGATGTTCATCAGCGCTATTTTATAGGAGCCGTCCCGTAAGAGGGTCATCGTATCAAGGGAAAAAGAGGAGAAGGTCGTAAATCCTCCGAAAAAGCCAGTAAAGAGGAACGCTCTCGTGTTTGGTGAGAATTGAAAAGCTTCGGCTAGACTCCAGCATAATCCGATCAGGAATGAGCCTATGACATTAACGGATAAAATTCCATAAGGAAAAGTCAGCCCCAATAACCGTTGCACATGGGTTGATACGGCGTATCGAGAGGCCGAACCTAAAGCGCCACCAAGCGCCAAAATGAGAACCTTGATCATACCTGTCTTTGTCTGTTGAATGAAGAGTGTGTTTTCCCCGGACCAGGTTAAAAAGTCCGGGGATTTGGTACATTGATTTTAGGTTCTCAATTTTAATTGGCTGATTTAAATTCTTCCAAGAAACGGATATCGTTCTCGGAAAACATTCTTAAGTCTTTAACTTGGTATTTTAGGTTTGTAATTCTTTCAATTCCCATACCCAGAGCGTAGCCTGAGTAGATCTTGCTGTCTATGCCGCAGTTCTCCAAGACGTTCGGGTCGACCATACCACATCCCAGGATTTCAACCCAACCAGTACCTTTACAGAAAGGACAACCCTTGCCACCGCAAATGTTGCAAGAGATATCCATCTCGGCAGATGGCTCAGTGAACGGGAAATAAGATGGACGAAGACGAATCTTGGTCTCCGGGCTGAACATCTCCTTGGCGAAGAAAAGCAGAGCCTGCTTCAAGTCGGCGAAAGAGACATTCTTGTCAATATATAATCCTTCTACTTGGTGGAAGAAGCAATGCGCACGGTAAGAGATTGCCTCGTTACGGTAGACACGTCCCGGACAGATGATCCGGATTGGCGGCTCCTGTTTTTCCATGACACGAGTCTGGACAGAAGAGGTGTGCGTACGAAGCAAGATATCGGGGCTATGCTGAATAAAGAAGGTGTCTTGCATGTCTCTTGCGGGGTGATCCTCAGCGAAGTTCAAAGAGGAGAACACATGCCAGTCGTCCTCAACCTCCGGACCTTCCGCGATGCTGAAACCTAAGCGGCCAAAAATGTCGCAAATCTCTTTCTTGACGATAGAGAGAGGATGGCGTGTACCCAATTCAATAGGATACGCCGTACGTGTCAAGTCAATCTCTTGGTCTACGCTTTGCGTATTCTCGAAACCTTCCTTGATTGCGTTGATTTTATTTTGGGCGGCTTCCTTAAGCTCGTTCAGGCATTTACCGATCTCTCTTTTTTGTTCGGCCGGAACATTCCGGAAATCGTTCATGAGTGCCGAAATCTCACCTTTTTTGCTTAGGTATTTGATCCTTAAAGCTTCAAGTTCTTCCGCGTTTTGCGCTTTTATATTCTCTACCTCTTTCAGCAGAGCTTTAATCTTATCAAGCATTTCTCTTACCTCAAATTTGTATTTGTGGGCAAAAGTACGTCTTTCTTTTGAAACGGCAATTCAAATGCGGAAGTTTTTTGTCATCTGGACTTGGCTTTTCTTTTTTGGGCGCGTTTCTATGAACGGGCCGAAGGCTTCCGGATCGTTTGATATTTGGTAAATTTGATTCTTTTTTATCGGTCGCACGTGGGGCTTTTCATGAAGAATGCCTATCTTCGCAACCTAATCAAAATTTGTTTTCGTTTTAATGGAAATTGTTATCATTGTAGGCCTTATTTTGTTGAATGGTGTTCTGTCAATGTCTGAGATCGCTTTGGTTTCCGCCCGGAAGGCCCGGTTGGAGTCAGAGGTAAAGAAGGGAAATAAATCGGCGGAGACAGCGTTGTCATTAGCCAATGAGCCGGACAAGTTCTTGTCCACGATCCAGATTGGTATTACTTTGATCGGTATTTTGACCGGTTTGTATTCAGGAGACGCATTCGCTCGCGACTTGGCGGACGTGATCGCACGGATTCCAGCTATGGCTCCGTATGCATTGGGTATATCAAAAACGGCTATTGTTATTATAATCACTTATCTTACATTGATTTTCGGTGAGCTGGTTCCTAAGCGAATCGGAATGGGATGCGCTGAACGGGTCTCCATGATTATTGCGAAGCCGATGAATCTCCTTTCTTTGGTCGCGTCGCCGTTCGTCTGGCTCTTGTCCAAGAGCACCGCATTGACGGTTCGTGTTTTAGGAATCAATACGAAAGAGGAGAATAAGGTGACAGAAGAGGAAATCAAGGCAATTGTTAAGGAAGGCCTTGATGGTGGCGAGGTACAAGAGGTTGAACAAGATATTGTAGAGCGTGTTTTCAACCTGGGAGACCGTAATGTCGGTTCGATCATGACGCATCGTAGCGAACTGGTTTGGCTCGACGTGACCGACAGTACGGAGAAGATCAAGGAAAAGGTGGAGGAAAACCTGTTCAATATTTATCCTGTCGCTTCTGAGAATTTTGATAATATTATCGGTGTAGTCTATTTGAAAGACCTCTTCGGGCGCATCGACGAACCCGATTTCTCAATTCGTCAGGTGGTGCGTCCCGCGCAGTTTGTCCCGGAGAACCAGAGTGTCTATAATGCCCTGGCGCAATTTAAGCAGGCAAGGGTTAAGTATGGTATCGTGACGGATGAGTTTGGTGGCATACAGGGTATCGTTACATTGAAGGATATTATGGAAGGATTGATCGGTCAGGTGCCGGAGATGGATGAGGAGCAAGAGATCGTGGCTCGTCCGGATGGAACATGGCTTGTCGACGGGCAATACTCTTTTTATGACTTTTTGGAATATTTCGATATGGAGGATCTCTATACCGAGCATGATTATAATACCTTGAGCGGTTTGATCCTTGAGATCCTGGAGCGTGTCCCCAAGACCGGCGAGAAACTTTCCTGGTTGAATTTCGAGTTCGAGATTGTGGATATGGATGGTGCCCGTATCGATAAGGTGCTCGTGTCACGGAAGGACGCGACATCGACAAACGACATGGAAATGTGATCAGGTACATAACAGTGTATTTGGAACTCCACTGCAGTGTAATTGGAATTTTACTGCAGTGGAGTTCTTTTTGTATGCTCGGCATGGTTATTAGCTAACGGGTGCAAGTCCCCAATGAGCCC
>DGYMR06203__coassemble_682_pt1 | contig 38574 bp, 37 predicted proteins | sample DGYMR06203__metabat2_low_PE_012 | metagenome-assembled genome bin DGYMR06203
ACACCGATTTCAAGTCAAGAACATACAGACGGACAACATGCGGATAATCATTTTTTTATAATATATTTGAGGTCTTTGGGCGAGTTGGAAAAAGCAACATATGCATCTGGGATAATTTAAACAGCTCAAGGATATGGCTGAGAAATATTTTGGTCTTTAAAACCTGAATAAATTTATAACTATTAAATAATATCATTGTATTATAAAAGAATAAATACCCAAGCTAATGAACGATTATTCAGACAAAGATGGTCATGCTGAAACTGTTATGGATTATGTTATTTCATGGTGTTTAAGAAGAGCGCAATCAATATGTAAACAGAGAAGCCTATTCTATATTCTAGGTGATAAAAGAGAACTTAAATATGCCTTAATTACATGTATAGAAAGAGAGGATGAGAAATTTAAACAGTATGATATAGCAAAGAATTTTGGATTTCGTTTGTGGCATTTTTAGAACCTCAGTCTTTCACGTCCATATGCATTTGATTCCTCGCTATAAGGGTGATGTGGAGAATCCGAAAGGTGGCGTGCGTGGCGTGATACCCAATAAGCAAAAGTATTAAGTAAATCCCCGTAGGGCCGCACGGCTCGTGCGGCCTTAACTGGTTCCTCACGCCGCCATCCGCACGCCTTCGTCGTCGAAGCGGAGTTCGGTCATGGCGTCGAACTCGCGCTTCAGGAGCCAGGCCATCGCCTTGCTGTTGATGATCGCCTGGCGGGCCTCCTCGGGCATATAGAGGCGGCTCGTCGGTCGGTAGTTCTTGAACAGGCTGATGGCGTAGAGCTTCTCGGCCCGCGAATGGTGGATTACACCGCGTTCCTGCAACGATCGGTAGACCCGTGAGGGGAAGAGCCGGTCGAGGGGATAGCCCTCCTTATATTGCCTGAAAACGCTTCGGAGGAAATTGCGCTCGTGCTCCTCCTTGTAGGCGGCGCTGGGCGGGGGCAAGGTGGCCCGTGGCATTTCCGGAGAAACGCACCAGTGTGGCGCACCAATCCTCGTCTTCCAGCAACTCCTTTCGCCATTTCTTGAATTCCAAATCCTCAAAACTTTCGAGTTCGCCCTCACTCTGTATTTGTATAATGTTTTCTTTTATTTCCTTTCCTTTTATTTTCTTTTCTTTTATTTGTCCGGAATTTGTTTCTTATTTTTCAGTTATGCTCTCATTTTCGAGTGTTAAATTCTGTTTCTATTCTTGTTTATCAACAGGTTGTAAATCGTTTTGTGATTTGTTATCAATTCCGTTAAATTCGGTTAATTCGCATTTTTTCGGCAAAAGTTCAGAATTTACGATGAATTTCGGATCGATTGGCGGCATTTTTTTCCGTTTTTTCGTCACGATCACATAACTGTTTTGGATCTCCTTGCTTCAATCCAGTATGAGAATGTTGGACATTGACGAGAGAAGGTTTAGATGGCCCTCAAATTATGTCCGAAAGAAAAAGAATTTTCCTTCGGAGAAAATTCCAATTTCCTTCGAACAAAAATGAAATCCCTTTCGGACAGAATTTCCAGTTTGTCAGAAGATGTAGAATTGAGTCATTACGGTGATGACGGACGATGTTCGCTCTTGTTCGTCAACTGTTTATAATGGCTCTATCAAGAATGCAGTCTATTAATTAGGAGGGATGGAATCTAATGAGCGATGTCGCTGGTCCGGACCACTGTTTTTAGAATAACTTGTATTCCATATACATCATTAATATCAATATTGTTATTAGATGTTCGATCAATTAACATTCTCCATAGAATCCAATATTAGCAAAGTATTCATCGGCTTTATAGTATCTTATCTTTCAGCAATGATTTCCTTATTACTATTACATAATAAGCAAATAATTAACAATAATAAAGGAAATATTCTTTTCATGTTGTTGTATTTATTAATTTCAAGTTGTTGATTGATACGACAGCTAAACTATAGTTCATTCAAAAAATATCATCTATTTTTAAGCTAAAAGTAAGATAACCATATTTCTCATTAAAAGATACTCATCTGATCATTTATTCATCTGAAAATGATAGAAAATTTCAAGAATATTTTTTATAGATATTTGTATTTTAATACCGATTATTACCATATATATCTTTTGAAAAAAAGATAGTAAATGTTTGAATTTATGACTTATTTTGGAATTTATCTATAGCGTTAATAAATTTAACTCCATATTGTGGAGTTGTCTGTTTTTTCTCTTTCACCCTTTCTCCTTAATAACTTCCAAAAGATTAGTCGTATATTGTTGGCTGATGTGTTCTTGTTTGAGGCCCCAGTTTTTGGGGGCGGTGCCTTGGATGGCGACGGTGGACCGTGGCGTCGGCCAGGGCGATCATTTTTGCTGCCGTTTCTCATAGATCAGCTCTGTGATCCCGTTTGATGAGTCCGAATGGATCAATTTGAGGGGAATATCTTGCTTGCCCTTGTCGAACAGGGGAAGCCCATCACCAAGGATAATCGGTATTATGGAGATATGTAACCTGTCGAACTTGCCGGCGTGTAGTAGCTGATTGATGATATTGGCTCCTCCACATATCCAAATGCCCTTGCCTGGTTGTGTTTTCCATCTGTCGAGCGAGTCAATGATATCGTCATTCATGAATTTGATATCTTGTTTGTCTGTCTCTTTGCGATGGGTGAACACATAGCTTTGTTTTCCTTTATAGGGCCATTCTTCCGGGGATAGCTCTGTCATGATCTGGTGATAGGTTTTCCATCCAAGCACGACCGTGTCGATCGTCTCGTAGAATGAGAAGAACGAATCCATTGAGACCGTACCGGAGCCGTCGCCTTCTAGCCATGTTACACCACCGTTTATGTCCGCGATATACCCGTCAAGACTCATCGCTATGTAAATAATTATTGGTCTCATAGTGATTTCATAAATATCGTGTTATGTTTTGTCGGTTAAAGATAGGGAATGTTTCGCGTACGATATCCATTTTGGGTGGAATAAATAAACAATCATCTGATCGCGTGACGAATAGAAAAGCCCCGGGAAGGCTGGTCTCGCTTTCCCGGGGCTCGCGGTTTGATCCGTATCTCTTATTTACTTATACTTGTTGACACGCTCGTCCTGGATGACGCCCTTCCAGTTCATGCCGAACGCGAAGTCGTAGGTATTGCCCTCGCTGTCCTTATAGCAGCGCATATCGCGTGGCACATCCTCGAATTGCTCCTCGACGGTGCGCATATCGGCCGGCATCTGCAAGGGCAGGAGAGCCGATGGCTCGGCCTGGCCGCTGATGATGTCGAGCACGGCCTGGTTCTGCACGCCGAAGTTGACCAGGATAGCGTCGGCCGCGCCCTCGAACTCCGCCATGACGGTCGGCTTGTTCATCTCGAGGGAGACAATGACCGGCTTGCCCTTCATGAGCGCCTTGGTCTTAAGCACCGATTCCATGTCGGCCTTGTTGAAGGTCTTCACCCGTTTGCCCTTGTAGGAGCGGTTGGTGAAGTTCTCGAACGGGTCGCCGCCCGCCAGGCTGGTCGCCCGGGCGTAGGTCGCCGTGTAATCCTCGTATTGGAGGCTGATCGGCATATAGCCGTTGCCGCCCCGCTCGCGGTCCGCCTTGTCGTAGCCCGTGCCGCTGTTGGGGCTTTCCATGAAGACGATCGCGAAGTCGGCCTCGTCGGGGTTGTCGACAACCGTGAAATATTTCTTGACCAGTTCCAGGTTAACCGGATAATCCTCACGCGCCTCGCTGGTGGTACCGAAGAAACCGACCACCGCCGGGAAATAGCGTTTCGGGATATAGACCTTCTTGCTCTTGTCCATCGGGAGCGCGTTGCCCTTGTTCTTCAGCATCACGATCGACTTCAGCTGCGCCTCGTAGGCCGTCTTCATGAAATCGGGGTTGCCGACGATCTTTTGCGACTCGGCCGGGTCGAGATAGGGATTCTCGAAAAGACCCGTGCGGAAAATGTTGAGCAGCAAACGGACGGCGGACGCCTCGAAACGCTCGCGCATCGCGGTCTCGCCCAGCTCCTCGACGCCCATCTTATAGGCCTCCAGGACCGGACCCTTATCGTTGTTGCCACCAAACTGGTCGACGCCCGCCATCAGGATGCGGTAATGACGCTCGGCGACAGACATCTTCTCGGCGCCCCAGGGCTTGCCGGCGAAGGTCTCGACGCCCGTCTCATCGCCCGTGATGCCCCAATCGGTACAGATCACGCCCTCGTAGCCCACCTTCTCGCGGAGCTGGTCGGTGATCAGGTAGCGGTTGTAGCTGTTGGCGATGTCGTTGCCATCGGGCGACTGGCCGACGGAGATGGTATAATAGGGCATGACAGCCGAGGCCATGCCGGTCGGTCCGTTAAGCTTGAAGGCGCCCTCCGTGAAGGGTATTTTCTGTTGCTCGATGTTCTTGCCCGGATAGACGGCATATTTGCCATAACCGTAGTGCGCGTCGCGGCCCGCCTCGCCCGGTCCGCCGCCCGGCCAGTGCTTGACCATGGCGTTGACGCTCTCGTAGCCCCAGCCATCCTTGATCTCCTTGTCGCCTTTCGAGGTCTGGAAACCGTCGACGTAAGTGCGTGCCATATCGGCCGACAGATCTGGATCCTCACCAAAGGTGCCGCTCACACGGCTCCAGCGCGGCTCCGTCGCCATATCTACCTGTGGCGAGAGGGCGGTGGCGATGCCCAGCGCACGATACTCTTTTGAGGCGATCTCGCCAAATTGCTCGACGACGGCGGGATCGAACGTCGCGGCCAATCCCAGCGAGCCGGGCCAAAGGGAGATCTGTCCGCCGCTACCGAAGTTATACTCGGCGTCGGCCGCCGTGCCGTGACGCGGGTCCGAGCTGTTGTTGGCCGGGATGCCGTGGCCGATGCTCTCGGTCAGCGCCTGCACGTTATTGTTCCAGCGGGCAGCCACCTCGGGACTCTCGACCTTCGTCACCAGGACGTGGCGCACGAAATCCTCTGTGAGGAACTTCCGCTGGGCGTCGGAGAGGTCGTAGGGCTTGGCGCCGCTCTCGTCATAAGGCTTGCCGTTGTAGGTGGAGGCGCCGAAACCTTTCGAGGCGCCGGGGATGGATTGATGGGCGCTGTAAAGCATGAGGCCGGCGATCTCCTCGACCGACAGTTGTGTCGCCAGGTCGTTCGCGCGTTCCTCGGGCGTGAGTCGCCAATCTTCGTAAACGTCGAGCTGGCCGTTCTTGTTCAGGTCCTTAAAAGCGAGCCCGTCGACCGTCAGGATCTTGACGCCCGACGCGGGAGAGTAGCCCAGCGTGGCTCCGTTCGCTTGCGTGATGACGTGATAACCTTCCTTTTCCGTCTCTGTCCATTTCGAGCCGCATCCACTGGCCGAAATCAGCAGGACGCCCAATAATCCCGGGGCGACCCAGATGTGTTTTCTTGATCTTAGCATAACAATGTTGTTTAAAAAGGTTTATAGAGCCTATCCAAAATGGGGCGGACGTTGTTCCAGTTTTTGGTCGACGAAGCGCTTGATGAAGTCGACGGTCCCGTCAATGCCGAGGATCGACGCGTCGACGCAAAGATTATAAGAGGAGGCCATGCCCCAAGTCTTATTCGTATAATAGTTATAGTAAGTGGCCCGCGACTTGTCGTTTTTAGTCATCAGCTCTTTGGCTTGCTCGACCGTGACACCCATCCGCTCGACGATCTTCTGGATGCGGGTCTCAATGGTGCTGCTGATGAACACGCTCAGGCAGGCGGGATCGTCGCGCAAGATATAGTCGGCGCAACGGCCTACGAGCACGCACGAGCCCTTGTCGGCGATGTTGCGAATCGTATCACTCTGGATCTTGAAGAGCGTGTCGTTGGAGAGGATATCGTTGGCCGGGGTGAACATCCCGATGAAAGAGGAATAGCCCATCGTGAAGGCGTAGGAAAGGGCATGGTTGGCCCGCTCGTCGGCCCGCTCGAAAATATCCTCGCACAAGCCGCTCTCCTTAGCCGCCTCGGTGATTAACTCCTTATCGTAATAGCCGATCCCGAAGGCTTTCGCGAGCTTTTGGCCGATTTCCCGTCCGCCGCTTCCGAATTGCCGTCCGATGGCCAATATGATTTTTGATTGGTCCATTGTCTGTATTATTTTTTGTTCAACTTTACTTACGCGAACATAAAAATTATTTTCCAAAAAAGGAAAGAGGAGGCGCTATTTAGGAGAGGCGTTGAGCCAGGTCAACCGATGCCATATACCTTCGAGAGGACCGTGCTTATGCCGTTTGAGCCACCAGCCGCAAAACCGGATCTGGATAACGAACATGACAAGACCGAGCAACAGGCTGGCCGAATAACCCGCTACGGGCGCCAGGTTAAGCCCGACCGGGAAATAGAGGAGCGCGCCGAGGAACGATTGCGAGACATAGTTGCTGAGGCTCATCTTGCCATAGACACGCAATGCGCCGATCCGTTTCCGGAAGCCGTCCCATTGATAGAGTGTCACGAACGAGGCGACAAGCACGAACGTAAAGGCGAGCTTCTGCCACATATCGAGCGCCGTGCCTGCCGATTGGCGAATGATCTCCTCGTCGCAAAGCATGACCTGTTCCTTCAAGGCATACAGTGGCGAGAAGACGACGGCGGCGATAATCAGTTTCTTTATCCAAAGACGTTGATTCGACGGCGTGGAGAGGAAAAGCTGTTTTCGGCCGATATAGAAACCGAGCAGGAACAGGCCGGCGGTCTGCATATAGCGTCCGGCATTGACGGCCCACAACAGGCTGGCTTTTTGTCCAAGCGTGATGTTCTGCCAGATAAAGTTCCACAAGTCGCCCTCGCTCGTGTAGGCCGCTGTCTGGGCATACATCTCGGCGACACCAAGATCGGGCAGCTGATGGGTGACGTCGATCCGGCTCGCTATGAAATGGTACCATTCGATGGGCTGGAGCAGGAAAAAGAGTGCCCCGACGAGCAGCACACGGTCGCTTGCCTTCCGGAAAAGGAAAAGGATGATCCCGACCAGGGCATAGAGCAGCAACACGTCGCCCGCCGGATAGAAGGCGGCGTTGAGCGTTCCGAAGGCCATGAGCAAAAGCATGCGCCATAGGAACCGATAACCGAAATCCTTGCTCCGACGCCGCTGGTTCTCGTTCTGGATGAAAAAGGTGAATCCGAAGAGCAGGGCGAAAATGGAATAGGACTTCCCGGCGAAAAGAGCGAAAGTGGCATGAAAGACGCCAAGATCCATGACCTCGAGCCAACCCGGAGAGCTGGTGGGATAGACGGGATAGATAAAATGTTCTACGTTGTGGACGAGCAGGATCGCCAGGACGGCGAAGCCCCTGAGAGCGTCAACAACCTCGATCCGGGCCGTTGGAGAGGCCAAGTTTGTCGTGTTTTCCATAATGATTGCTTTAAAGTTGATTTTGCTGTTTTGCGCGAAGATAGGCTTTTTTAAGTTAGTAGTCCATTTCCTGCCGCAAATAAAGAATCGACGGAAATAGCCACTCTTTTTGTCCGAATTTGAAAATAAAATGGCGTTTTTTCGTACATTCGCGTCATGCGTGGAAAAGTGGGAAATAGGATTATTCGTTATGTGCTTCTGATGGCGGGCCTTTTGATGTTGCTCTCCGTCATGATTCCGCACCATCATCATGCTGATGGTTCCGCCTGCTATATGCCCTTGACAGAGGCGATGGCCCACGACAATGCCGATCGCGGGGCGACGGGTGATTGCAGTTGCGACAGCCACAACCTTTTCCTGCTCTACTCCCTGAGTGATATTGGTCCGCACCTTTTTCCATTGCTGGTGCTGTTCGACCATTTCAATACATCTGACAATCATTTGTTTCATTGGCTTCTCCGCCCGGAGAGACCTATTTATGTCGAGTCGCTCCACGACTCATGGATAGCCCGTGCTACGGGCTTGCGCGCCCCGCCTAGAGTCTGATTAATGAATTTGTTTTCAATTAATTGGATTTCTAACTTTAAACTATTACATTAATGCGTAAGATTTATCTGGCAGGCGTATTGTCTGCCTATCTATTCGCGTCGTGCGCTGGCCATTCCGAGCACGCCCACGACGACGCGCATGAGCATGAGCATGCGCAAGAGCTTCATGAGGGGCATGAAGAGCACGAGGAACACGATGAACATGAACATGAGGGGCACGAGCATGAGGAGGCTGGCCATGATCATGCGAAAGCGGGCGAGGTCGTATTCCATGATGAGCGGGCCAAAGCGATAGGCCTGCTCGTGCAAAAAATAGAGCCAGGCACCTTTACGGAGATTATCAAGACCGGCGGACAAATTCTGGCGGCCCAGGGTGACGAATCGGTTGTCGTGGCAACGATTCCCGGCGTAGTGACGTTGGGTGGTCTGCCTTTCGTGGACGGAACAGCTGTCAAGAAGGGTGAAACGATCTTGAGTATCGCCTCAAAGAGCCTGTCGCAAGGTGATGTGGCCGCACGAACCAAGGCGGCTTATGAGACAGCGAAGCGTGAATATGAGCGCATGGCGCAGTTGGTGGACGACAAGATCGTTTCGCTGAAGGATTTCGAGCAGGCACGGTTGAGTTATGAGAATGCCCGGGCAGCGTATGAGGCCCTGGCCGATAAGCGGACGGAGAAGGGCGTGGCCGTCGTGGCACCGATCGGAGGCTATTTGAAGAGCCTGCTGGTGAAGGAGGGCGACTATGTGACGGTGGGTCAGCCGCTGGCGACCATCTCGCGTGACGGCCGACTGATGATGCGGGCGGACGTGCCGGCACGCTATTATCGCTCGTTGCCCGATATCCGCACGGCTAATTTCAAGATGCCTTATGACACGGCCGTCTATCGGCTGGAGGACCTGAAGGGACGATTGCTCTCTTATGGCCGTGCTTCCGGAGGCGCCGGTTTCTATGTGCCGGTGACCTTCGAGCTGGACAACCGGGGCGGATTGATCCCGGGCTCGTTCGTCGAGATTTATCTGCTGACACGCCCATTGGAGAATGTCTTGAGCGTGCCGACCAGCGCTTTGATCGAGGAGCAGGGGATCTATTCCGTATATGTGCGTGTCCATGAGGAGCATTATCGGAAGCAAGAGGTAACGTTGGGCGCGAGTGACGGGGCAAACGTACAGATTCTGTCTGGTTTGAGCGCTGGCGATGAGGTGGTGACCCGTGGCGCTTACCAGATCAAGCTCTCGTCGGCCTCGAACGCGATACCGGCTCATACGCATCATCATTAATTCGGGAGGGTTGCCTTATGTTGAATAAGATTATTCATTACTCGTTGCATAATCGGTTGGTGATCCTGATCTGTGCCGTCTTATTGATGATTGGCGGAACTTATACGGCTTATCATACCGATGTGGACGTCTTTCCCGACCTGAACGCGCCGACGGTTGTTGTCATGACAGAGGCGAGCGGCATGGCGCCCGAGGAGGTGGAAAGGCTCGTGACCTTCCCGATCGAGACGGCGGTGAATGGCGCGATGGACGTGCGCCGCGTCCGCTCGTCGTCGACGACCGGTTTCTCGGTTGTCTGGGTGGAATTTGATTGGGGCACGGATATTTATCGGGCACGCCAGATCGTCACCGAGAAGTTGTCGATCCTTGGCGAGAGCCTGCCGGCGAATGTCGGGAAGCCGACGCTGGGTCCGCAATCCTCAATTCTTGGTGAGATGATGATCGTGGGCCTCACGGCCGACTCGACCTCGTTGCTCGACTTACGGACCATAGCGGACTGGACCATTCGGCCACGACTGTTGTCGACTGGCGGTGTCGCACAGGTGGCTGTCATTGGTGGTGACGTCAAGGAGTATCAGGTACTTCTCGATCCTGCCCGGATGAAGCATTATGGCGTGTCGCTCGACGAGGTGCTGACCGTCTGCCGCAACATGAACCGCAACGCCAATGGTGGCGTACTTTATGAATATTCGAATGAATACATCGTCAGGGGCTTGCTCTCGACAACCGACGCCGGCGAGATGGCCAAGGGCGTAGTCAAGGTGGTCGATGGTTATCCGGTGACCTTGGCCGACATCGCCAACGTCCGTATTGGCGGCAAGAGCCCGAAGCTCGGAACAGCTTCCGTAAGGACCGAGCCCGCCGTGCTGATCACCGTGACGAAGCAGCCCGACACGAGCACGGAGCAGTTGACCGCCAATCTCGACGCGGTCTTGATTGACCTGCAGAAGAACTTGCCGGCCGACGTGAAGGTATCGACCGATATCTTCCGCCAGAGCCGCTTCATTGACAGTTCTATCAATAACGTCAAGCGCAGCCTGTTCGAGGGCAGTATATTTGTCGTGATCGTGCTCTTCCTCTTCCTGATGAATGCCCGCACGACCGTGATCTCGCTGGTGGCTTTGCCGCTTTCCCTTTTGGTCACGATCATCGTATTGCATTATATGGGCTTGACGATTAACACGATGAGTTTGGGTGGTATGGCGATCGCGATCGGATCGCTCGTCGACGACGCGATTGTCGACGTGGAGAATGTCTTCAAGCGCATCCGTGAGAACCGGCTGCTGCCGCCAGACCAGCAACGCTCAACACTTGATATTGTCTACGACGCCTCTCGTGAGGTCCGTATGCCGATTCTGAACTCGACCTTGATCATCGTGGTCAGCTTCGTGCCTCTCTTTTTCCTGAGTGGCATGGAGGGCCGTATGCTGATCCCGCTGGGAATCGCGTTTATCGTCTCCTTGTTCGCCTCTACGGTCGTGGCCTTGACCTTGACGCCCGTGCTTTGCAGCTATCTGTTGAATCGCAAGGCGACAGACAACAAGCCGCTGCGCGAGTCGCGGGTCGCTATCCAGCTGAAAGCCTGGTATGGCCAGGCGCTCGAGTGGGCGTTGGATCGCCGGCGGGCCGTGTTGGGATCGATCATTCTCCTGTTTGTTGTGGCTTTGGTTGCCTTCTTCAACCTGGGACGCAGCTTCTTGCCCCCGTTCAATGAGGGATCGTTCACGATCAACGTCAGCTCGTTGCCGGGAATTTCCCTGGAGGAGTCGGATCGGTTGGGGCGTGAGGCCGAAGCCTTGTTGCTCGAGGTGCCCGAGATCAAGACCGTGGCTCGCAAGACGGGTCGCGCTGAGCTTGACGAGCATGCCCTGGGCGTGAATGTCTCCGAGATCGAGGCGCCCTTTGAACTGAAAGACCGGAGCCGTTCGGAGGTGATGGAGGAGGTTCGCCAGAAGCTCTCGACGATCACGGGCGCCAATATCGAGATTGGCCAGCCGATCTCCCACCGTATTGACGCGATGCTCTCCGGAACGGAGGCCAATATCGCCATCAAGATTTTCGGCACGGACCTGAACCAGATGTTCACGATCGGCCAGAAGATCCAGGAGGCGGTCAAGGGCATTCCGGGTTTGGTCGACCTGAAGGTCGAACAGCAGATCGAGCGTCCGCAGTTGGCTATCGTCCCCAAACGGGAGCTGTTGGCGAAGTATGGCATTCCGTTGCCGGAATTCGAGGAATATGTGAACGTCATGCTGGGCGGCGAGGTCGTCAGCCAGATCTATGACGGGAACAGTACCTTCGACCTGACCGTCAAGACCTCCGATGAGAGCCGTGCCAATCGTGAGGCGATCGCCGACCTGATGATCGACGCCAACGGACAGAAGGTGCCGCTGAGCCAGGTGGCCGAGGTGCGCTCCGTCATGGGACCGAACACGATCAACCGCGAGAAGGTACAACGCAAGGTGGTGGTGAGCGCCAACGTGGCCGACCGTGACTTGCGTGGCGTTGTGAACGATATCCAGGAGGCGGTCGAGCGGACAATCGAATTGCCCGAGGGCTATCATATCGAGTATGGTGGCCAGTTCGAGAGCGAGGAGGCGGCCAGCCGGACACTGCTGATCACCTCGTTCATGTCGTTGCTGGTGATCTTCATGCTGCTCTATCATGAGTTCAAGGATGCCCGCGAGAGCGCCATCGTGATGGTGAACCTGCCATTGGCCCTGATCGGAGGCGTCTTCATCCTCTGGTTCACCTCGGGCGAGATTAGTATTCCCGCCATTATTGGTTTCATCTCGCTGTTTGGTATCGCCACCCGTAACGGTATGTTGCTGATCAGCCACTATACGCAGTTGAGAAGCGAGGGATTGGCATTGCGTCAGGCAGTCGTGCGCGGCTCGCTCGACCGATTAAACCCGATCCTGATGACGGCTCTCAGTTCCGCGCTGGCCTTGATTCCCTTGGCCTTGAATGGTGATCAGCCGGGCAATGAGATCCAAAGCCCGATGGCGACCGTTATCTTGGGCGGCTTGCTCACCTCGACTTTCCTGAATGGGTTTATTATCCCGATAATCTATTTGTATATCAACAAGCAAAACGTGAAAGAATCATGAGATCCCTGATTATATTAGGCTTGGCTTGGGCCGCATTCTCGTCGCCGGCGGGCGCGCAGTCGCTCTCGATGGACGAGATCTTGCGGCAAGTCGAGGCCAACAACAAGGAGCTGAAGGCGAACTATCAATCGCTCGAGGCCCAGAAAGTGGAGGCGAAACTCGATAATAACCTGCCCGATCCCAGCGTCACCTATTCTCATTTCTGGGGAAACAAGGAGGACATGGGATTCACGGGTGAGTTCGTCGCCTCGCAGTCGTTCGATTTCCCCACGCTCTATTATCAGCGTGGCAAGCTGGCGAAAGAGCGTGCCGCCGGGCTCGACCGGCAAGGCGCGTCGTTCCGCCAACAGGTCTTGCTCCAGGCCCAGACAATCTGTCTGGACTTGGTCCTTCTGAACCAGCAACGGGCTTTGCTCGCCACAAGACTGGATAACGCCGAGCGGCTTTCCGCCTTCTACGCGTCGAAGCTGGAGAAGGGTGATGCCAACGTGATCGAGACCAACAAGATCGATCTGGAGTTGCTGAATACGCGGACGGAATATGATCTCAATGAGAATGCCCGCGAGCAGAAATTGCGTGAGCTGGCGCTCCTGAATGGCGGCGTCGAGGTGGCCTTTGACGACACGACCTACGCTATTGCCGATGAGCTGCCCGACTTCGAATCGATCCGTCAGGAGGCGATCGAGGCCGATCCCAATCTGCAGGCGTTGCGGAACGACCGGGTAACGGCCTTGCGACAGATACGCGTGAACAAGGCCAAGGGCTTGCCCGGCCTGGAGTTGGGTTATCGAATGAATCCCTCGACGGGCGGACGCCGATATAACGGTTTCCTGGTGGGCATCAGCATCCCGCTCTTCTCAAACCGCAACTATGTGCGGCAGGCCAAGGCTCAGGCCTTGTATGCCGAGAATCGTCTGGAGAGCGCCAGCGACACCGCCGAGAATGAGCTGGCACGGCTCTACTCGCAGGCGTTGACACTTCGGGAGTCGCTCGGCAAGTATCAATCGGTGCTCGACAAGCAAAATAATGTGGAGATCCTGGAGCGGGCGATCCAAGCGGGACAAATCTCCATGATCGAGTATTTCGTGAATGTGACAACCTATTATCAGAGTCTGCAAAACTATTTCACGTTGCAGAACCAATATCAGAAAGTGATGGCGCAGCTGTATAAATATCGGCTCTGATAGAAGAGAGGAAAGACTGGAAAAGGAACAGGTACGGATTTGTGAGAGAAGAACGTCACAATCCGTACCTGTCTTATTTTATAATTGATAAATCAGATAACCCGTATAAAAGACATAGGCGGCCACCATGATCACGCCTTCCGGACGGGAAATGGTCCGCACCTTATAATAAAGTCCGGCGAGAAACATCAAGACAGACGCGCCCAGGAGATAGAACAGGTCAAAATTGGTGATGCCTCCCAACGGCAGCGGCGAGATGGTCGCGCTGGCACCCAAGACCAGGAAGACGTTGAACAGGTTCGATCCGATGACGTTGCCAATGGCGATCTCCGGGTTCTTTTTCAGCGCCGCCACGACAGAGGTCGCCAATTCGGGTAATGAGGTGCCCATCGCGACCAGTGTCAATCCGATGATCGACTCGCTGACACCTAATGAACGGGCGATAGCGCTCGATCCATCAACGAATAATTGTCCGCCGAAGATCAGGGCGGCCAAGCCTCCGATAATATAGACGACGCAACGCCATAAAGGCAAGCTCTTGATCTCGCTTTCACTCTCCGACTGGTTATGCGCGATAGCGAAGGTATAACCGAGGAAGATGGCGAAGAAGCAGAGCATCAACAATCCATCCGCCCGGTTGATCACATTTTCCGGTCCGGTTTGGAGGAACTGGTCGTTGGCGCAGATCAGCAGCACAATACACGAGAGAATAGCCAACGGGATCTCCTTGCTGAGTGTTCCTTTTGTGACCGTGATCGGGGCGACGATCGAGGTGATTCCAACGATCATCAGGATATTGAAGATATTACTTCCCACCACGTTGCCGATTGCCAGCTCGGCGCTTCCTTGCATGGCGGAGACAACGCTTACTGTCAATTCGGGAGCCGAGGTGCCGAAAGCAACGATAGTCAATCCAATCACGAGAGGAGAAATGTTAAAACGCTTGGCGAGCGCCGAGGCGCCGTCGGTCAGGAAATTGGCGCCGGACAGGATCAGCGCCAAGCCTAATAACAGGCTTAAGATACTTAATAACATAAAGTTTATTTTTCTGGTTTGACTTTACTTGATGATAATCGTGACAAAACTGAGAGGCGGCAGTGAGATCCGGGCCTCGCCATCCTGGATGACAACGTCGTTGACCAACCGCATCTGGTCGGTCGGACTGGTGACGTACATCTGGGCGGAAGTGACCTCCTTGGGCAATCCGGTCACGGTTGCCTCGCGGGCGGCTCCGTTATTAACCAGGTGCAGGGCATATTCGCCACGGGCGATGTTGCCGAAAGCCGTTGCGTTGATCGCCGTCTTGTCGCACGTGATGGGGAGCGCGAAGGATTCCTCGGGCGTGCTGGCCAGTTGCTTCAGGTTCCAGAAACGTTGTGTCGGACGAAGTGGGCCGGTGGAACCGAAGATGCCATTGCCCCAAAGAGGTGAATAGTCGGCCGTCAATTGCCATTGCAGGATAGAGAGCGGTTGGCAGAGCGCGCAGAGACGAACGTAAAGATTTATCTCATAAAACGCGAAGGTCGATTCCCCGAAAATCTCCGGATAACGCCAGGCGGCGGCATCGGTACTACCCTCGCCAACGATCAGCGGCTTGTTGATTTGCCGTGCGGCGGCGGCCCAACGACGCAAGGTCTCGTCATCGCAACCACGCCAGGAGTGGAAAGAGACGGCACCGATATAACGATGTGTCGCCGGATCGGCCAGGGCGGGAGAGATGAAGTTGATCGTCGTCGCGTCGGAGTTATCGCCAAGCAGGAGAAGGGTCTTGAGGCCTCTCGAGGCCAGATAGGCACCAAATTCCTTGATGAACCGGGCATGTTCCTCACCCGTGAACAGAACATCAATGCCCAAATCCGACTCGTTGAAGGAGAACATTTCCGCCTCGACACCATAAACTTGTTTCAGGTAGATCAGATAGTCGGCCATCGACTGATAAATCTTTTCCCGTTTCGCGGGATCCAGGCGATAGGCCTGTATGCCGCCTTGCCGCTTATAGCTGGCGGGATCACCATCAATGGCCCATTTCGGCGGGAACCAACAGCTCACGATCACCGGCATGCCTTTTGCGGCCAGACGACGAGCCATCTCCATCGATTCCTGGACATGCTTGTCCAGACGGCCGCTTTGGGCCTCGGCGATCGGATCGGTTGTCTCGTCGGGCTGCCAGCGTTGCCAGGGCATTTCCACACGACCATAAGCGACCCGCAGGTTATTAAGGCAATAATCAATCACGGCAGGATCCTTATCCGGGTTCTGCAGGCGGAAATTACCACCAAAACCCACGAACAGCTGGCCGGGCTGTTTCGTGTCGAGCTCCAGTCGGGCAGGAGAGTGATCGATCTCGCCATCGGCCTCCAGCCGGAGCTCCAGTTTACTCGATCGGCCCTCCTTGATCGAGTTCATCAAAGGAATATAAAGCACCTGATTGCCATTCTCGCGGCGGACAAATGGTTTTCTGGCCTGTTTGACTTCTATCTTAATGCGGCGTCCTTTCCCGGTCAGCAGAATATCGTGACCGTTGTCGATGATCACGGAGCCATAACGAGGTGCGGGCAATTCGACACAGAAATAGACCTTCTCGCCACGGATAGTGGTGTCTGATTCGGCGATCAGATTAATTTTCGTTTCCTTATGCTGAAGTTCCTCCACCGTTTGATGAAGCTGGATGCCTTTCATCAGGGTTGTCACCTTCTGGATATTGCCATCGCGATGATAAATGGGATAAGATTGCTTCTCTTTTCCGGTGATCTCCATATTGCCCTTGTTGGGTTCGCCAACTCTCAGAGAGGTCTCGAACTCGATCAGTTCGCCATCAATTCGATAGCCGGTTATGTTTCCCCAGGCCATCACCTCTGTTTGGGCATTGAGCGCACTTAGCGGACAAAACGCTAACGCGATTAACAGGTTCTTGATTTTGGATTTCATTTCAAAATTCGGTATTATTGATTTATAGATTTCACGCGAATGTATTCAATTATTACGGATTTTTTCGTCTGTCACTTCCAGATCTCTAGACCAGACGCCAAAAGAGGATTAGATTCACTCTTGTGAAATCCCAGAGATTGTCGGCGCCAGCTCTCTCGAGCTGTTGGCCGACAACCTGAAGGCTTTGGGCAATATCGATTTCTCTTCAGACGAGCTGTCGGAAATCGATCGGATCATTAACGCTTAAATTTTCGTCTGAGATAGTTAATCGCCAACCGGAGTCCGGTAAAAGAAACAAGCGTTCCGCCCAACATCAGGCCCCACATGACAAGATTCCAAGCCCAAGGATGGGCAATCAACGGTTGTAATCGGAGACTGTGCAACGCCGGATAAAGCCAGTGTTGCCAACGCTCCGTGCGGCCAAAATAGCGGCAGCGTCCTGTGGATGGATTAATGTAGTAACGGCTGTGATTGGCATCATCGACGGTGGCCAACCAGACTGGCAGGGAAAGATGTCCGCTTCTTGCCAAATAATAATGATCGTATGCCGTTAATTGAGTCAGACGGATTGTCGCCGTATCGCCATGGACCGCCGCCAAAATAGGCCTGAGGTCTACTGGCGTCAAGTTAAGCGCACGGCTGGGATCATGATAACGGGCATCAATACGGACCTGGCCCTTGTCGGTTCTCAGGTGATAGAATGGGATTGGCCCGAAATGTTCCCAAGTCATCTGACGGATCTTCCCGGAGTTGTTCTTAATGACCTCCCGATAATCGAGCGCATATTCCGTCGGACGCATATTCTCCAACCGCTGGATCGGACTGAAGTCGAGCCGTGAACGAATGCCGAGATCCTCGACATCGACCAGCGACATCATGCCACTGAAACAGAAAGTCAGCACGAAAAGACCGAAGACAGTCCCGAGTATATGATGCCACTTGTACCAGAATCGTTTATAAGGTGTCAATCGTTGTCGGCGACGGGCCAGCCGGACATCCCGGATGCCGAGATAAATGCCCGCCACACAAAGCAGGCTGCCCGCCGCAGAAAGAACAATGACAACCGCTTTCCATCGGTCGACATCTTGCCGCAAAGCGGTGAAATAGACCCAATGGGGAACGGCACCCAACAAAGCCCAGAAACGGCTGTCACGGCTGGTGTATTGCAGGGCCTCGCCCGTTTTGGATGAGAGGTAAAGCTGATGCCCCGCCTCGTCGTCATAATAATATTTGTAGATCGGGAAATGACGCCTGTAGGAGGCGAACGGGATCCATTGCTCCAATTTGCGGAGTGTGTCTACCCGAACAATGGGTGACGGATTCCACCGTTCGGCTATCCGTTGGAGGCGAACCGAGTCGACTGGTTGCCGAACGGAGCCATCGGCTGTCAGCGTATGTTCACCTTGATCTGTCCGGATATGGAAAAGGGTTTGTCCCCAATCCCTGGTCAGGCGTACGCTTTTAACCTGTTCGCCTTCGGGCAAACGTTTCTGGATCTCTTCCCAAGCGGGCAGGCTATCGGCCACGAGCGATTCCTGGCGTGCCAATCGGTCGGCCTCACTTACTTTCGGGAAGGTGTGATAGATCATCACCAGACCGGACAGGAACCAGGCGGCGAACAGGAGACTGAGCACCGTTCCCAATACGCGGTGGATAGCCAACGCTATCTTATGCCATTTTCTCATTGCTATTCTATTATTAATGTATCATAAGGTGTAGGAGATCGCGACTTGGAAGTTACGAGGCATACTCGGAACCAATTGATTGCCCAACGCCTGATTATAATAGCTGTTATCGAACAGGTTGTTGATATTGACCGTCAGCCGGGTGTGGCCATTGATCGTATAAGAAGCACCCAGATCGGTGATCCAATAGGGATCGAACCAGGTTGAGTTGGCCGCGTCACGATAGACTTTTCCTGTGTAGCTGCTGCTCAAATGGAATTCAAGATCGCGAAACACTCCTTTCGGAATGGTATAACTGCCATAAGCATAGAACGTCTGATTCGGTACGTTGGCCTGCCAGTTTCCTTCCTGGCTGTTCAGGTTGTCTTTCGAGGCCTGAGGATCATTTCCATAAACAGCCGCCGCCAGTTCAGGATCTTTTATTTCCTTCATTCGGCGAATCTTGGAGTCGTTCAATCCATAACCAATGGTGAGGGCCAACGTTGGTGTTGGCGTCAATGTCACGTCGAAATCAAATCCCTTGGAATCTTGAGTGCCGACCTGTCCGATGACACGCCCTGTGACAGGCTGACCATCTACTTCCATCTCGTAGTTGTTGCTCAAGGTCGTCGTGCTGTTCATCTTCCGGATATAGAAAAGGCTGGCGTTCGCGTGCAAAAGCTGGTTCAGGTCATATTTTATGCCAACTTCTGCCTGATAACCCTTCTCTGGTTTGAAGACCTCCTCATTGCGGGTGGGCGTGAAACGCTCGCCGTTCGCGTCGACATAGACGACATTATCCTGATAGAAGGTCCGGATCGGCTTGAAGAAGGTCGCGAACGAGGCATAAAGCGAAGTGTTCGGATGAGGAAGATAGACCGCGCCCAAACGATAGGTCAACGCTCTGTTTCGAATCCGGTTGAACGAACCGTGCGATTCGTATTCACGCTTGCCGGTGGGCGTATCGGCTGACGCGGAGAGATAACGGAAGAAATCGGCCCGAAGCGCAGCCAACACTTTCCAGCGTTCACCCAGTTCCAGCAGATCTTGCAAGTAAAGGCTGTTGGCATAGTGATGCGTAACGGTCGCTTTCGAGAACTTGCTCGTCATATAACCCATGCTGTGCGGGTCGTAAACCGAGACATGCGAATAGAGTCCCGGCCCTTGCACGTCGTCGCCCAGGTTATAGCCCGTATAACTGTTTCGGTTGAGCGCCACAAAGGCATAACCTCCCATGTAATTATGCTTCACTTCGCCAGTCTGGAAGTGTCCACTTAACTCGAGTGAGTTGCTGACGGTCTTGGCGATATGCGAGAAACGCAACGGATAGGAGAGATAAACCGTGTCGAGGCAGATGTAACGCTTCTCGTCCGGTCCTTTCCAATAATAATGATCGTAGATGGGCTCGTCGCTCTCGAGGTAATCAAGAGTCTCGGTTCCGAAATAATTGATATCGTCGGCTGAGAAGGAGAGCCGGTCCGTCAGTTTCATCCCTTCCGAGAATTGATGGGTATATTGGCCGGAGATGTTCCAACCGTAATTCTTCATGAAATCGGACTCGTTGTTGTAGCGTGCCTCTCGGTCCAATCCTGGCAACATATCGTTTTTATGGAGATAGAGCTGATCATCCGTTGTGTTGTAAATGTCGTTGCTCATGATAGGAGGCAGACCGATCTCCGTACCATAGAAGTCGCGGTTAAATCCGGAACGAATTTCCAGTCGATCGTCGGGCGTTATCTGAGCGCTAAGGGCCAGATAACCGGAGAAACGACGGTTGCCATTGTCGCGCCAGCCCTCTTGATCGGCATAATTGACATTCGCGTAATAGTTGACAGGTCCAACCAACTTGCCGCCCATACCGAGGGTCGCCTCCTTGTTCTCAAAGCTGCCGTAAGCCAGGCGGGCATTGACGGTCGGCCGCTCGCTTGGAGCCTTGCGCACGATGTTCAGGATGCCGCCTACGGCAGAGTGGCCATACAGGACAGAGGCAGGTCCTTTCAACAATTCGATCGACTCGACAGATGAGAGATCGGGAATAGGGTAGGAGTTGTTGATGGCCGATCGCTCGTCGCGAATGCCGTCCACCATCATGACCGCATGGTCGAAACCTCGGACAGAGATCTGTTGAAAGGCGCCATAACTGGTCTGGATCCGGATGCCAGGCATAAAACGAGTCGCCTCCTGTATGTTCCGGATACCGCGGATCTCAAGACTTCCGGCCTCGAGGCTGTTGACGGACAGGGGCAGGTATTTCATCGGCACGTCGAGCTTGGTCACTTGTGGCCGGGCCTTACGATTGGTATGGACAACCACCTCTTGAAGATTGAATGTGGTGTCGGCGAAATTGGTGTACGTTTTTTTCTCCTGCGCCTGAGCAATCAATGCCATTGATGCCAATGTGTAGATTGTCAAAGTTTTTTTCATAAAATACACTATTAAGTTTGGGACAAGGAAATCCTTTCCGGAAGAGAACGAGCTCTTCCGGATCAAGATTTCTGGATTAAAAATATCGTTTGGGAAAAATAGGACCTACTCCTTGTCGGCGGCGTAGGCTTTCTTCTTGTCAGTGATGTCGACCAACCGATGTTTAGTCATGAAACGTGCGTGGTCGATGAAGATATCCTGGATCTCCGGGTTCTGTCCCAGGCCTTCCAGCAAGACGCTCACCTCGTAGCCTTTGGCTTCGAGTGCTTGGCGGATATCACCCGCAATGTCGTTCTTGGCATGATCGCCGGCGACAAACATGAAAGGCAACAGTTGGATCTTTTTCACCCCTTTCCGGCCTTCGATCCGGTTGATGGCGTCATCGAGCGCCGGATAGCCCTCGACAGTCGTCACAGCGAAGTCCGTATGGCCCTCGGCCTGAAGCATGTAATCGAGCATGGCGTATTGAGCCGTAGCGGGCGTGTAAGTACCGTGGCCAACCAATAAGGTCATCTCGCCTTTCTTGCCACCTTTCTTGGTAAGGATCTCAATGACTTGCTCATAGTCCTCAGGAGCGTAGAGCAATGGAGCGCCCAGACGGATCTCCTTGAAAAGATCCTTCATTTGATTGATATCCTTGCGGAGCGACTCCATCTCGATACCGTCGATAATATTAGTCGACTGGATCAGGACATGTGTATAGCCATCGGCTTTCAGTTGAGCTAACGCCTCAATAGGGTTCTTCTTGTCAATGCCACGTTTGGCCAATCGGTTCATGACGATGCGTGAAGTGTAAGCCTCACGAAACTCGAGGGTAGGGAAGAGGGTACGGGCCTTCTCGTTGATAACCTCGATCGTCAAGGCACGCGTGTCGTCGTGTGTCGTACCAAAATGGACCATCAACAGGGCAGCCTTGTCGCCGGTCTTCATGGTCTCGAAAAAATCCGAGTGGACATAATTGCCCTCTGAATGCGCCCAAGTCGGACTTGTCAAACAGGAAGCCACCATTGCGCACACGATGAATAGGTTCTTAAGTTTCATCATATCGAAAAATTGTTTGTTAAAATGATCTCGTGTCATTTCATGATCGCTTGCTCAGTTCCCGGAATAAGCGATTGCTTGTTGTGCTGGGCAGGTTTCCTGACTTAACCCTGAGAGAAATGGCCTTCCCATCCTCTGTTGGATAGTGGCAAAAAGTGATTATTCCCCTCGTTGTTCGGGTATTACAGTAGCGGGTACTGTTCCGGATGCGCACCGGATTCCCTTTTCTGGCTCGGGCCGGAAGACCACGAGTCTCACCCAGACGGCGCAAAGATAAAATTATTTTTTGAGACCTATGTTTTTTAGGATATTTTGTGTCTTGATTTACGTTATTGCCTATGTCAATGCGGTTATTGTCTTCAAACGTGCAGTTCATGTTGATGATGACCTTGTTGCCCACAAAGATGTTCTTCCCGTATTCGCAATGGAAGTCGATGTCCACGTGGCATTTTGTTTTAATAAGACTATTCAATAATCTCAATCAAGTTTCCCTCGAATCCCTCAATACAACTTTCATAATATCCGTCCCCAGTAACGCGTGGTCCGCTGACTACGGTAAAGCCATCAGCCCGAAGCGTATTCGTCAGCTCATCCACTTCCTTTTTTCCTCCCACACTGAAAGCGAGATGGATATAGCCTGTCTGGAAATGATTTATTCCATTATCCACCACATCGGGACGCGACATAATTTCCAGTCTTGAACCATCCCCGAACGAAAGGAAATAAGTTCGCAATCCGGTTTTAGGGTTATGATACATTTCGTTGGAGGATGCCCCGAAATATTGCACGAAGAATGCTTTGGCTGCCTCCAAATCTTTTACGTACATTGCTAAATGGTCAAGTTTCATCGTTCTAATTGTTTTTGATTGATGTAATCTTTTTGCATGGCGCACAGTTCCTTGAAACGCAGTTGCGTAGGTGTATCCTCGACAAGCTCTTTGGGCGGGAACTGCCGGTCGAATGCCGTAGCTTCTGCCTCGTCCACCGCATAGGTTTCATCTTCAAAATAGCGCCCTGCCAGTCCCTGCAAGGCATGGTCGTAGAGCGGACACACTTGCATGGCTGCCAGATACTTGTTGTCGGACGTGCGGATGCCGAAATCTTCTGCTGCCGTGAAGCCGACCCTTTGGTAATAGAGCGGGTCGCCGCACAGCAGCATGGCGCGATACCCTTGTCTCCGGGCTTCAGTGCGGGCATGTTCTATCAGCATCCGGCCGATGCCTTTGCGCTGGAAGGCGGGCAACACGGCTATCGGTCCCAGAGTCAACACCTCGTGGCGGTTGCCGTCATCGCCCATAATCGTCGCTTTCATAAAGACAACTGACCCGACTATCTTGCCGTCTGCCACAGCCACGAAGTCCAACTCCCGCACGAAGCGGGGCGAGCGGCGCATGACGTGCAGCAGGTAATGTTCCATACATCCGGGCGAATAGCAGTTCCAGAAAGCCTCTCTCGTCACGGTTTCTGCCTCGCGGTAATCCGCGGGCTGTTCCAATCGTATCGTTATATCCATATTATTATGCAGGTTATATCCGTCTGCGAAGATACGGGAAATCGGGGAATGGGCAAAGACAATCAGCCCCCGCAAACTGCATTCCGCTTGCGGGGGCTAATCGTAAATCTTACCCGACGAATCACAGTGACGGTTGCTCGTTCTCCTGTTTCGCCCGAGTGGCACGCGCTTTCGAGATAGCCTTCTGCCGCTCAATCATCGCGTTCACGTGGTCGATGAAGGTAGCATACGCCGTGTCGCCGTTTATCATTGCCAAAGCATTGACCGTATCTACCAATGAGCGGTAGGCAGCTTCGGCGGCGGTACGGGTTTTCTTCACGATACCCACCTGACGGGCGGCTGCGGCTTCCGTGCGGGCGGCGGCTGCGGCGAGGAAGGCATCTTCTTTCGTTTTCAAATCATTCATCCAGACATCGAAGGCAAGGGCGGTACGCTTGCTTGCATCGAAGGCTTCCAAGTCCTGCAACAGATTGTGCAATACGCCACTCTCCTCCGTCTGCGCCAGCTTCGTGGGGTCGCCGTACTTATCGAACAGGCTTTTCGCTTCGGAGGCGTATGCCGCGATTTTCGCATCGGGATGGGCACACATCGCCGTTAAATAATTGTTACTACCACGCCAAGAGGCATCGCGCGCGTTATCGGTCGCGGTTGCCGTAGCGGTGGCTGGATTTGTGGCGGATGCTTTCAGCGCGTCGTCGAAAGCGTCGACACCTGTTTTAAAGGTGGTCGTTGCAGCCGTGAGGGCGGCAGCCGGTTCCTCGCTGGGCAGGTTCGCCGTTTCGGTCTCGACTTGTTTCAGATAGCCGAAGCATTCTTCTCTTTGCAAATGCAAATGATTGTCGGAATACCAGTCGACAAGGCTAATCCTGGCGGATTGAGGCTGCCGACTGAGTCGACAACGCTTATCCTGTAGGATTTGTACTGTTGACTGAGTCGACAATGCTTCTCCGCGCCGATTCGGGTTGTCGACTGAATCGACAGGGCTTATCCTGACGGATTGAGGCTGTCGACTGGGTCGACGGCGGTTGTCGGGGCGGATTGGCATTGTCGATTGAAATAATTTATCTCACTTCAATGAGGGTTATATTCCTCCAAAATGATTTTTCCCGACAATTCAGTAAGATTTCCAATCGTTACCTTTTCAAGATAGTCTTTTGATGTCATTGTTTTTTTATGCGAAAAAGTGAAAATCGGGGAGCGGGGCAAATAAATATTGAATAACCATCGTCCCCATAAAGAGCCAATGTCCCATTCGTCATCCTTTCAAGGATGGCAACGCATTCTTCGGTCGGCAATAATTGCCGTTTACGGCGCATTTCTCTAAACATATCTTCCTGCTATTAAACCATTTTCAAACCAATAATAGAAGCAATCAGTGTGGTGATGAAGAACAATCGGAGGAATGATGCAGGTTCGTGGAAAAATACAATCCCCAGCACCACCGTTCCTACCGCACCAATACCCGTCCACACAGGATAGGCCGTGCCGATAGGCAAAGTCTGTACCGCCTTGGCAAGCAGCGTCATGCTAAGCCCAAGACTTACAAGAAACCCGGCCCCCCAGAGATACCATTCGGTGCCTGACACTTCTTTCATCTTCCCCAAACAAAAAGCAAAGCCGGATTCAAAGAATCCGGCAACAATCAGAATAATCCAGTTCATACGGCTTTCTTATTTCTTTAATACTATGTAAATGAGTGTGCAAAGATAATGCTTTTCCTGCATACTTCATTTCACATTGATAATAAAATCCGCAATGGTAGGTATCTATTGAAATTTAGTAGATTGAAGAAAAAAGTGTATCTTCGCGGCGTATTGGTGATGCCGCTCTCGGTCCCGAGGCGACATAAAAGGGAATCCGGTGTGAATCCGGAGCAGTACCCGCTACTGTAAGTTCCCTGCATGTTGAGCAGAAGCTATAGGAAATCACCGCTTTACCACTGTCGTAGGGCTTCGGTCCGAAAACGGGAAGGTACTTTCCTTAGGAACAAGTCAGGAAACCTGCCAGTACATTTTAATAGTGATTATGATTTTCCTTTCGGGTGTAAAGGACAGAGGAACACAAACAATTTTATTCATGGAAACAAAAAAGATGTTAGCGACCCTGCTGATCGCGGGTTGCGCGCAAGGAGCTTTCGCCCAGGATCGGGTTTTGACAGGCCGGGTTATTGACACGGAGACAGGCCGTCCTGTTTCGGGCGCGAATATCCGGGTGGCGGAAAGCTTGACAGGGTGCACGACGAACAATGATGGGTATTTTACTTTAAACTTGCCAGAACGGGCGGACCGGATCCGTATTTCGCACTTGGCCTATGAGCCTGAATTATACAGCGTGGCGAACGCGGAGGGCGAAGTGATTATTCGTCTGACGGAAAAATATGTGAATATCAACCCGGTGGTAGTCACCGGTACGGGCACGCACCGGCGTATGGACAATTCACCTATTCCAGTACAGGTTTTCTCGGCGAAAGACCTGCGCACGGCCAATGTCTCCAACGTCCAGGAGGCGATGTCCAAATTGAATCCCAGTGTCTCGTTCATGACGAACGGTATGGGAACGACGATGAGCATGAACGGTTTGAGCGACCGTTATATCCTGGTTCTCGAAAATGGCAAGCGGTTGGCCGGCGATGATACTTACACCCGAATCGATATGGCGAACGTGAAGCGGATTGAGGTCTTAAGCGGCGCGGCCTCGGCGCTTTATGGTAGCGACGCTATCGCCGGCGTGATCAATATCATTACCGACGATTCACAGAACAAGGCAAACATCACGAGCAATACACGTTACGGAAGCAAGAACCAGTTCACGCAATCGGTGAACGCCGATTTCCAAACAGGTAAATTCGGATCATTCACCTCTTACCAGCGGCAACAGGCGGACGGTTGGCAATTGAATCCTTATACGGAAGACGATGACGGCAACCTGGTTGAGACCAACAAGCAGGCTTCCACGGGCTTCCACTCAAACACGATCGGCCAGCGCTTTACGTTCGATCCGAACGACCGGCTCTCTTTTTATGCCCGTGGTAATGTCTATACCTATAAAACCGACCGGCCTATCCCGACCGGCGATAACACGACAAACTACGACATGCACCATGAGACCTATACTTATGGCGGTGGCGCGCAATACATGATTAATGAGAAATCCTATTTGAACGCGGATTATTTTTCGGATAATCACAGCACGTACAAGGATTATTTCTTTGGTGATGACGCTGGCCTCGATGAGATGACGAAACGGATCCACCATCACAACCTGAACTTGAAGGGAATCTTCCAGCTGGGACAATACAACAAGCTCTCGACCGGTTTTGAATTTATCCACGAGACATTGAGCAGTGAGTCGGATAATATCGAAGGAAAAGGTGTCTCAACGATGTCTCTCTACGCTCAAGACGAGATCTCCCTGAACAAGCATTTCCAGGGCGTTGTCGGCTTGCGTTACATCTATCACCAGAACTTCCACAGTTACGCGACCCCGAACGTCGCCTTGATGTATAAGGTCGCGGGGTTCAATTTCCGTGGTTCTTATGCTTCCGGTTTCCGTTCGCCGGAGCTGGCAGAGCTTTATACCTTCTCGGAGTCAAAACGTACTTCCAAATTGACGATCGGTAACGTCGACCTGAAACCGGAGAAAAGCGACAACTTGACCTTGAGCGCGGAATACACGAATCGTGACTTCTCGATCGCGGCCTCAGGTTTTTATAACCATATCCGGGACATGATCAACTATCGTGAGTTCAGTAAGGAGGAGACGGATCGTTATAACCAGGAAAATGGCACCGACTTCGCCAGCGTACAGATTCGCGATAACATCCAGAGCGCGACAATCCGGGGCTTTAATATCCGTTTCGACGCCTATATTGGTGCCGGCTTCTCAATGAACGGAGGTTATACCTTTGTTGACGCCAAGGATAACACGAACGACCGGCCGGTAGACAAGAGCGTAAAACATAGTGGTGTTGTTGCCGCTTTGTGGAATCATACCTGGAACAAGTACACGTTGAACGTCAATTTCAATGGCCGGATCCAGAGCGAACGTTTCTCTCAAAGTTATGGCTATGCGCCCAAGTTCTCATTATGGAACCTGAATACGACACACCGTTTCGTCCTGAAGGATTTCATCCTTGAGCCGGGTATTGGCATTGAGAACCTGCTCGATTATGTGGATGATCGTCCATACAACTCTAATTACGCGACCCTGACCCCGGGTCGGACTTATTATGTCAGCCTGTTGGTGAAATTCAGTAAATAATGCATAGAAGAGAATTCTTGATAATGATGGCGGCGCTTGGCCTGGGCACAACAGCCTGGGGTGGGCGCCGCCCGTCTGTTTCGACAGAACGGGAAAGTAAACTGAGACGGGATCAGATTGTCGCTGACCTGCGTGAGGAGATGGGCAAAGGCGACAAGATGGCGATCCTGATGGTCCATTTCGGAAGCGCTTACGCAGAGGCACGAGAGGCGCTTGGGCGCATGAATCGTGAGGTTAGTGAGGCTTTTCCCGGCGTGGAGACACGAGAGGCCTACAGCGCACGGAGTGTCGTGAACCGGGTGCGGAGGCAAGGTATCTGGATTGAGCATACGACCGACGCGCTGATTACCTTGAAAAAGGAAGGATTTACGCATGTCGTCGTTCAGCCGACAATCGTGATCGAGGGATTGGAGATGGAGGCATTGCGTCGTGAGGTGGAACAACGGAAAGGCCTTTTCAAGGAGATTCGTGTCGGAGACCCGTTGCTGTATAGCGACGCCGATTATGAGACCGTTATTCGTGCGATCACCGGCAGTGATGTCAATGCCTGGCAAGGCGCTAAGCTGTTGGTGGCCAACGGGACCTATCACGCGAGCAACGCGGCTTACGCGAAGCTGGGTTACATGTGTCAATTGAGCGGACATCCCGATTATATGATTGGCACCCGCGAGGGCTTCCCGACGTTGGAGACCGTTATCGGGCAGCTGCGCCAAGGCGGTTATCGGCAAGTCACGCTCATCCCGTTCATGTTCGTTTTGATCAAATCGAAAGAGAATCGGGTCGCGACCGCCTGGCGAGAGGGTTTGGAGAAAGCCGGCCTGAAGGTTGATCTCTATGCTAAAGGATTAGGCGATTACCCGGCAATCCGCCGCCTGATTATAGATCATGTCCGTGCGGCGATCGCTTATCGTCGGGTTTCGGTATCGGAGCGAAAAGAGATGTTCAGCCGATTCTGAGAGTTCGGTTTTGAGCCCGAAGGGCGGATATTTACGATAATTTGACTACCTTTACGGCCGGAATTACTGGAAGGAATTCCACATTTAGATAACTTATATGAGATATATGGAGAATTGTGTGAAATTGCCTGCGGAATGGACCGCACAAGATGTCGTGCAGCTGACATGGCCGCACGAGGGAACCGATTGGGCCCCTGTATTGGCTGAGGTAGTGGCATGCTATGCCGCTATCGCGAAAGCGATCATGCGTTATGATAATTTGGTGGTAGTTTGCCAGGATGTATCTAAGGCGCGTTGGCAATTGGGTGAGGTTGATTTTAGCCGGGTGAAATTTATTCCGCTGCCGACTAACGACACGTGGGCAAGGGATCATGCGCCGATATCGGTCTTTCGCGACGGGAAACCGGCCTTGTATGATTTCGTTTTCAATGGTTGGGGATTGAAATTCCCGGCCGACAAGGATAATTTGATTACCAGCCGTTTGTATGAGACGGGATATTTCGCTGAGGATGTCGAGTATATCAATAAGGCACCTTTTGTTCTTGAGGGTGGCAGCATCGATACGGATGGAGAGGGAACAATCCTGACAACAGAGGCTTGTCTCCTGTCGCCGAATCGCAACGGCTTCCTGACTAAAGAGGGTATTGAGGCCTACTTGAAGGAGACGTTTGGCGTTAAACGGGTGTTGTGGTTGAAGAATGGCTATCTGGCCGGTGATGACACGGACAGCCACATCGATACCTTGGCCCGTTTCTGCTCGCCTGATACGATCGCCTACGTGAAATGCGAGGACCCGTCGGACGAGCACTATGAGTCCTTGAAGGCGATGGAAGAGGAGTTGATGGAATTCCGTCAGGAGAATGGCGAGCCTTATCGCCTGATCGCCTTGCCGATGGCCGATCCCGTATATAACGGGAAAGAGCGTCTGCCGGCTACTTACGCGAACTTCCTGATCGTAAACAACGCGGTCTTGGTTCCCGCTTATTTGACGCCGAAGGACAAACAAGTACGTGAGATCCTGAAAGAGGCTTTCCCTGATCGGGATATCGTCAGCCTGAACTGCTTGCCATTAATCAAGCAACACGGCTCTTTGCATTGCATTACGATGCAATATCCTGAAGGTTTCATGAGAAAAGCATAAACAACATGAGGATCGGTTTAGTACAGCAGGCCAATACGGCCGATATCCAGGGCAACATAGAACGACTGAAGGCGAATATTCGTCGGGCAGCTTCGGAAGGGGCCGAGTTGGTTGTCTTGCAAGAGTTGCATAACGGGCTTTATTTCTGCCAGACCGAGGATACTCGTTTATTTGATTTGGCGGAACCAATTCCGGGACCGTCGACGGAGACCTTCGGTGAGCTGGCCAGAGAATTGGGGATTGTCCTTGTGCTCTCCCTTTTCGAGCGCCGGGCGCCGGGGCTGTATCACAACACGGCGGTCGTATTGGAACGTGATGGCTCGATTGCCGGCAAGTATCGTAAGATGCACATTCCTGATGATCCCGCTTATTATGAGAAGTTCTACTTCACGCCGGGCGATCTGGGATTTGAGCCGATCGATACTTCCGTCGGACGGCTTGGCGTCTTGGTTTGCTGGGATCAATGGTATCCGGAAGCCGCTCGCCTGATGGCGATGCGTGGCGCGGACCTGTTGATCTATCCAACAGCGATCGGCTGGGAGAGCAGCGATACGGACGAGGAAAAGGCTCGTCAGCTGGGCGCTTGGGTGACGGTACAGCGAGGGCATGCGGTCGCCAATGGGCTGCCGGTTGTTTCCGTCAACCGGGTCGGTCATGAACCGGATCCCTCAGGCCAGACAAACGGGATCCGTTTCTGGGGTAACAGTTTCGTGGCAGGTCCACAAGGAGAGTTGCTGGCGGAATTGCCGAACGACGAGGATACAGTCCGGGTTGTCGAGGTCGATATGGCCCGAAGCGAGAATGTGCGCCGTTGGTGGCCTTTCTTCCGCGACCGGCGAATCGACGCTTTTGGTGGATTGACGGAACGCTTCCTGAAAGGATGAGTTTTTCTGATTCCGTTGATAAAGGCCGCGTCTAAACGTTAAAAAGGAACGCGGATCATGCGGACGAGTATAGATCCGTGTGATCCGCGTTTTTTTTCCGTTTTGACACAGCATCGCCCGGACGTCCCGGGAAATCGGGATGGTTCCTCACGCCGCCATCCGCGCCTCTTCGTCATTGAAGCGTAGTTCGGTCATGGCGTCGAACTCGCGCTTCAGGAGCCAGGCCATCGCCTTGCTGTTGATGATCGCCTGGCGGGCCTCCTCGGGCATATAGAGGCGGCTCGTCGGTCGGTAGTTCTTGAACAGGCTGATGGCGTAGAGCTTCTCGGCCCGCGAATGGTGGATTACACCGCGTTCCTGCAACGATCGGTAGACCCGTGAGGGGAAGAGCCGGTCGAGGGGATAGCCCTCCTTATATTGCCTGAAAACGCTTCGGAGGAAATTGCGCTCGTGCTCCTCCTTGTAGGCGGCGCTGGGCGGGGGCAAGGTGGTCCGCGCCCGCTCGGCTCTCAGGGCCATGATCGCCTGATAACGGATGTCGCTGTGCTTGTAGCCCTTCAGCCAGCGGGTGACGGTGCGCATATTCATTCCCGCGAAATCGCCCAGCAACCCTTTCGCGCCCAGGTCGAAGCAATAAGAGACCTCCTCGACGGTCATGAAACCGTAAGATTCCACCAGGTCTGAGGCGATTTTCGCCACCAGGATGGCCAGTGTCCGCGAGTCCGGTGTCTGGTAGCCCAACAGGAGATAGGTTTGCCCGACAATGGCCGTGAGCCGGTCGGTCAGGGTCTCGCTCTCGATCGTGCGGATGGCGGCGCCTTCCAACGCCCGCATCAGCCGTAAGTTTCTTGTCTCGCTCATAAGCCCATCATCTCCTTCACCATTTTTTGCGCCTCCGCGCAAGTTTTTTCCATCGTCTCGAACTTCGACTCCGGTTTTCGCCTTTCAATCCTTCTGGTGGGCAATGTTTTCTTTCCTGTGCGCAACTCATTCATATCCATCGTGAAATTGTTGTATCGCCACCAGGATACAAAATGCAACTTGAATTCTTTCAGGCTCTCTTGATGCGCTTTCTCGTCGCGAAGGAGCAAGAGGTCAAAAAAGATTTCTATCGCTTCCGCGGCATGCTCGAGCGCGGCCAACCCCTTTCCGGAGAAACGCACCAGCGTAGCGCACCAATCCTCGTCTTCCAACATTTCTTTTTTCCATTTCTCAAGTCGAGCGTTCTCTTCGCGCGTACGCGCGATACTCCCTCTCCCTAAGATAATGTTTTCTCTTTTCTTATCTCCTCTATTCTCCTCTCCTCTGTCAAAAAGACGCGACATTTTTCCATTTTTGTCCGCGGGATTTTCGTTTTGAGGGGGATTTTGAGGATTTGATGCGTCATCGTGTTGACACGTTTTTGGGTCATTTGTTTCATTATCAGGTTGTTCTGATTTTGGTAATTTGCTATCTGCTTGACTTTCATTAGAATAGCTGTTGCCAACTCGATGAATCTCTAAAATGGATTGTTTTTTCTTGCGTCGACGAGCTACTACCCAATAATTATTTTGAATCTCTTCGCTGGTAAGAATGCCATTAGTCTCATATTGTTTTTTGTCAAAAATATTGTCGCGAATCAACGCATCCACAATTTTCATGACTTTTTTCGAGTCTGTTTTGGTTGGCAATGACGTAGCGAACACCTTGCATCGCCGCTCGTCCCATTGGATGTAATAGCCGTTGGCGTAGATGCGCGACAGCAGGTGCATGACGATACTGGTCGCCTCCAGACCGTAATCGTTGGCGAGCAGGAGCATCGTATCCGACTCCAAAAAGTGGATATCGACGGGGAAGTATAATAGTCCTTTTATTTCCATTTTGTTGTTTTATTTGACGTTGGTTTGTCCTTTCCGCACGTTGATCGCCCGGATAAGGAGTTGTAATGTGTTGACGCTAAGCAATTCGTTTGGAATCACCCGGATCAGGAGCCAACCGAGGGCTGCGGCCTCGTTGTATTTTTCCATGTCGCGCCTGAAACCGTCGGGACGGACGTGCCGCCCGGCGTTCCAGATGCCGCCCTCCACCTCGAGGGCGATTTTCAGTTCGGGGATGGCGTAGTCGAAACGCCACTCCCGGAACGGGTGGAAACGGTGCTCGGCGACCATCTCCACCTCCGTGTATTTCTTCAACGCGCGGTTAAGCGGCAAGATCTTCCGGCTCATCGAAAAGGCATTCAAGCGCCTCGTCCGCGTCGTCGCAAATCGTGATGATCATCGAGTGGCGACGGTTGTCGAAGGCGACGTATTTTTGGATATCCACCGAGAAAAAATAACCGAACTCGCCGTGGGCGGCGTAGTCGAAGCCGTGCGAGGGCGATTCGCCCTCCAGGAGGTCGAAGAAACGGTTGGCGGCCGCCTGACCGGTCAGGCAGCGGGCCGGGATCGTGAGTTGGACTGTTCGCATGGTCAGGCCGCTTGTCGGGTTTCACTTCCGGTTGTCTCGTTCCCGTCGACGGGCAGCATCACGAACCGCTCGATGCCCAGCCGCTTGCCCTGCTCGATGTAGAGCAACGCCTCGCGCTCGCACAGGGCGAGATCCTCCAGCAGCGTGTCGATCCAGAGATATTCCACCTGTCCGATGCGGTGCCGCACGGAGAGCGACATCAGGCAACCGTTCTGGTCGCGCAGGGCGGCGTAGATCGTCAGCAACTCGCAGCCCGTCATGGCCTGCCGGTAGTAGCCCTCGATGGTAAGATTGGGGAAATAGGTGCCCGATAGCCGCTCGACGTGCGTTTTCAGTCGGGCGAGGGCGGCGGTCAGGTCCTCGTGCGCCGGTGTGCTGTTCACGTAAATCGTCTCGTAGCTGTCGTTCGTGCTCGTGTCGCACGTCTGTACGCGCGCCTTGAATTGGTTGTCCTTGACCGAGATCAACTTGACCTCACGTAATTTTTCCATGATCGATAAAAATTGTTTTTAGGTTGATTATGCTAATTTCTTCTTTCTCAGGATAGGCTGGCGATCGTAGGCGACCAGCTCGTTGTCGATGAGGATGTTCTTGCGGGCCTGCCGCTTGGCGAACATCAGCATCGGGTGGAAGACACGCTCCAATTCAGCTTCCGTCAGGCCCTGGCCGACCTCTTGCCACCAGAACTTGAACAGCTCCACGTAGCCTTCCCGCGTCGTCGGGCGCGGCACCAGCTCTATTTCCGGCGTCGCGTCGTCGATCTTGCGCGCCCGCTTGGCGTAGCGCAGGTTGTTACGCTCGATCGCCTCGGCCCGTGCCTCGTCGGTCAGCTTGCCGTCGCGCTCGATCCGCTCGTTCGCCCGCAGCCGTGCCCGCTCGTTCCGGCTCCGTTCGTCGGCGATCCGCTCGTCCTCCAGCCGCAGCCGTTCCGCCAGGATCTGCTTGCATACGAAGGCGGGCGTGCCGGGCTTATCCGGGTCGATGGCGTTCTCCTGGGCGACAAACCGCTTGTGTATCTCGCCCAACCTGCTCGTGAATGGGCGACGGCTCTCGCGCATCGTGTTGACGCTCGTGTAACAATTATCCAAATATTCGCGGATTTTCAACGTGGTCTTCTCGCTCCAATCGTCTTTCCTGACCTGGCGTATTAAGTCCTCACCGAAATTTTTCAAGCAAAGGCTTTTATCCGTGTTATTCGTTAATATTCTCTCACAATTCGCTAGCGAGAATATCGCTACTTGGTTTAGTTTTGTTTTCACTTTGTTTATTTATTTTAGTAAAAATATTAAGGTTCCAATAATTAATGTCAGGCCTTGGCATTCTTTTATTGTATTACAAATATACGATATTAAGTTCTGGAATACAAAATATATTAAACAAAAAACGGTGACCTGTTTTGATTTTTTAATCATTCAGGGAATCTAATCCTAATAAATTCAAAATAGAAAAATTAATCTAATTTTGAATTTGTGTTTGCGGTGGATTATGCCTTACTTCGCCCGATTTAAACCACGAAAAAGGGTGGCGGGAATCTGAAATTATGTTCGGAAGAAAATGAATTTTCCTTCGGATAAAAATGAGATTTCTTTCGGACAAAACGGGATTTTTCCTCGGACATAATTCCCGCTTTACCTAAAGCTGCGCGAGCGGGTATTAAGTGGAATAACGGGCGATCCCCGCGCCTGTTCGTCAACGCGCCTCACGACGGCCCGCCTATTTTCGCGTCAAAAAAAACATGACGCGTTACCTTATCCTGATCAGCCTTCTTTGGTTCGCCTCCTGTAGCGTAAGCCGCGAGGCGGCGACCAGCCAACATTCCGAAACGGCCCGATCGGCCATCGAGCGGCTTAGCGCGCGGAGCGTCGTCGCCCCGCCGGCCCATGTCGGCCTGCGTGTGCCGCTCGCCGAATTGCGCGCCTCCGCGGATCAGCCCGCCACCTTCGCCGCCCGCGAGGGCAAGGCGGCGATCACGATGCGCCTGGAGCGCGACACGATCTATCTCGACGCCACTTGCGACAGCCTGATGGCGTTGGTCGTCGACTACGAGCGTCGGCTGGCCGATCGCTCCGAAATCCGGACAGACGAGCGCGCCGAGCGGCATTGGTCATCTTTTGTGTCCGGTTGGATCGGCCCCTTTATCGCGCTTTTTCTCCTTATTTACGCCCTTTGGAAGCGGTAGGGCGACACTCGTCAACCCGGCCCGTGGTGACCGCCGTAACTTCGCGGTGTAGTTAAATGATTCACTAACGTTAAATTTATTTCATCATGGCATTAGGCTATAAACTGATTACCCGAAAAGTGGGCGACCTGAAAGGTGGCGAGAAGGTGGACAAGAAATTCGCCAGCCCGGTCTATAACGGCTATACCGAGATTGAGGACCTGTGCAAGGCGATCTCCGAGCGTTCGGCCCTGTCGAGCGCGGACGTGAAGGCGGTGCTCGACTCGCTGAACTACGTGCTCGACCTCGAGTTGCGCGGTGGCCGTATCGTCCGTCTGGGCGAGTTGGGCAACTTCCGCATGACCTTCTCATCGCGCGGCATCGACCCGGCGGAGAAATTCAACGTCTCGACCGACATCACCGGCGCGCGCATCATCTTCACGCCCGGCAAGTCGCTCAAGAGCTCTCGCGACAACGCCAGCTTCACGCTAGCCAAGGAGATCACGCACGTGGATAGCGAGGTGATCGACGAGGAAGGTGGCGGCACGCCTGGCGGCGTCTGATCCAATGGGGCAAACATGCGGGAAATACATGTTTGCCCCTTGTTTTATGTTAACTAAAATTTTGAGAATCAATCGAAAAACACTATATTTGTAAGTATGAAAACAGGAGCATTACAGATGAAGGAATTGGCCGCGCTCTATTTCCCGAACAGCGCGAGCCGCTCGGCCACGACGCAGTTGCGCCGTTGGATTACTTACAACAAGGCGTTGTCGCAAGCCCTCGACGAGACCGGTTACACCCGTGGCCAGCGTTATTTCACGCCACGCCAAGTGGGGCTTGTATTTAAGCATTTAGGTGAACCTTAAAAAACAGAGCAGTCATGAGAATCCAATTAACCATCGCCTCGCTATTGTCCATCGGCGGACTAGTCTTGTTGTTTATGGGCTTTCTTTACCCGCCGGAGGGCGAGATCCATTCCTCCGTCCTGGTCGCTTTTGGCGAGACCGCCACCTTCGCCGGTGCGTTGCTGGGCGTCGATTACCGCTATCGTCGCGGCCAATAAAAAAGGAAGGGAGGCTTCACAGTCTCCCTTCCAGATCCAATTTAACCAAAATCTTAACTATGAAAAATCACCTTATAACAAGGTCTCATATTAATTAAACCAAAACCTTAGCTATGAAAAATTGTCCCATTTGTCACAAAGATAGAACCAAAATCCAAACCACCAAACAAAAATGAAAAAAAATAAACAGATTTCCTTAAATTTCTCTATCGACGAGTTTATTTACAGTCAAACCGCCATCGCGAGTGGTCTCGACAACACGCCCGACGCCGTCGCCACGGCCAACATCCGGCGGCTGGTCGAGCATCTGTTGCAACCGCTTCGCGACCGTTTGGGCGAGCCGATCGCCATCCTGAGCGGCTATCGCTCGGACGAGCTGAACCGCCTTGTCGGTGGCGTGCCCAGCAGCCAGCACCGCCTGGGCGAGGCCGCCGATTGCTATTGCGCCGCCGGTCCGGACCACTTGCTGAAAGTCCTGAAAGCGAGCGGCCTCCCGTTCGACCAGGCGATCATCTACTGCCGCCGCCAATTCCTTCACCTCTCGTATCGGGAAGGCCGGAACCGTGGGATGGTGATTTATAAATAGGGAATAAAAAACGTCCTAAGGATGAAATCCCAAGGACGTTTTTTATTTATTGCCCAACTAATTTAGTCGTTCAAGGTAAAAGATGCGATATAACCACAATTATCACAGATGAAACTAGTGTAAGGCATCAATGTATTTATATTAACTTGCCCAGGATTGTCTTTTGAAAATTCACCTGTTGAAACATAAAATGGTGTTGGATGTGCTCCCCATTCAATCTTTCCACAAATTGGGCATTTCACTGTTTTCAACCTTGAATACACCTTTAATTGGCATTGTTTAAATTTTTCTTTATCCATACAAAATAATTTTTAGATGACATCCAAAAATATTAAATTGAAATCAATATAACAAGGCTTTAACAATGAATAACACCTTTAATGAAGGTGTTCAATAAGATTGATTTTATTCCACTATTTAGAATGTAATAGATTCAAAATGGTAAATCTTCTAACTCAATATCATTAAAAGGAGATTTACGCCTGTTCCGAATAGTATTATACAATCTAGATATAATAGAGTTCTTATCTACATTGTGATACTTACGTAGATAATCTTCTATTATCAATCGGTTTGCAGTAGAAGAAAAATTCTTTTTGTGTGTATCGTCTACCTCTGAATGGCATTTTATACATAAGCATTCCAGATTATTTTCTCGGTTATCGGTTTTGATTCCATTTTTATGATGGGTTTGCATATAAAAGTGATCAAAGCTATCTTCAATATGTGTACCACATCGTTCGCAAGTAAAATTCATTTTAGTGCGGTACGCAAGAGATATTTGTTCCCAATTTTTGACATAGCCGAAAATGTCTACATCGTACTCTGTCGGTTCTTCCACATCTCCAGCCTCCTTTAATATACTAACAAAATCTGTAGAATCTTTGACTCGCTTGGCTTCTTCCTTTATAAGCATTCTTCTGCAATAACCACAGAGCTCCATGCCTTTAACCTCTACCTCTCTATGCTCATTTCGGGAGTAAACTTTTATTGGTTCTTCATTAGCAAAACGATATGCGCCACGTCCAAAGCTTTGAATTGTGGTACAATAACAAGTATGAAATTTGGGTTGATTTTTTTGTCCTTTGTATTCAAAAAAGAATTGCGCCTTATACATAAATCCCCTTCGTTTTACACCATAGTCATCAATGTAAAAAATACCACCGTCCTCGAAAAATAGACGTTCTCCGATATCTTCTGGAAGCACTTCAATAGTGCCAACTGAACGCCAAGGTGCTGCTTTACCAATATTAATTCCCATTTTGGTAAGACATTCTTTTAGACTAGTAAAAGAACAAATGGGTGTAATATCGTTTATGTCTTCTCCTAAATTTATGTCATGATCGGAATTCATTTCTTCAAGTTTTGTTTTACAAAGTTTTCAAGGATATCATCTCCTGAAGTAACTATACGAAATTCTACACGGCGGGAAAGATCTCTGTTTATCGGTTTACCGGATGCGATAATATAGTTGCCTTCATCATCAAGTGCCCTGCCAAAAGAGAGGCCATTGGCGGTAAACCAATATTCAAGAAGCTGTTTTTGGGCGTCTGTATATGATTCAAATACGGGCATGGTGCGAAAGTATTTTACTACAGATAAGGCTCGTTCTTGAGAGAGCATAGCGTTAGCAATATATGGATCTATATGATAACTTGGCATGGGTACATCATCGGTATGGCCCTCTATACGGATTTCTTGAATATTTTTTCGTAAGCTGTCGTTTAACAGGATGTTAAAATATCGCGGTAAAAATTCATCAAGAATTTCTTTGAAGCGAGGTGTTAATGCGGAGGAACCAGAAGCAAAAAGAACGGTCGGCTCCTTAAATTTCATTGTGAGATCTTTTCCTATAGACATTTGCCATTTTAAGGTGTCGCCTTCAAATTCATTTACAAGCTTGTCGTGTAATTTCTCTTTGGTCTCAATATAATCAGTGAGAACGGATTGGCTTTTTTGTACTCGGCTAATGTAAGCGATGGCTACAAATAGAAATATAACCATCAATCCTGTCATTAGATCTGAAACCGAAAGCCATACATTAATTTTAGCCATAATTATCTACGTT
>DGYMR06203__coassemble_693_pt1 | contig 37666 bp, 26 predicted proteins | sample DGYMR06203__metabat2_low_PE_012 | metagenome-assembled genome bin DGYMR06203
CATTAGGTAATGGTAATGTCGATCCCTATAGCTTTATGGAGTTGTTGAGCATACAGACCTCGGGACGTGTATTGAATGGATTGAAGAATAAATACACAAGCGCTCCTGGTGTGATGCCGGATGGATTGACTTGGGAGACAGCGACAACGACGGATGTCGGATTGGATTTTGGCTCCTTGAATGGAAAGTTCAGGTTCTCGGGTGATTATTATATCCGTAAAACCACAGATATGTATACGGTTGGCCAGACATTACCGGATATTTTTGGAGCGGATTCTCCAAAAGGCAACTATGCCGATATGACAACTAAGGGATGGGAAATTACCTTGACCTATAGGGATCATTTCCTGTTGGCGGATAAACCATTTAATTATGAGATCCGTGGAACGCTCTCTGATTATATATCAACGATTGATAAATACAATAACCAGGATGGTAAGTTGAGCGATTATTATTCTGGTATGCGAGTTGGTGAGATCTGGGGTTATGTGACGGAAGGTTTGTTCCAGTCGCAGGAGGAAATTGATAACCATGCGGACCAAACATTGATCCAGTCTTCATCTCAGCGTGTTACTTATCCGGGAGACGTGAAAATTAAGGACTTGAATAATGATGGCGTAATCGATTATGGAAATAATACGTTGGATGATCATGGAGACAAGAAGATTATTGGTAATAGTCTGCCTCGGTTCGCTTATAGCTTGAACTTGAGTGCGGATTGGAATAATTTCTTCTTCTCGGCATTCTTCCAAGGTGTGGGTAAACAAGACTGGTATCCAAGTAATGAATGTATATTCTGGGGTCAATATAATAGACCATATAATAACTTGCCTGTTTGGCATGTGGGTAATTATTGGACAGAGGATAACCGTGATGCTTATTTGCCTCGTTATGCGGGATATAACTCTTCGATTAAGGAGACACCGCAAACCCGTTATTTGCAAAATGTAGCTTATATCCGATTGAAGAATTTGCAGTTTGGTTATAATTTACCACAATCTGTAGTTTCTAAATTGCGTATGCAAAACGCTCGTTTGTATATTTCTGCCGAGAATTTATGGTGTTGGTCGCCTCTCTATAAGAATACCCGCGACTTGGATGTGACAAATATTTATGGTTCGGATCCTGATTTGACGGACGCAGATATGAGTTCCGGCCTGAATGGAAACCGAGGTAGTGGTGATGGTAATAGTTATCCACAAATGACAAGTGTTAGTTTGGGTGTTTCAGTAACATTTTAAATCCGAAGAAAAATGAAAAGAATAATAATACCTTTTGTGGCGGCTTGTTCGTTTTTAGTCTCATGTTCGATGGATGAGATTCCACAAGCGTCAGTAGATAAAGAAACTGTTTTCAATAATGAGAGCGGATTGGAAACCTATTCCTATTCGTTTTACAATATGTTGCCCTCCGTATCAAATGGTTATAAGAAAGATGAGATGTGTGATTATGGTGCGGTGACTAATTATAATGACTTTATCCGGAAAAATGCCTACTCCGCGGAATTAAGTTCCGGTTGGGATTGGGAAGATCTCCGGAATGTCAATTATTTTATAGAGAATTGTACAAGCGAGGAAGTTGATGAGGAGGTAAGGAATAATTATATTGGATTGGCCCGTTTCTTCCGCGCCTATTTCTATTACAATAAGGTGGTTCGTTTTGGCGATGTGCCTTGGGTAGACCGGACTTTGACCGTCGACGATGAATTGCTTTATGCGCCTCGTGATTCCCGTACGGTTGTTATGGATCATGTTTTGGAGGATTTGAATTTTGCCTGTGAACATATTTCGAGGGAAAGTGACGAGACAGGATCGTTAGTGACAAAGTGGGTCGCTTATGCTTTGAAATCCCGTATTTGTCTATTTGAGGGTACTTTCCGGAAATATCATACGGAGTTAGGGTTGACCGATAGCGCGGATGAGTGGTTGCGTGAGGCAGCCAGTGCGGCAGAGGTTGTAATGAAAGAGAGTGGACATTCCATTTATACAGGAGATGGAGTTGAGGCTTCTATGCGTGCCCTGTTCATCAGTACGACCCCGATTACGTCAGAGGTCATGTTGGCGAGTGTCGCTAGTGAAGGGTTAGGCGTTTTGGGTGACGCGAACTGGTGGTGGACTTCTGGAACTTATGGTCCTCGTTTTAGTATGATACGTTCGTTTGTGAATCTTTTCTTGATGAAGGATGGAACATCGTTTACGGATAAGCCCAACCACGAGCAGATTGAGTTCTTCGAGGAATGCCAGGATCGGGATGCTCGTTTGGCTCAGACAATTCGTACACCGGGTTATCAACGGGATGGAAAGCCTGCCGCTCCTAATTTTAATGGTTATTCGTATACCGGTTATCAACCGATTAAATATACGTTGGATGATTCTAAGTATGATGCCGGAGCGTTAAATATTAATGTCGTGCCTTTATTCCGTTATGCGGAAGTCTTGTTAAATTATGCGGAGGCTAAAGCGGAATTGGGCACATTGACCGATGATGATTGGGCCAATACGATTGGCGTACTTCGTGCTCGTGCTGGGATTACGGCAGGCTTGAACGCTAAGCCAAGTAAGGTTGACCGTTATGTGCAGGAGACCTATTTCCCGGATATTACGGACGCGACAATATTGGAGGTGCGTCGTGAGCGTTCGGTGGAATTGGCGTTAGAGGGATTCCGTTTTGCGGATTTGTTGCGCTGGAAACATGGAGAGTTGATGATGATGCGCTGGACGGGTATTTATGTCCCGGCCTTAAATGTGCAAATGGATTTGGATCATGATGGGACGACGGATGTTATCTTCTATAAGGGAGAGAAACCGACAGGTTTGCCCGCTTCTTGTACGCCGATTTCTGTAGATGGTGGAGAGGAGACACGACAGGGATTAACAGGAGCAACCTCTGGTAATTTGACTTGGTATGATAATGATCCTTCGAGAATATGGTATGAGGATGGACGCCAGTATTATTATCCAATACCACAATCCGCTATTAATTTGAATGAGAATTTGAAACAGAATCCAGGATGGTAAATAGATCGGGAATTATGAAACGTGGATTATTGATTTGTCTTTTAATGTTTTGTGCGTTGATGGGAATGGATGTTGCCGCAAAGACCGATATTGTCGTAGCGAGTTTTAATATCCGTTATGATAATGAAGGGGATGGTCAAAATTCTTGGAGGTATCGAAAAGACTATGTCAATTCATTGATAAGATTCTATGAGTTTGATATTTTTGGTATCCAGGAGGGATTGATCAATCAGGTTCGTGATATAGAGCGCTTGGAGGAATATGGCCGTATTGGCGTCGGGCGTGATGATGGCGCTGAGTCAGGTGAGCACGCTGCCGTATTTTATAATAAAGAGCGTTTTGAGATGATGGATTCTGGGAACTTTTGGCTTTCGGAAACCCCGGAAAAACCTTCGTTCGGTTGGGATGCGCAATGTCGGAGGATCTGTTCTTGGGGAAAGTTCAGGGAGAAAAATTCTGGAGAGATTTTTTTCTTCTTTAGTGTCCATTTCGATCATATCGGTAAGAAGGCCAGGGTGGAATCCTCAAAATTGCTCATGAGCAGGATTAAGCAGATTGCGGGTGATATGCCTGTCGTTTGTGTGGGTGATTTTAATGGAACCCCTGATTCCGAACATATCAAGATGTTGAAGGATGGTGGCGTACTTTTGGATTCAAGAGAGAAATCGTTGACTCCTCCATACGGCACGGAGGGAACGACCAGCCGGTTTGACGTGAACGACCCTCAAGAGTCCAGGATTGATTATATTTTTGTGACACCCAATGTGAGCGTATTGAAGTATGGTACTTTAAATGAGGCTCAGCATAGGCGTTATCCGTCGGATCATTTTCCGATAATGGCAAAGTTGAATTTATAAAATGGAGGATTGACATGAGACATTTTTTTCTGACACTCTTGTTGTGTATATGTGCGTTGACGCTTCATGCGACAACATTTACGATAGCGACTTACAATATCCGTAACGCGAATCAGGGTGATTCTTTAGCGGGAAATGGTTGGGGACAACGTTATCCTTATATCGCCAAGTTGATACAGTTTCATGGGTTTGATATCTTTGGAACACAAGAAGGAAAATATCCCCAATTACAGGATTTGAAAAAGGCAATGCCTGGATATGACTACATTGGTATTGGACGTGACGATGGTAAGCAAGCGGGGGAATATTCCGCTATTTTCTACCGTGTAGATCGTTTCGAGGTTCTGGAGCATGGCGATTTTTGGTTGTCTCCTGAGACTGATCATCCTAATAAGGGTTGGGATGCCGCATTACCCCGTATTTGTACATGGGGAAAATTCAAGGATAAGGAATCAGGTTTCGAGTTTTTGTATTTTAATCTGCATATGGATCATATCGGTGTGCAGGCAAGAGCAGAGAGCGCTAAATTGATTTTGCGGAAGGTTAAGGAACAACCAGCCCATATTCCGGTGGTCTTGTCGGGTGATTTTAATGTGGATCAGTTCAGTGAGTCTTATGAGTTGTTGAATACCTCTGGAGTTATGAAAGACGCTTATGAGTTGGCCGAGTTGAAATATGCGCCTAACGGAACATTCAATGCTTTTTATCCGGATCGGAAGACAGAACAGCGTATAGACCATATTTTCTTGAGTGATGATTTCAAGGTATTGAAATATGGAATATTGACGGACAGTTACCGTTCGCCTAAAAAGCAGGAGGTAACAAGTGAGCAAAACGCGAATTTCCCAAAAGAAACAAGGATGAAGCAATTTGACGCACGGATGCCTTCGGATCATTTCCCTGTTATGATCGTAGTTTCTACAAAATAGAATCGTTTGTAGTTTATTGATTGTTGAGGCTGTCTCAAATAATGAGTCAGCCTCAATTTTTATATCTTTACGGAAAGAAATATATTTGTTCTTAATTTCATAACTTAATCAATTTAAACCAAGAATTCGAACAGTATGCAACGCAGGACATTCCTTAAATCAACCTTGCAGATGGGACTGGCATGGCAGGTGGACAAGTCTTTGGGATCGGAGGAGAGACCGATTTTAGATGAGAAAAAGGTTGTTGCTGCCCCTAAAGCGGACAGGCCTCACATTTTGTTGATCATGACGGACCAACAACGGGGGGATGCTTTAGGATGTATGGGCAACAAGGCGGTGCGCTCACCTCATTTGGACCGATTGGCTCAAGAGGGTGTCTTGTTCGTTAACGGTTATTCATCAACGCCAAGCAGTACGCCTGCCCGTGCGGGATTGTTGACGGGTATGTCGCCCTGGCATCATGGCATGCTGGGTTATGGACAAGTCGCGGAAACCTATCATTATGAGATGCCACGGATGTTGCGTGATCTAGGATATTATACCATGGGTATCGGTAAGATGCACTGGGCGCCCCAAACGAATTTGCATGGCTTTCATGCGACTTTGTTGGATGAGAGCGGAAGAGTGGAGTCGAAGGACTTTATTAGTGACTATCGCAAATGGTTCCAGGTTCAGGCGCCAGGTGCTGACCCGGATAAGACCGGAATTGGATGGAATGATCATTCCGCGGGGGTATATCAGCTGGAGGAACGTCTTCATCCAACCGCTTGGACTGGTAAGATGGCCTGTGAGGTGATTCGTAATTATGATTCGGATCAGCCATTATTCCTGAAAGTCTCTTTTGCCCGGCCCCATAGTCCGTATGATCCGCCTCAGCGATATCTGGATATGTATCGGGATGTGGATATTCCGAAACCCGCCAAGGGAGATTGGTGTGACAAATATTCGGAACTGAAAAAAGTGGAAGATATGCCATCGGATGCCGCATTCGCTAATTTTGGTGAGGAATATGCTTGTCATTCCAAAAAGCATTATTACGCGAATATCACGTTTATTGACGACCAGATTGGCGAGATCATAAGGGCTTTGAAAGAGAAGGGAATGTATGATAACGCTTTGATCTGTTTTACATCAGATCATGGGGATATGATGGGTGACCATTATCATTGGCGAAAGACTTATCCCTATGAGGGCTCTACGCATATTCCTTATATATTGAAATTACCCAAATCCATAAAGACTGTTGTCCCGGCGGGAGCCAGATTGGAATATCCTGTGGAATTGCGTGATTTTTTGCCGACATTCATAAACGTGGCCGGAGGTGTTGTCCCTCCGGATATGGACGGTCGGTCTTTGTTATCGTTGCTTCAGTCTCCCAAACCCGAATGGCGTCAATATATAGATTTGGAACATTCTACCTGTTATAGTCCCGATAATTATTGGTGCGCCTTGACGGATGGAAAGATCAAGTATGTTTGGAATTTCCATAATGGATCCGAGCAGTTGTTCGATTTGAGCAAGGACAGGAATGAAATACATAATTGTATTGATGATGTTTCTTACGCTTCAGTTCGAAAGGATATGTACGAAAGGATGGTTCTGCATTTGTCGGAGAGAGGAACGGATTTTGTATGCGATGGCAGATTGGTTGTACGGGACCAGAGTTTGTTGTATAGTCCGAACTATCCGAAGAATAAATGATCGGGTGTGAGAAGAATATTTGATATGCTGTTCTTGATGTAAGAATTATATAATTTGTTGATGTTAAATAAGATGTAATCTATTATGAAAAGAAGGACTTTTATCGCGAAAGGTTTAGGGGCCGGTATGGCTGTAACGGCCAGTCATTCTATCTTGGCTGGAAACAGTTGGGACAAGACGGAAGAGGTGACAACAGAAGGTGTGAGAGTGGAAGAAGGTAAAGTGAGAGAGCTTCCTGTATTTTGGGACCAGCTGACTTCTCCGGATTTTAGGGAGGCTGTAACGAGGGCTAATGGCGTTTGTGTTATTCCTATTGGTGTCATAGAGAAGCATGGTCCTCATTTGCCTTTGGGTACCGACGTGATCCGGGCACATGAGATGTGTGAACGGGCCGCGAAGCAGGAATATGCTATAGTGTTTCCGGATTTGTATGTCGGACAAATTTTTGAGGCAAAACATCAACCCGGGACGGTAGCGTACAGTATGCGGCTGATGCTTGATTTCTTGGATGAAACTTGTCGGGAGATCGCTCGTAATGGGTTGAAGAAAATTATTTTGGTTAATACGCATGGCGGAAATAACGCATTGCTCTCCTATTTTCTGCAGGTTCAGCTTGAGGCGAAACGGGATTATGTGACTTATGTGTTTCAGGCACATGAGGATGAAGAGACGCAACGAAGGATAAAGGCCTTGAGAAAGAGTACGACTGGTGGACATGCGGATGAGGTTGAGACAAGTGAGATGTTAGTGATTTGTCCGGAGTTTGTTCGGATGGATCAAGTGAATACTCAGTCTGGAGAGAATTTGAGGCGGCTTGATTTACCAAACTTGAATACGGGTATCTCTTGGTATTCCCAGTATCCAAACCATTATGCGGGACAATCGGAAGGAGCGACAGCGGAGCTTGGAGAACTTGTGCTCAATTCACGAGGAGGCCAGTTGGCGAGAGCCATTAAGAATGTAAAGGCTGATGTTGTGACGAAGCAGTTGCAGGAAGAATTTTTTCAGAGATCAGGGATACCTTTGAATACGGAGCAATAAACGGGATTCTTTTAACTTAAGGAGTTTTTATGAGAACTATATTATTTGCGATATTGGCATTTTTCTCGTGCTTACGGATGGAGGCACGTGGAATGGATGACGTTACGGTCTATACGACAACGACATCAAGAAGTTCGGATTTGAAAAAGAGTACGGTTTCACTGGATAAGAACGAGAATGTACAGCCGGGGGCACTAGAGATCCGGTTGGACCGGCAGGTACGTTATCAGTCGCTGGATGGTTTTGGCGCTGCCGTGACGGGATCATCCGCCTATAATCTTTCGTTGATGCCCCAGGAGAAACGAAAAGCCTTTTTGGAGGAAACCTTCTCGCCGGATCGGTATGGGTTCAGTTATGTGCGTGTTCCGATTGGATGTTCGGATTTCTCTTTGAGTGATTATACCTGTTGTGATGTCGAGGGCATCGAGAATTTTGCCTTGACCAAAGAGGAGACGGAGTATATCATCCCGATCTTGAAAGAGATATTAGCGATTAATCCGGACTTGAAGATTATGGGGACGCCATGGACGTGCCCTAAATGGATGAAGGTGGAGAGCTTGGAGAACATGAAGCCTTATGATTCTTGGACAGGTGGACAATTGAATCCGGCTTATTATGATGATTATGCGCTTTATTTCCTGAAGTGGATTCAGGCGTTCGAGAGAGAGGGGATTAAGATATATAGTATCACGCCCCAGAATGAGCCTTTGAACCGGGGAAATTCGGCATCGCTTTTTATGGGTTGGAAAGAGCAGCGTGATTTCGTGAAAAGCGCTTTGGGGCCGTTGTTGGCGAAAGAATATCCAGCCATAAAGATTTATGCGTTCGACCACAATTATAATTATGACAATATGGAAGAGCAACGTCAGTATCCTTTACGGATCTTTGAGGATAAGGAGGCCGCTCGATATTTTGCGGGGAGTGCTTATCATAATTATGGTGGTGACCGTAAAGAGTTATTGGTTGTACATCAGGCACGGCCGGATAAGGAATTGGTTTTCTCTGAGGCTTCGATTGGTGAGTGGAATTCCGGTCGGGATATGGAGAAGTCTCTTTTAAGGGATATGAAAGAATTGGGTATTGGTACCGTGAATAATTGGTGCAAAGCGGTGGTGCTCTGGAACCTGATGCTGGATATGGATCAAGGGCCTCATGGTGGTCCTGGCGCATGCGCGACCTGTTATGGAGCTGTTGATATTGATCCGGAGACCTATTCGGTGGTGACTCGTAATTCGCATTATTACGTGATCGCGCATCTGGCCTCAGTCGTTAAGCCGGGCGCTACGAGAATAGGCGCGAATGGGGGTGAAAACCCGGATTTGATTTATAGCGCTTTCGAGAATAAGGATGGAAGTTTGGCGTTGGTGGTCTGTAATAAGGGCGAGGCATTGTCTGTCTCTGTTGGTGATGGTGGACGCCAATTCTCTTGTCAGGTACCGGCGAGGGCGATTGTCTCACTCTCTTGGAATGCGCGTTAGGAACTTGTATACCGAGAGTTGAAGAAAGACGAATTTTAGGGGAAATAGGGGAATGCGGCTGTTAAACTGCAATCCATTATAACCCTTTTCTTGCTATTTGATAGAAAAAACAAGAAAATCCTTTTAGATTCTTTGGTGGTATGGATTATTGTTTTACCTTTGCGGCATCAATAAAAGAGAATATAAAGTGTTGAATAACGTATCGCATATTATTTTGGTCGTGATCCTTCTAGTCGTTAGTGGGAACGGAGAAAGGTGCGCGAAATGTTATTGAATATAGAAGATATTTCTTAAGCCTTTCTCCAATAGGGGGAAGGCTTTTTTATTATATTAGGATTATAGGGATAATAAGGATATGGCAATGAAGAATCCGTTAAGAAGCTCGTTTTGCACGGAAGGTCGCCGGATGGCTGGCGCGCGTGCGTTGTGGCATGCCAATGGTATGAAGAAAGAACAATTTGGCAAGCCGATAATCGCTATCGTAAATTCGTTTACGCAATTTGTTCCGGGACATACGCATCTGCATGAGGTCGGTCAATTGGTGAAAGCCGAGATCGAGAAATTGGGATGTTATGCGGCGGAATTCAATACGATCGCGATAGACGATGGTATTGCGATGGGGCACGACGGTATGCTTTATTCTTTGCCTTCACGTGATATCATCGCGGACAGTGTCGAGTATATGGTAAATGCCCATAAGGCCGACGCGATGGTTTGTATCAGCAACTGCGACAAGATTACGCCGGGTATGTTGATGGCTGCCATGCGGTTGAATATCCCCGCCGTGTTTGTTTCGGGTGGACCGATGGAGGCGCATAAGTGGCGTGGACAAAACGCGGACTTGATCACGGCAATGGTCAAGGCGGCTGATGATACGGTGAGTCAGGAGGAGATTGATGAGATTGAGGAATGCGCTTGTCCGGGATGCGGCAGTTGCTCTGGTATGTTCACGGCCAATTCGATGAACTGCTTGACGGAGGCGATTGGCCTCTCATTGCCTGGTAATGGTACTATTTTGGCTACGCATGCCAACCGTATCCAATTATTTAAGGACGCGGCGGCGCTGATCGTACGGAACGCTTATAAATATTATGAGGAAGGAGATGAGCGGGTGTTGCCAAGAAGCATCGCTACCCGTCAGGCCTTCCTTAACGCGATGACCCTGGATATCGCTATGGGTGGTTCTACCAATACGGTCTTGCATTTGTTGGCGGTAGCTAATGAGGCGGGTGTCGACTTCAAGATGGCTGATATCGACGCTTTGAGCCGGAAAGTACCTTGTCTCTGTAAATTGGCGCCGAATACGCAGAAATTCTCTATTCAGGAGTGTAACCGTGCGGGTGGAATCTTGAATATCCTAGGAGAGTTGGCGAAAGCCTCCTTGTTGGATTTAAGTACGCCGCGTGTGAATGGCGCGACGCTGGGCGAGGATATTGAGAAATATAGTATCATGGGAGAGACGATCGACCCTGAGGCGAAACGGATCTACAGTAGCGCGCCGGGTGGCTTCTTCAATACGAAGATGGGATCCCAGAATCGGATGTATGAGTCGTTGGATAAGGATCGTGCCGAGGGATGTATCCGTGATGTGGCGCATGCTTATTCGAAGGATGGTGGTCTGGCGGTGCTGTTTGGCAATATTGCTTTGGATGGTTGTGTCGTGAAGACCGCGGGTGTGGACGAGAGTATCTGGAAATTCTCGGGACCGGCTAAGGTGTTTGATTCACAGGAGGCCGCTTGTGAGGGAATCTTAGGAGGTAAGGTCGTATCAGGCGACGTGGTGGTCATCACTTATGAGGGTCCGAAGGGTGGTCCAGGTATGCAGGAGATGTTGTATCCGACTTCATATATTAAGAGTCGTCATTTGGGTAAGGAGTGTGCCTTGATTACGGATGGCCGTTTTAGTGGCGGTACTTCCGGATTGTCGATTGGGCATATCTCACCGGAGGCTGCCTCGGGTGGTGCGATTGGCTTGGTGCGTGATGGTGATATTATTGAGATCAATATTCCCGAGCGTTCGATCAAGGTTTGCTTAAGCGATGAGGAGTTGGAGGCTCGTCGACGCGAGGAAGAGGCACGGGGCAAGAAGGCCTTTACGCCGCCTTATCGCCAGAGAGAGGTATCGAAGGCATTGCGGGCTTATGCGAGAATGGTTAGTTCTGCGGATAAGGGAGGAGTTAGAATATTGGATTAACACAAATAATAAGGATTGATTATGGGCAAAGAACAAATTACGGGTTCTGAGGCGTTAATGCGATCATTGGAGGCGCAGGGCGTAAAGACAATTTTCGGTTATCCCGGAGGTTCCATTATGCCGGTGTTTGACGCGTTATACGATCATCGGGATCGATTAAATCATATATTGGTTCGCCACGAGCAAGGGGCCGCTCATGCGGCTCAAGGCTTTGCCCGTTCCTCGGGAGAGGTGGGCGTTTGTTTGGTGACGAGCGGGCCGGGAGCGACAAATACGATTACTGGTATCGCGGACGCGATGATCGACAGTACGCCAATTGTCGTAATCGCGGGACAGGTTGGTGCCGGTTTCCTGGGAACGGATGCGTTTCAGGAGGTGGATTTGGTGGGCATTACACAGCCTATCTCGAAATGGAGTTACCAGATCCGTTCGGCGAACGATGTCGCTTGGGCCGTGTCGCGTGCGTTTTATATCGCACGGAGTGGTCGTCCGGGTCCGGTTGTCCTCGATTTCGCAAAGAACGCTCAAACGGAGATGACGGACTATGAGCCGGTTATCGTGGATTTTATTCGGAGTTATGATCCCGATCCGGAAATCCAGCTTTCAGCTGTTGAGACAGCGGCTAAGTTGATCAATGCCTCGGAACGTCCTTTGGTTTTGGTTGGTCAGGGTGTTGAGTTGGGTAATGCGCAAGCGGAACTTAAGAAATTTGTCGAGAAAGCGGACCTGCCTTGTGGTTGCACATTGCTGGGATTGTCAGCTTTGCCATCCGATCATTACCTGAATAAGGGTATGTTGGGTATGCATGGCAATTTGGGGCCGAACGTGAAAACGAATGAGTGTGATGTGCTGATCGCCGTGGGTATGCGCTTTGACGACCGGGTGACTGGTAAGTTGGATTCGTACGCTAAACAGGCGAAGATTATTCACTTGGATATTGACCCCTCGGAATTGGGCAAGAACGTGAAAGTTGATGTACCCGTTTTGGGCGATTGCAAGAAAAGCCTGGCGTTGTTATGCGACTTGGTTCAGGAAAACAAGCATACGGCATGGATTGAGAGCTTCTCGGAATATGAGCAGAAAGAATATGAGCATGTGATTGAGCCGGAGCTTTTCCCGAAAGAGGGACCGCTGAATATGGGTGAGGTGATTAATGCGGTTAGCGAGGCGACACGTCATGAGGCGATTCTGGTGACGGATGTCGGACAGAATCAGATGTTCGCCGCCCGTTATTTCAAATTCAGCAAGGAGCGCAGTATCATTACCTCAGGCGGTTTGGGTACTATGGGCTTTTGCCTGCCCGCCGCTATTGGCGCTACTTTTGGACGTCCAGACCGTACGGTGTGCGCTTTCATGGGTGATGGCGGTTTGCAAATGACTATAGAGGAGCTGGGAACGGTGATGGAACAAAAATCGCCGGTGAAAATCATTCTCTTGAATAATAATTATCTGGGTAACGTGCGGCAGTGGCAGGCGATGTTCTTTAATCGTCGCTATTCGTTTACGCCAATGATGAATCCGGATTATATGAAGATCGCTGAGGCATACGGTATTCCTTCTAGACGAGTGCTTGACAGGACGGAATTGCGGGAAGCGATCGAGGAGATGCTCTCGACGGATGGGCCGTTCCTTTTGGAGGCTTGCGTGATTGAGGAGGGTAATGTGTTACCGATGACACCTCCGGGATATCCGGTGAACGAGATGTTGTTGGAATGTTAATCGCTGGAAAGAGAAGATAAGTTATGGATAGCAATAAGGCATTATATACGTTAATTGTCCATTCGGAAAATATCGCGGGTACCTTGAACCAGATTACCGCGGTATTTACGCGTCGGCAGATTAATATCGAGAGTTTGAATGTTTCGGCATCATCGATAAAGGGGGTGCATAAATATACGATAACGGCATGGACAACGGAGGATGTGGTTGAGAAGGTGGTTCGCCAGATCGAGAAGCGAATTGACGTCATCCAGGCTCATTATTTTAAGGATGAGGATATCTTCCAGAGAGAGATCGCCTTGTATAAGGTCTCCACTCCAGAGTTCCAGAATACGCCGGAGGCATCAAGGGTGATTCGTCGTTACAGCGCGCATATCGTAGAGGTGAATCCGGTCTTCTCGATTGTGGAGATGTCCGGATCGAGCGACGATATCAGCTCGCTTTATCAGGAGCTGAAAGCCTTGAATTGCGTGTTGCAATTCGTCCGTTCGGGACGTGTCGCGGTGACGACAAGTTGTTTTGAGCGGGTGAATGAGTATTTGACAGCTCGCGAGGACCGATATATGCAATCAAAACGGCATTCCTGATGATGATGGGGCGTGATGATAAGAATGTCGGGGCCTATTCGTTCAAGGTGGAGCCTTTTCATGCGGATTTCAGGGGGCGGTTGACTTTGGGTGTCCTTGGCAATTATCTCTTGAATTGCGCCGGGTTTCATGCCGCTGAGCGTGGTTTTGGGATCGCTTCGTTGAACGAGCACCATTACACGTGGGTCTTGTCTCGTCTGGCGATGGAAATGACAGCCTATCCTGCCCAATACGAGACCTTCACGATCCAAACATGGGTGGAGAATGTCTATCGTCTGTTTACGGATCGTAATTTTGAGCTGTTGGATCAGGCAGGGAATTCAATCGGTTATGTGCGTTCGGTTTGGGCCATGATCGATCTGGACTCGCGCAAGCCGGTCGATTTGCTGAATATGCACGAGGGGCATATCCTGGATTACGTCTGCGACAAGGCTTGTCCGATCGAGAAACCTGGACGTGTGAAGGTGGCAGCAGGATTGGAGCCTGTTCAGGTTCGTGAGGCGAGATATAGCGATATCGATATCAACGGGCATGTGAACAGCGTGAAGTATATCGAGCATATTCTTGACCTGTTCCCGATAGAGCTGTTTGAACGGAAACGGATATCCCGTTTCGAGATCGCTTATGTGGCGGAATGCCGATATGGTGATCAATTATCGTTCTATGTCGAGGAGCATGGCCCGGACGATTATCACGTCGAGATCAGGAAGAACGGCACGGAGGTGGTTGTTCGAAGTAAAGTGAAGTTTAACTAATCTATAAATAATTAATGTAGCGCAAGCTACGAAAATTTAAAAGAAAATGGCAATAATGAATTTTGGCGGTGTCGAGGAGAATGTTGTGACCCGCGAGGAGTTTCCTTTGGAAAAGGCAAGAGAGGTGTTGAAAGATGAGGTTATCGCTGTCATCGGTTATGGTGTTCAGGGACCTGGTCAGAGTTTGAATCTTCGTGACAATGGTTTTAACGTGATTGTTGGCCAACGTCCGGGTAAGACATACGATAAGGCAGTTGCTGACGGTTGGGTACCGGGCGAGACTTTGTTCGGTATTGGGGAGGCTTGCGAGAAGGCAACAATCATTCAGGTCTTGTTGTCTGACGCTGCGCAGATCCAATGCTGGCCGATGATCAAGAAACACCTGACTGCGGGCAAGGCGCTTTATTTCTCTCATGGTTTCGCGATCACTTACAGCGATCGTACGCACATCGTGCCGCCGGCTGATGTTGACGTGATCATGATCGCTCCGAAGGGTTCTGGTACCTCTTTGCGTCGTATGTTCTTGCAAGGTCGTGGTTTGAACTCAAGCTATGCTATCTATCAGGACGCTACTGGTCGCGCTTGGGATCGTGTGATCGCTTTGGGTATCGGTGTCGGTTCTGGTTACCTGTTCGAGACTACATTCAAGAAGGAGGTTTACTCTGATCTGACTGGTGAGCGTGGTACTTTGATGGGTGCTATCCAGGGATTGCTGTTGGCTCAGTATGAGACCTTGCGTGAGCATGGCCATGAGCCTTCAGAGGCATTCAACGAGACAGTTGAGGAGTTGACTCAATCATTGATGCCGTTGTTTGGCGAGAATGGTATGGACTGGATGTACGCTAACTGCTCGACGACAGCTCAGCGTGGTGCCTTGGATTGGATGGGCCCGTTCCACGATGCCGTAAAGCCGGTATTCGAGAAATTGTATAATGAGGTCGCTTGCGGAAACGAGGCTCAACGTTCAATCGACTCGAACTCTCAACCGGATTACCGTGAGAAATTGAATGAGGAGTTACGTGCGCTTCGTGAGAGCGAGATGTGGCGTGCGGGCGCTGTTGTTCGTAAATTGCGTCCGGAGAACAATTGATCGGATTTAAGGATCATTGAATAATATGGAGGCCATCCCAAGTTAATCCTGGGATGGCCTTTCTGTTTTTAGGCGACCTATCGTGTCGGGATACACGTACGTATGTATAGGCCATCGGGAACGTACGTGTAAGCTGTTATGAACGTATGTATCGGTCGACAGGTACGTATGTGTCACGATTGGGGATGTCGGGGATGAAATCAGACAAATAAGGCTGTCCCAATTCTTAATCAGAGGGACAGCCTTACTGCTTTTATCGGCTTATGATTGAGTCTTTATTGATGCTCCGGACGAAGCAGGTCGTTGACCGTCTTAACCGGGTTGAAGGTCTCGATAGGTACCTCAACGAAGACTGTGTTCCAATCGCTCATGGCACCATTCCACAAGCCTGGCAACTCGAGCGCTTTCAGCTCACGGCCATCCTTGCTCTTATAAGAGATGAAGCCGGTATTCTTGTCGACATAGTCGGGCAAGTTGTATTTCTCGCCCTTGTAATTCTTCAGGCCACAAACCAGATCGACCGGATTGAAGTGTGTTCCTTTCTCGAAGAGCGCCTTTTTCTCAGGATCGTTCATATCGATTTGTGAGCTTTCCAGTACCTGGAGTGAGATAGTTCCATCCGGGTTGACTGCCAGGAACGGGCCACCACCCGGCTCACCAACGTTGCGTACCATACCGCAAACACGCAGCGGACGGAGCAATTTACGTTTGATATAAAGGATCAGCTCCGCGTCTTCCAGATATTTCGTATCCGGATTCTTGATGCACAAGTCGTTTTGCAGGAAGGCGATCATCTCTTCTACCTCCTCATGGCTATATTTGCCCGTATCGATCTTTTCCAGGTATTTGAACATCTTCTCTTGGAGAGATACCAGGACTCCTGCGAGCAATTTCTTATAGATGACGGTTGAGCATTTGAAGCTGTCGGGAACGACGTTGTCGATGTTCTTGATGAAGACAACATCCGCCTCGATATCGTTCAGGTTCTCGATTAACGCGCCGTGTCCGCCCGGACGGAAGAGTAATTTGCCGTTCTTGTCGCGGAATGGCTTGTTCTCCATGTCAGCCGCTACCGTATCCGTGCTGGGTTTCTGGATGCTGAAGGAAATATCGTATTTTACGGAGAATTTATCCTCATATTCACCTACCTTCTGTTCAACCAGCTGCTCGAACAATGCCTGGTGTTCCGGTGAGACCGTGAAGTGGATGTTTACCTCACCAGCGTTGTTCTTGGCGTACATGGCGCCTTCGGCCAGGTGCTCTTCCATTGCCGTGCGTGGTTTGCCCGGATAGTTGTGGAACAAGAGCAGGCCTTTGGGCAATTGGCCATAGTTAAGGCCTTTCGCCTCGAGTAGGTTGCTGACAACCTCCTTGTATTGGCCATCGGCGATCAGGGCTTGGATGCTCAGGCCCGTGTTTGCCTCGCATTTCTCGTTGAGAGCATTGTAGAAGGCGAACTTCTCGATCTCGTTAAAGAATTTCTTCTCGAAGTCGGTTGTCGGTACGTCATAGTCGGCAGAAAGGAAACCGAACAGGTTCTTGAACATACGGCTGGCCGCTCCGGAAGCGGGGACAAATTTCAATATCTTCTTGTTTTTTGCCAGATAGGCGTCCCAAGCCTCCATGTAGGTCGCTTGTGCCTCTTGAGGAATAACCATGATTCCTTTTTCTACGGAAGCGGATGCCTTGATTTCCAGGAAAGGAAAACCTTTCACAAAACTTTGGAGCTGCTCCTCCAATTTACTTTCACTGATTCCTTTGGCTTTCAGTTGTTCTAAATCGTTTGCGTTTAACATTGTATTCTATTTAAAATTAAACTTATAATCATATTGAAACCAGAATCCATATATTGTCGATCATTTTGTTAATATGTTGTGGTCAAATGACATTAAGTGGATTCGCTAAAGGCAAATGTATAAAAATACTCTTAGATTAGCATCTTGTTAAGGGAGAAAAAACTATTTTTACGGCGTGATTAAGTTATGTGCCTGTCCGGGCAATTAAAATTGGGAGGACATTTTATGGAGACGAGTACTTTCTTTATTGGTGAGGAGAAACGAACCTTTTTCGCCAAATACAGGCAGCTTTTGCGTAATTTGTATTCTTTCCTGGAGAAAGAGGATTTGCGTAAGATGAAAGGGATGATCAAGCGGGTGGTCAATGAGGATTGTTATGGTCGCGACAAGAATGGGATCAATGGCTTGTTGAGGAATATGGATACGGCCTTGATCGCCTCTTCCGAGATTGGTCTCAAACGGACCCCGGTGATTGCCCTGTTGCTCTATCGGCCCGTCTATAAACAGGTTCTTTCGATTGATGAGATCCGGGAGGCGTTTGGCGAGGAGGTGGCCTTGATGATCTCGAGGTTACTCAAGACATCGGACCTGTATGCCCGTAATACGGCCATTAATTCGGAGAATTTTCATCATCTGCTCTTCTCGTTCGCTGAGGACGTGCGGGTGATCTTGCTGATGATCGCCGATAGGCTTTGCCTGATGCGATTGGGCAAGCAGCTGTCGGAGGCCGACCGGGTGCGGTTGGCGACAGAGGCCTCTTTCCTTTATGCGCCCTTGGCCCATCGTCTGGGACTCTATACCATCAAGAGTGAGCTGGAGGATCTTTCCCTGAAATATACGGATCGGAAGCAGTTTGATTTTATCAAGCAGAAACTGAATGAGACTAAGCGTTCGCGTGACGCTTATATCGCCGAGTTCATTGCTCCTATCAAGCAAAAGCTGGAGGAGGCTGGCTTTAATTTCGAGATAAAGGGAAGGACCAAATCCATTCATTCGATCAACAATAAGTTGAAGAAACAGAAGGTGGAGTTTGAGGGGATTTATGACTTGTTCGCTATCCGTATCGTGCTTGATACGCCTCTGGAAAAGGAGCGTTCGGACTGCTGGCTGGTCTACTCGATCATCACCGACATGTATCAGCCGAACCCCAAACGGCTGAAGGACTGGATCTCAATACCGAAGTCGAATGGCTATGAGAGCCTGCACATTACCGTTATGGGGCCACAAAACAGATGGGTGGAGGTGCAGATTCGTACGAAGCGAATGGACGAGATCGCTGAACGAGGATTGGCAGCCCATTGGAAATATAAGGGGATCAAGGCGGAAAGTGGCTTGGACGAGTTCCTGAATAATGTCCGGGCGGCTCTCGAGGCGAAGGAAAACAACCCGGTCGACTTGATGAACGACTTCAAGATGGATCTTTATAAGGATGAGATTTATGTCTTTACGCCAACGGGAGAGTTGATCAAGTTGCCGAAGGGAGCGACGGTACTCGATTTTGCTTTCGCTATCCACAGCAAGTTGGGATGTACTTGTGTCTCGGCCAAGGTGAACGATCGGAATGTGCCGATCAAATATGTCTTGCACAATGGCGATACGGTCTCAGTCCTGACATCGCCTACGCAAACTCCCAAGCGGGATTGGTTGAATATCGTGGTGACCTCGAAAGCGCGGGTACGTATCAAGCAGGCTTTGCGTGAGGAAACGGTCAAGGCGGTGGATATGGCCAAGGAGCTGCTGCATAGAAGATTTAAGAACCGGAAAGTTGAGATGGACGAGCCGACCTTGATGCGTTATATCAAACGGAAGGGTTTTAAGACCGTGACCGACTTTTATACGGAGATCGCCAACGAGCGTTTGGATCCGAACTTGGTTTTGGATGAATATCAGGAACTACTCCGTAAGGAAACGGAAACAAACGAGCGGACAGAGGCCCCCAAGAGCGCCGAGGAATATGTGACGACCACTCCGGTCGAGGAGATTTCGACTAACAAGGATATTCTTGTAATTGATCAGAATCTGACGGGTGTCGAATATAAGCTGGCGAAATGTTGTAACCCGATTTATGGGGATGAGGTCTTTGGTTTTGTCTCTTCTCAAGGAATCAAGATCCACCGGATGGATTGTCCGAACGCGCCCGAAATGTTCAGCCGTTACGGTTATCGTGTTATTCCGGCAAAGTGGAGCGGAAAGGGAAGCGACGGTTATGTAGTTGCGATCCGGGTGGTCGGACGAGACGATATCGCAATTGTTACGAATATTACCTCCGTGATTGGGAAAGAGTCGAACGTCACGTTACGGTCGCTCCAGATCCAGTCGACCGATGGTTTGTTCCAGGGGACTTTCTCGGTTATGGTGCGGGATACGGTTGGTTTGAATGTCTTGATCCGTAAGATCAAGGCGGTGAATGGAGTGAAATCGGTTGAGCGGTTGAACGCCTGATTGGAGGGGTAGGTCAGATAAAAAATCGGCGTATTGTCCTTTGGGGAGAATACGCCGATTTTTGTATTACTTTTCCTTGAGTTGGGTCTTTTTCCCGTCCATCAGGTTGGTTAGGGTTGCTTCTTGCCCTTTTCCCCTCAGGTCGTAAATCGGGTTTTTGTAGCCGTAGCCAGAGGCGGTACGGTATTGCTTGAGCAGTGAGTAGGTTCCATCCACAAGCAATTGGGCGATGCCGGCTTGCGTATAGAATGTTACGTTCACCTCACTGTCTTTATCGGTTTGGAATGTGGCTTCGATCCGGTTTTTCGTGCCGTCTGTCAGGTAGAGCAGGCGTCCACGTCGGGAGACAAGCCATTGACCTTCGTTACGCTCGACCAGATAGGTATCGTCGTCCTCGACATTCCAGACGGGGGTCCCGTCCGGTCGTTGCCGGCGGTCTAGTACCGTTTTCTGTTCAGGCAAGAAGAGTTCTACTCTTGCGGAGTCTGCTTGGAAGACCAGGAATCCGGCAGAGGTAGCTTCCGGGTCGGTTGCGGAAAGGACTTTCTCGCCAACCTCGAATATCCGGATTTTCTCTTGGCGGACATCCGACCAGGTATAGCCTGTAGCGGCGTCATCACCTCCAATCAGTTCCTTGTCGCCGGATTGCTTGACATATTGAATCCGGTAGGCGCCTCCTTTACCCAGGGTCAACGTGTCGTTGCTCAGCGAGATGATGGCCAGTGTATCCGAGAAATCCAATGTCTGATGATTGCCAATGCTTTTGCCGTCGAGAACGATATGACCATCGGGTAATAATTGCCATTTCTCGTATTTCAGGGTGGCCATGCCGATTGATTCGGCCTCACCCTTCTCCTTGAGGGTAACTCCTTGTCGGATCTGTTGATTGACCGGCATAATCTCAATCCAGTTGCCGGTTAACTCCTTTTCATTAAAATTTTTGGACGGGCCGCAAGCCACCAGCGTGATGGCGATGGCCGAGGCCGTCAAGATAGTTGCCTGTTTTTTCATCTCTCTCTTTTTTTGTGATAAGGCAAAAATAGGAATTATTCCTCACCTTCGACAGGCTTTAGGCCCATCTCGGCCGCTTTATTGAGCATGAAGGTCCGGGCTGCCTCATATTCGTTGGGGATAACCCCGTCGAGGATAGCGTTCTTGATTGCCTCCTTGATGACACCAACCGGTTGCGAGGGGGGCAAGTTGAAAACACGCATGATTTCCTCGCCTGAGACAGGTGGCTGGAAGTTGCGCACCCGGTCCTTTTCCTCTATGTAGGCCAGTTTCTCACGTACCAATTGGAAGTTGTAGAGGAAACGGCGTACCTTTTCAGGATTCTTGCTGGTGATATCGGCCTCGCACAACTTCATCAGGTCGTCGATGTCGTCGCCAGCCTCGAAGAGCAAGCGTCGGATAGCCGAGTCGGTTACCTCATCGTCCGAGAGGGCGATTGGGCGCATATGAAGGCATACCATTTTCTGCACATATTTCATCTTCTCGTTCATGGGCAGTTTCATCCGTCGGAAAATACCGGGGATCATCTTTTCGCCGATGAAGTTGTGGTTGTGGAAAGTCCAGCCCAGTCGCGGATCAAAGCGCTTGGTTGCCGGTTTGGCGATGTCGTGCAGCAAGGCGCTCCAACGCAGCCAGAGTGAGTCGGAGGTTTTACTGAGCCGGTCGAGCACCATAAGTGTATGGGCAAAATTGTCCTTATGACCGATACCCTCTTTGGTCTCGACTCCTTTCAGGGCGCACAGTTCGGGGAAGATCAGTTCCAGGAGTCCGGCCTTGTCGAGAAGGTTGAATCCTAACGAAGGCTTGGGGGAGAGGACGATCTTGTTCAGCTCGTCAGCGATCCGCTCCCGTGAGATGATCTTGATGCGCTCACGGTTTCGGTGGATGGCGTCGAACGTCTCGGTGTCGATGAAGAAACCGAGCTGCGAGGCGAAGCGGATGGCGCGCATCATACGCAAGGGGTCGTCGCTGAAGGTGATATCCGGATCGAGCGGTGTTCGTATTGTCAGCTCCTCCATGTCGTCGAGTCCGCCAAACGGGTCTACCAGTTCGCCGTATCTCGCCTTGTTCAGGCAGAGAGCAAGGGCGTTGATGGTGAAGTCGCGCCGGTTCTGGTCATCCTCGAGGGTTCCGTCCTCGACGATTGGCTTGCGGCTGTCGTGGCTGTACGACTCTTTCCGGGCGCCAACAAATTCCAGCTCGAGGTCGCCGCATTTCACTTGGGCCGTACCGAAATTCTTGAATACCGAGAGGTGGGCGCCACGTCCGAGTTTCTTGGCGACCAGATTGGCCAGTTCTATGCCACTCCCGACGGCGACGATATCGATATCTTTGGATGGGCGGTTGAGATAGATGTCGCGGACATAACCACCGATTACGTAAGCTTCCAGTCCCAACTCGTCGGCCGCTTCGGAAGCGATCTGGAACGGCTTCGACGAAATGTGTTCCAATAGCTCTTCTTTACTTATATACATTATATAATATACTATCGTGTTATTTTTATGGAAACGCGAAAATAAGGATTTCCATTCTCACGGGCAAATGTCAGCCTTATTCTCTCCCCGTCGTGTCTCTCCTCTCGTGTCTTAACACCTTTGTCACATCGTTCACGCCATTGTCATATTCCTTAACGGGATTGTATCATGAAGTAAACATCCGGGAAATAGCGTCGTTGTTATTTTGCCGCTGAATTAAAGAAGCGAAAGATGACTTATAGAAAAGGAAAACGAAATTGGAGTTGGCTGGTCGGTCTGATGTTGACCGGGGCGACCGCTCTGCAGGCCGCGTCTATTAAGGGTGTCGTGAAAGACAAAGCGTCGAAGGAGGCATTGATCGGGGCGACAGTCCAGATAGTAGGTACGACAAATGGCACCATTACAGATTTTGATGGAAATTTTGAATTCCCGAACTTGCCGGACGGAAAATATCAGTTGGAGGTACGTTATGTCTCTTATGAGACCATGACTTATACGGTAGAGATCAAAAATGACCAGGACGCTGTCCTTGAACTGGAGCTGTCGAACGATGGTGAGCAGCTGAGCGAGGTGACGGTTGTCGCTCGCAAGAACCTGGAGGGTGAGCGGATGTTGTTGCTCGAGCGCCAGAAATCGACGGTAGCGATCGAGAATATTGGAGCGAAGGAGATGAGCATCAAAGGTATCTCGAACGTTGAGGAGGGTGTCAAGAAGATCTCGGGTATCTCGATCGCATCGGCGGGTCAGTTGATCGTGCGTGGTTTGGGCGACCGTTACAGCGCTACGACGCTCAATGGGCTTCCGATCGCCTCTCCTAATCCCGACAACAAATTGATCCCGTTGGATATCTTCCCTGCATCGACCGTCAAGAATATCACGGTGAGCAAGGTCTATGAGGCGGATGCTTTCGCTGATTATTCAGGCGCGTTGATTGATATCAGCACAAAGGAGCAGACAGGCGAGGATTTTGTATCGTTGTCTTTCAATACGGGCGGCAAGTTCAATACGATCGGTGGCGATTTCTATCAGATGGATCGGGCCGGCTCGTTGTTCAAGACTCCTTCGATCGATCCGAATGCCTTGAGCATGGAGTTGAATGATTTTAATGACTACGTTGTCAAGAATAACATATTCGATACCGATTTCTCGGTTACCAAGAAGACCGCTCTTCCGGAGTTTGGCGGTAACATCGGTGTTGGCAAGAATTTCTCGTTGGGCGTAGGTACTTTGAGTGTCTTGGCTTCCGGTGGCGTGAGCAACGACTTGCAGACAATGAAGAACGCGTCGATCCGTACGTTGGAGGCGGGAGGTAACGTCTTGAACGAGTTTAATTACGACAGTTATGCGACGGAGTTGAAGATCGCGGGATTGGCCAATATCGGTTACTCTTGGGGAGCTGATCATATCGGTTACACCTTCTTCTATGCCCGCAATGCGGTTGATGATTATATGTTGCGAAAAGGTCGCGACTACGAGGATCATCAGTTGGTGGGCAGCAACAACGTGACACATATTTATACGTTGATGAACCATCAGTTGGGTGGTAACCATCAGTTTGGTGACCAATGGCGACTGGAATGGGACGGCTCTTACAGCCAGACCAGCAGCGAGGAACCCGACCGCCGACAGGTGATGTTCGAGGAGATGGAGGATGGCAGCCTGGAGCTGTTTAAGCTGAACCGCCAGGAGACGATGCGTTATTTTGGCGACCTGAATGAGAATGAGTGGGTTGGCAATGTCTCGGGTGAGTATCTTTTCGGTGATGCCAATAAGTTACAGGCCGGTTTCTCAATTAAGGACAAGAGCCGCGACTATATGTCTACCCGTTTCTATTATAATTTGAATAAGCTGAATCCGGAGGTAACCTCTCCTTACGATACGGATGGTTACTTGAACCAGGCCAATATCGAGAATGGGATGATCGTGATCGACCGGAAGAAACTGCCCAGTTACAGTTATGATGCCGGTAACCGGATCTATGCCGGTTATGTTCAGGCGGATTATTATCCGACCGAGGCCTTGCTGATCAATTTGGGCTTGCGGTTCGAGTCGAGCCGTCAATGGGTGAACTATTACGACGATGGTGGCCGTGCGAAACGGAGTGAGTTGAACAAGGACGACCTGTTCCCGGCGATCAACGCCAAGTATAGCTTGGGCAGTGGCAAGGGCGATTTCCGGTTGTCGCTTTCAAGGACGGTTACCCGGCCGTCGTTCATTGAGATGGCGCCGTTCCTCTATCAGGAATCTTATGGATCGGCACAGATTCGTGGTAACGCCGATTTGCAGAATGGCTACAACTATAACGTGGACTTAAGATATGAGTTGTTCCGTGAGAATAGTGACGATATGTTGGCCTTGACGGGCTATTACAAGATGTTGCAAGACCCGATCGAGCGGGTACAGTCCTTGTCTGGAGGTTCGGCTGTCCATTCGTTCCGCAACGCGGCCGATGGTTTGGCGACCGGTTTGGAGATCGAGCTGCGTAAGCAGATCATCCGTGACCTGAAGGTCAGCATGAATGCCTCTTTCATGTACACCAACGTGAAATTGCCTGATGGAGGTGCTTATACGAACAGTCAGCGTGCCTTGCAGGGTGCTTCGCCCTACTTGATCAATGCGGACGTGACCTATTCGCCCCGCTTCTCGGACACCCGAATGCTGAACCTCGCCTTGCTTTACAACCTGCAGGGACCACGGATTCATGCGGTCGGTATCTCCGGTTTGGGCGACGTGAAACAGCAACCGGTTCATACGCTCGACTTCGTGGCGGGTTATCAGGTGAACGAGCGGTTTAACCTGAAGCTCCAGATGAAAGATATCCTGAATCGCGACGTGGTCTTCGTACAGGACGTACCCAACGCCAATACCAAGATGGAGGTAGAGCGTTTCAAGCGGGGAGCAGGGTTCGAGATTGGAGCCTCATACAATTTCTAATGGATAATCAAACAGATAACAATAAACTTACTTAAATATTAGCGAAGAATATGAAAACAACGAATTGGAAATTTTTAGCTTTGGCGTTTGCCGTAAGTACGAGTGTTTTTACCTCTTGTGGTGACGACGATGATCCAAATGTGGATCCAAATCCGGGTGGCGAGGACGAGACCTCTTATGTCTTGGATAAGGATATTACGGAAGACACCTCATTGGAGGCTGGCAAGACCTATACTTTGAGCGGTGGTATTCATGTAGTAGCTCCGGCGACACTGAACATTCCGGAAGGAGTGACCATCGTAGCTAAGAATGACGATCAAGTTGATTATATCCTGGTTGAGCAGGGTGCCAAGATCAATGCCCAGGGAACGGCCGAGAAACCGATCGTGATGACTTCCGACCTGAAGGAGCCGGGCGCTTGGGGTGGCGTTCACATCTGTGGTTATGCCCACACGAACGCGAGTGGTGGTACCGGAAAGTCTGAGATCGGTGACGCGAACTATGGTGGCGATAAGGACGATGACAACTCAGGAACGATGCGTTATGTCCGTTTGGAGTACACGGGCTTCGCTTTCGATGAGGAGCACGAGGCTAACGGCTTGTCTCTCTATGGTGTTGGTAGCGGTACGACTTTGGAGTACATCCAGGCTTATAAGGGTTCTGATGATGGTATCGAGTTCTTCGGTGGCTCGGCTAATATCCGCAATTGCGTAGTGACAAGCTGCAGCGACGACTCATTCGACTGGACTGAGGGCTGGAACGGTAAGGGTCAGTTCCTGGTGGCATACCAAGAGGGTAGCGAGAGCCTGGGTTATGATTGCGACTGCCTGATCGAGGCGGATAACAACGGTAAGGATTTCGCCGCTACGCCAGTGGCTCATCCGGTTCTTTCTAACTTGACCTTGATCGGTAACGGTGGTGAGAAACAGGGTGTACGTTTGCGTGCCGGTACGCAGGTTGAGATGTATAACGCTTTGATCTGTGGTAAGGGTAAGGTTTTGACTGTTGAGACGACTGAGACAGAGAACGCCTTGAGCGACGGTACTTCCAAGTTGGAGAATGTTTCGATCGATGGCGAGTTGGAGTCTGAGAACAATATCTATACGAACGATATGTTCGCTGCCGCTACGGGCAACTTGACAAAGCAGGCATTCGAGTGGTCTGACCTGTATGTTGGTACTGAGGAGGGTGGTGCCGCTCCTGCGGATGGCTTCTTCACGACAGCTAACTATAAGGGCGCTGTTGCTGCCGACAACAATTGGACAAGTGGATGGACACTTTAATTATTATTCTATATTAACTGAGAAACACACACTTCTTTGAGGAGACCGCCGCGGCGTGAGCCGGGGCGGTTTTTTTGTTTCCAGGAACGGGGTGTCTTCCTTTTTTTGACTTACCTTCGCGACAGGTTTAAAAAGATTCTTTTGTATGAGAGTAAAAGGTTGGATATTCGGGGTCGCCGCGCTGGCGTTGATCGTCTGCGGATGTGATGGCGACGGGAAGGCGGCACGTGCCCGTTTGGACAAGGCTCGCGAGATGTATGCGGCGAATGACTTGTTTGGTGCCAAGAACGAGATTGACAGTATACGGGCGCTCTATCCGAAAGAGGTCGACGTGCTGCGCGAGAGCCTCTCGTTGATGCGGGAGGTGGAGCTTCGTGAGGCGGAACGGAATATCGCCTATTGCGATAGCATGTTGCCCATTAAAGAGGCGGAGGCCGCCGAGCTTACGAAGGGGTTCACGTTCGAGAAGGACTCCGTTTATGAGGAGGTTGGCAATTACATTTGGAAACAACAGACCATCGAGCGTAACGTGCAGCGTTGCTATATCCGTTGTGGGGTGAGCGAGAAGGGCGAGATGTACCTGGCCAGTGTCTATTTCGGTGGACATCCGATCAGCCATACCGGTATCCGGTTGAGCCTGAAGGACGGGCAATTCGCGACAACAGCTTCGATCCCGTTTGACGGCGGGTTGAATTACCGCTTCAAGGATATGGGCAATACGACTGAGGTGGTCACCTATAAGGGCGAGAATGGCATGGAGGCGATCAAGTTCATCTATGTCAACCAAAAGGAGAGGATCAAGGTGGAATATACGGGAGGTAAGCCCTATGTGATCTATATCGCCGATGGCGACAAGCGGGCGATCGTGGCGACTTACGACCTGGCGACCGTTTTGAGCGACGTGGAGAATATGCGTACGCTGAAGGCGAAGTCGGAGAAAAAGATCGCCTATTTGAAAGCGAAACTGACGGACGACGGGGAGTAATTCCGGTGTTGACGGATATGCGTTCGTGATAGCCAATGCGAGCGTATGTGTGGGGCATCACGAACGTATGTATAAGCTCTCACGAACGTACGTGTTAGGCGACGTGAACGTATGTGTGGCGTGGGGCACATAACAGTGTATTTTTAGTTCCACTGCAGTGTATTGTAAATTCCACTGCAGTGGAACTGATTTTTTATGGGAAGGTGCCGTGTCTCGTCTAATCGGTCAATAATCGGCAAATTTGCTCGACGGTGTTTTGGATACGGGCTTTGGCGACTTCCGGTCGCATGGCCTCTTCGAGCGTGATTGGGCCGGGTTGGATGGAGAGCGCGGCCTTGAAGCCGGCCTGATTGAGTTGAGCCTGGTCCTCGACTGCTCCGGCAATGAGTACAATGGGGATGTGGAGTGCTTGTGCCTCCCGTAGCAATCCGGAGGGGACTTTGCCCATGAGCGACTGGCGGTCGGCTTTACCCTCTCCGGTGATGATCAGGTCCGCGCCTTCAGCCTTTTGCCTGAATTGGAGCGCGTCCAGAAGGAGATCGATACCTGGGCGCAGGCGGGCACCAAGAAAAGCGACCAGTCCACCACCCATGCCACCTGCCGCTCCGGCCCCTTCGAGCGTGTCAACGGATCGGCCGGTCTCCTTTCGGATGACTTGGGCTAATGAGCGCAGGCCCTGATCCAGGCGATTGACCATCGTTGGGTTGGCGCCCTTTTGCGGGGCGAAGACATGGGCGGCGCCGTTCGGACCATAAAACGGATTATTTACGTCGCAGGCGACGGTGAAGGTGGCCCCATCCAGGGCTGGGTGCTTGTGGCTATCCTCCACATAAGCCACCTTTTCCAGGATTTTACCGCCCATTCCCAGCTCTTGTCGCCCGTGGTCGAGGAAACGGAAGCCGAGCGCTTGGAGCATTCCGAGGCCGGCGTCGTTGGTGGCGCTTCCCCCAATGCCGACGACGAAATGGCGGCAACCCCGGTCGAGGGCCTCGCGGATCAGCTCGCCGGTGCCATAGGTGGTCGTTTCCCAGGGATTCCTTTCTTCCGGTCTCAAGAGGGGCAGGCCACTGATGGCAGCCATCTCGATATAGGCGGTTTGGCCATCAGCGGAGAGGGCATAGCGGGTATCGACGAGTCGCGACAGGGGATCGTGGGCACGGGTAGTGACATATCGCCCGTTGGCGGCGGCGACGATTGTTTCCAGGAGCCCCTCGCCACCATCGGCGATGGGAAAACGCAGGACCTCGCAGTTCGGAAGCAGGTGATGGATTGCCTCACGGGCAGCGTCGCCCGCCTCACTGGAGGAGAGGCAACCTTTGAACGAGTCGATCGCGACACAGACTTTCTTCAGGATCATGATTGTTCATTTTGATATCTGACGCGAAAATAGGAAGAATTACTGATGGATAAACGCTGTTTTTTCCGTATATTCGCGCCGAAAATTATAATCCTAATTGCATGCACGAAAGAGTTATTATTCTTGATTTCGGCTCGCAAACCACTCAATTGATCGGACGACGTGTCCGTGAGTTGAATACGTATTGCGAGATCCTTCCCTATAACAAGTTTCCGCATGACGCGACAGACGTGAAGGGTGTCATCCTTTCCGGCAGTCCCTATTCCGTTTATGATGAGAACGCTTTCAAGGCGGACCTGAGCCAGATTCGGGGTAAGTATCCGGTCTTGGGTATCTGCTATGGCGCCCAGTTCTTGGCCTATACGTCGGGAGGTAAGGTGGAGCCGGCGAACTCGCGCGAGTATGGCCGTGCCAATCTGTCCGCTGTCGATAATACGGATCTCCTGTTCAAGGGGATTGAGGTAGGTTCACAGATCTGGATGTCGCACGGGGATACCATTACCCAGTTGCCGGAGAATTTCAGGATTGTGGCCAGCACGAACGATGTCCAGAACGCGGCTTATCGCATGGAGGGCGAGAAGACGTGGGGTGTCCAGTTCCATCCGGAGGTGTTCCATTCGATTGACGGCACGAAGTTGCTGGACAATTTCCTGAATATTTGCGGATGCGCCAAGGATTGGACGCCGGCCTCTTTCATTGAGTCGACTGTGGCTGAATTGAAGGCGAAGCTGGGCGACGACAAGGTGATCCTGGCATTGTCGGGTGGTGTCGACTCGTCGGTGACGGCAGTCTTGCTGAACAAGGCGATCGGTAAGAACCTGACATGTATTTTCGTGGATCATGGCCTGTTGCGCAAGAACGAGTTTGAGAACGTATTGAGAGATTATGAGCATCTGGGCTTGAACGTGATTGGCGTGAATGCGAAAGATAAGTTCTATCGTGAGCTGGCAGGTGTTAGTGAGCCGGAGCAGAAACGTAAGATCATCGGTAAGGGCTTTATCGACGTATTCGACGAGGAGGCTCATAAGCTGAAAGATATCAAGTGGCTGGGACAAGGTACGATCTATCCGGACGTGATCGAGTCGTTATCGATCACCGGGACGACGATCAAGAGCCACCATAACGTGGGTGGATTGCCCGAGAAGATGAACCTGAAGCTGGTGGAGCCGCTTCGCCTGTTGTTCAAGGATGAGGTTCGCCGTGTCGGTATCGAGTTGGGCATGCAGCCGCACTTGATCAAGCGTCACCCGTTCCCCGGACCGGGCCTGGGTATCCGTATCCTGGGCGATATCACGCCTGAGAAGGTGCGTATCCTTCAGGAGGCTGATGACATTTATATGTCCTTGATGCGTGAGTGGGGGCTTTACGATAAGATCTGGCAGGCGGGCGCTATCCTGTTGCCGATCCGCTCGGTAGGTGTCATGGGCGATGAGCGTACGTATGAGAACACGGTTGCCTTGCGTGCCGTAACATCTTCAGACGCGATGACTGCCGATTGGGCACATCTGCCATACGAGTTCCTGGCGAAGGTCTCTAACGAGATCATCAACAAGGTGAAAGGCGTAAACCGCGTTGTGTACGACATCAGTTCTAAACCACCCGCAACGATTGAGTGGGAGTGATTTAAACCCTATTTATAGCCTTTCTAAAGGTACTAGGATTAGCCCCAGCTTAAAAAAAGTTGGGGCTATTTTTTTGATATACGGTTGTACAAATTCCATTGTTAATAATTTGATAATATCAGGTATGAAAAAACTGTTTATGCTTATTTGTTTTACGCTTGCGGTATCTGTTGTTTCGGCCCAATCTATTTCGGATAGAATAGAATCCGTTTCAGGTTTAGTGGCGTATTGGGATTTCTCGGGTGATAAAGACAAGGTGCTTTTGAGCGAATATGGTGAATATCGTTTGAGATACTCGCATGGTGAAGTTCCCCGGATAATGGATGAAGGCCCTTTGTCCGGACATTCCGTGTATTTTGACGGGTCTGATTTTCTATATATGCCCTATAGCGAAACCGGAAAATTGAATGTCAAGACCAATGCGGTGACTGTTGTTGCTTGGGTAAAGTGGACTGGTGAGCAAACCGGTTTTATTGGCGGCATGTGGAATGAATATCAGGATGGAGGTAAGCGCCAATACGGGCTGTTTGTTTCGCTTCCTTATTATAATGGAGCGGACCAGGTTTGCGGTCATATTTCACGTACAGGAAAACCAACGCCGCCGTTTCCTTATTCAATAGATTATTCGGCTAGCGGTAAAAAGGTTCCGGTTAATGAATGGTGTTGTGTCTCATTTACATATGACGGTACATATATCCGTTCTTATCTTAACGGCGAGTTTGATGAGCGTGAAGTTGAGTTGATAGACCATACAATGGGATTTGAAGGCTATCCGGAAGGTTTGAGACAATGCAAGAATCCGTATTATTTCCCGGACGGAATAGGCGACAATGGTTCTGACTTTACCGTTGGAGCGGTTCTTCTGAAAAATGGAATGGGTAATTTCTTTAAGGGACTAATAGGTGGAATAGCTGTTTTTGACAGGGCCTTGAGCGAAGAGGAAATGAGAATGTTAGGGGACTGACTTATTGCGATTCTGCCAATTTGTAGTCAGTTAAGTCTTGTCAGATAACAATTTGTCAGTTGTGTGTCAGGGCGAATGTTTAAAGGAATTCGCGTAAGTTTAAAAGGGGCGGGGAAATGATTAAAATAGATTTCGTGAGTTTAAATATCGGGGAGAACGGGTAACATGCGTTGCCGGTCGGCATGGGGTTTGTAAGAATCCTAAGTGAATTCGGGAACCGAAAGGTGAGAGGATTCGAAAGAGAATAGATAAATAAAGAACTAAAAATAGGAGATTACAACTATGATGCCGACTAGAAGAAGCAATTACAATCAGAATTGGATACCGAGTATCTTTAATGATTTCTTTGACAATGACTGGATGGTAAAAGCGAACGCGACCGCTCCCGCGATCAACGTGATCGAGAGTGAGAAAGACTACAAGGTTGAGGTCGCCGCTCCTGGCATGACGAAAGAGGATTTCAATATCCACTTGAGTGATGACAACGAATTGGTCATCTCCATGGAGAAGAAATCTGAGTCGAATGAGGAGGATAAGGCGAACAAGAAATACTTGCGTCGTGAGTTCTCTTATACGAAATTCCAGCAGGCGTTGGTTTTGCCGGACGATGTCGAGAAGGAGCGTATCAGCGCGAATGTCGCGGATGGTGTCTTGACAATCGACTTGCCTAAACGTGCGCCTGAGGAGAAAGCGAAGGTCAATCGTGTGATTGAGATCCATTAATCGCCCTCTCATAAATTGTGAAAAAGGCTCTTTCCTGGTCCTTTCGGGGATTGGGAAAGGGCCTTTATTTTTTATAATACCCGATTTGGAGCTGGATATTTGGCAAACATCGCGTATATTTGAAGTCTATATTCTAATTCAATTATTTAAGGAGATATGAAGCAAGATATGATTGTTATCCTGGATCTAGGGAGTCATGAGAACACGGTTTTGGCGCGGGCGATTCGTGCCTTGGGCGTTTACAGTGAGATCTATCCGCATGATATCACGGCGGAGGAGTTGGGTAAGTTGCCCAATGTGAAAGGTATCGTGATTAATGGCGGACCGAATAACGTGATCGATGGCGTGGCGATCGACGTGCGTCCGGAGATCTATTCATTGGGTATTCCGGTGATGGCGGCTGGCCATGACAAGGCTTTGTGCGAAGTGAAATTGCCGGAGTTTACGGATGATATAGAGGCGATCAAGGCGGCGGTTAAGTCGTTTGTTTTTGATACGTGCCATGCGGAGGCCAACTGGAATATGACCAATTTCGTGAATGACCAGATTGAGTTGATCAAACGGCAGGTAGGCGATAAGAAGGTGCTTCTGGCTCTGTCGGGTGGCGTGGACAGCTCTGTCGTGGCTGCCTTGTTATTGAAGGCGATCGGTGATAACCTGGTTTGCGTGCATGTGAACCATGGCTTGATGCGCAAGGGTGAGTCGGAGGCGGTGAGTGAGGTATTCAAGAACCAGTTGAAGGCGAACTTGATCTATGTCGACGCTACAGATCGTTTCTTGGATAAGTTGGCTGGCGTGGCCGATCCGGAACAGAAACGTAAGATCATCGGTGGTGAGTTCATCCGGGTGTTCGAGGAAGAGGCGCGCAAGTTGGATGGCATTGATTTCTTGGGGCAGGGAACGATTTATCCCGATATCGTGGAGAGCGGAACGAAGACTGCCAAGATGGTGAAGTCGCATCATAACGTAGGTGGTCTGCCCGACGACTTGAAGTTCGAGTTGGTGGAGCCGTTGCGCCAGTTGTTCAAGGATGAGGTACGTGCTTGTGGTCTGGAGTTGGGATTGCCTTATGAGATGGTTTATCGCCAGCCGTTCCCCGGACCGGGTTTGGGCGTACGTTGCCTGGGCGCTATTACGAGAGATCGTTTGGAGGCCGTGCGTGAGGCGGACGCTATCTTGCGCGAGGAGTTCCAGGCTGCGGGATTGGATAAGAAGGTTTGGCAGTATTTTACGGTCGTGCCTGATTTCAAGTCGGTTGGCGTACGCGACAACGCACGTTCTTTCGATTGGCCAGTCATTATCCGTGCCGTCAATACGGTTGACGCGATGACCGCGACGATCGAGCAGATCGATTGGCCTATCCTGTTGAAGATCACGGATCGTATCTTGAAAGAGGTGAAGAACGTGAACCGGGTATGTTATGATCTGTCGCCGAAACCAAACGCGACGATCGAATGGGAGTGATTGATCCTTAGAAGAAAATAAAAAAGGGCCGTGATCTTGGAAATAAGCGACACGGCCCTTTTTTGTAGGGGATGGTAAACATTTATATACACAAAAATACCATATCGGTTAACCGAATGGTAAATGAAAAATCTACTAAATAATAATGATTACTGATTGGAAGTAGTAGCGCCTACGGGAATCGAACCCGTGTTCCATGCGTGAGAGGCATGTGTCCTAGCCGCTAGACGAAAGCGCCAAATAAATCTGTAAATGATGAGATCTGCTGATCTTCATCTCCCTTTTCAGGTAGTAGCGCCTACGGGAATCGAACCCGTGTTCCATGCGTGAGAGGCATGTGTCCTAGCCGCTAGACGAAAGCGCCATATTATTTAATTGAGATGTTTATTCGCGGAAGCTGGGGGATTCGAACCCCCGGTACGGTAACCCGTACGGCAGTTTAGCAAACTGCTGGTTTCAGCCACTCACCCAAACTTCCTTGAAATGGCATCTTGCTCAATTGCGCTGCAAAGATATGTGATCTTTTTTGAATAAACAAAGCTTTTGGACGCTTTTTTTATGAAGAAAAAGCTTTATTTTTGCATCCGATTTGACAATCAATAGTTTATGGCGATGAATTTTTTTTGGAATAGATTATCAAAAAAGAGAAAAGGGCTTTATGCGGGCTGTTTGGGTGGCCTGGTTTTATTGCTCGTCTTGTCTTATAATGTTTATCAATGGGTTTGGAGCCCCAATTTTTTTCCGGAGCGGACCGCTTATGTTTACGTGGATGAGTCGACGACGTTCGATGGTGTTTGTGAGCAACTGGAGCGTGAGGCTGGCGTGAGGCGGATGGGCGGTTTCCGGCGGTTGGCAGGTATGTTGGGTTATCCCGGACATTTGAGGACAGGGCGTTACGCGATTCATGATGGCGCCAGCAACCTGACGGTCTTGAATGATTTGAGGCGAGGTCACCAGTCGCCCGTGCGGGTCACATTCAATAATATTCGCCTGAAGGAGGATCTGGCGGCCCGGCTCGACGAGCAGTTGATGCTTAAGACGGACGCTTTGCTGGCCTTGTGGGGTGATTCGCTCTATTGCGACTCGTTGGGATTTACGCCGACTACCATCCTGACTCTTTTTATTCCCAATACCTATGAGTTTTATTGGAATGTCTCAGCCGGGAAATTCATGAGCCGGATGAAACGGGAGTATGATAATTTCTGGAACGAGAAACGGCAGGAGAAGGCGAAAGAGATCGGGTTGACCCCGATAGAGGTCTCGATATTGGCTTCGATTGTGGAGGAGGAGTCGGCGATCGCCGACGAGTATCCCCTGATCGCTGGGCTTTACTTGAACCGCTTGAGGGCTGGGGTGCCGTTGCAGGCGGATCCGACGGTAAAGTATGCCTTGGGGGATTTCGGGCTTCGGCGGATCTTGTTCGAGCATCTGGAGGTCGAGTCACCTTATAATACCTATAAGTATGTGGGGCTGCCTCCGGGACCGTTGCGTATCCCGACGATCCGGGGTATCGACGCCGTGTTGAACTATACGAAACATCGCTATATGTATATGTGCGCCAAGGAGGATTTTTCGGGTCGTCATAACTTCGCCGTGACTCTCGCCGAGCACAACCGTAACGCCAACCGTTATCGGGCGGAACTTAACAGACGAAAGATTCATTGAGTTTTGGCTTACATATTCCCTAAAAAATGTATCTTTGGGCTTCGTAATTGATCGAGAATTTTTGTTGTTAAAATAATATACATGGAAAAACATCTATTTTTGGGGGACGAGGCGATCGCCCAGGCGGCGATTGATGCCGGCCTGTCGGGCGTGTACGCCTATCCGGGAACCCCTTCTACTGAGATCACGGAATACATCCAGGGCTCTCCCGTCGCTCGGGAGAGAGGCATCCATTGTAAATGGAGCGCGAATGAGAAGACGGCTATGGAGGCGGCGCTGGGCATGAGCTATGCCGGCAAGCGCGCCTTGTGTTGTATGAAGCATGTGGGCCTGAACGTGGCTGCCGATTGTTTCATGAACGCGGCCATGAGTGGTATCAACGGTGGTATGATTATTGTCACGGCTGATGATCCCTCGATGCACTCGTCTCAGAATGAGCAGGACAACCGTATGTTCGGTAACTTCGCTATGGTCCCGATGCTGGAGCCTTCTAGCCAGCAAGAGGCTTACGATATGGTTTATCATGGTTTTGAGCTGTCGGAGCGCTTGGGGTATCCGATCCTGCTGCGTGTGACGACCCGTATGGCCCATTCGCGCGCTGGCGTGGTTACCCAGCCGCTCAAGCCGGAGAATGAGACCCATTGTCCGGAGGACGGCCGGCGGCGTTATATCCTGTTGCCCGCCTTGGCGCGCGAACGTTTCAAGGCGTTGATCGCGGCGCAGGATTGTTTTACGGCCGCTTCCGAGGAATCGGCATATAACCAATATTTTGACGCGCCCGACAAGTCGTTGGGTATCATCGCTACGGGTATCGCTTTCAACTATCTGTCGGAGAATTATCCCGATGGTTTCCGGCATCCGGTCCTGAAGATCTCGCAATATCCATTGCCTCGTAAGCAGGTGGAGAAGATCGTGGCGGAATGTGATGAGATCTTGGTGCTTGAGGAGGGCTATCCGGTGGTAGAGGGTCAGTTGAAGGGATTCCTCTCGAAGGATTTGGTGATCCATGGCCGTTTGGATGGAACTTTGCGGCGTGATGGTGAGTTGACTCCGGATGCGGTAGGCAAGGCGCTTGGTAAGGAGATCCATCAGTACTATGCCGTGCCCGAGGTGGTCGAGCAGCGTCCGCCTGCACTGTGCCAGGGTTGTGGCCACCGCGATATGTATGAGGCATTGAATGAGGTGATCGCCGAGTATGGTGGCGCGGCGAAGGTATTTGGGGATATCGGTTGTTATACGTTGGGCGCTTTGCCTCCTTTCCGGGCGATCGACACCTGTATCGACATGGGCGCCTCGATCACGATGGCGAAGGGCGCGGCCGACGCGGGTGTTTTCCCGGCCGTTTCCGTTATTGGCGACTCCACCTTCACCCATTCGGGCATGACCGGCCTGTTGGATTGTGTCAACGAGAATACGAACATTACGATCGTTATCTCGGACAATGAGACGACCGCCATGACGGGTGGGCAGGATTCCGCCGGGACAGGGCGCCTGGAGGCGATCTGCGCGGGTATCGGTGTCGATCCGGCGCATATCCGGGTCATGGTCCCGTTGAAGAAGAATTATGAGGAGATGAAGGCGATCATCCGTGAGGAGATTGAGTATAAGGGCGTATCCGTCCTGATCCCTCGTCGTGAGTGTATCCAGACATTAACAAGAAAGAAAAAAGCGAGCAAGAAATGAAGACAGATATCATATTGTCAGGCGTCGGTGGACAAGGCATCCTATCGATCGCCGCGGTTATTGGTGAGGCGGCTTTGCAAGAGGGGTTATACATGAAGCAGGCCGAGGTGCACGGCATGAGCCAACGGGGTGGCGACGTGCAGTCGAATCTCCGGCTTTCCGACAGGCCGATCGCGTCAGACCTGATCCCTCGGGGCGAGGCGGACCTGATCATCTCGCTCGAGCCGATGGAGAGCTTGCGTTACTTGCCGTATCTCAAGAAAGAGGGTTGGTTGGTGACGAACTCAAGGCCGTTCGTGAATATCCCGAACTATCCGGATATCGAGAAGCTGAACGCGGAGTTGGACAAGCTGCCGCGTAAGGTGGTGCTCGATGTCGAGGAATTGGCGAAAGAGGCCGGATCGGTGCGGGCGGCCAATATCGTGATGCTGGGCGCGGCGACACCGTTCCTCGGTGTCGACTACGATAAGATTGAGAATGGTATCCGCCAGATCTTCGGCCGTAAGGGCGAGGAGATTGTCGAGCTGAACCTGAAGGCCCTGAAGGCGGGCTATGAGGTGGCCAAAAGCCGGCAATGAACCTGCCCGGGGCCAAACGTTAAGGCAAGAGAGCGTGCCACTCGGGCCGGACTGCGCCCGAGTGGCACGTTTATTGGAGCGAGCCGGAAAGCTTCATCGCCCGGAGACGTTACGGGTATGCGTTGACAGCATCTTCCACCAAACCCGTATGCCGGACGAAATGATAGACGCTTTATCCCGTCGGACGCGTCCGACGGTGTTTCGCGGTGGTATTTTGCCCCGTCGTACGCGTCCGACGGTGTTTCGCGGTGGTGTTTTGTTCCGTCGTACGCGTCCGACGGTGTTTCGCGGTGGTGTTTTGTTCCGTCGTACGCGT